>JACCDT011530947.1_pt1 | contig 10905 bp, 11 predicted proteins | sample 7446291 | NCBI WGS metagenome assembly JACCDT01 (sample SAMN15323446, study PRJNA562643) | freshwater metagenome | isolation source: river surface water | place: USA:Blue River Watershed | collected 2017-08-17 | reverse complement strand
TTCGCTGATAGAGCCGTTTTGCAATTGCCCGGCGATGGAATGGATCATGCTGACCTCAAGCGCCTCTTGCGGCGAAAGCGGCGGCAGGATCGAAGCCAGGCGCGAGGCCAGCATGGATTTCCCCGATCCGGGCGGCCCGATCATCAACAAATTATGCCCGCCTGCGGCCGCGATTTCGAGCGCGCGTTTCGCCACTTCTTGACCTTTTATATCGGCCAAATCCGGCATCGGCGCGCTGGATTTCGGGATCGCCGAAATTTCCGGCGGGCGCAGCACTTGCGTGCCTTTGAAATGATTGATCAGCGACATCAAGGACGGCGCGGCGAGAACACGCAAACCCCGCGCCCAGGCGGCCTCGGCGCCGCAGATTTCAGGACAGATCAAAGACGCGTTTTGCGACAGCGCATGGATCGCGGCGGGCAGAACGCCTTGCACGCGGGTCAAGGCGCCATCCAGCGCCAGCTCGCCCATGGCGTAAAAATCCTGCAATTGGTCTTGCTTGATGACTTCCATCGCCATCAGCAATCCCAAGGCGATGGGCAGATCGTAATGCCCGCCTTCTTTCAAGACATCGGCGGGGGAAAGATTGATCACGATGCGCTTGGCCGGAAGCGACAGCCCCATCGCCGCAAGCGCGGCGCGCACCCTTTCGCGCGATTCGCCGACCGCCTTGTCGGGCAGGCCGACGATAGTGAAAACCGGCATGCCGCCCGATGCGATCGAGGTCTGCACGTCGATCGGCAAAACCTCGATGCCCTGAAAGGCTATGGTTTTAATGCGCGTGACCATGGTTGTTTAGGCGGCCTTTTGTTTAAATTCTGCCTCTACCTTATCCCAAAAAACCGCCTTGGCGTCTATGCCGTTATGGCGCTCCAGCTCGCGGATGCCGGCGGGAGAGGTAACGTTTATTTCGGTGACATAACCGCCGATTGCGTCGATCCCGGTTAAAAACAAGCCTTTATCGCGCAAATGCGGCCCCAATATTTTGCAGATTTCCAAATCGCGCGGCGTCAATTCCCCGGCGAATTCATAGGCCATTTCCTGGCCAACGGTCCATTGGTTTCCGGCTCGGGGTTTGCGGTCGAAACAGCCGATTGGGTCGCCGTCGATCAGCAAAATTCTTCGGTCGCCTTGGGATATTTCAGGTAAAAATTTTTGCGCGATGACGGGAAGATTTTTGTCTTTTTCCACGGCATCGAAAACGCCATCCAGAGCTTCCCCGGCCCGCAGACGCCTAACATTTTTTCCGCCGAAAAGATAAAGCGGCTTTAGCACAATGTCTTTTTGCTGCGCCAAGAACTCTTTCAGCTTTTCCGCGTCGCGGGTAATCAATGTCGGCGGCGCAAGCTGCGGGAAATGCGTGACCCATAATTTTTCGGGATGTTCACGGATCGCAGATGGGTTGTTTATCACCCATGCGTCTTTTGCCGCATGATCCAGCAAATGCGTCATGGTGATATAGCCCATATCGAAGGGCGGGTCTTGGCGGATCAATATGACATCAACGGAATGCAAATCGAGCGTTGCGGAATCGCCCTCGCTATAAAAAGGGCTTTTGGAAAAATCCACGGAAATTTTCCGTGCAGTACAGACGGTCCTTCCACAATCAAGACTTAATGCGCCCGGCAGAAAATAGAATATTTCATGGCCGCGCGTTGTGGCTTCTTCGATCAGGGCCAGGCTGCTGCTCCATTCCGCATAATTTTTTGGAATGGCATCCATCTGCACGGCGATGCGCATATTATTCCCCTTTCACCCGGACATAGCTTTTGACGCGCTGGACATAGCCCAGCGATTTGGCGTGGTTTATCGCCTTGTCCAATTCCTGTTGCGATTGCGCGACGCCGATCATGTATACTACGCCGCGCACCACGTCGATGGCGTAGTTGACGGCATATATTTGATCGTCAAAAGTAAGCTTGGCGCGCAAATTGGCGTTAATGCGCGCATCGCGCGCCGTTTGCTGAATATCGGCGGATTCGGGGTCGATTTCGATTTCATTGATGACTTCTTTTACGCCGTCGACCTGCCAGGTTCTGCGCACCGCCTCTAATTGCTGCTGCGGCGTTGCGACATGCCCCGTTAAAAGCGCGCGCCCTTCGTGCACCGTCAGATTCAGGCGGCGGAACAATTCAAAATCGTAATCCGCCCAGGATTTTTGGATTTGCACCGACAGCGCGGCATCCTCGGCGGCTTGCTTTATGCCGCGTTCCTGCACCGCCGCCGTTCCCGCCGCCGCGCCCGCGCCCAGAATAATCCCGGCCGGCGAGCAAGCAGAAGCCAAAAGGCTGAAACCAGAAATCAGAAAGAGGCAAAAAAGCTTTTTCATTTTCTAAACCCCAACCCCTATAGCCTTTAAAATTGTCCCACATTCACGATATGCCTAGGCCAGCTATAGGGCGAAAATAAGACGCAATCGAATCGCGGCGCAAAACCGGCATATTTGCGGTTCTGCGCCAGGAAAATTTCAGCAGCGCCGAATATCCGCGCTTTTTGGCGCATCGTCACCGATTCTCCCGCGCTTAGCATATCGCCGCGCTTTTTGATTTCAACGAAGACCAAACAGCCGCCGCGCCGGACGATCAAATCTATTTCCCCTTGCTTCGCTTTTTGGCGCCTGGCTACGGGCCAATAGCCCTTGGCGAAAAGAAACAGCATCGCCAAAAATTCCAGCCAAAGGCCGGTTTTGTAATTCTTGCGCCCCCGTTCTTGCCTGGAAAAGGAATTCATGGAAATAAAGGTAAACCGCATCGCGCAAAGCGTAAAGGGTTTTTATCGGGGCCGGTTGACTGCAAACCTTACCTCTTAAACGCCTCGGTTGCCTTGACCAGCTCCGCGCAAATGCCGGATTCGTAAGCCGAATGCCCGGCATCGGGGATGATGCGCAAATCGGCCTTTGGCCAGCCCCGCTTTAAATCATGGGCCGATATGGCGGGACAAGGCATGTCATAGCGGCCCTGAACGATAATGCCGGGGATGTCGCGGATTTTTTCGATATTATCCAGGATATAATTTTCGGGCAGGAAAATATTGTTTTTGAAATAATGCGCCTCCATCCGCGCAAGCCCTATGGCCACCGTATCATTCATGAAATTTTGCACCAGGGTTGGATTGGGCAGCAATGTGGAACAAGCGCCTTCGTATTTGCTGTAATTTCTTGCGGCGGCAAGGGCGGAATCCTTGTTCTCGCTGAAAAGCCGCTTATGATAGGCGCTTAACAGATCGCCGCGCTCGGATTCTGGAATGATCGAGACGAATTCCTCCCAAGCTTCGGGAAAGACGTTGCGCATGCCGTAAAAAAACCAGTCGATTTCGGATTTGCGGCATAAAAATATGCCGCGCAAAATCAGGCCCGTTACCCGTGCGGGATGCATGATCGCATAAACAAGCGCCAGCGTGCTGCCCCACGATCCGCCGAAAACCAGCCAGTTTTCGATATCCAACATCCGGCGCAAGGTTTCGATGTCGGAAACCAAATGCTGGGTGGTGTTGTTCTTCGCCTCGCCCAAGGGCAGGGATTTCCCCGATCCTCTTTGATCGAACAAAATAATCCGGTAATGCGCGGGATCGAAAAACCGCCTGTGTTTGGGCGAAGTCCCCGCGCCCGGCCCGCCATGCAAAAACACGACCGGCACTCCGTTCGGGTTTCCGGATTGCTCCCAATACATTATGTGGGTATCATCCAGCGCCAGCATGCCGCTGTCATAAGGCTCGATCGGGGGATAGGTTTCTTGTCGCATCGTCTTGCACCTTTTTTGCTGCTTTTGGCGGCGCTGCTCGTCGCGGCGTGGCCCGCCTGGCCTTTGGAAAGTCAGGATAGCGGCCTGAAACCCGGCCCGCAAGCAAAAGTCCAAAGCGTGATCGACGGCGACACGCTGCTTTTGGAAAACGGGCGCGAGCTGCGCCTTGTGGGCATTCAGGCGCCCAAGCTGCCTTTGGGCCGCGCCGGATTCAAACCATGGCCGCTGGCCGAAGAATCCAAATCCTATCTGGCGCATCTTGTGGAAAATAAGGAATTGAAGATTTTTTTCGGCCAGGCGGCGCAAGACCGCCATGGACGGATTTTGGGACATGCTTATTTGCCGGACGGCGGATGGGTTCAGCAAGACATGCTGCGCGCGGGTTTGGCGCGGGTTTACACCTTTGCCGACAACCGCGCCCTTGCGGCGGAACTTTTATCGGCGGAACGCGAAGCGCGCAAAAAAAACGCCGGGATTTGGGCGGATGAATATTACGCGATCCGCAAGGCGGATAGGATCGGCAGGGAAGATTACGACAGTTTCCAGCTGGTTGAAGGCGTCGTGCGCGACGTTGCGGAAGTGAAAAAAGTTTTCTATTTGAATTTCGGCGCGGATTGGAAAAGCGATTTCACGGCGCAAATCCCTTTTTCCGCGCGCAAATTATTTTCGGCAGCGAAAATAAAGCCGAAAGATTTAAAAGGAAAACCGGTGCGTGTGCGCGGCTGGGTATATTTCAAAAACGGCGCGATGATCGATTTGACCCATCCCGAACAGCTTGAAATTTTAGCGCCTTAGCCGGGCAAATGAGCCCGTTTCCTCTTGTTAGCGAAAAAGAAACTTTTCTGTGTTAACCTTGATAAGATCGGGGTATAGCGCCTTGCCACGAAGGCAAGGATGCGGCACAGGAGGTGCTTTGGTTACGGGTTCGCTCCAAAAATTATGCATTAATATCAATAACATGGCTGCATTTTGCACGGCCCTGGTGCTGTGCGCCGTCAATTTAGGCCCGGCTTATGGTGCGCAAAACGCCGCCATATCCGCTTCGAATCTGTTTCCCGCCGTTTTCGCCCAAATCCAAACCTATCACCTGCGCCCGCCGCAAGCCGTGGATCTTGCCAGAAGCAGCTTCCGGCAAATTCAGAAAATCGATCCGCTTTTAGCTTTGGTTGAATCTTCGGACTTCTGGACGCTTCGCCGGGCCGGGCAGGCCATCGCGCAAATTCCCTTGCCGCAAAAAGCGGACACAGACGGATGGGCGAATATCGCTTTTGCGATTGTACAAGAAAGCCGCGAACACAGCCCCGATCTGCGCCGGGCCGATTTTTCGGAACTGCAGAAAACTATTCTGGGCGGGCTGGTAAAGGAATTGGATAAATATTCCCATATCAATCTTGCGTCGCGGCAAAAAGACGCCTCGATCCTCGCGGAAAAAAATGGGGGCCATGGCAGCATCGGCGTCACCGTCGCCGCGACCAGCGAGCAAGCCAAGGTGCATGGCATTTTGCCGGATAGCCCGGCGCAAAGCGCGCTTAAGATCGGCGACCGAATTTTGTCGGTCGATGGCGTTGCGGTTTCCGGCATGGACGCGAAAAAAATCGTGCGGCTTTTAAAGGGCGAGGCCGCAAGCCTTGCCGCGCTTAGGATCGAGCGTGCGGGCAGAGCCTTTACGCTGCATATACCGCGCGCCGAATTGCAAGAAAGCGGCGTCACGCTGACGCGCCAGGGCGATATCGCCATTATCAAATTGAAAAGATTCGGCGCGGGAAGCGCCGATAAGATCGCTTTTTCCCTGCGGCAAGAACAAGGCCTGCTGGGGACGATTTTGGATCTGCGGGGGAACAGGGGTGGCGTGCTAGAAGAAGCCGTCGCAATCGCCGATTTATTCCTTAAGGATGGGGAATTGATCGCGATGCGCGGCCGCCACCCCGACAGCAATTTTGATTTCAGCGCCAGGGCGCAATTCGGCGATTTCGATTTGCCGCTTGTGGTTTTGATCGACGGCGAAACCGCGTCCGCCGCCGAGGTTTTGGCCATAGCCTTGCGGCAAAACGGCAGGGCCGCCGTTATCGGCTCCCATTCCTATGGCAAAGGCGCGGTGCAACGCGCGGTTTATATCGAAGGCTTGGGACGGCTCGCTTTGACCTGGTCGGAACTATTCGCGCCGCAGGACGGCATGCAAATATCCGACCAAGGCCTAAGCCCGGATGTCTGCATGAACCCGATTCAATACGACAAAACCCCGCGCAATCCTGGGCCGGAGCCGGGCAAAGAAGTGATCTGGCTGCGCCGTGCGCCGCAAATCACCTGGAACAGCAAAACATGCCCCAAAGCGCCGCGCAAAGACCGCGCCGAGGATTTGGATTACGCCAAAACGCTGATCCTGGACAAGCAGCTGCATGCCGCGATTCTGGCGGATCAGCCGCTGCGCCTTGCCGGATTAGAATAAAAAAACCCCTATACCCTATACCCTAAACCCTATACCCTGCGCCCATGTTCGGGCTTTATATCCATTGGCCGTTTTGCAAATCGCGCTGCCCTTATTGCGATTACAACGCGCATGTGCGCGAACGCGTCGATGTGAACGCGTTCGGCGAAGCGCTTTTGACCGAGCTTGATTTTATGGCGCGCGAAGCTGGCGAACGCGTACTTACCAGCATTTTTTTCGGCGGCGGCACGCCGTCCTTGATGCCGGCACAACTGGTTGAAAAGCTGATCGCGCGCGCCGGCCAATATTTCAAATTCGCAAGCGATATCGAAATCACCCTCGAAGCCAATCCGACCAGCAGCGAGGCGGCGCATTTCAAAGATCTGCGACGCGCCGGGGTGGGCCGCCTGTCGATGGGAATCCAATCGCTCAACGACGCAGACTTAAAATTCTTAGGCCGAAGTCACAGCGCGGAGGAAGCCAAAAGCGCGGTATCCGTCGCGGCGGGAATATTTCCGCGCTATTCCTTCGATTTGATTTACGCGCGTCCGAACCAAAGTGTTGAATCCTGGACGGCGGAGCTGGAATCGGCGCTGGCTTTGGCGCGGGATCATTTTTCTTTTTATCAATTGTCGGTAGAGCCGCAAACCGCTTTTGCCATATCACACGCGCGCGGCGATTTTATTTTGCCGGACGACGATCACGCGGCAATGCTTTACGACGCGACGTTGGAAATTTTAGGCGCACGCGGATTTAACGCCTATGAAGTGTCGAGTTTCGCAAGGAACGGCGACGAATGCCGCCACAATCTATGCTATTGGCGTTACCACGATTATATCGGGGTGGGATGTGGCGCGCATGGGCGCGTTACCCTGGACGGGGAAAAATACGCTTCGCGCAACGTCAAAATGCCCGAGGCCTGGCAAAAAAAGGTCACGCAAGACGGAAATGGCAGGGAGAGTTTCGAAGCGATAGGCGCGAAAGACCGCGCGCTGGAAATGATCATGATGAATTTGCGCCTGCAGGAAGGCATCGACAAAAAAAGATTCGCCGCAGAATGCGGCGCGGATGTTTATCATTTCCTGGATCAAAAATCCTTGCCCGCGCTGATAGAGCAGGGGTTTCTAATCAACGAGCAATCCTCCCTGCGGACGACGGCCAAGGGCCGCAACTGCCTGAACGAGCTGACCGCAAGAATTATCCGCGCCGATTAATATCCCGCAAGCCCGCGCAAGCCGCTTTCGGTAACTTGATATAATGTCAATTGCCGTTCGGCGATGTTTTTTCCGTTGAACCGCATCGCGCCGTCGCGGCCCTGAACGGCGATTTGCCCGGCAAGCGGGCGGCGGCCTTGGTTCAGATCGCGCAAATACGCCCCCGCCCAAATCACCGCGTCATAGGCCAAAGAAGCCAGGGGCAAGGGCGGTTTTGCATAATAGCTTTTGTAATCGCCGTCGCCGCGCGCCAAAGCCGGAGAGCCGACGACCAAAGCGCCGCGCAGATTTTCATACCCCGCAAGATTGGTGTCCACAGAACCGCCTGCCAGCGCTACGATAAAGTTTTCCGCGCTAACATCTTCTTGCCGCATGGCGGCGTCCAAATTCGCCAATTGCGAAGATGGGGCGGAAAGGACGATCGCATGATAGGATTTTGCGTAACCGCCGCCGCCCTTGCCGTTTATGCTGTCCGCTATTTTCTTGAGGCCAAGCGCCATGGCGCGCGCATCCTGCGGCTGGAACCGGATTGCGCTTGTGACTTCGAAGGCGTGGTTTTGCGCGAATTGTTTGCTGAAATTTTCAACCTCTTTGCCATAGGCGCCGTCAGCCAGCAAAAGATGGACAAAACGCGTGCCGCGCGCGGTCAAATGGCTGTATAGCTGCGCCATTTCCGGCTGCGGCGCAAAGCCCATAATATAGGTATTGCCGCCCGCCTGCTGCCAATCATTGCTGAAACTTAGGATCGGAATATCGGGCCTGGAACCCTGTTTGATCGCGCGCAGCTCGGCGGAAAAAAGCGGGCCAAGGATAATTTGCGCGCCTTCGGATACCGCCTTTTCATAAGCCGCCCGCGCCAAATCCGCCCGCCCGCCGGTGTCATAAGGCACTATTGCGACATTGGAATCCGGCAAGGCGAACAGCGCCATCACAGCCATATTCTGCATCGCTTGGCCTAAATCCGCCTGCGCGCCGGTCAAAGGCAAAAGCAGGGCAACGCGCTGCGGCGCGTTTTGCGCCGCCGCAGGGATGGCGCAGGCAAGAATCAGGTAAAAGACGATGGCGAAAAGGCCGCGCATATGGTTTATTCTCTGTATGCAAAAAAGTTTCGACGCCGCCATCATAGCGCAAATCGCATCCAGCTTGCCAGAATTAAAGCTTCCTGCCGGGCTTTATGTCGTCGCGACGCCGATCGGCAACTTGGCCGATATCACCTTGCGCGCGCTGCATGTCCTAAAAAACGCAGATCTGATCGCGGCCGAGGATACCCGCCATAGCGGCCAGCTTTTGGCCGCTTATGGCATCAAAAAAGACATGATTTCTTATCACGATCATAACGAGGAACAGCGTGCGGAAATGCTGGCGCGCAAAATCGCGGATGGAAAATCGGTCGCGCTGATATCGGACGCCGGAACGCCGCTTTTATCCGATCCCGGATTCGATTTGATCCGCGCCTGCCAGGAATCCGGCGTTCGGGTCATTCCCGTTCCCGGCGTGTCCTCGGTGACGGCGGCTTTGTCGGCGAGCGGCATTGCGCCTTTGCCTTTCGCTTTCTTGGGATTTCTTCCCGCCAAAGGCGCCAGGCAAAAACTGCTCGATTTCAAGGACGCGCCGGCAAGCTTGGTATTGTTCGAATCGGCGCAGAAATTGGACGGATGCTTGGAATTATGCATCGAAATTCTCGGCGACAGGGATGCCGCCCTCGCGCGCGAGCTGACCAAGAAATTCGAAGAGATCAGGCGCGGCAGCCTGTCTGAATTGCGCGCGCATTACGCCGCGAACCCGCCCAAGGGCGAAATCACCCTGGTGATATCGCCCGGCGGCAAGGCAGGGATGGACGAGCAAGGTCTTGATAATTTGCTGCGGGCGCTGTTGCAAGAAAACTCGCTTAAAGATGCGGTGGACAGCGCTGCGGAAGCTTCGGGCATGCCGCGCGGACAGGTATATAAAAGGGCGCTTGTTCTAAAAGCAGCGGAAGGTTAACGATCGCCATTAATTTACTGTCGACCGGCCCCTAAAACCCTAGACAGAAAGTTCTGAAAACCCTATTATGCTGTCATAAATTTTCCGGGGTTTTTTATGCGTTTTATCGCCATTTTTCTGATTTCCATTTTTTTCGCCGCGCCCGCTTTCGCGCAGGCACAGCGCCAAAGCCCCGATCTTTTGACCTTCGGCGTCGGCGAATTCGACGTGCTGGACAATCACGAGGCGGGGGAATTCGTCGTGGAATATCGCTGGCAAACGCCTTTGTTTTGGAAAATTTCGCCGCTGGTCGGCGTGATGGCGACGACCGATGCCGGGTTTTACGGCTATGGCGGCTTGCAGGCGGATTTTTATCTGTCGGATAATTGGATCGTCAATCCGAATTTCGCCGTCGGCGGCTATCACAGGGGCAGCGGCAAGGATCTGGGCCATGGGTTGGAATTCAGATCCGGCATCGAGCTTGATTATCAATTCCAAAATTATTCCAGAGCCGGCATCGCGTTCAACCATATATCGAACGCCAGCCTCGGCGACGCCAATCCCGGCACGGAATCTTTGCTGTTCACCTATTCCCTGCCGCTATCGCATTTCGGCTGGTAAATCCGTTTCCATAAAATCCAGAAATTTTTGCATCGCTTTGGCGCGGTGCGACAATTTGTTTTTTTGTTCTGCCGTCATTTCGGCGAAGGTTTTGTCAAACCCTTCGGGCACAAACATTGGATCGAAACCGAATCCGATTTCACCGCGCACCGGCCAGCAAAGATTTCCCCAAACTTCGCCGCGAAAATAACGGCAATCGCCGCCGGGCAAGGCCAAACACAGCACGCTGACAAAAGACGCCCTGCGGTCGGGATTGCCGCCTAACAGGTCATGAACCTTTGTCATCGCCGCCATCCAATCCCGCGGATGCCCGGCCCAATCGGCGGTGTAAATGCCCGGCGCGCCGTCCAGCGCCGGAACGCAAAGACCGGAATCGTCGGACAGCGCGGGCAATCCCGTGGCCAGGCAAGCGGCGCGCGCCTTGAGCGCGGCGTTTTCTTCAAAGGTTTTTCCCGTCTCGGCGGGTTCGATCAATTTGTAATCGGCGGCGCTTGCGCTCTCGATGCCAAGCGGCGCAAGCAGCGCCTGGAATTCCGTGATTTTACCTTTGTTGTGGGTGGCAAGAAGAAGCATAAGCAGATAACCGTCAACCGACAACCTTTTTTTGCGCTTCGATTAGCTGCGCGATGCCGGATTTCGCAAGCGATAATAATTTTTGCATTTCATCGTCGGAAAAGGGCCTGGTTTCCCCGGTCGCCTGCAGCTCGACCAATTTTCCCGACGCCGTGATGATGAAATTGGCATCGACTTCGGCGGCGCTGTCTTCGGTGTAATCCAGATCCAACAGCGGCACGTTGCGGTAAATGCCGCAGGATATCGCCGCGACTTCTTCTGCGACGGGGAATGTTTTCATCAGACCTGTTTTATGCAGCCGTTGCAAAGCCAGATGCAGCGCGACATAGCCGCCTGTGATCGCGGCGGTGCGCGTGCCGCCATCGGCCTG
>JACCDT010275989.1_pt1 | contig 10906 bp, 11 predicted proteins | sample 7446291 | NCBI WGS metagenome assembly JACCDT01 (sample SAMN15323446, study PRJNA562643) | freshwater metagenome | isolation source: river surface water | place: USA:Blue River Watershed | collected 2017-08-17 | reverse complement strand
ATCCTGAGCGTAGTCGAAGGATCTCAATTAATCTTCAGCTACTGAGATCCCTCGCAAAAGCTCGGGATGACAGGGGCAGAATTCCTATACGGTGAACGCGTACCTCGCAACAGCTCGGGATGACAAGAATTCTGATAGCTGAACATTTACCGATACAATAAAACTTCACGCCATTAATAAAAGTTATCATTAAAAATTATTAAAAATTTAATGATAAATAAAGTTGTAGTTCACCTCTAAATAAAATATTTAATTATCTTCTAGTATTCTATGAATCTAATTCTATACTTTTTTATATGTAGATTTATACCTCGTGTGTCATTTCAAAACGCGTATAACTAACTACATATCTGTTCGTACATTAATATATATAAATCTCTATATAACTATATATTAATATGATCTTATTTTAATAATGGAGTTAATTTAATGCAAAAGAAAAAATTTATAATAGGAGTAAGTTTGCTTTATCTCCTGGCGGGCAGCGGGTTTGCCGCCGAGAAAGTAATGTTTAATAATGAAAAAGACTCTTTCGGTGATTTTCAAGGATTATCAAATGAATATCATTTTGGTAATTCTATTCAAGTAACATTACCAAATGGTCAAGTTAGATATAAGTTAGCAGAATTTTATAAAAATGTTCCAGTATGGGACACAGCTGTTGTTGCTACCAAAGATACTATCAGAGATCTTACTGATACAGATGTGGTTGGTGGTAGCTTTATCAAAGAAATTGAGCAAGACTTATCAGATGTAACTCCTGCAATAGACGCTAATCAAGCCATCGAGATTGCTAAAACTGCTCATAATGTAACAGGAATTACTACATCGCTTGCTCGCGAAACTGCTGCTCTCTATGTCAAGAATCATCAGGGTAAAGCGACTTTAGTTTATGTGGTTAACTTTTTCATCGACGAAGATGCGCCAAGCAGACCATACACTATAGTAGATGCTCATTCTGGCGCAGTATTACATTCCTGGGAAGGTTTAACCACTGCTGAAGGCAAAGGCCCAGGTGGTAACCAAAAAACTGGTAAATACTACTACGGTACCGATCACGGCCCATTAGTAGTTACCCAAGCGGGTAACTCTTGCACAATGGATAGTCCTAATGTCGCTACTTACGATATGAGAAATAAAAAAAGCGGCGAAGTATTATTCAAGTTCAATTGCCCAGAAAATACTTATAAAGAAATAAATGGTGCTTTCTCGCCAATCAACGATGCTCATTATTTTGGTAACGTTGTCTATGATATGTATAAAGCATGGTTTAATGCAGCTCCATTAAAGTTCAAACTAAAAATGCGTGTACATTATGACAATAGTTATGAAAATGCATTCTGGGATGGCAGCCAAATGACATTTGGTGATGGTGCGAGTACGTTCTACCCACTTGTATCACAAGACGTTGTTGGTCATGAAGTAAGTCATGGTTTCACTGAACAAAACTCTGGTTTAGTTTATGAAAATATGTCTGGTGGTATGAATGAAGCATTCTCTGATATGGCAGGTCAAGCCACTCAGTACTTCTTTAATGAAGGCAAACCAGAAGACAAACGTAATGACTGGATGGTTGGAGCTGATATCTTCAAAGGCGCTAATGGTAAAGCAATGCGTTACATGGATGACCCAACAAGAGATGGCTATTCTATAGGTCATGCTAAAGACTACACTCCAGGCATGGAAGTGCATAGCAGCTCTGGTGTCTTCAATCGTGCGTTTTATTTATTAGCTAATAAAGAAGGCTGGGGAACTAAAAAAGCGTTTGAAGCTTTTGTAGCAGCGAACCAATTATATTGGACACAAAACTCTACTTTTGATCAAGGTGGTTGTGGTGTCTTTACAGCTGCAAAAGATTTGGGTTATAAAACAGCTGATGTAGTTGATGCTTTCAAAACTGTAGGCGTGGATGCAAGCTGTGATGCAAGAGATCCTAACCCAAATCCGGATCCAGATCCTAACCCGAATCCAGACCCAGATCCTAACCCGAATCCAAACCCGGACCCTTGGCCGTATCCATACCCTGATCCAAATCCATGGCCTTGGCCTATGCCAGATCCGAGCCCTTGGCCTTGGCCTATGCCAGATCCGAGCCCGTGGCCTTGGCCTTGGTATACGCCAGAATCAACGCTATACCCATGTCAATGGCTAGGGAACTATGGATATGTTTGCTCTTCTCGAGTAGTAATTGGTAGTAATTGGTCATAAGTGGACTAGCAGTGTAGATCGTTCACCGATAGTAGTTTTGTGATCCTCCCCAACAGGGGATGATTCACAACCGGTGAACGCTTTACTATTCCTTACTCTAGTATTGTAGCAAACTATGCACTGGGGCACCTAGAATCGTACGCCCATTTAAAAAACCAAGTTCCAGCAAGAAAGCAAATCCCACAACATTCCCACCTGATTTAGTCACTAACTGCTGAGCAGCGTTAGCTGTTCCACCAGTTGCTAAAACGTCATCGATAATTAATACATTTTGATCTTTGCTAATTGAATCTTTGTGCATATGTAAAACGTCTACTGAATACTCTGTAGTATACTGATTACTATTAACCACATGATAAGGTAACTTTCCGGGTTTACGCGCAATGATTAAACCAGTATTTAGGGCATAAGCTAAAGCTGCTGCAAGTAAGAAGCCTCTTGATTCAATACCTAAAATTAAATCTATTTTTTGATCGCGATAGTGAGCTGCAAAACCGTCTATCATCTGTTTAAATGCCACCCTATCTTGCAACAAGGGAGTAATATCTTTATAGACTACACCAGGATTTGGAAAGTCGGCAATGTCACGAACATAATTTGATAAATTCATAAATGAACCATATTCAGTTAAAAATAAAAAAAGCTTGCAGGGATATTATACTAGAAAAGATTTGATAAGTATTGGTGGGCCGTATAAGAATCGAACTTATGACACAAAGGTTAAAAGCCTTCTGCTCTACCGACTGAGCTAACGGCCCCACGAATATTTGGTTATTATAAATTCTAGGCTCGTAAAGTCAAGAATTAATTCAATATTTTTTATTATTTATATTTCGTAGGTACACGATAACATAGATAACATAATAGTCTACCTACCTTGCTCTTCACCCCAAATATGTTTATGTAGCTGGGTTTGCAAACGCACAGGCAGATTATCAGCTAGAACTTTTTCAGCAAGGTCGCGCAAGCTTACTTGTTTATAACTGGGTGAAAATAGTATCTGGCATTTCTGATAGAGCTTTTGTTCTAATACAACATTTTTAGCCCAGAGATAATCTTGATCGCTGCATATAACAAATTTAATCTGATCCTGCGGCTTAAGATGCTCTACATTTTTCCATAAGTTTTTGTCACATTCTTTGGAATCTGGAGTTTTAAGATCCATGACGATCATAAGCCTGTCATCCAAACTAGATATATCAAAAGCACCGCTTGTCTCAATTGACACTTTATAACCAAGCTCACACAATTGAGCTATAAGATTCTTACAGCCGACTTGAGCAAGCGGCTCTCCGCCAGTAATAGTAATATGTCTATTATCATAATGGCCAGCGTGCAGCTGCTTGGTACGTTCAACAATGTCTTCAAGCGTGTAGATAGTGCCACCAGTGAAGGCGTACGCAGTATCACAGTATTGGCATCTTAAGGGGCAGCCAGTTAGTCGAATAAAGACTGTAGGCCACCCTACAGTGGCGGATTCGCCCTGTATAGAATAGAAAATTTCTGTTATTCGTAATGTATTGTTTAAATCACGCTGCATTATTTATACTTTCAATGGTCTTTAACTGCTTGGCTGCAAGGCCAGCTGCTTCAGTATTCGCATACTTTTTTATTACATTAGATAAAATGGCTTTAGCTTGATTGAAATCTTTTTTATAGAGATAAACTAAACCCTTTTTATATAACGCATCTGCTGATTTTTGGCCTTTTGGATACTTGGTAACCACCTGGTCAAAAGCAGTCAATGCTTTATCGTATTTGGATTGTAACATATATATTTCACCCAACCAATAGTTGGCTCCCTCAGTAAATTGTCCTTGTGGGTATTTGACAATATATTGATTAAGTTTTTCTATAGCTTGATTATACTTTCTGCCTTTAATTTGCTCATAGGCTGCGTTGTATAAAGCCTGTTGCTCAGCTTCAGAATCTTTTAAAGTATACGACTTTTTGGCTTCTGGAGCTTTAGGTTGAACAACCGCTGCCGTTTTGCCTGGGCTTTCAAAACCTTTAGCAGGTGTAGCTATTTTGGGGCTGGAAGCAACCAGTTCTGAGACGCTTGACTGGGATACTGCTTTATTGCTCAATTCAGCTACTCTACGCTCTAAACTTTCACGTGCTACTTTTTCTTGAGACTGATATTGCTGTAATTTATGTTGCTGTGCTTCAATAACCCCATTTAAGGCCTGCATTTGTAACTGCAGCAGTCTAATTTTCTTTTCAAATTTAAGTTTCTGTTGCTGCTCGTAGATGTTTTCTAATCTTTGTAACCTAGCTTCACTTGATAACGACTGCAGATCCATCGTCTTTTTTTTAGGCTGTTGAAAAAAAGAATTATCAGCTTCTATTTCTTGTTCTAGTATTCTGATTTCTTCATTCAAAGAACTATCTTGTGTGAATGAAACATCAGCTGTTGGTAATTGTGTTTTTACCTGGGCACGGCCAGATCTTGGTGGTTGATTAGCAGCAGGATCATACACTGGCTGAGTCACTAAATTTGGTACTTCACTAGGGTTCTGGATTGGTGTATCAAACTCTTGGAAACTACTAACCGGCTGATGGGGATTAATAGGATTTATAGCGTTGATTGAATTAGCTGTGCTTCTAGGATCAGAGTCAAGTGAAATACTTCTATCTTCTACTGCGGCTTGTGCGAATAATAAATTATTGGTTAGAGAACAAGCCAGAAGTAACAAAATAGTTTTTGAACGCATTTTCATAATTCAATATCCCAAATATATAATTTATTGTTACAGTTTATAATTTATCCGCCATAGTAAAAAGTCCGCATTGCAAAAGACTATATTCTAGTTTTTTACAATAACGGACTTTTTAGTGAACGTAAACGGCTACGTTCGAATTAATTATAAAAAATTAACCTTGTTCGTATACTAATTTAGCACGACGATTCCACTGCCAAGCGCTTTCATCATGACCTTGAACAGCAGGCTTTTCTTCGCCATAGCTAACAACTGCAACCTGGTTGTCTAAAACGCCTTCGCTTGCTAGTGTGCTGCTAACAGATTTAGCACGACGTTCACCTAAAGCAACATTGTATTCACGGCTACCACGTTCGTCAGTATGACCTTCGATTCTTACTTTTACGCTTGGGTGCTCTAATAAATATTTAGCATGCTTGCCCACTTCAACTTTTGCTTCTGGCGTTAATTCACTGTTGTCATAAGCAAAATAATAAGTATTTGCGTTTTGAGCATCTTCGCCAGTTCCATTAGAACCAACAAATGTTTGTGAACCATTAATACCTTTACTTGAAGAATAACCAAGATCATCACTGCTATCACCAGCAAATGTACCATCAGTACAGCCAGTCAACATTCCACCAAGCATAACAACCGACACGGTCGTTAATAACATATTCTTTATTTTCATTTTGTACTCCAATATATTAAATAATAATTTTTCGCGGGCGTTCAATCTTCGATGTAATAATATAACATCTTAGTGCGCATTTTCAAACATTATTCAAGCTATTGTAAAAATGGTGACCATGATGGTTCTTGCACATCACCTTCTCTCGCTGGTCGTTTTAATTTTACACGACCATCAATAGAAACTTCACCCAAAATACCTTTTTGGCCATCACGCGTTGCGTAAATAATTTGTTGGCCATTTGCAGAAATACTTGGTGATTCATCTAGCGCAGAAGTAGTTAATATATCTAAATTAGAAGTACCCAAATCTTGCACTGCAATCTTAAAATTACTATCTGGATTACGATGTACCATCACAATTTTTTTACCATCGGGAGTAAAAGACGCTCGCGCATTATAATTACCTTCATATGTTAAGCGCGAAATCTGTGCACTAGCTAGATCATATTTATAAATTTGTGGACCACCGCCTCGACTAGAAGTAAAAATAATAGAGCTACCATCTGGAGACCAACGCGGCTCTGTATCTATTGATGTACCAAAGGTTATTTGTTTAAGTTTATTGTCTGCTAAATTTAAGATATATACTTTTGGCACGCTTTCTTTTGATAATACTACTGCCATTTTTGAACCGTCTGGCGACCAAGATGGCGCACCGTTGATGCCTTTGAATGAAGACAACACCCTGCTTTTACCGGTAGCTAATTCAACGACCTTTATTTTAGAACGGTGTCCCTCAAAAGTTACAAAAGCTATCAATTTACCATTCGGACTCCATGTCGGTGACATAATAGGCTCTTTACTCATAAATAATGGTTGCGGATTATAACCATCCGAATCAGCAATCTCTAAAACATACTCACGTTTTTTGCCAGGAATCCATTTGACATTGACATAAGCAATTCTGGTAGAAAATACGCCCTTTACGCCAGTTAATTTTTCATAGATTAAATCACTTATATGATGAGCAAGACTACGATAGCTGCTAGGATTAGCAGTAAATGTTTTTGATAGTAAGATAGGTTTAGTTACCGAAAAACTCTCTTGCTCTGGCGTTGGAGAGTTTTTATTAGCTAATTGAAATAAATCAATTAATTCAAATTTAATTTTATTACCTTCAACTATTCCACGGACAACATATTCTACAGCTTGATTTTGCAGTGTAGTTACCGGTAACTTATCCGCGCTATTATATGGCAAAGCCATTTGCTCTAATGGCTTGAACAGTCCGCATCTATATAAATCAGAAGCAATAACTTTATTTAATATGACCGAATTAGCATTTGGTCCAGCATTAGCAGCACTATTAAATGGATAAATAGCCACTGGTACAGATGCATCCACCCCTTGAGTAATCTCAATGTCTAAGCCTGCATAAGCAAGGCTGTCAAAAAATAAAGAAGTTACTAAAGTTAAAATAATTTTATAGTGCTTGTATATTTTCATAATTAACTCAACTCATCTGGTCTAAAAGTAAAATTGTAATTAATAAACGTCTTAAATAATTCATCATTTTCGGGCACAGGCAAAGGAGAAGCTTTGAGCACCGCATTTTTAGCTGACATATCTAGTGCATAATCACCACTCGATTTAATAACTTCCGCGCTAATCACTCGCCCGTCTCGTTCTAGGCGAATTTCTAATTTGGTGCTCAAGTCTCTACCCATAAAGTTTTCTCTTGAATTCCAATTACGGGAAACTTTCGCCTGCTGTAGGCTAATGTATCTTTCAATTTCTCTTTGTTTGAGAGCCAAACGCTGTCTAGACTGACTCAAGTTCTCGTCTTCGTTTAATATAGAGTTTTGTAATTTCTGTTCTTGTTCTTTTTTTAATTTGGCTAATAATTCTTCCTGTTGTTTTGCTTGCTTTTTCTTTGCAAGCTCCTCTTTAGCTTTATTGGTTTTTTCTAGCTTAGCAAACTCTTTGTCCATTTCATCTTGTAGTTTTTTGGCCAAATCAGCTTTTTGTTGCTCAGCAATTTTAGCTAGCTTTTCTAATTTTTCTTGTTCTTTGGCTTTTTCTGCTTTTAGCTTGGCTAATTTTTCTTGCTTTTCTATTTCTCGAGCTTTTTCTAATGCCTTTTCTTTGGCTGCTTTAATTTTCAGCTCATCGCTTTTACGTTTTTCTTCTAATTGTTTGGTTTGCTCTTGAATCAAAGCTAACTGTTTTTGTTCTGCAATTTTTTGTTGCTTAACTTTTTCAAGTTCAGCTTTTTCAAGTTGTTTTTTATTTTCTTGTTCCAGCTTAGCTTGTTCTTCTAATCTAGCTGCTTCAGCTTGAATTAAAGTTTGATCAACTATAGTAGCTTTGATTATTTCTGGCTCATTAGTCTTTTGTTGATGATTAACCGGGTTAACAGCTGCTACGCGAATCTTTTTAACCGGATCAAAATCAATATTAACTATTAATAATAAAAACAGTAAACCATGAGCGAGCGCTGATGCTGTGATGTCTTTAGAAAATTTATCTTCTCTATTAAAACTAATCATTATTATCGGTCATTAATCCTACACTTGGCGCGCCAGCACTTTGTAATAATGCCATGGCAGTGACTATCTTACCATAATCAACTGCTTTATCACCTTTGACTAAGACGGGTCTTTTTGGCGTACGATTTAATTCAGCTGTTATACGTATAGCTAAATCATTTGGAGTAATTTCTGCTTTAGGTTTGTCGGAAATATTTAAATAATACACGCCTTCTTTATCAATAGACACAATCATGGGCGGCTCAGCTTTCGTCTCAATAACTTTTGCTTTTGCATTAGGTAAATCTATTTCTATGCCTTGTAATAACAACGGCGCAGTTGTCATGAAGATTACTAGCAAAACTAACATTACGTCCACATAGGGCACAACATTCATTTCAGAGTTTAGTTTTTTTTTAACACGCATATTATTTTTTAAGTAAAATCAGCTGTAAATTTGTCTAGATAGTGCGTTTGTAAAAGTAATTTGGAACCTTTCGTATTTATTGACCATCTCGTTAACTCGGTTCGCACAGCGGTTATAAGCAACTACTGCCGGAATAGCTGCAAACAAGCCCATTGCCGTTGCAATCAAAGCCTCTGCTATACCAGGCGCTACCATTGATAGTGTAGCTTGTTGCACACTTCCAAGTGCTATAAATGAATGCATTATTCCCCACACCGTACCTAATAAACCTACGTATGGACTTACAGATCCGACTGTAGCTAAAAATGATAAGTTTTTTTCTAAGCTATCAATTTCATCTCGCATTGCCGCATCCATCGCACGTTTGCTATTTTCTAGCATTTGCGTTGGTTCAATGCCACCATGCTTTTTATTGACAAAGTATTCATGCAAACCTGATTTGAAGATTTGGATCAAACCAAAACTCATATCTTTATTGTAAGTAATGCTTTTATACAGCTCGATTAAATCATGGGTAGTAGAATAATCATGCTCAAAACGCTCTTCTAATTGCTCAATAGCATTATAGTATCTCGTTTTTTGAATAATAAAACTCCAAGAAACAATTGAAATCCCCACTAAAGTTAACATAATTAACTTTACGACTAATGTCGCATCAGCGAACAAACCAAGTAATGACATTTCACTAGCCAAGACTAACCCCCGTTTAAATCTATTCTACAATTTATTCTTTATATCTTACTGCTAGCACATCACAGTGCGCAGCTCTTAAAACCGCATCTGTTGTTGAGCCTAACAAGTTATCAATTATGTGCCTATTGTGTGCACCAATAACGATTAGATCAGCTTTTATTTTTTTTGCTAATTCCACAATTGAAGTTTTTGGCGATCCAACAATAATATATTGATGACTTTCTGAGATTTCAAGATCTTTACTTATTTTATTAACAAGGTTACTAGCTTCGTCTTGCATTTTTTCAATAATCTCAGCAGTATTTAGATAACCACTCATATCCATAAACACTGGCATTGATTCTACTACATGTACAATAGAAACCTTAGTATTATTTTCTCCAAGCATTGCTTTTAAACGACCTCTGACTATTTTTTCGTGCGGTCCTAGATCAGTTGCGTAAAGAATGTGACTATAATTTTTTGCGGCCATTATAAAACTCCATTTTTATAAAGTTATGTGAGTATGTTAATTAATAATAATATACTTCATAAATATACTATAGGTTAATTAATTATTAAATATTGAACTCATCCGCTGCACTTATAAATCTTCTGCCTTGCAATCTATAACAGTTTGATTTCTAAGCAAAATAATTTATAATTGTCCATTTTATACACTTACTGGATATCCTATGCCTATCTTCGAACTCTGTGCAGAGCTTTCAATTAAACTGTGTCTTGTTTTCTAACTTGTTTATAAGCATGATTTATAACTTTGTCGATAAATTTCGCATCGGACACCTGATACCATTTACCATGTGTTTGGAAAGCTAATAATTTTAACAATCTATGATCAGGATTATTGCTATTAGATAAACTTATTGTCTGTAGCCTTATCCCTGCTGCTTTTAACTTAGGTAATGTTTTATTTAACAAAACAGCCCTTTCTTCTGTATTTTTTGAGTTAGTCACAACTATTATATGTTTTTTATATCCTGCTTTATCTTGCCAGCCATGACTCGCTGCTTGAATAGCCCCTGCTAAGTTACTGGATGTTCCATAAGCATTCATTTTATCTAAATTATAAATCGCTTGTTTTTTCCATTTTGCATCACTAGTCCCTATCGGTACTAACATATTTACATATTTACCATAAGTCCAAACGCCGCTGCGTGCGTCATTGGGCAAGCTCCTTATCATTTTTTGTAGTGATCTGATCCGGATGTTATCTGGATCGGCAGACTTCATAGTCGCAGAAGAGTCAATAATAAAACGAATATCTAATTTATCAGCGGCCTGCGCAGTAGAAATACCAAAGAAAAATGTAATTAAGCTTACTAATAGTATGCAAATAATACCAATTCTTCTTGTCATGATTCTGTTGTCCATGGGAGTTCCTAGAATATTTATAATTATTATTTTGTATTTTTATAATAATTATAGACTCTAGGGTTTAAGATTGGTAGTTTTTATAGAGGTGGTCGGTACTGATCTTCCCCTTCAGGGAAAGTACCTTTTGCGTAAGCAAAAGGGGATGGGGTGACTTAAATTTGGAGCGATCTGAATTTTCAAACACCTTGCAAAACTCAAATCAACCCCTTCGACCTTCGCTACGCTTCAGGCCACTTCCCCTAAAGGGCATAGGCGTCAACTTTAATGTTGGTTGACTTTGATTTCATATTAAAGCCTCCAACAACTGAAAAGATGTTCGCCTTTTCTTTCGTTTATGCTCTTTT
>JACCDT010911203.1_pt1 | contig 10907 bp, 12 predicted proteins | sample 7446291 | NCBI WGS metagenome assembly JACCDT01 (sample SAMN15323446, study PRJNA562643) | freshwater metagenome | isolation source: river surface water | place: USA:Blue River Watershed | collected 2017-08-17 | reverse complement strand
ATGGCAGATGGGTTTCCACTGCTCCAAATCTTTTTCCACTTGCGTGGGTGTGATGTCAAACATCGACAAACCATGCGCAGCCATGTGCAAGTAGTACTGGGTGTCTCGCAAATAGCCCAGCACAGGCACCTGCAACGACTCGGCAAACTCTTTCAAATGTCCGGCTGCAAGGGTGCGGCCATCCACACGGTTGCCCACAATGCCCACTTGTGTGGGCAATTTGCGCGTAAGTTGCGCCAATTCCAACAAAAATGCATGGGTGGCCTGCATGTCAAACACGCTAGGCATGAGGGGGACGAGCACCTTGTCGGCGCGATGTACCAACTCTTTCAAAGCCACACCGCCTAAGCCAGCGGGCGTATCAATCACCACATGGGTCGTGCCCTTGGGCGGCTTGGCCGTGGGCACTTGCCCCGCCTCAAGCTCCCAAGTGGCTACAAAGGGCAGCTTCGTTGGGCGTTGTTGCAGCCAAAACTTAGACGACTGTTGGGTATCGGCATCGCCCAACATGACATGGTGACCGCGCGACGCAAAGTAGCCAGCAATATTGGTGGCGAGTGTGGATTTACCTGCTCCGCCTTTGGGATTGGCAATGACGACGACTTTCATAGCTTGGTTTCCAAAAAGTTGAATGATGACAAAAACATACGTTAATAAACGCATTTATTTGTTTAAATTAACAATAGCAATATAAACTATCAGTCATTGTCATTTTCTGAAAGATTCGACCATGAGCGAAGGCACCAAAGACAAAAGCATTTTCATTGGCACCGGTGTGGTGTTCAAGGGCTCGATCAGCGCCCCCAACCAAGCCATCATTTCTGGCACGGTCGAAGGTGACTTGGTGGCCAAAGATGTGTTGATTGGCGCCTCTGGTGTGGTCACAGGCACTACCGAAGCCGACTTCATCGACGTCAAAGGCGAGCTGAACGAATCGATCACCAGCAAAAACGTGCTGATCGTGCGCAACACTGGCAAGGTCACAGGCGATGTGACTTACGGCGAAATCGAAATCGAGCGCGGCGGCAAAATCAAAGGCGAAATGAAGCAGGTTTAAACCTTGTTTTCTCAGCCTTTGCGTCACGCAAAGGCTGCATCGCCCCATGAGGGCTGCATACAGCGTGAGATGCAGCCCCTCTAAAATCAGTGAAACCTATCTGAGCCTACTCGTTTGTCTCACTCGTCTTCTTACGCTTCGCGTCAACGCTCCCCGCGCAAACACCTAACCGGCATTGGCTTGGTGGTGCTTTTGCATGGCTTGCTGCTGTGGGCGATCTCTTCTGGCCTAGCGCGTCGGGTCGTACACATAACCGAAAACACCGTCGAAGCGGTGCTCATGTCCGAGGCGCCACCGCCCACACCCGTCGCGCCCAAAACGCCGCCGCCCAAAACACCCGTACCACCGCCACCCGCGCCCACCAGCACCGCGCCAGCGATCACCCAAACCGCACTACCTGCACCAGCCCCAACCGCCCCCGCCATTCGCACGGGAGCAATCATTCAGCCTGGTGCCCATTGCGCCAAACCTGACTACCCCAGCGCGTCCCGCCGCATGGAAGAAGAAGGCACGGTCACACTGAAGTTTTTAATTGGCGTGGACGGTAAGGTCATGCAGGCAGACATTGAAAAATCATCTGGCTTCACACGCTTGGATGAAGCTGCACGCAATGCATTGTCGAAATGTCAGTTCCGACCAGGCACGGTGGACGGTAAACCCGAACAAAGCTGGGCCAGCATCAAATACACCTGGCGCTTGGAATAAGCGCCTTACCCAACACGCTCACACAAAGTTAGACACAAGGAAACACCCATGTTGCAACACACTTTCACACGCACCGCTGTGGCACTCTCAGCACTGACCTTCAGCGCCAGCGTCATGGCTGAAGAAGTCGTTGAGAACCCTTACGGCCTGTCCGCCCTGTGGGCGCAAGGCGATGTGGTGGCCAAGGCCACGTTGCTGATTTTGGTCATCATGAGCATGGGCAGTTGGTACGTCATCTTCACCAAACTGGCCGAGCAAAACCGTGTGCTGCGCTGCGCCCAAACCGCACAAGACAATTTTTGGAATGCCGGCGATGTGCGCCAAGGCACAGATCGTTTGGAAGAAGACAGTCCCTTTCGCTTCATTGCTGAAAAAGGTTTGGAGAGTGCCAGCAAGCACACAGGCTTGTTGGGCAACATCAATTTCAACGACTGGGTGACCATGAGCATCCAACGCGCCATGAACAATGTGCAAAGTCGCATGCAAGATGGCTTGGCGGTGTTGGCCACCGTGGGCTCGACGGCCCCATTCGTGGGTTTGTTCGGCACGGTCTGGGGCATTTACAACGCGTTGGTGAAGATTGGCATGTCGGGCCAAGCCAGCATCGACAAGGTGGCGGGGCCTGTGGGCGAATCACTCATCATGACGGCCATTGGTTTGGCGGTGGCCGTGCCTGCAGTGTTGGGCTACAACTGGTTGGTGCGCCGTAACAAAGTGGCGATGGAAGAAGTACACGCCTTTGGCGCGGACTTGCATGCGGTGCTCTTGGGCTCTGCTAAATCTGGCGCGGCACAGAAGTAAACCATGGCCATGCACTTAGACCCCAGCGAGGGCGATGACGAACTGCTGACCACCATCAACACAACGCCGTTGGTGGATGTGATGTTGGTGCTGCTCATCATTTTTCTCATCACCATTCCGGTGGTGACCACCTCGGTCCAAGTAGAGCTGCCCCACGAGGTGCAACAGCCCCGCGAGACCAAGCCCGACAACATCATCTTGTCGGTCAACGCGCAAGGCCAAGCCTACTTGTATGACGCCCTCGTGCGCAGCAACGCAGAACTCATCAAACAGTTGCAAACCTTTGCCGAAAAAACGCCGCAACCCGAAGTGCAAATTCGTGGCGACGCCAAGAGCGATTTTGAAGCTGTGGGCCGTGTGCTGTATGCCGCGCAGGTGGCGGGCTTGACCAAGGTGCGGTTTGTCACGGACCCACAGGGTCTTGCCACAAGCTCACCGCAGGGGAAATAAGCATGGCAATGAACCTGCCCTCTTTGACGAATGGCAACGCCGAACCCGAAGTGATGTTGGACATCAACACCACGCCCTTGATCGACGTGATGTTGGTGCTGCTCATCATGCTCATCATCACCATCCCTGTGCAGCTGCATTCGGTCAACCTCGACATGCCGCAAAGCGCCACGCCGCAAACCCAAAAGCCCAACGTGGTGCGCATCGAAGTCGATGCACGCAGCGTGGTCAACTGGAATGGCAAGCCCGTGGCAGACCGCGCTGCACTTGAATCCTTGCTGCAAGCAGCCAAAGCTCAGGAGCCACAACCTGAGCTACACATCAAAGCCCAAGGCAAGGCCAAGTACGAGGCGGTCGCGGGGGTGTTGGCAAGCGCCCAACGTCAGGGTCTGACCAAAATTGGCATTGTGGGCACGGAGCAATTTGCTGCGCCTTGATGCGCTGCGTGAGTAGGCTGACGCCTCGTTAAGCCAGTTCTGAAATTTCAATCAGATTCAAATCAGGGTCACGCACATAGACCGATCTGATTTTTTGTGTGGCGCCTGTACGCATGACCGGGCCTTCCACGATGGGCCACTGCGCGGCATTGAGCTTGGCCATCACCTCATCGAGCGGCACCGTGGCAATGAAGCACAAGTCCAAAGCACCGGGCACAGGCACATGGGCTTTGGGCTCAAACTCTTTGCCGCGCACGTGCAGGTTGATTTTTTGGTTGCCAAACTTGAACGCTTTGCGTGTGACAGGTGGCGTGCCGCCGACAAAACTCTCCAGCGTCATGCCCATGACACGGGTGTAGAAATCCACACAAGCGTCTTCGTTGAACGTGGTCAACACCAAGTGGTCGAGGTGGTCAATCATGCGGTTTCTCCTTTGAGTTCATGCACATCGTCAGGGGCTGGATGCAAGTCAGTGATGCGCCCCGCTTTGGCCACTTGGCTTGGCACCTCATGGCCCACGATCTCGGGCAAGTGACGGGCGACATTCAGCAGCTTGTTCAAATCAATGCCCGTGTCGTAGCCCATAGCGTCGAGCATGTGAATGGCGTCTTCGCTACAAATATTGCCGCTCGCGCCTGGCGCATAAGGGCAACCGCCTAAGCCCCCCAGCGAGCCATCCAAGCGTGTAATGCCCCCTTGTACTGCCGCCAACACATTGGCCAAGCCCATGCCGCGGGTGTTATGAAAATGCAGGGTGAGTTGCGTGTGTGGCAATTGCGTTTGCAGCAAAGCCACCATGCGGCTGACCTGTGCAGGGTGCGCCATGCCTGTGGTGTCGCAGATGGTGAGGCCACGCACGCCTAAGTCAGCAAAACGCTGCGCATAGTGCTGCACTACAGCCAAAGGCACATCGCCTTCCATCGGGCAACCAAAGCATGTCGACAGCGACACATTGATGGGAGTTCGCCCGTCTACGTGTTTGATCACATCTTCCAACGTCGCAAAACTTTTAGCGCGTGTCATTCGCAAATTGGCAAGGTTGTGGGTTTCCGAGGTGGACATCACCAAATTCAACTCATCGGCGCGCGACTCCATCGCTCGCTCTGCGCCTCTGAGGTTGGGCACCAACACGGTGTATTCCACGCCTGGGACCCGGGTGATGCGCCCCATCACCTCTTCTGCATCACGCAGCATGGGAATGGCTTTGGGCGAGGTGAACGAGGTGGTCTCAATCTTGGCGTAGCCGCACTGGCTGAGGGCATCGATCAAGGCAATCTTGTCGTCAGTCGAGATGAAGTTGGGTTCGATTTGAAAACCATCACGGGGGACGACCTCGTTGAAATAAATGCGTGTCATGCGACGATGCCTTTGGCTTTGAGGGCTTGAATTTGCGCAGCCGTAAGGCCGATCTCTTGCAACACAGCCTCGCTGTCTTGCCCAATGATCGGCGCATTGCGGCGATGGCTGCCGGGTGTGCGTGACAGCTTGGGAATGATGCCGGGCACCGCCAGTGACGACCCGTCATCCATCTGCACATGTTGAATCATCTCGCGCGCTTGGTAATGCGGATCGGCTGCAATGTCGGCCACGGTGTAGATGCGACCGGCGGGCACTTCGGCGTTGTCCAACGCATCAAGCACTTGCGCCACCGTCAACTGAGCGGTCCACACGCCTATGGCGGCGTCGATCTCGGCCACGCGTTTGACGCGACCTGCGTTGTCCGTGAGTGCAGGGTCGTTGCCCAAATCGTCGCGTCCCATGGTGTGCATGAGGCGTTTGAAAATACTGTCACCGTTACCAGCAATCAACACATAGCCGTCGTCTTTGCAGCGGTAGGCATTGCTCGGCGCAATGCCAGGTAAGGCACTGCCTGCCGCTTCGCGCACCGCACCAAACGCGCTGTACTCGGGGAGCAAACTTTCCATGCAGTTGAAAACAGCTTCGTACAAGGCCACGTCAATCACTTGACCTTGCCCGCTTTTTTCGCGTTCGTGCAGCGCCATCAAAATGCCAATCACGCCGTGCAATGAAGCCAGCGTGTCGCCAATGCTCACGCCCACACGCACGGGCACGCGGCCGGGCTCGGCCGTGAGGTGACGCAGACCGCTCATGGCCTCAGCCACCACTCCAAAGCCTGGCTTGTCGCGGTAGGGCCCCGTCTGCCCATAACCACTGATGCGCAGCATGATGAGGCGTGGGTTGATGGCCAGCAGATCGTCTGGGCCTAAGCCCCAACCCTCCATCGCGCCTGGACGGAAGTTCTCAATCAACACATCGGCGTCTTTGGCGAGTTGACGCACGATGTCTTGGGCTTCTTTTTCTTTCAGGTCCAGCGCCACCGAGCGTTTGTTGCGCGACTGCACTTGCCACCACACCGATGTGCCGTCTTTGAGCAAACGCCATTTGCGCAAAGGGTCACCTGTCTTGGGGCTTTCGATCTTCACCACATCCGCGCCAAAGTCGGCCAGTGTTTTGGCAGCAAAGGGGCCTGCAATGAGTTGGCCGAGTTCGACCACACGCAAGCCGTTTAGAGGTGTTTGAGGAGAACTAGAAATGGATGACATGTTCATGACCTGGCATTTTGCCTAGGCTCAGACCAGATTAGTCTGAGCGCCTTCGCACGGGCGACATCTAAAAAACCAATGTGCGCCGTGCCTCAGGGCAAAAACGCAGGGCTCAACAAACGCAGTCCCACAGTGAACCAGCGCAGGTGCTCGGGCTGGCCCAGTTGGTTGCCGTAGGTGGTGTCAATTTGTACGCGTTGGGGGACTGCCCACACACGCAGGCCCACTTGGTAGCGAGCGCGACCGGTGTTTTGTTCACCATAGGTTTCTGCAATGGCAATGACGCTTGGGCTTAACGGCAACTCACCGCCCACACCCCACGTGGCTCGGCTCACGCCTAAGCTTTGGTGTTGCACCCAGCCAGCATTCAGGTGCACAAAACGCTCGTGGCCCAAAGGCACAGTCACGGGTACGTTGAGGTAATAGTCTTTGTCATTAGGGCGGTCTGCCGTGACAGGCCTAGTGGCCATGGTGCCCACGGTGGTAGAAATACCCACCGAGTTCTCGCCCACGGGCACCCAACGCTTTTTCACTTGGCCTACCCAAAACTGGGTTTTGCCAATCACGTCTTCGGTTTGGGCATTGCCGCCCACCGTCCACTCCAGCTCGCCACCCAAGTTGCAACCGGGCATGGCCCAGCGCTCGAGTGATGTGCGGGTGGTTTTGGCCCAAGCTTCCAGCTGGCAAGATTTTTCGTCCACGATGTTGGCGTCGTCCGTATTCATGGGGCGGGCCGCGTGAGACTGCCCCACGCACAGCGCAGCAAGGCCCATCGCAACAAGCGAGCGACGCAGCTGAACAGAAAATGAAACGAAGTAAACCACGTGGAAAAAGAAAGTAAAAGACGGGCGTGACGCAAGCAGGTGTCGCCTTCGGTTCATTGTAGGAAGGCTTTATTTCATTTCCATGAATACGCACCTGCGCTCCCGCATAAAATCGAGGGCTGCATAAAAGGAACACGCATGGGACGCACCCTTTACGACAAAATTTTTGATGAACACGTGGTTCACACCGAAGAAGATGGCACCTCCATCCTCTACATCGACCGTCATTTGGTTCACGAAGTGACCAGCCCGCAAGCGTTTGAAGGGATTCGCCAAGCAGGCCGCAAGGTTTGGCGTGTGAGCTCCATCGTCGCCACGGCCGACCACAACACGCCCACCACCGGCTGGGAGTTGGGCTACGACGGCATCACCGATCCGATCAGCAAAGAACAAATCACCACCCTCGACAGCAACATCGCCGAGTTTGGCGCAGCCGCGTTCTTCCCATTCATGTCCAAGCGCCAAGGCATCGTGCACGTGATTGGCCCTGAAAACGGTGCCACCCTGCCCGGCATGACCGTGGTGTGCGGCGACAGCCACACCTCCACCCACGGCGCGTTTGGCGCATTGGCCCACGGCATCGGCACCTCTGAGGTCGAACACGTCATGGCCACACAAACTTTGTTGGCCAAAAAAGCCAAGAACATGTTGGTGAAGGTCGAAGGCCAAGTGGCTGCTGGCGTCACGGCCAAAGACATCGTGCTGGCCATCATCGGCAAAATCGGCACAGCCGGCGGCACGGGCTACACCATCGAGTTTGCCGGCTCTGCCATTCGCGCCCTGAGCATGGAAGGCCGCATGACGGTCTGCAATATGGCCATCGAAGGCGGCGCACGCGCGGGCTTGGTGGCGGTGGACGACAAAACCATTGACTACGTGAAGGGCCGCCCCCTGTCCCCCACCGGCGTGGAATGGGACCAAGCTGTGTCGTACTGGAAAACTTTGCATTCCGACGCCGACGCCAAGTTCGACGCCGTGGTCGAGTTGAAAGCCGAAGACATTCAACCCCAAGTAACCTGGGGCACCTCGCCCGAGATGGTGTTGGGCGTGACCGCCGTGGTGCCAGACCCCGACAAGGAAAAAGACCCCAACAAACGCGGCGCGATTGAACGTGCGTTGACCTACATGGACCTCACACCCGGCAAGGCGCTGAGCGACATTCATGTAGACAAAGTGTTCATTGGTTCATGCACCAACAGCCGCATTGAAGACATGCGCGAAGCCGCTGCCGTGGTGAAAAAGCTCGGTCAAAAAGTGGCCAAGAACATCAAACTCGCGCTGGTGGTACCCGGCTCAGGCTTGGTCAAAGAGCAAGCCGAAAAAGAAGGTTTGCACGAGATTTTCAAAGCCGCTGGCTTCGAATGGCGCGAACCCGGCTGCTCGATGTGCTTGGCCATGAACGCCGACCGCTTAGAGCCAGGCGAGCGCTGCGCCTCCACCAGCAACCGCAACTTTGAAGGCCGTCAAGGCAACGGTGGCCGCACCCACTTGGTCAGCCCTGCCATGGCCGCTGCGGCCGCCATTCACGGCCACTTTGTGGACGTGCGCAAGTTCGCCTAAGGGAAGGAAAAAGATATGCAGAAATTCACCCTCCACAAAGGCATCGTGGCCCCCATGGACCGCGAGAACGTCGACACGGATGCCATCATCCCCAAGCAATTTTTGAAGTCGATTCGCAAGACAGGCTTTGGCCCCAACTTGTTTGACGAGTGGCGCTACCTCGACCACGGCGAGCCAGGCGTACCCGAATCGGAGCGCAAGCCCAACCCAGACTTTGTGCTGAACCAGCCACGTTACAAAGGCGCCTCAGTCTTGTTGGCCCGCAAAAACTTTGGCTGCGGCTCCTCACGCGAACACGCACCATGGGCGATTGACCAGTACGGTTTCCGTGCCGTCATCGCACCGAGCTTTGCCGACATCTTCTTTAACAACTGTTTCAAAAACGGCTTGCTGCCCATCGTGTTGCCCGAAGCGACCGTGGACTTGCTGTTCAATGAAACCCATGCCTTCCCTGGCTATGAGTTGACGATTGATTTGGAAAACCAAGTCATCGTGCGCCCCCAAGGCGAAACCATCCCGTTTGAAGTGCAAGCCTTCCGCAAATATTGCTTGCTCAACGGCTTTGACGACATTGGCCTGACCCTGCGCCAGTCCGAAAAAATCAAAGCCTTTGAAGCCGAGCGCTTGGCCACCAAACCTTGGTTGGCGCACACGATGTAATGGGGTAATCAGGGATTAATTGGGGTATTTATTCGATTCAATACCCCATTTTTCGGTTAGCATTCCTCGAATTTCCTGATTTTGAATACTATTGGATGCACTCCCTGTTACCTAAATACCTTGCCGAACTGCGCTTTGGTTCGCAACAGTTGGCAACGCTGCGGGCGCTAGGAGAGTACAGGGGCAAGCAGCAGCTTTTTGTCTCGCAATCACCCGAGGTTTTGAGCGGGCTAAGGCAAGTCGCAGTGGTCGAGTCCACTGAGTCATCAAACCGCCTAGAAGGCGTTGTGGTGGCCTCGCACCGGCTCAAATCTCTGGTACTTAAGAACGCCGCACCACAAAGCCGATCTGAACAAGAGGTGGCGGGCTATCGCGATGCGCTGGGATTGATCCACGAAAGCGGTGAGGAAATGCCTTTCTCAGAGGGCACCATCCTGCTGCTGCACAGCATGCTGTATCGCTACATGCCTCAACCGGGCGGACATTGGAAAGCCACGAACAATGACATCATCGAGCGCCACCCCGATGGCAGCTCGCGCATTCGCTTTAGGCCCGTTGCGGCGCATCTCACGCCCATGGCGATGGCTGACATGATGGCGCGCTACAGAACAGCCTTAGACCAACATCTGGCCGATCCGCTGGTGCTGGTGCCCTTGGTTGTGCTCGACTTCCTGTGCATTCACCCATTTCCTGATGGCAATGGTCGCATGGCAAGGCTACTGACCTTGCAGTTGCTGTATCACTTTGACTATGCAGTTGGTCGCTTCATCAGCTTGGAACGTATCTTCGAAGAATCGAAAGAGAGCTATTACGAAACGCTGGAAGCCAGCTCACAGGGCTGGCACGAAGGCGAGCACAACATCTCAGCGTGGCTCGATTACTTTTGGGGTGCGCTACTGCGCGCCTACAAAGAGTTTGAGGAACGTGTAGGCACCATCGAGCGAGGGCGCGGCGCCAAGGGTGACCGTGTTCGCGCTGAAATTCTCAAACGCCAACTGCCCTTCTCCATCACCGACATCGAAGAAGCCTGCCCCGGCATTAGCCGTGACACAGTGCGCATGGTGCTGCGGGCAATGAAAGCAGAGGGCCTGATTGCACCCATGGGCAAAGGGCGCGGCGCAAAGTGGACGCATATCAACCCGAGATAACCCCCGTGGCCTCCAACGTCCATCGTTAAAATGTCGGTGGTTTATTAACAGCTAACACACTTATTTATGAAAATTGCAGTTCTCCCCGGTGATGGCATCGGCACCGAAATCGTCGCTGAGGCCGTCAAAGTTCTCAACTCCCTTGATTTGAAGTTCGAGATGGAATCTGCTTTGGTCGGCGGTGCTGCATTTGACGTATATGGCCACCCTCTGCCAGAAGCCACCTTGAAGCTGGCCATGGACGCCGACGCTGTGTTGTTTGGCGCTGTGGGCGACTGGAAATACGACACCCTCGACCGCCCCCTGCGTCCTGAGCAAGCCATTTTGGGTCTGCGCAAAAACATGGGCCTGTTCGCCAACTTCCGCCCTGCCATTTGCTACGAGCAGTTGGTGGGCGCATCCAGCTTGAAGCCTGAGCTGATTGCGGGCTTAGACATCTTGATCATCCGCGAGCTGACCGGCGACATTTACTTTGGCCAACCCCGTGGCCGCCGCGTGGCCACTGACGGCCACTTCCCAGGTGCTGAAGAAGGGTTTGACACCATGCGTTACTCCAAGCCCGAGATCGAGCGCATTGCACACGTCGCTTTCCAGGCCGCCCGCAAGCGCAAAGCCGCAGGCACAGAAGGCCGTGTGACCAGCGTGGACAAAGCCAACGTGCTGGAAACTTTCCAGTTTTGGAAAGACGTGGTGAGCGAAGT
>JACCDT011668836.1_pt1 | contig 10911 bp, 10 predicted proteins | sample 7446291 | NCBI WGS metagenome assembly JACCDT01 (sample SAMN15323446, study PRJNA562643) | freshwater metagenome | isolation source: river surface water | place: USA:Blue River Watershed | collected 2017-08-17 | reverse complement strand
CTCCTTGGTCCTTCCACCACAACCGGTATGGCGTTGAGGCAAACCATTTTTGTCCGCCGCCTTTATCGTAGGGTACGTAATCTTCCTTTTCGAAATCTGTTATTTCACTAAAATGTTTTACGAAACGCTTATTGTCGCAGGTAAACATTCCGTTGGTAACTGTTATACCGTGCTCATCATGGTCAAGTTGAGGCAGTCGACAAAAAAGTTGAGCAATATCTTGAGGGCAGTCTGGAAGTATCGGCGATCCGGCGATAAGTCGGCTAGTTTCTTCCATTTCTCTGCCTTGAATTAATTGCGAAGATATAGATTTAATGCCGCTTTTTGAGGCAATGCGTTTGTTCGCTTGGTCACGCAGATCGATATGCGCTAAGTGATAAATTTGTTTTGAATATTCGAGCGTGACAATCACACTACTTACTTTCTCGCCGCTTCTTGATTGGAACGCCCCTGCGCCGAGGCTTACAAGCGATGTGATGTTGAAGCTAGCCAATAGTTTTTTTCGGAGTGTTTCATATCTAGTGATACTTAAAAAACTTTGCTGACAAATGAAAGAGATTTTTCCAGACGGATTAATTAGTCTAGTTGCTAACTCAAGAAACGCCGAGTACATGTCATAATGCGCGTCTTTATATTCTGATCTCAAGAATGCCACCATTTTTTTGGCATTAACCGATAACCTAAATATGGCGGATTTGCTGCAATTGCATCGAATTTGTCTGGCAAAGAAGATGCTTCGAGTATGGTGCCGTCGTATCGAATAAGAGAGTAGGACAAGTTCTTTAAGCCCAAAATTAGACTTCCCATTTCGGCATCTTGCGATTCGATGCAAAATAAATTTGGTATAGAAAGAGTCGAATCGAATTTGTAATTGTTTAAATCTAAAGCGCACAAATAAAGTGAAAGTGCAGATAATTTGATTAGACCCGGTTCGACATCTAATCCCCATATTCGCTCTAGAGCTTGACTTGGGCTCAGTTTATTTTTCTGGCAAAAAGCCTTTAGTGTTTCGACCAGAATGTGACCGCCACCACAGGCAGGGTCAAGAAAAGTTTGAGTCTTAGACGATATAACTTGGTCGGCAAGATAAGACGATGCCCAAGACGGAGTGAACCACTGAGTTAGTCTTGGCAGTTCCTCGAAAGATCTGGATTGGCGAGCTTCTGTATAAGTAGTTTTGGCTTTGCTCTGAGTCAGTATTTGAAAAATCCAGGCAGGAAGAAGGCAGTGAAAAAAATCGGCCCCAGGAGAAAAATCTAGCTTGAGCGATTGGGTGGGTCCAAAACTTGAAGCAAGTCTATTTAAATATTGACCAACGCTCGATGCCAGGGGACTTGAATCTACTGCACAAGCTGGCGAAAGTGCTTCAATTTGTGAAAGGCTTACCCCGTCCAGATTTGCAGGTCGAATAGCGCGATAGGCCAGGCAATAGCAGGCTGCGAACCAGATACATTTATCTAGTGAGTTGACGCCTTGCTTTGCTAGGATGTCAACAAATGCTGCAGCGCTATCAAGGTCTTGCAGTCCGGTTTTTTTCGAAATGTCTTTAAATTTAGCCATTTCTTATCCAAAAAAACGCTGATTTCTCGCCAACACAATGAAGATAACACTATGATTGCCCGCGAAATGTTGTCATTTGGTGTATAAAATCCAGTATTAATCTCCAAAGTAGATTGGAAGGAGCCGAGAGGAGCTTGGAAACAACTATGGTTAACGCAGGTCTGGAGCACGTAGTAGCCGCATCTTCGAAAATTTGTGAAATTTTGGGCGATGAAGGAAAACTGATTTACCAGGGTTACGACATTCACGAATTGGCTGAGAAATCCAATTACGAAGAAGTCGTCTATCTTTTGTGGAACGGTCGCTTGCCGCGCAAGAAAGAGCTTGAGACTCTCAAAGAAGAGCTTGGCGCTAACAGAGCTATTCCAGACGAAGTGACCAAAATGATGAAGTCCTTTCCAAAGGACGCCGTGCCGATGGAAGTGCTCAGAACGGCAGTATCCATGCTTTCTATGTACGATCCTGATGCTGAAGACATGGACAGCAAAGCCAACATTCGCAAAGCAATCAAGCTCACAGCCCAGTTCCCCACAATTGTTGCTTATTGGGACTGTATTAGAAACGGTCGCGAGTGTGTCAAGCCTAAGGCTGAGCACAGCACTGCTGGCAGTTTTCTTCACCTTCTTCATGCTGGCAAAGAGCCAGATCCAGTGGCAACAAAATCTCTTGATGTCGCTCTTGTCCTTCATGCTGAGCACAGCTTCAATGCTTCGACCTTTGCCGCTCGCGTAGCTGCTGGAACTTTGACAGACATGCACTCTGCTGTAGTTGCCGCTATTGGTGCTCTCAAAGGACCTCTTCACGGCGGAGCTAATCAGGAAGTTATCAGAATGCTTCTCGATATCGGCACTGTCGACAATGTTGAGCCTTATATCGCCAAGATGCTTGAAGACAAGAAAAAGGTCATGGGCTTTGGTCATCGTGTGTATCACACACTCGATCCGCGTGCTGTTCACCTCAAAAAAATGTCTGAAGAACTCGGCAAAATGAAAGGTGACACCAAGTTCTATGACATGTCGGTAAAAATTCAAGACCTGGTCAAAAAAGACAAAGGCTTGAACGCAAACGTCGACTTCTATTCAGCTTCGGTCTATTACCAGTTGGGTATTGCCGATGACTTGTTCACCCCAATTTTTGCAATTGCTAGAATCTCGGGTTGGACCGCTCATATTCTGGAGCAGTACGCCAATAACAAACTAATTAGACCAGACGCCGATTACATCGGGCTGATGGATCTTAAATACGTTCCAATCGAAGAGAGATAATAATTCGGTAAATCGAATTAGCTGTTTGCGCGCTCTTGATAGGACGCGTAAACAATTTCGAGAAACTCCTCGGGCTTTGCGTTGATCGTGTCTTCGCTTTGCATCTTGCGGTCTAATTTGTCGCGAAGATAAGTCTCAAGTTGCACGGCAAGTTTTGGGCGGTACTCGACTGCAAGTTTTTTGCGTCGGCGCAAGAACTGAAGCAGCAGGTCGTAGTCTTGTGGGCTAAGACGACCGATGTCGAGCAGTTGATCTGCTTTAGGGCTTGTTTCTAAATTGATTTTGTCGAGCGAAAGGTCCTGGGTGCGCTCGCGAATGACTATGGTGCCGGCTGCCATGTCGCCAAGTCTGCGCTCGTGCTTGTCGATGAGCATGATTAAAAGTCCGATGAATGCAAGTCCTGTATCGATTATGCGAATAAGATTGCGAATAAATACCGAAGGCCAGCCGATTGGTTGTCCGTTTGCTTCGACCACCCGAATATGGGTAAGACGCTTGCCGGGGGTTTGACCTTGCCAGAGACCTTCGAAAATGATGCTGTAACCTGTATGGATGACGAAAACAACGAATATGGCAAACATGCCTATGTAAACGAATACTTTGCTTTTGGTTTCGGTGGGCAATCCCATTTTGTCGATGCCCAAGCAAATAAGGAGCATGACGATGACGAATGCCAATATGGAGAGGGCTTGAATAATCTGGTCGATCAAGGCTGCCAATATGCGATTGCCCAGTCCGGCCAGCTCAAGGTGTAGGTCGACATTTTCAGGGGTAGAAATCGAATAGTCGGGCTTAATCATAAATTGAATGAACTTAGAACGTTGGATTAGTCAAAGAAAACCTGAATGGACAATGCTTGAGGACTTGTTGAAAATCCTCGACCGCTTTGGTATTGGCAAGCTTGATAATGCGCAATTGAAAGACCTGGGACGACTTTACAGAGTGACATCGGCAGATTTGTCGAGGGCGCGGGCGCTTAAGCTGGGTGCTGAGGTCGAGGGCTATTTGAACAATCTGGTGGTGCGCGCGCACAATCAAGTGTATCAGAGGGACAAAAACAGGTGGAAGGACTTGTTTCACTTTTTATGGATCGGTTTTCCTTATTTAGTGCGCCAAAATATTTTTTACATCGCGCTTGGATTTTTGCTTTTCACAATTCCATGTGTCGGCTCTTATTACATGGTGCAAAAGGATCCCACGTTCGCTCAGCTCGAAATCAAAAAAGGAGAGCCTATTGTAAATGAAGATATGTGGGACATGATCGAGAAGAAGCACATGTGGACTGATGCTGCACAAGACCAAAGTCCGACTGCTTTTGGAATGATTGCTACAAATAATATTCGCGTTTCTATTCTTGCGTTTGCACTTGGTATTACTTTTGGCTTTGGCACCATCTATATTTTGATTGTGAACGGGATGTCTATTGGTAGTACATTTGGTGTCTGTCAATTGCACGGCATGGCATTACCCTTGATGGCATTTGTGGCAGGGCACGGTGTGCTTGAATTGAGTGCTATTTTCATTAGTGGCGGTGCTGGACTGGTTTTAGGAAAGCATATGCTGTTTCCTGGAAAATTAAGGTGGCCTGATTCATTAAAAGTTGGTGCTCGCATTGCTTTTGCTATTTTTGCCGGAACAGTGCCGATGCTCCTAATTGCAGGCTCTATTGAGGGATTTGTTTCGCCTAGAACTGATTTGCCGGTTAATGCCAAAATTCTTGTGAGTTTGGCTACTGCTGTGGGTCTTGCTGCATATCTGTTTGTACCTAGAGGCAAACCTAAAATTTCATCTGAAACAGGAGCTTTATCTTGAATCTTGAATTAGAATAGTAAAATACTCGTTTTATTTTTGTAGTTTTCTTAGTAGCGGTCGTGGTTGATGATTGGCATCCTGAAGAAATTTAGTAAGAAAGTAACCCCTCAAAAGCCTCGCAAAAAGCGCCCTCTGCCTCCTGGTCAGAGACTGATTAAGTACATGGTGTTTGCGGGCTCAATTGCTTTTACCCAGATTTGGGTCAGTCAGCAAGGCATTCAGGCTGATCCCACTTCTGAGCCCGAAGCGCCAATAGAGGCTCCTTTTGAGCCGGCAAGCGAGCTTTCGCAATTGAGTGAAGAACTCGTAAACATGAACAAATCCAAGACCAGTATTGCTGGAATATATGCCGTGGATTTGGATTCAGGCGAATATGTCGATGTAAACGGAAACAAAGCATTCTCCGCTGCTAGTATCATCAAAGTTCCAATACTTGTAAGTTTACTCACGGCATGCGAGCGTGGTGAAGCCAGTCTTGACGATATGCTCGAAATCAAAAAAGAAGTTGTGACAAGTGGCTCTGGTCATTTGCAGTGGAGAAAATTAGGCACCAAAATCACTGCGCGTAATGCAGCTCAACTCATGATGACCATTTCGGACAACACTGCCACCAATATGCTCATAGAGTATCTGGGCGGCAAATCTAAGCTCAATCGCGAATTCAAAAAATGGGGCATGAGAGAGACTAAGATAAACAACTATCTAGTTGATATCGAGGGTACTAACTTAACCTGTCCATATGATCAGGTCTTTTTGATGGCTCGCATCGACAAGGGCGATGTGATTAACCAGGAAAGCAAGGCTTTCATGTATGAACTGATGGGTCATTGCAAAAATCGCTCTATGTTGCCGCAAGGAATAGGAGCAATTGACCCTGCAGCAGAAATTATTCACAAGACAGGCACTATCGGTATCATGGTTGGTGATGCTGGCATTGTCACCACCCCTAGTGGTAAGCGAATTGGTATCGCTATTCAAGTTCAACGTCGTCGCAACGATTCTTCCGCTAGTAATCTGATTCGTAGGATGGCTGCAATTACATATAACCAGTTTGAGAATGACACTATGTCTATTCCTGAAACTGCTTTTGCTCCCAAAGCTAGAGTCCATATTGCGAAGCACCACTCACGCCACCACATTGCTCGTGCCAAACATAAGAACGTGCACAAACTAATCGCATCGAAGAACAAGAAGAAGAGACGTAGATTCGCTTAAGTCAAGCTACTCGTTCAAACAGAAATACAAAAAACGCGGTGGTGACACCGCGTTTTTTAATTTCGTTTATGCCTTTGACTTAAGGTGTGTTACCTGGTCCGGGGCTGAATTGCGCTGGAGGAAATATGCCAGGCATGGGTTGCATCGGTTGCATGGCTTGCAAGCCCTGCATAGAACTGGTGGGACTCATCGGCATCTGAACATTCAAACCAAGATTAGATGTTCTTTTGGCTTGACCCAATAAGCGCTGTCCGTTTTTGACGATACCATGCGATTCTTGAATGTGTTGAGTGATGACGGCGATGTCACTTTCAATTCTTGTAAGTACTGCCTCGGCGTAATGATCGGCGCCTTCTTTGATGCGTTGGGCATCTTCGTCGGCTTCCATACGAATGCGTTCTGCTTCAGAGAGAGCTTCGCGACGCATCTGGTCAATTTCAGTGACCACTTGCTTGCGGATTCGCTCAACTTCAGCTTGAACTGCCTTCAATAATTCTGATTCTTGAAGCATAGCTTCAGCTTGTCTTTTGGACTGACCGATGATTTGCTCGGCACGACGCTGAGCTTCAGCCATCAAATTATCGCGCTGCGCAAGGACGTCGGCTGCGTCGGTCAATTCTTCGGGCAATCTGGCGCGAGCTTTATCGAGTACATCGAGAAAGTCATCGGCATTGATCAATTTGTATTTATAGAACCCGGCAGCATCCTCAATGAGGTGCTCTAGCAAGTCCATGTGCTTGTACACAGTGGTTTGCTTATACATCTGGGTTTGGTTTCCTGGCTGCGCAACTTGTTGTTGGTTGTTGGCAGTTGGAGTAATTAGTGTCGTCATTGTCTTACGATATGCCTCTGCTAAATTGCCTCTTCAAATGGTCATTTACTACGGACGGAACAAATTTCGTAACGTCTCCGCCTAGGCGGACAATTTCTTTGACTGTTGACGAGCTTATAAAAGAATACTCGGCTTTGGTCATCAGAAATATAGTTTCTAGTTCAGGTAAAAGAGTTTTATTGGTTTGTGCCATTCCTAACTCTGCTTCGAAATCAGATATAGCTCTAAGTCCTCGAATCACGCACGACACGTTGTTTTGTTTTGCGAAATCGACTAAAAGACCTTGAAATGAGCCGACTTTAACATTGGGGATTTCCCTTACTGCTTCTTCAATGAGGTTTACTCTGACTTCCATCGGCAAAAGTGGTGCTTTACCAGGATTGGCGACGACCGCCATCATAACTTCATCAAAGAGTTGGCTAGCTCTTTTCACTATATCGAGATGCCCGAGAGTCATTGGATCAAAAGACCCTGGATAAATGGCCCGAGCCAACTAAGTAACCCCCCTTCTTACGTTGAACATAGCTACCATTAGAATCTTCATCCATTTTAATGGCGATTTTCCATTTGCAAAATGATATCACGCTACATACTTGAAACCTCAAAATGTAAAGTGGATAAGATTGTAATTTTCTAGATATTTGGGCGATATAGAAACGCTCGTGATTATAGATTATTAATCCGAGGGGACTCTAAAGGTCTGGAATCGGATTCAATTGCTTGCATAACAATGTTGCCTGGCATGAATAAGGACATGAAGTATTCAAGAGCCTCTTTGCGACAGGCTTTTCCGAGATCCGGTCGCGTCAATACTTGCATGGCGAACTCGGCGATGTCGTTGATTGCCAGCGATAGGTCCAGGCCCATGCATCGGCTCCCAAGTCCAGAAAAGTAATTCCGGTGACAGTTAAGTCGTAATTTTTCTTGATTACAGAAGCGATAAGTGAGTCGGGAAAATCAATCGGTCGCTCATGCATATTCTAATTTTTAGCTACTTCCGGACCGGTACCAGATTTGATATCAAAAATTTGGACATCGCCTTTATCTTCAGAGTTTTCATCGTCATCTTTGGGAAGTTCTGCAAGAGGTAGATAGAAGCTGAAAGTGGAACCCTGTCCAATGGCTGAGGTGGCTGCCACGCGTCCAAAGTGTTTTTCGACGATTTTTTTAACGATGGTTAATCCAAGTCCAGTTCCTTTTATAGTGTGCACTTTTTTCTCGACCCTAAAGAAGCGGTCGAAGATATTTGCTAGTGCATCGTCTGGAATGCCTATGCCTGTGTCTTTGACGTGGACACCCAATTCGTCGCCCTCTTTGTCCTTGTAGGGCTCAATGCTCACCGTGACGTCAATGCTGCCACCTGAGGGCGTGTACTTAATCGCGTTTGTGAGCAAATTGATAATTACTCGCTCCATAGATTCTTGATTGATACAAACTATCGGCACTTCGCCTGCATCTGAGCTGTGAGGATATTTGAGATCTATATCACGTTCTTTTGCCATCATGTTCACAGCACGCGCGGCTGCTTCTATGGCGCGACGGACATCCATTGGCGCCATCTCGATTTCTTGATCTGCTTCTTCCAATCGGCTCAATTGCAATACATCGTTTACTAGGTGCATGAGGCGGTCTGCTTCGTTATCTATGATTTGCAAGAACTCGCGGTAAACGTCTGCTTCAAGCTTGTCTCCGTGGTTACAGAGAGTGTCAACATAGCTTTTGATCGAAGTAATCGGAGTGCGCAATTCATGTGAAACATTTGACATGAACTCGTTTTTCATTCGCTCAAGTTCTATCTGCTTGGTAATGTCTTGCATGATCATTACCGAGCCAATAAATTCTTTTTTGAGAAAAATGGGCGAACTGTGCAAACGTACAATGCGCTCGCCAAGTTGAATAGATTGGATCATCGGTTGGGTTGCAGTAATTGCAGACTCAGAATTCCCCCCCACAGCGTCTGTCGGTCCAGGTGAGCCTGGGGTTACTGAGTCTGTAAATGCTTGGACAATTTGGCAAATCATTGGAGCGTCTGGACCATCGCTACAAAAGACGAGCGGTTTGCCAAGCATTTCTTGCGCTTGCTTGTCGAATAATAGAAGCGCGGCCTGATTTACGATTTGCACTTTGTTGTCCCGGTCTAGCACCACGACTCCATCGGCGATAGACATGAGCACTAGCTCTAATTTGTTGCGCTCTGAATTGAATTTATTGCGCTCAGCCATGAGCGAGTCTACGTTGTGCTGGTCATACAATTTTAGACGGCTCGACATGTAGTTGAACGCAGTTATGAGCTCGTCAATTTCTTTGCCGGCCTTTGTGCCGGTTATCTGGTGACCAAAGCGACCTGCTGCAATTTCGCTGGCTCCCTGAGCCAATGTACGCAATGGCTTGTTGATTATGGCGTAATTGACCCACACGCCTAAAGCACCAAGAATGCCTACCAGACCGAAGATTGTAAACAGAAAATAGTTTGTTTCTTTGGGAGTGCCAAGCAGAGTGAAAGTATCGTTATCTAGACCGACCCAACAAACACCCAAATCTTTGTTGTTGCGACGCATGAGCACTGCAAAATTTGTAATGCTGCGATAGCCTTTTGGACTTTTATGAACGCCTGGAACGCTGTATTTGTCCAGCGGTTGGTCATAAATGGGAAAAACGTTCTTTAAACTTTCTTTGGAATTGGGGTCGAGCAGCACGTTTCCATTTTGGTCACAATACACGACATACACAAGAGCTGGCGTATGTCCCTTTTCGGTCAAAATGTAATAACGCAATCCTTCTAAATTGCCCGAGTTTGAAAGAGCTTCTGCGCCGCCTCGAGCCAGAGCGTGAGCGAGAGCCAGACCAAATTGGTTGATTGAGTCGTTGATTTGTTGCTGAGCGCGTTGCACCCAGACCCAGGCAGTGAAAGTCACAACGCCTGAAATGCACACCAGTCCAAGGATGACGAGCTGCTTCTGGATGGAAATACGTCCCCAGTGGAAGCGCGACTTGGCTATGAGCTTTATTAGATTTACTTTGATATCCATAAAATCAGTTCTTAAATGCCATTCTCATAGGTTTAACAGCCGGCTGTCAAGGGAAGATTTTATTCAGTCCATCTCTTGAATCGATAACACAAAATGAGTACCAGAGCAGAAAACGGCAAATGGTGGCAGTTCAAGGCATCGCACTTTAACGAGGGCGCAGTGCTTGATCTTGTCCAAGAGCACATGTATTTAGTGAGGCAAATTGCCAAACGATACAGCCAGGCATATCCTGACAGCAACGACGATCTGGTGCAAGTCGGCTGCAGTGGTTTGCTCAAAGCAATTTGTTACTACGACCCAAATCGCTCTAATGCGGCTAGTTTCAAAACACTTGCCGCTTGTTACATTCGCGGTGAAATCAGACATTATTTGCGGGACCACCTTACTTTGATCCAGATTCCACGTCGTCTATCTGAAATCAATATGCAGATTTGTCAATTGGAAGAAAAGCTCGCACGTTCTCTTGAACGCTCACCCACAGTGCAAGAACTTTCAACATTCTCTGGATATTCTGTGCAGGAAATTTTAGAAGCTCAGAAGTCCTGGGATGCTCGTCAGCACTATGAATCGCTTGATGGTTCGCTTGATGAAGATGCAGGTGAGGACCGTCGAGGTTTGAGCGATATTGTTGCCGACAAGCGGTATCAGGACTTGCTCAATATGTCGGAAGATAAAGAGGTTATATCCCAGGCGCTTAAATCCCTAGGTGAAAAGACCCGTCAGATTATCGAGTTTGTTTTCTTTTATGACTTGTCTCAGAAAGAAACAGCCTGTGTGCTTGGGTTGTCCGAGATGGGTGTCTCGCGGGCGATTAAGTCTGCTTTGCAAAAACTAAAAGAGACGATTGACTCGGTCGAATCGGAAAAGAAAGTGCAGAAGTCCAAATAGCCACTTCCTGACAATTAAGATTAAATCAAAGATTATGCGCTTCTAAGCCCTTGAAAATTGGTTAGAGCCTGCTAACATATGACCCTTTGTAGACCTTATCTACTGGAACCTCAGAGCAGACCCTAATCGTGAGGCAAAAAGCGTGATGGACAAAGTATTACTTTCTGATGAGGAAAGATCGGCAGCAGCAGTGCCACTGATCCAGTTGGATGGATATTTAAAGACTATTATTCGATTTAAGATAAGAGAATTCATTCATTTGAATCCTTGTTTCAACGCCGCTCCTGCGCTTGACATGAATGCTTATCCT
>JACCDT011397103.1_pt1 | contig 10917 bp, 13 predicted proteins | sample 7446291 | NCBI WGS metagenome assembly JACCDT01 (sample SAMN15323446, study PRJNA562643) | freshwater metagenome | isolation source: river surface water | place: USA:Blue River Watershed | collected 2017-08-17 | reverse complement strand
TTCAATTGAGTACACCCTTGATGTGCCACTCAATGAACTCGGGGCAGGGGAGCTCGCTCAAAACCTTCGCGAACTTGATAGTCCATACAACACTTACAAGAATGCCGGTCTTCCGCCAACTCCAATCAGTAACCCTGGCCTCACCGCCATTAAAGCCGTCCTTGAACCCATTCCCTCCGAATACTTTTACTACCTCACCGACGATGAAGGCAATTTTTACTACGCAAAGACACTCAACGAGCACAACGACAACATATCAAGGTATTTGCAGTAGGCTGACTTTTTACAGAAAAAGTGCATAATATGCGCAGGCATTTTTGTAACGGAGGTCACAATGCCCTGCAATTCAGACTACATGTCACCGACTGAGAGAGAGCAGGAACTCAAGCTCACCGCTGAGCTCTTCTGCTGGCTCATGTCGATCCAGCGCAAGCGAGCGCCTGCCTGGGCACACAAAGCTGCAGGCGATACCTACGGCAAGGGCGCTGACAAGCTCGTTTCGAAGCTCTGTGCTGAGATGTCGCGTCTCAACGGCATCATCCCGCCTCACGACGGCAGTCTCGGCAACCAGGTACGCGAAGGGCAACTGATCGCCTGGTGGGCCAAGCATGAGGCAGCCGATGCAGCTCGTCGGCGGCACGAACGGCATGAACATGAAGTTGCCGCTCGCCGCGACGAGGCACTCAAGAAACTCACGCCGGAAGATCTGGAGATCCTTGGTCTTTCGTAGACAACACGCGCCGTCGACCCTTGGTCGACGGCGCTTCTTCATATCTATCGTATCGTGCATGTATTAAAAAAGCAGCCCAAGGGGCTGCTTAAACTACAATCCGTTCGTGAGCAAACAGCGAGTCAATAAGTAGAAGCTCAAGGCTTCTGACCGATGCTTCAATATTTGCTTTCAATAACGCCGCAACTTCTCTCTTGGCAGCAAACCTATCATCGCTTGGTATCATCCCCGGCAGACCAATCAAGAAAAGCTGGTCAAAGCTAACAACTTTCTCGGTATCTGGGATTTTTAAGGTTATTGATGCACCAATATCTGACATAGTGAGAAGGGTTTGAAGCCAACGGTAGTGATTATGATACTGGTTAAAATCTTTCATCCGATCCCACAACCGAGACCGGTACCGCTGCAATTCACTCTCACTCAACTTTGCTGCGTCCATCATTTCCTCCATGACAAAACTTTCACAAACGTACCACTAAATTGCTTCCTGTCAATTATGTGATAGTCTTTTACCACTATGCAGAAAACCCAAACGGTCTTCGTTGGCCTCTCAGGAGGCGTGGACTCTTCAGTCGCAGCGCTGCGGCTTCTTAAGGCTGGGTACAACGTGGTTGGTGTGTTTATCAAAGTCTGGCACCCGGACTGGCTCGTATGTAACTGGGAGCAGGAACGACTTGATGCGATGCGCGTCGCTGCCAAGCTGGGGATTCCATTCCTTACCTGTGACGCTGAAGCTGCCTACCGCGATGAGGTAGCTCGCTACTTCATCGACGAATACAAAGCTGGCCGCACACCAAACCCCGACGTTATGTGCAATAAGTACGTGAAGTTTGGAGCGTTTTTGGAGTTCGCGAAAGAGCGAGGGGCGGATTTCGTGGCGACGGGACATTATGCGCAGCGGATAGATGTGGACGGCGTACCTACGATGCATCGCGGCGTGGATCAAAATAAAGACCAGACATACTTCCTCTGGACACTCACTAACGAGCAGCTCGCACGTACACTCTTTCCCGTTGGCGACAGTCCTAAGGAAGTTATTCGTGCTGAAGCTGCTGCAGCAGGTCTCTTAACGGCCGAAAAGCGTGACAGTCAAGGTATCTGTTTCCTTGGCCACATTGATATTAAAGAATTTATGAGTCACTACGTGGAGCTTATTCCTGGGAGTGTGCTTAATACAAGCGGGGAAGTAATTGGCACCCATGAAGGAGCACTGATCTACACCCTTGGACAACGACACGGCTTCACCTTGCATAATGCCCAACCAAACACCGAGCCGCAGTTCGTTGTCGCGCGCGATACTAAAGCCAACACCATCACTGTAGCAACAAGCGCACCCGCACAAAGCCCTTCGGCTAAAATCACCCTTACCGATATTAATTTGACCAAGCCACTCAAAATTGGTGACACTATTTCGTACCAAATTCGCTACCGCCAAAAACCATGTCAAGGTACCGTTACTGAAGTGACAAACACTTCACTCACCCTAACGCCGAGCGAAGCAGGTGACGTACCTGCAGCGGGTCAATCCTGTGTACTATACGAAGGCCCTCGTTGTCTTGGAGGTGGTATTATTGCCTGATGTCAATCAAGGTCACGAAGGCAGATGGGAGCACTGAGCCGTTTCATACTGATAAACTCCAAAACTCACTTCGGCGTGCAGGCGCAACCGAAGGCGAAATAGAAGATATCGTTCGCCAGACAGAGGAAGTGCTCTATGAAGGCATCACGACACAAGAAATTTACCGGTTAGCATTTGAAATGCTCCGACAAAGCGATGCACCAATTCGCGCCCGTTACTCGTTGCGCCGGGCGCTCTTTGGCCTTGGACCAACGGGATTTCCATTTGAAGCCTTCCTTGCCCGCCTCTTTCAAAAAGAGGGCTATACCACCACAACGCGCGTTATCCTCCAGGGTCACTGCGCTGAGCATGAGCTCGATGTAGCTGCCTACAAAGATGATCATAGTTTTGTGGCTGAGGCTAAGTTCCATTCAAGCCCAGGGGTTAAATCTGATCTGCAAGTAGTTTTGTACTCTTTTGCTCGCCTTCACGATTTGCGTTCAGCCAAAATTTGTAACGCCGACATCTGTGGCATTAAAGAACTCATGGTGGTAACCAATACCAAATTCACGACGACGGCTGAAAAGTACGCTGAGTGTTCAGGCCTTACCTTGCTCTCATGGGACTACCCGAAGGAAAACAACCTCCATGACCGCATTCAAAGAGCAAAGGTATATCCGGTAAGTGTGCTCCAGAGCATTTCAACCACACAAAAGCGCGCGCTTATCGACCGTGGTGTGATTGTCTGTAGCGATATTATCGATAAACCACACCTTTTGCGGTACGCTCACTTAAGCCCGAAGCGCATGGAGCAGGTGATTGCCGAAGCGGAAAGTTTGACGAGCGGGGAAGTGGCAGTGACGACGCACTAAACGTCGGTCGCGCTTAAAATGAGCAGCGGGCCAGCAAACAAGGGGTTGTCAATGTTTGCCAGAGGTGTGCTAGCTGGTATAATCGCTGTATATAAGCATTGATTACAGAATTTTCGTATGTCAGAACAAGAAAAGCAGGAAGGTCAAAAGACAGTTGTATCATTTGTTTCAGGTCTCCTCATTGGTGGACTTCTCGTATGGGCTTTTAGTGGATCACCAAAGGAAGACAAGATGGAGCCGACCAACGAAGAAGACACTACTACTGAAGTTGCCGGAGAAAACGCTGGTGAAGATGCAGCAGAAGGCGGTGACGAAGCTGGCACAACTAAGGGCGGCGACATGATGATTGGCAACGGTTCACTTACCGTTAACGACCAACCTGCAGGTTCTTCTGTAACACTTGATAGTGCGACCTTCCCAACAGCAGAAGGCTGGGTAGCAGTTCGCATCTACACGGAAAGTCAGGTAGGAAGTATCCTCGGCGCTGCACGCTTTAGTGAAGAACAAGGTCTTGTTCCAACCAGTGTTGACCTCCTTGCACCAACTGTTGCTGGACGTGAATACGCTGTCGTTTTCTTCAGTGAAGATGGTAACCGCGAATTCAACCTTGATGGCGACCTCGCGGTTGAAGGTGGCATGACCACATTCAAGGCACAGTAATTGAAGTCTGCGGTACACGCACAAAAAAGCCCCAGCACGGGGCTTTTTTGTGCGTGATATACTGTCTCACATGAGCGAATACACAAAACGGTACAATCCTGACCGACACAAAGACTGGAACTACGGCGGCGCAAAGTGGCGTCTCTCACGATCAAAAGTTGATTTCTTTATTGAATGTCCACGCTGCTTCTATCTCGATAACAAGCTCGGCACCAAGCGCCCAGGGTTTCCGTCGTTTAATCTCAACATTGCAGTCGATGAACTCTTCAAAAAAGAATTTGATATTCACCGGGCTGCAAAAACAGCACACCCAATTATGCAGAAGTATAAGATTGATGCAGTTCCATTGCAGCACGAAAAAATGGACACTTGGCGCGATCCATTCGTTGGCATTGAATACGTTGAACCTACTACCGGTCTCACGGTCTCAGGCGGCGTTGACGACATCTGGATAACACCACAAGGCACATTGATTATTGTTGACTATAAGTCAACTTCTAAAGAAGGTTCGATTACTGCACTCTCTGATAGCCCATGGGATCAACAGTACACACGGCAGCTTGGCGTGTATCGATGGCTGCTTGAAAAGAATGGTTTTCGGGTGGAGGAAAAAGGGTACCTCGTCTACGCTAATGCCAGTAAAGATGAAGATGCATTTGACGACAAGCTCGTCTTTGAAACGACGCTCGTGGAAGTCACTACCGACACCAAATGGATTGAACCAACCCTCGTGAAGGTGAAAGCCTGTCTTGAAAGCGAAGCCTTGCCGCCAATTGGTGACAACTGTGAGTTTTGCCCGTACCGCGAGGCCTGCGGTAAGAAGCTTATGACCATGCACAAGAAGCTTAATGCAAAGGATTAGCACACCATGAGCTTTGGAGAAGCAGTTAAAGCAGTTGTTCGCACAATTCCGAAGGGAAAAGTGATGACATACAAGGAAGTTGCTACGGCGGCGGGCAAGCCCGCCGCCTTTCGCGCGGTTGCCAACATCATGGCAAAAAACTACGACGATACAGTTCCGTGCCATCGAGTGATTCGGAGCGATGGCACGCTCGGTGGATACAATCGGGGTGGTGAAGCAGGCAAACGTGCTATTCTTGAAGCTGAAAAGGCTATTTAGGGAAAATTGTATGTCATCAGTTTCAGATATTGAGAAAAATCTCCGCAATGCTGAAGATCAGCTCGACTTGTTTAATGACAATGAGCGCATCACACAACAACAACTGCAAGCACTCCACCAAAAGCTGAACCAAGTGAACGACAGCGAGGACCAAGAGATGCAACGTATCCGCCAGCCATTTGAACAAGCTGACACGAAGTTTGCCGCCCAACAAAAGGAGTTTGAACGCGCTCGTGATAAATTCACTCAAGCCGAAGCAGAGTTTCGTAAACTCCAAGAGAAATTCACCCAGACTGAAGCCGAGCACAATGCAGGCCGTAACAAGGCGCGTCAAACAACTGATACTGTGGTGAAAAAGTTTATGGCTGAACGAGCACGTATTGAGCGCGAAATTGAAGCCAAGGAGCGTGAACAGCGAGAAATGGCCGCTAGGCGAACCAATGCCAGCCGCGATGTTGCCTTACTCCGGCGCCGCTACGACGACGCTCGGCAAAAGGAAATGGCTGAACTACGCCGCAATACTGCCAATTCCAATCACGCCCCAAGCCAGTCGCGCTATGGAACGTATCGTTAAATACCGTATACTATTGCTATGTATTCTTACCGCATCGAACTTGCGCTTAAAGCAGCTACAGTCCTTCACAAAGGGCAAATTCGTAAGGGGAGCTTAGCAGTGCCGTACGTCAGCCACCTCTTCGCTGTTGCGATGATCGTGAGCGACTACACCGATGACGAAGATACGCTCATTGCTGCACTCCTTCACGACACCCTTGAAGATACCGACTATACACCCGCTGAGCTTGAAGAAGACTTTGGCGGCAAAGTGCGTGAAATTGTTGAGGCAATTTCGGAACCGAAAGACAACGAGCACAAGACACACACCTGGCGTGAAAAGAAAGATCAATACAGCAAGCAATTGAAAAATGCCCCTATGGAGTCACTCATGGTGTCGGCAGCTGACAAGATTCACAATATGCGCTCAATCGTTGAGGAGTACTTTGATGATCACCACCGCTTCGTGGCTGATTTTGGCGGCCTTCTCGATGAACGCATTCTCATTTACCAAGAAATCAGCAACATGCTGAATCGCCGACTCAAAAATGGTATCCTAACTGAGTTCAATCACGTTTTTACCGAATATAAGAATTTCATTGAAGATGTCAAAAAGTCTAAAGAGCAACCCCGCTAAGTCAACATTTCCTGGGTATACGCATGTCCGCACTGTCCACGATATTAGTGAGTACCGCTTAAAGAAGAACGGTCTTACTGTGCTCTATAAGCACATTCCTGAAACCGGCGTGGTGACTACCAACATTACCTACCGCGTTGGTGCAAAAGATGAAATCACCGGTGAAACGGGTTTAGCGCACATGCTCGAGCACATGCTCTTTAAGCCAACAAAGCAAGATCTCAAAAAGAAAATCGACTCTGGCGCGATGCAGTTTGAACGAGAGACTGGCTGCACACTCAATGCTAATACGTGGCAAGATCGTACCACATACTTCTTTAGCTACCCGCGTGAACATTTTACTCGCGCGCTCACCATTGAGGCCGAGCGTATGGTAGACGTCGTGCTGACCGATAAAGAATTTCTCCCTGAGCGTAACAACGTGCTCTCAGAGTTTGATATGTACTTTGGTGACCCGCACTTTGCGCTGAACCAAGCCATGATGGCGACTGCTTTCCACTCGCACCCGTACAGCCATGAAACAATTGGCTTCAGACACGACATCGAAGCGTACACACCAGCGAAACTAGAGCGCTTTTATCGAAACTTCTACCGCCCTCAAAACGCCACCATGATGGTGATTGGCGACATCGACGAGAAGACAGCGCTCGCTGAAGTGAGGAAATACTTTGAACACCTCGAGAACCCAGCAACACCAATTCCACGCATTGTGGCAACTGAACCAAAGCAAGAGGGGATACGCCGTGTTTCTGTTGTTCGCCCCTCAAGCACGAACCTACTCATTCTCGGCATTAAACACGCTGGTATGCCACAGAAAGAATGGTTTACAATGTCCACCTTGCTCGCCGTCTTAACCGATGGTCCTGAAAGTGTGCTTCATAAAGCGCTCGTTGATACCGGGAGAGTAACCTCGGTTGAAGGCAGTCTTAATCCCGGTGCAGATATGAACATGGCTTCACTCACCATTACGCTTGCTCCAGGTACAACGCACGAAGAAATTGAAGCTGAAGTACGCGCACTCATAGAAGGACTCACCGCCAGCGTGATTACCCCGCTCATGAAGAAGGTAATCGCCCGTACCCTCACCGACGAATACATTGCCCGCACCTCATCGCTCCGCATTGCGATGGAGCTCACTGAGTACGTTGCTACCGGTGACTGGAGCGTGTACTTCGACACCGAGAAAGTTTTGAAACAAATTACTGCAAAAGACCTGCTCACCCTCGTGAAATCAAACTTCGACGAGTCACAGCTCACTATCGGCTATTTCATCGGCACTAAGTAATATGCAATTTCAAACTTTTTCATTACCACACATACATGGTGGTACCCACGAAAACAACCGCGCAAAACTTGTCACCCTGACACTCTCGGTTGATATACACCAATCGTACTCCGCACACCAGGATGCTGTTGAGGCAGTCTACGCTGACGCACTTACCTCGGGCGCCGGTACACTGACGCGCGACGTATTTCTTGATACCCTCGGCAAAACCGGTGGCTCAATTAACGTTTCAATTGCGCGCAGCATCCTCAGCATTAGTGCACGGGCTGAAACGAGTCAGGCACCAACTATTGCAAAGCTTCTCAAGGCCATGCTCGAAACGCCAACGTTTGCCGCAAACGAAATCGCCCGCATACAAAAGAATCTCCATAACGACCTAGAACTTGAAAAAGAGAATGCCCGAGGTCGCGCACATACCATGCTCCAAAACGTCTTGTTTGGTGCTGCTGACCGAAGACAAACAGCCAGTATTGCAGCGCTCCAGAAGGCCGTCGCGGGAGTTACCAAGAAAGATCTCGAAGCGCTTCATGCAGCTGCACTTCATGAACCATGGACCGTTACGATAAGCGGCACCAAAGCAACCATTGAAGCGACGAAGAAGCTCCTCGCCAGCGTAAAAGGGAAGCGTGAGCCGAAGGTTGCTACAGGAGCCCACACACCGAAGACCCTCGACAAGCGCATCGTGCTCACCGAACCAATTCCGAGCAAGCACAACGTGGAATTCAGTATCGGAGGACCATTGCCACTGACGCTCCATCATCCTGATTACTTGCCGTTTGTTTTTGGTCTTGCAGTATTGGGGAAGTGGGGAGGCTTTGCCGGACGCCTTATGAGTACCGTCCGCGAGAAGGAAGGACTCACCTACAGCATCTACGGTCGTACCGAGACAGTGTTCGGAAACGAGTCAGGCTACTGGCGTGTTATGACCTTCTTTGCTCCAGATAAAGCGATGACCGGCGTCAGTTCGACACTCCGCGAAATTGCCGCCATTGCCAAGAAAGGAGTCACTGACAGCGAAATGAATCGATTCCGCACTATTCTTAACACCCAACAGACACTTCTCAACGACTCTCTGCTTTCAAGCTTGAGTGATTTGCATGGATACCTTAGTGAAGGGTTCACCCTTGACCAGATGGCAGAATACAAAGCGCGACTGCAAAACGTCACCAAAGCCGAAGTAAACGCCGCACTCAAAAAGTATCTCAACCCTGAGAAACTCGTCATCAGTGCTGCCGGCCCAGTTGCTCGTATCAAGAAAGACCTCGAAACCTTCGCAAGCTAGAAGGATACTCGGACTTCATGCATACACTATGTACCGAAAAGCCGCCGACCTCCGGTCGGCGGCTTTTCTATGGCTACACCTCGCAATCCTTCCATTTTTTGCTATAGTACAACACATTATTGTCGTCATGTAATTAACCAACAAGGTATGAGTGGAAACGAAATTCGGGAGAAATATTTGCAGTTTATGGAAGCAAACGGCCACGCCGTTATTCCATCAGCTGCGCTCGTACCTGAAAACGACCCAACCACGCTCTTTACCGGGAGCGGCATGCAGCCACTCATCCCATACCTCATGGGCGAGAAGCACCCGATGGGTGTTCGTCTAACCGACTCACAGAAGTGTTTCCGCGCGAACGACATCGAAGAAGTGGGGGATAACCGCCACACTACCTTCTTTGAGATGCTCGGTAACTGGTCCTTGGGTAACTACTTCAAGAAGGAACAACTCCGCTGGTTCTTCACGTACCTGGTTGACGAAGTGGGTCTGGATCCAGCTCGCATCTACGTGACTGTTTTTGCAGGAGACGAATCACTCGGCATCCCGCGCGACGATGAAGCAGTAGGTATCTGGAAAGAACTCTTTGCAGAACGTGGCATTGAAGCGAAGGATGTATTTATTGGCTCCGAAGAAGAAGGCTATCAGGTTGGTATGCAAGGCGGCCGCATCTTCTATTATGATGCTGCAAAAAACTGGTGGAGTCGTTCAGGGAAGCCAAGCAATATGCCGGCAGGTGAAATTGGTGGCCCCGACAGTGAAGTTTTTTATGACTTTGGCCCTGAACACGCTACCCATCCGGTGTTTGGTAAGCAAGAACCACACCCAAACAGCGATTCAGGTCAGTTCCTCGAGATTGGTAACTCAGTGTTTATTGAGTACATCAAACAAGAAGACGGTTCATTCACGAAGCTGCCACAGCGTAACGTCGACTTCGGCGGCGGCCTTGAACGTATTGCTGCAGCCAAAGTCGGAGACCCGGACGTCTTCAAAGTTGATCTTCTATGGAATGTAGTCGACCAAATCCAAACATTGTCTGGTAAAAAGTACGAAGAAAACCTCATTGCATTCCGCGTTATCACTGACCACATCCGCGGTGCCGTCTTCATGATTGGTGATGGTGTCTTCCCAAGTAATGACCAACAGGGCTACTTCGTCCGCCGCCTCTTGCGCCGCGCGGTACGTTTTGCCGATCAACTCGCCATTCCAGCTGGTAAATTTGCTGAACTCGCAGACAGCGTCATCACTACCTACGAAGCACACTATCCAAACCTTGGACAAAAGCGTACAGCAATTACGGAAGCTATTGCCAACGAAGAAACCCAGTTCCGTAAAACCCTCGAAGCTGGCTTGAAGCAATTCCACAAGCTTACGCTCCAAATTCACCTTACCAGCACTGAAGTTGATGGTAAGAAAGTCATCGATAAGAGTATTCCGCCACAGGCGGTAAAGGCAATTGGTGGTGAAACTGCCTTTGACCTCTACACCACCTACGGTTTCCCAATTGAGCTCACCGAAGAAATCGCTGCTGAAAAAGGACTCGTTGTTGATCGCAAAGGCTTTCTGAAGCTCATGGAAGAGCACCGTGAGAAGTCACGCGCTGGCGCAGAGCAAAAGTTTAAAGGTGGACTTGCTGATAGTTCAGAACAAGTGTTGCAGTACCACACCGCAACCCACCTCATGCTGGCTGGGCTTCGCCAGATTCTCGGCACGCACGTGCACCAGGCTGGCAGCAACATTACTGGTGAACGTCTTCGCTACGACATTACGCACCCGGAAAAGATTGCTGATGAAACGCTTCGTGCTGTAGAAACGTTTGTAAACGACGCCATCAAGCAGGGTGGGGAAGTCAGTACCAGCATGATGAAGAAGAGTGACGCAGAGGCTGACCCTTCAATCGAAGCGAGTTTCTGGGATCGTTATCCGGACGAAGTGAAGGTGTACACTATGACGACGACCGACGGCACTATTGTTTCCAAGGAACTCTGTGGCGGGCCACACGTTGCGCGCCTAGAAGATGTGAAGGGAACATTCAAGATTATCAAGGAAGAGTCCTCTGCGGCTGGTATACGGCGAATCAAGGCTATCCTAGAGTAAAAGTACCAAGAGAGTGTCAAAAGAAAAGTGCCCGCAAGACCAAAGGTCTTGCGGGCACTGCGTCTTAAAAGAGCCATGTATCTGCCGCGACGCCACAGACGCCAGCGAGCCAAAGGTAGGTAACAAC
>JACCDT011834239.1_pt1 | contig 10920 bp, 10 predicted proteins | sample 7446291 | NCBI WGS metagenome assembly JACCDT01 (sample SAMN15323446, study PRJNA562643) | freshwater metagenome | isolation source: river surface water | place: USA:Blue River Watershed | collected 2017-08-17 | reverse complement strand
TGTGAAGAGCTATCTGGGTAAGCACAATTATCCAGTGCGCGCCGTTGCCGTTCGGTAAGGCAGAATAAGCACATGACAACACTGGATCCGCAGGTAGCTGCACTCCTGAAAGATCCGGATGCCTTGATCCCCGCAATTGTGCAGGATTCAACTAGCAAAGAAGTTTTGATGCTGGCGTACATGAATGCGCAATCACTGGAACTGACTCTGACAACTGGAAAAGCAACTTACTGGTCGCGCAGCCGCAATGAACTATGGGTCAAAGGTGCAACCTCAGGCCACTATCAAGATGTGCAATCAATCTCTTTAGATTGTGATGGAGATGCATTAATCATGCAGGTTATCCAAACAGGTGTGGCATGCCATACCGGAGATCGCACCTGTTTTCATACCCCTCTAGAGCTGCGATCGTAAATTATGAATCTAGAAGAGTTTCGCGCCTACGCAAAGGTTTCTAATGTCATACCTGTATCGCGCAAACTCTTAGCTGACTCTGAAACTCCACTGGGTGTCTATAAAAAATTAGCAAAGAGTGCGGCAAATACATTTCTTCTAGAATCTGCAGAACATGGTGGAGCCTGGTCTCGTTACTCGTTTATCGGTGTTCGTAGCGAAGCCACATTAAGCGAAAAGGATGGTTTGGCGTATTGGCAGGGGAGCGCTCCAGCGGGAGCGCCTACTGGAATAGATCCATTGGAAGCGTTGCGACTTTCCGCTGCACATTTGAAATCTCCCAAGATTGCAGGCTTGCCTCCACTTACAGGTGGATTAGTTGGCTTCATGGGGTATGACGTTGTTCGTCGATTAGAGAAACTGCCATCGCTGGCGCAGAAAGACATTCCACTTCCGGAACTTTCCTTCATGCTCACCAGTGATTTAGCGGTGATGGATCACAGCGATGGAACCATCACATTAATTGCTAATGCGATTAATTGGGATGGAAGCGATGACCGAATTGATGAGGCGTATGCATCATGCCTTGAACGTTTAGATCGCATGCAGGCAGATCTAGCGATCTCACTACCAGGTGATGCCGCAGCAATTCCTGATTTTTCGCTGCCTGATTACACAGGAAATATCTCGGCAGAGGAGTTCAAGAAGAACATCGCACAAATTAAGGAAGAAATCTTGGCAGGCGAGGCCTTTCAAGTTGTTTTGTCCCAACGCTTTGCAATGCCATGTACCGCAGATGCAATTGATGTATATCGAATGCTTCGACTCAACAATCCTTCTCCGTACATGTACTTATTCCGCTTTACCGATGGAGTTGAAATCGTTGGGTCCAGCCCAGAAGCGCTAGTCAAAGTTAATCAAGAGGATGTGATGATCCATCCGATTGCAGGTACTCGTAAGCGCTCAGCAAATCCTGAAGAGGATCATCGTTTAGCAGAAGAGCTGCTAGCCGACCCTAAGGAACGTGCTGAGCATCTAATGCTGGTAGATCTTGGAAGAAATGATTTAGGTCGTGTCTGTGCACCTGGATCGGTTGAAGTAGTTGATTTCATGCATATCGAGCGTTACTCACATGTAATGCATATTGTTTCAACGGTAATCGGAAAGCTTTCAAAGAAATCATCACCAGTTGATGCACTGTTTTCAGTATTCCCAGCCGGCACCTTGTCAGGTGCTCCCAAACCTCGTGCCATGGAAATCATCGAAGAGCTAGAAATAACTAGACGTGGTGTTTACGGCGGAATAGTTGGGTACATTGATTTCACCGGAAATCTAGATACATGTATCGCAATTAGAACAGCGTTGCTGCATAACGGAACCGCTTACGTTCAAGCAGGTGCTGGCGTAGTCGCCGATTCAGATCCTGAATCAGAGAATCAAGAGTGTCGCAACAAGGCAGCTGCGGTTTTGACAGCGGTACATGCAGCTAATCGATTGGCGCACAAGCAATGAAAGAGTTTCTTCCAATCATCATCTCGCTAGTAGTTGTTTTCGCACTGGTTGTTGTTATCTCTAAGAGATTTAAACTCTCTTCACGCTACGAACGCAAACCGCGCCAACTCAATACATGGAGCGCACTTGACCATGGAATTGATCCAACGGTGGATGAGAAGTTATGAGTGTTCTAGCATCAATCATTGAAGGTGTGCGTGAGGATCTAGCCGCCAGACGCCTTCCCATGGCGCAGTTGCAAGAGGCGCTTGAAGTTGCTCCTGCAGTGCGTGACTGCTTACCAAATCTATTGACTGAAGAAATTTCTTTGATTGCAGAGGTGAAGAGATCCTCACCAAGCAAGGGTGCCTTGGCAACAATTACAGATCCTGCAGGATTAGCCGCAGCCTATGAAGAAGCTGGCGCCCATGTTGTTAGCGTTCTCACTGAGCAGCGCCGTTTTGGTGGATCACTTGCCGATTTAGATGCGGTCAGAAAAGCGATAGATCTTCCTATCCTTCGCAAAGATTTCATGGTTGATGAGTATCAATTTTACGAAGCACGTGCACATGGTGCAGATGTGGTTCTGTTGATTGTTGCAGCGCTCAGTAAGAATCAACTTGAAGATTACTTTCATTTAGCTAAGGAACTTGGGTTGAGATCTTTGATTGAGGTTCATACCCATGATGAGTTAGAACGTGCCCTCGAAATCTCTCCAGAGATCATCGGCGTAAACTCTCGTAATCTGAAAACTTTAGATGTTGATGCACAAGCATTTGCTGAACTCATTCCACAGATTCCATCAACAATTGCTCGCGTTGCCGAGTCTGGAATCTCTACACGCCAAGAGGTTGCATTTGCTCAAGAGTGTGGAGCGACCGCAATATTGGTTGGAGAAGCCCTTGTTCGCTCAGGATCTCCATCAGTTGCGATCGACCAATTGCTCGGTAGGCTTTAACTATGAGCAGCCCAGGACACTTCGGAGAGTACGGCGGACGTTTCGTACCCGAGGCGTTAATTGGAGCTCTCAATGAACTTGAGATCGCACATAACACCGCGCAAAAGGATCCTGAGTTTTTAGCAGAGCTTGCAGAGCTGCACCGAACATATACCGGTCGCCCCAGCATCATCACTGAAGCGAAGAGATTTTCTGAACATGCTGGCGGTGCACGAATCTTTCTTAAGCGCGAAGATCTCAACCACACCGGTTCCCACAAGATCAACAATGTTTTAGGTCAAGCGTTACTCACTAAGCGCATGGGAAAGAAGCGAATCATCGCTGAAACCGGAGCGGGTCAACATGGTGTTGCATCGGCAACAGCAGCTGCGTTGATGGGTCTTGATTGTGTTGTGTACATGGGAGAAGAGGACACCCGTCGTCAGGCGCTCAACGTTGCCCGTATGAAGTTATTAGGCGCAGAGGTTGTGCCTGTGACATCAGGTTCACGCACCCTGAAGGATGCAATTAATGAGGCGATGCGGGATTGGGTTACCAATGTTGCAGATACACATTACTTATTGGGTACCGTCGCGGGACCACACCCATTCCCAACGATGGTTCGAGATTTCCACAAAATAATCGGCGAAGAAGCGCGGGAACAGATGCTTGCCTTAACGGGAAGGCTTCCAGATGCGATCTTGGCCTGTGTTGGTGGTGGATCCAATGCGATCGGAATTTTTAATGCATTTATTCCAGATAGCGATGTGCGTTTAATTGGACTAGAAGCTGGTGGTGATGGGGTTGAAACAGGACGCCACGCAGCAACGATCACAGGTGGAACACCTGGTGTACTTCATGGAACACGTTCCTATGTTTTGCAAGATGCAAATGGTCAGACAATTGAATCTCATTCAATCTCTGCCGGTTTAGATTACCCAGGTGTAGGACCAGAACATGCTTACCTGCATGACATTGGTCGTGCCGAGTACCGAGCAATCAATGATGATGCAGCGATGGCGGCCTTCTCATTGCTGAGCAGAACTGAAGGAATTATTCCTGCGATTGAAACTGCGCACGCTTTAGCTGGTGCAATTCTTGTTGGAAAAGAGCTTGGACCCACAGCTAACTTGTTAATCAATCTTTCTGGTCGCGGAGATAAGGATGTTCAAACCGCCGCCGAATACTTTGGAATTCCACTGTAATGACTCAACTCGATTCAGTCATGGCAAAGGTCCGTGCAGAAAATCGCGCAGCACTTATTGCTTACATTCCAGCGGGTTTTCCTTCACAGCAAGGATGTGCCAAGGCGATTCAAGCACTTGCAGCAGCAGGTGTTGATGCGATTGAAATCGGTTTTCCTTATAGCGACCCAGTGATGGATGGTCCTGTAATTCAAGAGGCGGCGGACATTTCATTGAAAGGTGGAACAAACGCCGCAGATGTTTTCGCAGCACTTAAGGTTGCAACCGATACTGGTGTAGCTGCCGTTGTGATGACCTACTGGAATCCAATTGAACGGTATGGCGTAAATGAGTTTGCTCAATCCATCGCCGATAACGGGGGATCAGGTGTCATTACCCCAGATCTAACAATTGAAGAGTCAGATCGTTGGTTAGCGGCAACTAGCAAGGTAGGCATCAATCCAATTTATGTAGTTGCACCAAGTACTAATGATGCCCGCCTCGCTGCCGTAACCGCCAAGACTGGTGGCTTTGTGTATGCGGCAAGTTTGATGGGGGTAACTGGAACTCGCACCAGCGTCTCAACCGATGCCAGCAACCTGGTCTCACGCGTGCGCACAGTGACCGATCTTCCGATCTCAGTTGGTTTAGGTGTTTCAACACGCGAGCAGGCTAAATCCCTGGCCGCATACGCCGATGGTGTCATCGTTGGCTCTGCATTTATCAAACTACTTCTTGAGGCAAAAACTGAACAAGAAGGGTTGGATGCGATCTCGCATTTAGCTAAGGAGCTTGCGCTAGGAGTTCGTGAGGGTCGATGAAGAGTTTCCTTGTAAAGAATCAACCATGGATCACACTCCTTGGCCGTTAATTGCTGGGCGGAGTTTTGCTTGTTGCTGGTGGATTAAAGGTCGCCAAACCAACTGAATCTGCCAATGCAACCGCTGCTTACAAAATTTTTCCAACTGATTTAGCGCACCTCGTTGGATATGCATTGCCTTGGGTTGAAGTTGCAATCGGTTTGTTACTCATTCTTGGAATCATGGTCCGATACTCCGCAATCTTTAGCGGAATCATCATGGTTATCTTTATCGCAGCAATTGCCTCAGTGTGGGCTCGTGGCCTATTAATCGACTGTGGATGCTTCGGTGGAGGCGGCGAAATCGATCCATCTCTGAAGTCGCAGGTTCATCGCGCCTATTTCACAGAAATCATGCGGGATTTGGGCTTGGCGCTCACCGCGCTTTAGCTATACCTTTTCCCATACGGAAAACTCAGTTTTGAAAAAGCAGCTCAACCAATCGAGGAGTAATAATGGCAAAGCAAGCGGCAAAGAGCACAGATAACACAACGCGCTGGATCGTTATTGGAATGGTCCTTCTTGTTGTAGTTACCGGAGTTGTTTTCTCACTCTTTAGTCAAAACAGCAAAGAGAGCGCATCCCTTGCAGGTTTGGATGGAACCACTCTAAAGCCAGCGATTACATCAACTATCGATACAGCAAATGGCTCACCAATCACATTTGATAATGGTGCGGTAACAGTGATTGATGTTTGGGAAGATCCTCAGTGCCCAATATGTAAGTTGTTTGAAGATGCAAATGGCGATTACATCGAATCTCTTATTCGTGAAAAGAAGGCAACTGTTCGCTATCACGTACTTTCCTTCCTTGGAGATGAATCAGTTCGAGCTGCAAACGCTTCATTCTGTGCAGCAGATGAAGGCCAGTACCTCGATTTCCACCACGCTTTGTACGCGGTTCAGTCACCACTCGAGAACTCAGGTTTCTGGAGCAATGAGACTCTGGTCAACATCGGAAAGAAGATTGGCATTACATCTCAATCCTTTGCAGATTGCGTAACTAAGGGTTCCAAGGTCGAGATCGTTAAGGCCAACTACGATTCAATGAGCAAGTTTGGTGTTCAGGGAACTCCTACAGTGTTCATCAATGGCAAGAAGTGGGAGCGCACTCAAAACGAGTTTTCTCTTGAAGAGTTCAAAACCGCTGTTGAGGCTGGTTAAACTTTGAATCGCGCTTTTCCAACTCCAGCACAATCGGTGCTGGAGCTTGGTCCTTTAACAATTCACTATTACGCACTGTGCATTATTACCGGCATTGCAATAGCGATTTGGTTAGGTGGGAAACGCTTCCAGTACAAAACCGCACAAGGTCAATCTGTTGTTTCAGAAGTTGCAATAGTTGCAGTGCCATCTGGAATTATCGGTGGACGTATTTATCATGTGATCTCATCGCCTAACGCTTACTTTGGCAAAGGCGGCGAACCCATTGATGCATTTAAAATTTGGGAGGGCGGCTTAGGTATTTGGGGTGCCATATCGATCGGATTGTTAGGTGCGTACCTTCGTTACAGATCACTTGCTCGAACACTTGAGCTTCCATCATTTGCAGTTTTCGCAGATGCACTAGCTCCTGGAATCTTATTTGCACAAGCCATCGGAAGATTTGGTAATTGGTTTAACGGAGAACTCTTTGGAAAGCCGCTGGATTCATGGTGGGCGGTAGAGATTCCGATGCGATATCGCCCCAATGGCTTCTCACAATTTGAATCATTTCATCCAACATTTTTATATGAAGCAATCTGGTGTTCACTGATTGCGGTCCTCATTATTAAATTTGGAAATCGATTGAAAGCCGGACAAAGCTTTGCGCTCTATGTCGCTACCTACTGTCTTGGACGTTTTTTCATTGAGTTAATTCGTATCGATACCGCCAACACGATCGCTGGTTTACGGGTCAATGTCTGGGTCAGCATGCTCGTAGGGGCAGGTGCTGTGCTGTATTTCGCTCGCGCCTCTAAAAAATCGGTATAACACTCAGGTAGGCTTACCTCCATGAGTTTGGAAGAGGTCTACCAAAGAAATCTAGAACACCGCACCCATCGTGCTGGTTGGCTTCGTGCTGCGGTCCTTGGTGCAAATGATGGCCTCGTTTCAACCGCCGCTTTAATGATCGGTGTAGCAGCGGCTGGAAAACAGGATTTTCTGATTACCGCTGGCGTTGCTGGAATAACCGCAGGTGCAATGTCAATGGCGGTTGGTGAGTACATCTCTGTTCGTTCCCAAAATGATATTGAAGAGTCAGATCGCTTAATTGAAATTGCGCACCTTGCAGCAGATCCAGAGGCAGAGCTTCAAGAGCTTCAGCAGATTTACATTGAACGCGGCTTAACTCCAGCACTTGCTTTGCAGGTTGCACTTGAAATGCATCGCAAAGATCCGCTGGAAGCGCATCTTCGTGATGAACTTGGTCAACACCCCAACACAAAGGCACGACCAGTGCAGGCAGCGGTTGCATCTGCAATCTCCTTCACCTTGGGTGGTTTGATTCCATTTGCCGGCGCTTTTGCCCCAACCCTTGGAACCAAAGCGTGGAGCATCGTTGGCTTTACCCTCGGGGGATTAGTGCTTACCGGCGTTGTTTCAGCACGAACCGCAGGCTCAAAGCTGCTCTCTCCAACCTTGCGCGTACTCTTTGGTGGCACCCTGGGTATGGCGATCACCGCAGGAATTGGAAAGATAGCCAACATCTCAGGGCTCTAAGTAGCCCTCTTATTGCTACGATTTCGCCCTAAGCAGTGAGCTAGTCGGGCCAAGGATGTCCCTTTACATGTAAGGACAATTCCGTAGGAGCGCGCCCATGGCACTTGCATCCAATTATCCACAAGCACAGGGACTCTACGATCCTGCCGCCGAACATGATGCCTGCGGCGTTGCAATGGTTGCCACACTCAACAAGGTTGCGACACATCACATTGTTTCTCAAGCGCTCACCGCTTTACGCAATATGGAGCACCGCGGTGCATCAGGTGCTGAACCAGATAGCGGTGATGGTGCGGGAATTCTTATTCGTATTCCAGATGCATACTTTCAAGCGGTAGTTGATTTCAAACTTCCAGCGGCAGATGCGTATGCAACTGGTATTGCATTTATCGCTAAGGGTGCAGATGTAAAGGGCGAAATCGAAAAGTTAGCTGATGAAGAAGGTCTAGTTGTCCTAGGGTGGCGCGAAGTTCCGATTAACCCATCATCTCTTGGAAAGACCGCCTTGTCGGTTATGCCAGATTTCCACCAACTATTTATTGCAGGCAAAAAGGGCGAGACCGGAATTGCATTGGATCGACTAGCTTTTTGTTTGCGTAAGCGTGCTGAGCATGGATTGGATCTGTACTTCCCTTCCTTGTCATCTCAGACAATTGTGTACAAGGGAATGCTCACAACAGGTCAGCTCGAAAAGTTTTTCCCAGAGCTTTCAGATGAGCGAGTTGTTTCACCACTTGCACTGGTTCACTCACGTTTTTCTACAAATACCTTTCCTTCATGGCCACTTGCTCACCCTTACCGATTTATTGCACATAACGGCGAAATCAATACCGTTAAGGGAAATCGCAATTGGATGCGCGCTCGCGAATCCTTATTGCAAAGCGATGTAATTCCTGGAGATCTCAAGCGCTTATTCCCAATCGTTGAAATGTCAGGCTCTGACTCTGCTTCATTTGATGAAGTACTGGAGCTTTTGTACTTGGGTGGACGTTCACTTCCGCACGCAGTGCTGATGATGATTCCTGAAGCGTGGGAGAACCATGCAACGATGCCGCAGAACCGTCGTGATTTTTACGCCTTCCATGCATCGATGATGGAGCCTTGGGATGGTCCTGCTTGTGTAACTTTCACAGATGGTCATCAAGTAGGCGCAGTACTTGATCGCAATGGTTTACGTCCATCTCGTTACTGGGTTACAAAGGATGGAATGGTTGTACTTGCATCTGAGGTTGGCGTTTTAGATATCCCAGCTGAAAATGTAGAACGTAAGGGTCGCTTACAACCCGGCAAGATGTTCTTAGTTGATATTGAACAAGGACGCATTATTGAAGATGGCGAAATTAAAGATGGTTTAGCAAATGCTGCTCCATATGGAGATTGGTTACATGCAGGCATCATCAAGTTAAGCGAACTTCCTGCACGCGAACACATTGTGTATCCGCACTCATCTGTTGTTCGTCGTCAACGCGCATTTGGTTACACCGAAGAAGATCTACGCATTTTGGTAACACCGATGGCAAAGAACGGTATGGAACCACTTGGTTCGATGGGAACAGATACTCCTATCGCCGCCCTTTCTGAAAAGCCACGTTTGATCTTTGATTACTTCTCACAACTATTTGCCCAGGTTACTAATCCACCACTTGATGCGATCCGGGAAGAGTTAGTAACAAGTCTTGGAACTTCAATGGGACCTGAGCACAACCTGCTCGATCCCGGCCCAAGCAGCTGCCGACAGATTTCATTAGCTTTCCCAGTAATTGATAATGATGAGCTTGCAAAGATCATTCACGTAAATGCAGATGGAGATCATCCAGGTTTAAGCGCCTATGTAGTCCGGGGATTATTTAGCATTGCCGATGGGGGAGACTCATTACGCGAGCGTCTCAATGAAATCAAAGCAGAAGTTTCGCAGGCGATTAATGATGGTGCTCGCATCATTGTTTTATCAGACCGCGATGGTGATGCAGAGAATGCACCAATTCCATCACTCCTTCTGACATCTGCAGTTCACCACCATTTGATCCGTGAAAAGAGCCGCACCAAGGTTGGTTTAGTAGTTGAAGCCGGAGATGTTCGCGAGGTTCACCACGTTGCGCTTTTGATTGGTTATGGCGCAGCATGTGTGAATCCATACCTTGCAATGGAGTCAGCAGAAGATCTAGTTCTTCAAGGTGTCATCACAGGAATCACACCTGAAAAGGCGGTTAAGAATTTAATTAAGAGCCTTGGCAAGGGTGTGCTGAAGGTGATGTCCAAGATGGGTATCAGCACCATCGCTTCATATACAGGCGCACAAGTTTTTGAAGCGATCGGTCTTTCTCAAGAGGTTGTCGACGAATACTTTGTTGGAACAACATCTCGTCTTGGTGGAGTTTCTCTTGATGTAATCGCACAAGAAACTATCGCCCGTCACCACATCGCTTATCCACCTGGGGGAGAAGTTCCAGGAACAAAGCGTCTTCCAATCGGTGGCGAGTACCAATGGCGTCGCGAAGGCGAGCCTCACCTATTTGATCCCGAGACTGTATTTACCTTGCAGCACTCAACACGCAATAAGCGTTACGACGTTTTCAAGCGCTACACAGATCGAGTTAACGAACAGAGCAAGCGCCTTATGACCTTGCGCGGTTTGTTCCAATTTAAAGATGGCGTAAACCCACCGATCTCAGTTGACGAAGTCGAACCAATCAGCGAGATCATTAAGCGATTCTCAACTGGTGCGATGTCATACGGATCTGTGTCAGCAGAGGTTCACGAGACTTTAGCTATTGCAATGAACCGTATTGGTGGAAAATCCAATACTGGTGAGGGTGGAGAAGAGCCAGAGCGTTTTGTCACAATGGCAAATGGTGATTCAAAGCGTTCAGCAATTAAACAGGTTGCATCTGGTCGATTTGGTGTAACAAGTAATTACCTGGTTAACAGCGATGACATTCAGATCAAGATTGCACAGGGAGCAAAGCCTGGTGAAGGTGGACAGCTACCTGGTAACAAGGTGTATCCATGGATTGCAAAGGCACGTTACTCAACACCTGGAGTTGGTTTGATTTCGCCACCTCCACACCACGATATTTACTCAATTGAAGATCTTGCTCAATTGATTCATGATTTAAAGAATGCTAATAAGAATGCCCGTGTTCACGTCAAGCTAGTGGCAGAGGTCGGCGTTGGAACTGTTGCTGCAGGTGTTTCAAAGGCACATGCCGATGTTGTTTTGATCTCTGGCCACGATGGTGGAACAGGTGCATCACCGCTGACATCACTCAAGCATGCAGGTGCTCCATGGGAACTTGGTTTAGCTGAGACACAGCAAACATTGTTGCTCAATGGTTTACGTGATCGCATCGTCGT
>JACCDT010119019.1_pt1 | contig 10923 bp, 9 predicted proteins | sample 7446291 | NCBI WGS metagenome assembly JACCDT01 (sample SAMN15323446, study PRJNA562643) | freshwater metagenome | isolation source: river surface water | place: USA:Blue River Watershed | collected 2017-08-17 | reverse complement strand
TTGAGTATTTAAAAGCACAGAATAATTTTTATAGTTTAACTTCGAACTGAGTCGATAGACTACGTCAGGGGATACTTTCATGATGATTTCAATTGCCTTAATCACTCTTGCATCAAATCTATCTTCTCCGGAGTTAGCGGGAGGAGATTTCTCTGGTATTCAATTGCTCCTCAAGAGCCCGCTCCATACCTACTCTTCGATTGCCGATCTTGTCGGTGATCTCCCCGAGGAGTTTCGGAATTCCTACTCTCTCGTGCGTGAAGGGCATGGGCTTCAGCACTCTTCCCCTGAGTTTCCTCGTGTCGTCATGGGGGCCTGTCTTGGTGAATGCACTGAGAATGTAACTTCGCTCTTGAGCTTTCATGGAAATCCTATGGGGGCTCATTATGACACTTTGGAGATTGCAACATTCACGCCCCGAAATTCCGAACTGAGCTTTCAATTCATAAAAGAGACTCGCGATGGATTGAAGTTTTCACAGAAGAACCCTCCTGAATGCATTCACTGTCACCAACAAAATCCTCAGCTCATTTGGGGAGTCTACCCATTTTGGCCAGGACTGTTTCGGCCAGAGTTGGAAGCACCCCCGTCAGAGCATGAACGGAGAGAACTGGAAGTGTTTTGGAGTAGTTCAAAGCTCAATTCGCGCTACTCTGTTCTTACGAATCGAAGAAACGAGTTTTTATCAGATGATCCAACCTCAAATCCAAACATCGAAATTCGATATCTGGTCGATCCCAATTTGATCGAGATTCGAGGACTGGCCAAAGCGATGGATGCCATGGCGACTTTACTTCTCAAAAAGAGGTTGCAGAATTTGCCTCAGCTCAATCTCTACAAGTATGCGCTGGCGAGTGTGTTCTCCAATTGTCCTGCCCACCAGATATTCCCAGAACACGTTTTGCAGGATGGAAAGCGCTATCAAGAAATTGAAACATTTGTAAGCCATGCACTCAGCCAACGGCATCCATTGCAAATCGAAGATCCTTCCGCCGCGGGGCAGGTTTACCCGCAATTCATCTTTATGTTTGAGCACCTTCACTGGAATTGGAGCGAATGGTTTGGCGAGGGCCCAGCACCGAAGACATTGACCGGGCCTTTGACAGATTTTAATTGGATCGAGATCCTTCGAGAGGCTGTCCTCGATGACGACTTAATGGCTTACACCGTCCAAGGGGATCACCCGCTCTTTTCTCGCAAAGTAGACTGCGATCGAATTGCGCCCTTTAGCAAGCGCGCCTTTGCAAATCAGAGCAAATTGCCCGTGGCGAGTTTTGAGTAACTTTCCCATCAAAGTCTGAATGAATGATCTTCGAAAAAAACTAAAAAAATCTCATTACAATCTGACGCCAACATCTCCAAGGCGAGAAAGGTTGATGTACTCCGCATGGAATTTGTCATTGAGCAATTCGTAGATAAGAATTTGAATCCCTCGGCCACCCACGAGCTTAGCTCCAATGGGGAACATCGATTTGATTGCCTCAACATGCTTCGCTCCTGATTTTTGGGCCGATAGATAAGGGATCTCCATATTCTGAGCCTTTAGCCACTCTGCGAATGTCATTTCTGCAGGACGATCACTATCGTACTCATACGCATCCTGAATCTCCTGCACTTTTGAATAGGCGCCAAAGAAGTCAGAAACGACTTTATAGGGGACCACAATTCCTTCAGGTGAAAGACCTTCGGTGAACAATGAGGAAACTCCCTGGAGACTCAACGCTTTGTTATCAAACAATGAAACGAGATTCACTCGAGGGATCCAACGACTCATCATGGGTAGATGTGCATCCTCAAATCCCCATGATTCCAAATAGAGACTTCTCATAGGATGGCTCTTATCTCTGGATTCAAAGAGTTTTTGAAGCCACTCAACCCATTCTGTTGAAATTGAACCTGATTGCCAACGGGGTGATGAGAGCGAGAGCGCCTCCAATTCAACTCCAAAAAACCGAGCGCTCATGGGCACTACAGGACCAATCACCAGTGAGCGATTTAGACTTAAAACTTTTAACGAACGAATCGGAGGCAATTCTGCAAGCGCGGCTAAATCGATTTTGTTCAAGGGAGCTCCTTCAGCCGCCTCGATTTGATAGCCCGTATTTGAAAGGTCCAGATTGAGATCGCGTGAGCACTCCTCAAAGTCGACAAGACCTTGGCCCGAAATATTATTATGGGCCAATCGGATATTCAACATCTGTCCCCGTGAACTAGACGCCCCCGAGCCACAAAGCGCACGGAGTTCTTTAAAGACCGTATCCGTCAATTGATTGCGATCAAGAATCACTGTTTCCAATTGAGGAATATCTGCCAATCGATGAAGGCCAGAGCCGACATTGAGTCGATTGTTATACAATTTAAGCATTTTGAGGCTCTGCAATGCTTCAAGCGATCCGAGCTTGTCAGCTGTGATTGCATTAGAATCGAGATCTAAAAACTCCAACTTTTGAAGCGATGAGAGAGAGTCGAGCTTTGAACCCGTAAGCTTTTGCGACGGTTCGCAGTTGTCATTATAAATAGAAAGCGACTTTAGCTCCGTCAGTGGGCAAAGGTACTTGAGATCATCATCATTCAGGCACTTATTGGCCAACGTGAGCTCCGTCATTGACTTTAAATCTTCGGGCTTCTGCATCTCCATGTACTTGCCCAAAAACGCGGCTGTTTCTTCTATCGTCACCGGACATTGAGAGGTCACAGAAAGCAAAATTGTTATCGCAAACATGTTCACTTCCTTAATGCGGTTTTAGAAACTAAGCAAGATGGCATGGAGGAGAGAGACTGACGCGCGTGAGCGGGGGGAGGCTAAGTGTCAGGTCCTGCTTGAGTTCTTGGTCTGAGCTCTGGAGGCCATCAGCTTTAAATGAAAAGAGTCGATTTTAAAAATGGGGTAGAGGCCTCAGGCTTTTTTGTGGCTTTTGATTGACGCGCCACAGCACCTGGGTCCTACCGAAAGGAAAGGTATTTTGAAGATTGGTCATCACATTTTGAGTATCTCTCGCGGTGCGACGATTCAGCGTACGCAATCCGCGATACAGCGAAGCCTTGAGCGCCTCGCTTCGGGATCTCGCGTGTCGAGACCGAGCGACGATATCGTCGGCTTTGCTCAAAGCACCTATTTGGACCAACAGAGTCGGGGCCTCAGACAGTTAACCCAAAATCTCAATCTTGCACAAAGTGAGCTCGAACAATCGTCAATCGCCCTCAGTTCTCAGTTGGACCTCATCGCAGACATCCGAGTGATTGCACTCGAGGCCTCAAGTACCACAATCAGTGGTAGTACAAGGCAGGAACTTACTCAAAAGCTGCAAACATTGTTGTCGGAGTTCTCTCGCATTCAAACCTCCGCTCCCTCAGGCTCGCTCGATCTTTTGCTCGGCCCACAAAGTCGTATGACCTTTGAACTTCCAAACCTCTCAGCAGCCGATACGTTTAGGGAAACCGTGGGGACGGGTACATTTGCATCTTCCAAATGTTTTGCGACAGGAGATCGAGAGTTCTTTGAGACTGCCGATCTCAATGGTGATGGCAATCAGGACATCGTTACCGCAGATACGACGACGGGAGTTGTCACCGTCCAGCTCGGCACAGGAGAGGGGAATTTTTCGGGGGCGATTGATTTTGGATCCACCGTGATGGCGGGTATCGGAGTTGTAGACGTCACCGGGGATGGAATCCTCGATATTGCAATCAACGACGGCAATCCAAGCTACTATAGAGGCCTCGGTGACGGCACCTTTGAGGACCTCGAGTTAATGTCAGATGTTTCGGTTTCGTCTTATCGGGGAGTCTTTGCGGACTTCACCAATGATGGAGTGGCTGACTTTGTCTTTACAGACACCGCCGAAGTCTACCTCGCCGAAAACGATGGGACGGGCACACTTTTGGCGCCCACTCCCTTTGGAACTGGAATGCACTCAGACTTTAATTTTGAAGTCGCAGACGTCAACAATGACGGCTGGAACGATGTGGCGATTGTCTCCGGATTCACACACTCGTTTTCGCCCTTTGTTTACACAAACAACAAAGATGGGACCTTCACGGAATCATGGACCGAAGTCGCCGGATCGAGTGTCAAGGGATTTGCGTTCGGCCACTTTAACAATGATGAATATATTGATTTTGTTTATGGCCACTCAACAACGGATGTCTATATTGGTGATGGTACTGGCGCATTCACTCTTAAAGGCAGCCTCACAGCTACAGGAACACTGCCCATTGTTGCGGGAGATCTCAATAACGACGGGCTTGATGATCTCATCACTGGAAATCGCAATATCTTTCTGAGTCAGGGCGATGGCACCTTTAGGCTCAATGCATCTACACCCATTGCGAGGCTTGGCGATGTGAACTTCGGCGCAAATTTTGGACTCGCAGATTTCAATAATGATGGAATTTTGGACCTCGCCACTGGGGAAGCGGGAGTCGCTGTCGCTCTCGGAAAGACTACCACGGTCACTGCAGTCTCCAAACTAACAGATGTCTCCAGCGCTCAAAGTGCGCAGGATCTTTTGGAGATTCTGGATCAAGCCACCGAATCTATTCGATCCAAACAATCTGAGGTGATGGCGCTGCATAGTCGCCTTGACTATACAAAGGCCAATCATCTGCTTACAGCCGACGTCCTCGACGAATCGAGAAGCCGTCTCCTCGAGCCTGATTACGCACTCGAAGTCGCAGAGCTGACACGACTTCAGATTCTGCAACAAGCTCAAACAGCTGTCGCAGCGCAATCCAATCTTCAACTCAGCATTGTTCTCAAATTGCTATCGGCATAGTCTCTTTTCACTTCTGACCTGAGGAGCCAAGAGTTCTGGCCGACATTCTTCCTGATTTTTGACAATGACGAACCAGAGCGCGAACTGAATTGAGCTGACGAAAGTAAGCTTGGATATCCTGAACAGATGTTTGAACAAAGAGCTTTGATAGGCCAACGACATAGAATCCGTGAGCGGCGACGGCCAGTGGCCATGGGGCGCCAAGGACATAGGGTGCGAGAGGAAACCCCTGCCACAAAAGCAGTCGGAGAATATAATTGCCTGAGTACAAGCGAACAAAGCCATTTCTTGTTCGCTTGTGCTGCGCTTTCAGGATGAGCTCCAGTTTTGTCGAAAGCTTTTCCTGAATCTCTTTGGGAAGGCTCTGCACGTTGGCCACGTATCTTTCTACAAACAAGTCGCGATAGTCATCGAGGCGATCGCCGCCTAAGCCATACAAGTCCTCAAGGACATAAGGGACCTGAACAATAGTACTCGCAGCGAGCTCGCTGACCATATCCACCATTTTAGGGTCAGCATTCTTACTTGCCCGAAGGATCTCAAATGAGGACTCCATCAGAAGGAGTGATGCTAAAAAATCATCATTGGTGAGGGGGCTGTAGGACAGAAGCGATAACGCCATCCGATGGAATCTTTCTCGAATTTGGGAAATAAAAGGGTAGGGCAGTTGGTCGATCCTTCTGATAAATCTAACACTTCCGCCAAGGCGCTCAGCGATCTCGATGGAATTACTTTCAGCTCCAGACGACTGAGGGATCAGTCCAAGATGCACAGAAAGCTCCTTGTAAATACGATTGATCTCATTGGCGACGCTCGTTTTGCGATCATCTTCACTTCCTGTCTTAAGGAGGAGATTCTCTTTAAGGATCGCTTCGAGCAATGGATCGGCGTTCGCGCTAGTTAAAAGACAACTCACAATGAAAAATGCAATAAGCGTCCGCATCATCAAACTCCTTTAAGGCAGGTTCGGATCCTGGATGCGTTAGCACGCTTTAGTTTTGACTCTAAGAAAATAGAATCTCAGTGGGGGCGCATTCTCCACTCTTTGAAGACTCAGAGTGTTCAGCGCCAGATTCCTAATCATTCCAGTAGAGGGCCATGGACCTTAAAAAGATAAAACAACGTTCGCCCATGCTTCTTTTGATGGCTTTCACTTGCGGACCACCCTGAGTCGCTGAGGAGGATGGAACGATTTCCAATCTATACTGGGAGAGATACGCGTTGTTGACAAGGAGGTGAGATAGTTCTGCATCAAGTGTCACTCCAAAATTTCGCATAAAATGTACAATCACATCTGATTCTGATTTCGCGAGTTGCCTCCTTAAAAGAGGATCGCTCAGACTGAGAGAAGCAGATTTGATGTTCCTTATAAATTCATTCGCACTCTTCTTTAAAAACTCGTCAGATTCCGAATGAAGGCGGCTCAATTCTCGTAATTGATACAATCCCTGAGAGAGGATCGTAGGAAGAAGGCTGACAGAGATCGCGTTCGGAAGCTTTGCCACAGCGCCATAAAGTTCAATATAATGTTCAGGCCTAAGAAAGTCGGGCTTTAAATTGAATGCGCTGAGATGTCTCAACAAAAACAATTTTGTCGCCTGCTCATGCCCTTCAAAGGCAATGTCTGACTGAGAAGAAATCTGCTTATACAAACCCACAAAATCAGCGGCCGAAAGATCTCCTCGGGCAAACTGCGCCAAAAAGGGAAGAACCCATCTTTGAAACCGAGGTGAGGATTCTTGTAGGGGAAGCCTCGCCCCGCCCCCAGCGTTCTCAATATCAAGATAAGCATTTAAAAGCGCCATCTCTAGACTCATCGCAATCTCTGAGTCTCTTTGAAGGGTAGACATGCCTTTCGCCCAAATACTAAAAACGGCTCGTAATTCAAATTGGAGGTGAGTGTCTGATTCTTTCGTGAGCTCAAGAAGATCCTGGAATGTTCCTTGCCGAATTTGAACCCATCGCTCGTAAACAGGAAAGGCGATCGACCGCCATTCCAAGTTGGATAGTTTGCGTTCGGCCTTGAGTATCGCAAGCTGGTCAGAAGGTTCAGAGAAGTTCTCAACGAGAAAATTTACATATTCACGATATGCTTTGGGATTGGATTGATCCATTTGCCTTAAGTGCTCAATAGCACTCGTAACGACTTTATACTTTAAGGTGAGATCAAGCTTTCCTTTGAAATCAGCTTCGCTGCCTTTTCTAAAGAGTTCTGCTCTGATCTCTTGAGGGAGGCCTAATGCTCTTGCCTCCAGAATACTCTGATCGATCGAACTTTTCAGATGCGCGAATATGGGATCCTGAAACTTCTCGTTGAGCTGACTCATATAAGCAAGATACTTTGTACGAGCTTCGAGGATCTGAGATTCACTCAGATCGGGGGATGCAAGATGCCTTAACAGATTTTTAGTCAGCGTTTGATTGAACTCTAGGTACGCCAACGGCGATCCTTTAGAAGAACTAAACCAAGCGAGAGTGCCTTTCTCCATGAGCATCATCAGCTGCTCAATTTTCTGAGTTTGAATCACCAGACCGCTTAAGATTTCGACAGGGAGATGGTGGGTTTCGACAAATGGGGCGACTGCGCGGTGAAGATCAGCCATCTCACTCTCACTGGGGAAGGAACTTGCCTTACGCAAAAGTTGTTTTTCAAACTCATAGAGCAAATGCAAAACAATTGCTTCCGCTGCTTCTCGCTGGAAAACGCTCTTAACTTTCGAACGATCTGAGAGTTCTAACGCGCGATTCAATCGATCCCAGTAAGGAGCCTCAGGATCGAGAAGTGTCGCCCACTCAAGAACTTCTCTTTGCTTTTGATTGTCCTCCTGAGAGGAGGCGTGATAGCTGAGGAGCCTTACAAGAGCATCCTCTACATTCTTTCGAGCTCGCGCAGAAGCAGCATAGATAAAGTCTTGGTGCTGAAACCGTTTGCCCGCTCGAGTCTTAATAAACTGCTTCATCAATTCCTGACGATGCGGTGGCTTGAGCGCCAAGCGATCAAACAATAGATAGAGTCTATCCACAGTCCTAATGCTAGGCATCAGAGTGATAGAGTCTTTAAGTGAAAGCTCTATGAACTTTTCTTCAAATCCCTCGAATTCGTCATGTCGACTAAGCTCCTGCGCAGATATCTGACAACCAATGAGCAACAAACAAACCGTGAAAAAATTTGGATTTTTCATGCAACCTCAAATTCTCTATACAATAAAAAATCTGAGGTTGGTTGAGATTGTTAAAAAGTGCGCATTGTGCGCAAAAATACTTTCTTGGGAACCATAAAAGGATCCCTAAGAGCTCTTACGATCGAGCACCATTCTTTGGCCATTTAGATTCGCTCGGTCGAACTGAAGGGGCTTCAGTCACTGCAAGTTTAGATCCTTCCGTCACCTGAATTTGATTCTTCATTGGTATTCGAATGGTGAACACCGAGCCTTTGCCCAATTCAGTTTGAACGTCAATTTTGCCAGCATGCTTCTGAATAATTCCGTAGGATATCGCAAGGCCAAGCCCCGTTCCCTCACCCACAGGCTTTGTTGTAAAAAAGGGACTAAACAATTTCGGAAAATTTTCTTCGGGGATGCCCATTCCATTGTCTTCGATCTCGATAATCACACTATCGCCCACGTCTTCGGTTCCAATTCTGATAATCCCGTCCGATTTGTCCATTGCCTGAACTGCATTCATGATGAGATTCATAAACACCTGGCTCAACTCACCCGGAAGACATTGAATGTCTGCTGATGAGCTTAGGAAGCTCCTCGTCTTTTGCGAGTTGGATATCGTGTTCCACATCCAAAATTGAAGTCGCTACAAAAAATGACAAGCCCGTAAGACCGAAAAGCAAAAGTCCCACAAGACAGTAAAGCTTTTGACCAAGACTCAACTGACGAAATGACTGCACACCCATAGTACCCCCCTCAAACCAATAGTCTCTCATGCTAGATGTGCCGTGCGAACAGGGGAGGAGCCTCTTAGCTGTAAATAAACTAAGTTTATTAATTCGTGAACAGACAGAGTGCAGTCCAATTAAGTATGAACACCAGGTAAAAAAATCTATTACTCTTGAGAAGATTGTGTGACGGCAAGACAAAGAAGTGTGAACTGATACACTTGAGTATCACTCACGCGAGAGGATCCGTACTTTTTGTGCATCCTTTGACGGAACTCAAGGACTTCTGTCTTAAAGTTTCGGAACACTTCTGGATCCATTGTGATCGTAAGTGGTGAGACGATCTGATCTGATAAGTCACCTCGCCTCGAAAGTGCGGAATTCGCAACATGAACAATCTGACGATAGTACCGGGTACGCTGCTCCTCAGTTCCCAGCATTTCGTACGGAGCCTCCGGCGTCGCTTGATCAATCACCTTGAGAGCAATGCCTATTTCCTCCACAGTCACGGGCACAGAAAACTGACGCTGAATCCAAGATGGATCTCTCTTAAAATGGCTCAACTGAGAAAGGCGCCGAATGCTTGGAATAATCCAGTGAGACGAGAGCGTCTCATCGTATGAATCCTTAGAATCCAAGGAGCGCAGGTCTCGCTGACGATGCAACTCCTGAGTGAGCCTTGCCTTTTTGAGATCATCCGTCTCTTGGTTCTCTTGTACCAGTGTCGCAAAATACACAGCCTCTTCGTGCGTAAGCTTGAGTGCTCTAATGAGGCGATCACATGAGGCCATCGAGATGTTTCGTTTGTTGGCGAGCACAAACTGCAAAAAACTCTTACTTCCAAAACCACATCTTTTGGAAAACACGCCAAGAGAGAATCCCGGCAGGACATCCTTTTTGTACCGCAAGAACTCTCTCAGAAACTCTCGGTAATCCAAGAATTGAAAAATTCTAGGGGCTTCTTTGGGATTTTCGGACAAGGGTACTTGGGGATTCCACATAGAGCTCTCTTCACTGCAAGACCTGGCTCCAGACCTCATCGCCTCGGGACAAGTCGGCCACAGAATTGCCACCCGATGAGGATTTGCAACCGCGACCAGGCTTCAAAGTGAGAAGATTTCGCAAACTCTTTCATATCTGATTGAAAATCTGTGCGGGAGAACAGTGACAGCGTTTGTCATCTGAAACTACGAAGAATTTTTCTCATGTCAACTGATTGGCAGACTAGGTCCTTGTAACTACTAGTCTTTTTAAGCACTGAATTGGCACTTTTAGTGCACCACAGAGGGAAGCGGATGGTTTTTGGGATTGGGAGGTGTTTCTGTGGGTCAGAGATCAATAAGGGCAATCATCACAGTCATGAGTATTTTGTTTCTCGCTGCTTGCCAGGAACAACAATCAAACTCTGTTTTTGAGGAGCTCAAGGACAACAATCCCGCCTCCTTGATGGGAACCCAAATCGGAAATCCCACAGACTCGTCAGATTATGAACTCGCATTACGGCTCAATTCCGAACAAATCTCAACTCCAAATATTTCGCTCGTCGCGAGCGACATTCTGGACTGTGTCTCCACAATCGATGTGAGTGCGTTTGAAACAGATCTCGATATAGGCAATCTTCTGCTGACATACTTTGTAATAGGGGAGCGCGACGACGGCTTCAAACGCAACTTCATTCATGAAGTCACGGGCCAGATGCTCTTTAACTCGTTTGGCCAAGGGAGCAATCTCAGTCTTCAGTGTCAGGCAGTGATCTATACGCCGAGCTATCAAGTTGTATTTAGCGAAAAATCCTCAGTCATCACCTGTTTTAACTGCGGGGGTGAGCGATGAGCGCCGTAAAGAAGGTAGAATCCTCGCAGGATTATCGCGACTTCATTAGAGTTCGTCTCGAAGCGCTCAAAGCGGAAGGTGTTTACTCCTCCCTCAATCAGTTTAGTAAAGCTTGCGGCTTTAGCAGTAAAAGCTTTCTGCAATTTGTTCTTTCAGGAAAACGCAATTTGACTTCCGTCTCAGCCATGAAGATTGCCCAAGGCCTCAAACTGACGCGGTCCGAAACGCACTTTTTCTTTTCACTGGTTTCTTACAATCAAGAATCCGAACCTTCTCGCCAAGTCGAGCACCTCAAACGCCTCACCGAGCTTCGCGCCCTTGCCAGCGAATCCCAACTTTCCCAGGAAAGAATTGAGTATGTTTCAAAGTGGTATATTCCCGTGATTCGAGAACTCGCAAGCTTGACCGGATTTAAAGCGGATCCAG
>JACCDT010362554.1_pt1 | contig 10925 bp, 11 predicted proteins | sample 7446291 | NCBI WGS metagenome assembly JACCDT01 (sample SAMN15323446, study PRJNA562643) | freshwater metagenome | isolation source: river surface water | place: USA:Blue River Watershed | collected 2017-08-17 | reverse complement strand
CATCAACTCTGACGCGCGACCGGATCATCCGCTCCAAGATCGGCGGCGTGGCTGGCACCACCAACCCGTCGCTGACCGGCACCAGCACCGTGACCTGCGTGTGGACGGCGGAAGACGCCGACACCGCCAACCCGGTTCTGGCGACGCCAGCGATCTCGTCTGGGACGCTGGTGATCGATCTCGACAAGAACGCCGAGAGCGCGCACAAGGTAACGCTGAACCAGAACGTCTCCGCAGGCGGGATCAGTTTCGTCAACCCGCCGAGCGGCTACTGCAAGGTCTACATCGAGTTCAATCAGGCGACGCCATCAGGCACTGTCTACGACGTGCCGATCACTGCGTGGACAGGCGGACCAGGAACCGTTACGTTCGACACCGATTACGCTGTCTACCAGGACAGCACGCCGACCGTTGTGTGGCTGACCAGCACGGACGGAATGGCGACCGCTCGCGCCAGGATGAACGTCGAACTGATCTCGTATCTGGCGACATCCGACATCGACACGCTCGCCAAACTGAACGCCATCGTGACGGACGCAGACCTGACCTCGACTGCGCACGCGCACACCGGAGGTCTCGGGGCGCAGATCGCCTACTCGTCGCTGTCCGGCCTGCCGACGCTCGGTACCGCAGCGTCGCAGAACACGACCGCGTTCGAGGCGTCTGGCGCGATCTCCACGCACGCCGCGCAGACAGAGACGCACGGCATCTCGTCGTTCGGGGCGTCGCTCGTCGATGACGCGAACGCGACGGCAGCGAGGACAACGCTCGGCCTCGGCACGGCGGCGACCTCTGCGACCGGAGATTTCGCCGCAGCGTTACACGCATCGTCGCATCTGAGCGGCGGCGGAGACGCGATCAAGTTGGACGATCTGGCGACGCCGGACGACAACACCGACCTGAACGCCACCGTGTCGCGTCACGGCCTGCTGCCAAAGCTCGGCGGCGGGACCACCAATTACCTGAGGGCGGACGGCACTTGGGCGCAGCCGGCTGGCGGCGGTGGAGGCGGAGCGGAAAGCGGTCTCGTGATCGCCGAAGCAACCGCGCTCGGCGGCGCCATGTCCTGCTATTTCGTCGAAGCTTCCACACTGGGATAACCGATGGCAAACATCAAGTTCACGACCGTCACCGACGCGACGCGCGCTGGCGGAACGCCGGCCGACGGTGAATATGTCTGGACATCCGACACCAAGAAATTCTATCGCGGCGACGGATCGACTTCTGGCGGCGTCCTGATCGGAGCGCAATCGTCGGCGACGATAGACGACAACTCTGTCACGCTCGCCAAGCTCGTCCAGACCACGCAGTACAAGATTCTGGGTCGCTCCTCATCTGGCACCGGCAACTGGCAGGAAATCACGGCGACAGCAAACGTGTTCTCCATCCTGCAAGCCGCCGACTACGCCGCTATCCGAACGCTGCTCGGGCTGGTGATCGGGACCGACGTGCAGGCGTATGACGCCAACACGGTCACGACCACCGCCACGCAGACGCTCACGAACAAGACGCTAACCGCTCCGGTTCTCGGAACTCCGGCTTCTGGAACTCTAACGAACTGCACCGGGCTTCCAGTGTCCGGGATCTCCGCATCGACGGCGACTGCTATCGGCGTCGGATCAATCGAGCTGGGCCACGCATCGGACACGACCATCGCTCGCGTCAGCGCAGGTGTCGTCAGCATCGAAGGCGTCAACGTTGTGACAGTCTCGGCGACTCAGACGCTCACGAACAAGACGCTCACTTCTCCGTCGCTGACCACTCCTGCTCTCGGCACCCCGACCAGCGGCACGCTGACCAGTTGCACTGGACTGCCGGTTTCCACCGGAATATCAGGATTTGGAGCGAACGTCGCGACCGCGCTCGGAATTAACGTCGGTACAGCGGGAGCTCCGGTGGTGAACGGCGGCGCTCTCGGCACCCCGAGCAGCGGCACGCTCACGAACTGCACCGGACTACCGACCGCTGGCATAGTGGATGCAAATGTAACCAATGCGAAGCTCGCCAATATGGCGGCCAGCACTTTCAAGGGGCGCGTCACCGCCAGCACCGGCGTGCCGGAAGATCTGACGGCCGCGCAGGCGCGGGCCATCGTCGAATCCGCAGCGCCCGATACGGTGACGATCACAGGCAGCACCACGCTCACAAAAGCGTCGCACCAGGGAAAGGTACTGTACTGCACGACCGGGGCGCTCAATCTCACCGTCGATAACTCCACCGATTTCGACGCTTACGCATCCTGCGAAATATGGAACAAGACCGGAGCGGTTGTGACGTTTGTTGCGACTGCGACAATCAACAGGATCGGCTCCAAGCCGCTCACGCTTCCGGCCAACGGGCGTGCTGTGCTGTCGCGAGAGGCGACCGCCGACGTGTATCTGCTCACCGGAGAAATGTCGTAATGCTGCTGCATGGCGGGCTGATTGGTGCGTCTGGTGTTGCTGTCGGGGCTGGCTCTTCACCGGCATTCGATCTCACGGCGGGCGGCATAACTTTCTCCTATGTCTCAGACTTCAACACCAACACGACAATATCCGGCAACGTCCCGGCGAACGTTGTCAACGGCGACCTTATGCTGGCATTTGCGCTATCAGGCGCATATCCGGACAATCCGGCATCGATAACGAACCCGGCAGGATGGACATCGATCATCCTAGAGACAGGAGTGAACGGGCTGTATTTTCGTCCCTATTCCCTCTCGTATCGGGTCGCAAACTCGGAGCCATCCAGTTATTCATGGACTGTAACGAGCGGAACAACGGATGACGCTGTGGCAATCATCCGCGTCACCGGGGCCAACACGTCTAGTCCGATCAGTGGTACGCCTGTCGTCGATCATCATCTCACGACGACGCCAACCAGCCCGTCAGTTACTACAGCACACGCCAATGCGCTCGGCGTGTTCGGGTTTTGCGTGCATGATGGCTGGTCTCTGAATGCAGAGGACGCGGGCTACCCGAGCGGGACGAGCGGGGTGTTCGCGAGAAGGTCAAGACAACATTCCAGCGGCGTCGTGTTCGCGCTCGCAACGCAAGTTATAGCTTCTGCGGGAGCGACCGGATCAAAAGCCTGGGGCGCTCTCACTGAAAGCACGGAGTCCGATGAATTCTCGTTCGCAATAAGGCCCGCCTGATGCGATATATCCTAACCGCGCTGTTGCTCGCGCCAACGATCTCGATCTCTGCAACGCGAGTTTTTTATGATGGGGCGGAATCGGGTAACGCCAATCTGTGGAATCAGGTCGATTTGCGCTCCAAATGCGACGCAGTAACATCTTCCGCAGATGGAATAAAAGGTCCGTACACCGGATCGAGGATGTTTCGGTGCAATGATGACGGAACACTCATATGGAGTGCCGATAGATATCAAACGATGGATATCCCTCCATTCAGCATGAATAACGAGGTTTTATATAGAGTTAGAGTTAGACTAGACCAAAATTTTGATAGAACATCCGGTTCCCCCAAAAAAATATTCCGTATTTTTGGATCGCTTGAGCATGTTCAAAATTTTGAATCGACATTTGCCGGCAATCCCGGCTTTGTATGGGGTACATATGTTAACAACATTCAATCCCCAAACTATTGGGGATGGGCGAATGGCGATACCACCATGAACTCATCCTCTTGGCACACCCTTGAGTATTACTACAACAAAACGACCGGGAATGTAAAAGTATGGCACGATCATGTGCTGGTTTTTGAACAAACTTTCGGGCCGATCACCGGTTCAGTTGGCGAAGATGGCATTGTCCATCTCACGTCAAATTTTTCAGACGACCATGACGCGACTAACTACATTTACTTCGATGATATCGAAGTGTTCACCGACAGCGCGAATGGAACGCCTGCAACCGGCTCCATGGCCGATGCGACCGTGACGGTCGGCGGAGGCGGTGGCGACACAACGCCGCCGGTCATCTCATCTCCGCTCCCGACAGGAACGCAGCCATACGGAACCACCAGCGTCACATTGCAAGTTACAACAAACGAAAACGCGACATGCAGGTACAGCGCGACCGATGTCGCCTATGCAAGCATGGCGAGCACTTTCGGCAGCACTGGCGGAACCACTCATCAGCAGACAGGATTCGCGGTCTCTAACGGCCAAAACTACACGCGATACGTTCGCTGTATCGACTCGTTCGGCAACGCCAACACATCAAGCACCGCGATCAGCTTTTCTGTCAGCGGGACTCCCGGTGGGCCGGTTGTGCGCGCAGAGTGCGCCAGCCCACCCGCAGGCACGATCTACTGCGCCGATTTCGAGGAAGCCAGCGACGCGGCGAGGCGGGCGAAATGGGACGACTACGACGGCGCGACCGACGTGGTGTTCGCGACCGATAGCGGACCCTCGCAAGACGGAGCGAACACCGTCGCCCGGTTTCTCGCGGGCAGCGGGCAGCCCTACGGCGCCGATTTGGTCAAGGTGTTGCCTGCGGCTTACGACAAGCTCTATCTGCGCTACTACCAATTTTTTGATGCCGGGTACAGCACTACGTGGGGTGGTCACGGCGGCGGGTTGACGGCAGGAAACCGGAACAACATCGGAATGTCCGGCAACCGTCCTGATGGGACCGACTACGCCGATTTCTCTGTCGAAGTGAGCACGGCCGGCCACACACGCAGCTACAACTACTATCGCGGGATGTACCAGGATTGCAGCAACCCGGCCGGGTCATGCTGGGGCGACTCATTCCCGTGCGACTACGACTCGGGGGCGATCTACTGCACAAAGCCGCATCACATCAAGCACTCCAGCGTGTCATGGCCGACGTTCTCAACCGGGACGTGGCGCTGTGTCGAGCAGATGATCGACATGGGTGGAAGCGCCGCATCGAACCTAGACGGAACCGACCCGAACGGTCGCTACCAGATTTGGATCGACGGAGTTCCGCTCGGCGACTACGAAGACCTGTGGCTGCGGACCAGCACCGGCCTAAAGTTGCAGCATCTCTACATGGCGTGGCGCAACACCAGCGGAACATCGCACGGATCGGTCGGTCAGCGGTTCGATAACATCGTTGTGTCCACGCAACGCGTCGGCTGCGGCACCAGCACGACCGACAAGACCGAGCCGACCACCGGCAACGTTCTGCCGACAGGCACAGTATCATCGCCGGCCACGCTCTCATTCACGACCGGAGAGACCTGCACGGCAGCGTATTCTGCCACGCGAGTCGGTCATCGATACAAAACCCAGTTCACGAACACGAACGGCACCTCGCATTCGGCATCGGTCGCGTTTTCTAACGGAAACAAGACAGAGCATTACACCTGCATGGATGCGGCAGGCAACATCAGCGTTCCGGCCACCGCTTCGTTTGCGGTATCCACAGGTGACGTTACCGCGCCGAGCGTCACCATCGCCAACACGGACCCGAGCACCGTCTCTTCCGACATCCTGACCGTGACCGGATCGGCCAGCGACGCCGTAGGGGTTTCTGGCTGCAAGTGGCGCATAGGCTCCGCTCCAAACGCGAGCGCCGGGACGGCCTGCACCGGAACCACGAGTTTCGGTTGCGCAACGAGCGGCTATTCCATCGGATCGAACGCGCTGCACGTCGGATGCTACGATGCGTCCGGCAACTACGGCACAGACTCGATCACGGTTTCGTACCCGTGCAAGAAGCTCGCGACCCCTTCTGGTCTATCGTTCGTCGGGCTGGTCGCTAATCCTCCGAGCAACGCCACGCTGTCGTTCGACTGGTTGGACGTGACGACGCACGCCGACGGCTCCGCGCTGACCGGCGATCTGGCGAACTACCGCACGTACTTTGGGACCGTTTCAGGAGGCCCGTACAACACGGCGTCGTCCGCTTCCAGCCAGATATCTGTCGGGCCGACCAATGCCAACGTCACTTACTACGCGAGAGTGGCGGCAGAGTCTTCTGTCAACTCGATCTGCAACAGCGATCAAACAGCCGAGATTTCGCTGTTCGCTGACACGGTTCCTCCTGTTCTGTCTGGGCTGAACCCTTCAGGCAATTATCCGAAAACCGCCGCCAACGTCGCTCTCGGCGTGACGACGAACGAGGCGGCTACCTGTCGGCATGGATCGGCCGGAAGCGCGTGGTCGTCCAAGACACCGTTCTCAACGACCGGTGCGACATCGCACTCCGCGACGCTCGCGGTGTGGGCCGGTCTGGTCAAGCGCATCTGCTACCAGTGCCGCGACGCGATGCTCAACGAGTCGGCAGAGAGCTGCACGACGTTCTCCGTGTCCGCCAAACAGAAGGCCGGAGGGTTCAACTGATGTTCGGCGCTCCGCTGTCCGGCTATCCGCTCTCGTCGAGCGGGGGCGCGATGGCGCGTCTGGAGTCCGACTTGGACGTGCTCTCAGCGCTGCCGTCCATCGACTTTCTGACATCCTATCTCAGCACCGATCTGACGGTGGAGACGCTGACCTCTACGGCCGACGCGAAAGTGACGCGGGCACTATCGACCGACATCGACGTTCTATCGTCGTTCTTCGGATCGCTGACCGTGACGCGGAAACTCGCCACAGACATCGACGTGCTGTCAGAGTTTGGCGGAATAAACGTCGAAACTCCGAAGACGGTGCTGCTCGCTTCCACTATCGACGTAGAGAGCGCGTTGCCATCCGTCTCAGCATCGGTTGAGCGCGCGCTGTCATCGTCGCTGGACGCGCTATCGCAGATGCCGAGCGTCAGCGTGTCGGTCGGCAGATCGCTGTCATCTTCGCTGGACACCACCACGTCAACCAGCGTTCCGAGCGCGAGCATCAATCGCGCGCTTGCGTCGAACCTGGCGATAGAATCTGCGACATCGACGCCGATCATCTCAACAGGAGCATATCTGGCGTCGGTTCTCGACATCGAATCATTAACGTCGTCTCCAGCGATTACTGTGAGCCGTTCTCTGTCGTGCGACTTGTCTATTGATAGCTTATTCTCTTCTCCGAGCGTGTCGCTCACGCCGTTCATCTCGCTGTCGAGCGACCTGACTATCGTTTCACTGCTGCCGACCATATCGGTCGCGAACGTCGCCAACCTCTATTCTGATCGCGACGTGTTGTGTTCGTTCTCGGTTCCGGCCGTATCGGTGAAGCGCGAACTGTCGTGCGACCTGCAAATCGAAACGCTGTTTCCGACAGTCGAAGTCCTGTCCGTCTACGACCGCGTGCTGTCGTCCGATCTGGACGTGATCTCGCTGATGTCGTTGCCGTCCGTCACGGTGTCGAGATCGCTCGCAACATCCGTTGACGCGATCTCCGGGATGTCGGTTCCGGCGACCGCGATAAATAGAAATCTTGCGTCAGATATCGACGTGATTTCCGTGTTAGGGTCGTCGTCGGAGGGAGATCGAGCCATCGGTCTGCTGTCTATGTCGGCGACCCTTATGAAACCATCCATGTCCGCCACCCTGTCGAGCCACGCATGAGCACACTGTCAGATTTCGCCGAAAACGCTTGCATGATCAAACTGGTGCGCCAATCGTCCGGCGCCTACACGCCGGTCTCGCAGCTCTACGTCACCTACTGCACCGCAAATCCCGGCGATGCGGCCACCGGAGCGAACTGCAACGAGATGCCGAACTCGTTCAGCTACGCGAGGGCCGCTATCACTTTCGGCGCTCCAGCGAGCCGTCGCGTCACCCAGTCCGGCACCGTCACTTTCCCGCAGATCACCGGATCGCTCGGCACGGCCACGCACTACGCCATCGTCGATAGCGCGACATGGGGTGCCGGCAACGTGCTCGGCTACGGGCCTCTGCTGGAGAGTAAGGTGCTGGCCTCCGGCAACACGCCGACCATCGCCAGCGGCGAGGTCTACGCGCAGTTCACGGCGCTGTCCGGCTTCGGCCTGTCCACCTACGCGGCGGAAGGTCTGCTCAACTGGATGTTTCGAAACCAGACCTTCACGATCTCGGCGACCGCGCTCGGCCTGTCCACCGCGACGATGAGCGACACCAGCACCGGAGCGACCGTCACCGAGCCGTCTGGCGGTAGCTACGCTCGCCTGACCCTGAACGCTCCTGGCGGATCCTCTCCGGCCTGGGCCAGCGTCTCCGGCAACCAGGGCAGCAACGCGAACATCTGGCAGTTCGCCATGGCGACCGCCGGATGGGGAACCGTGGTATCATCGTTCATCGCCGACAGCGCTACCGCAGGAGCCGGCAACGTGCTTATCTACGACAACGGCATCACCGACCAGACCGTCGGCACCGGCGATCCTGTCCTGTACCCGCAGGGTTCGTTTGTTATCCGCATCAACTGATCGTGTATCGACATGACGATCCGCCTGACGGACAAAGCCAACGAGGAATCGACGGCGATCCTTCGCGTCTCGTTCTCGGACTCTGACGGCAACGCCGTGATCCCAAAGTCGGCGACGTGGACGCTCTCTGATCGAGACAACGAAGTGGTGAATGGTCGCGACGAGGTTCAGATCTATCCGCTCGCGAGCACAGTCAATATCGTGCTGAAAGGCGACGATCTGAAGTTGCCGTTTCCGAGAGAGCGCGTTCGCAGGGTTCTGGTGAAGGCGATCTACGACTCCTCGACATACGGAGACGACCTTCCGTTCAACGAGGAGTTCGAGTTCACCATCACCGACTTGCGTTCGCTAAACGCACCATAAACACCACTGGAATCAGCCACTTTCGCTCGTGACGTCACAGCCGACATTTATGGCGGTGTCGTCACGATTCTGGTAGAGTATCGTTTTAGTCCGAGATGATCTGGTGAAGCCATGAGAATTGAGGCAGACGTATCTGGAAACGAGCGGATTCAGAGGGCGTTGCGCGAGCTGGCGGAAACAATTAACCCGCAGATGAAAGAGCGGCTGATGGGCGAGATCGGAGCCGACTACGTCGATTTCGTCAAGACCGAAGTGTTCGACAAGCAGCGCTCTCCGCAGCGCAAGAAGTGGGCGAAGCTCAAGCCTTCGACGATCAATCTCAAGAGATGGTCCGGCAACACGAGAGGCGCCGAGTTCGTCGGAACGTGGACCGGCGATCTCGTAGAGTCGCTAAAGTTCAGAGAGGTTGGAGACTCCGTTTTGATCGGAAGTGATCTGATCTATTCCGGAACATTTCATTTCTTCGTGAAGAAAGGTGCGTTCGGAAATGGCTCTCCGTGGGGCGACATTCCGGCCCGCCCGTTTCTCGGAGTCAGCGAGAGAGCGGACAAGAGAATACTGAAGGTCATGAACAAATTCTTCAGAACCGACATCATCAAGTAGTTGCACGATACTCAAGAGGACAGACGCATGGCGAGTATCGAAGACCTGATCGACTTCACGCAGCGCACGCTCGGCATCGACGACACCGTCGCAGACCGATACGAGCGCAGCTTGGTCAAAGAGTTTGGGGCCGAGATGATCAGAATTCCGAAGAGCGACCGCAAGTGGCGCAACGCGGAGATCAAGGCCGCATACGACGGCAAAGAGAAAACGGTGGTGAAGCTGGCGAGACAGCACGGCATATCGGAGCGGATGGTCTGGCGCATCATCGCAGAGGATTGAATATCACATCATATTGGTGTATAATAAGCGTATTATACAACGCGAGGTGATATATGGATGACTCAGTTCCGACTCCGCTAGAATGGGCCGAGATGTCAGCGGCAGCTCTCGCAGAAAAAAACAGAGAGGTCGTGAGCGAGATGATGTCTCGCTTCGAGGCTATACAAAAATGCAGCGAGCGAGAACACTGGAGAAGAATCTTCGCGGCATCCGCGATTCAGTCTGGATCGTCGTGCGAAGACGCGGTCGCCATCGCCGATGAAATGTTGAAGTTGCTTTGCATCGACGGACGATAGACAGAGGAGTTAAACGATGAAATTTCTTTTTGTTCTCGGCCTCGTTATGATGGTTGTCGGCTATCTGGCGGTGAGGTTCGATATTTTTCCTAGAACGCCTTTACAGAAGTCGCTCGGAAAGGTTAGCGATGGCGATTTGATCATGGGAATCGCCTTTTTTTTCGGGCTGTTCTGCGTCATCGTGTCGGCGCTCTGGTGGGGTCTGACGTGATGTGGCGAGACATCCTGACGATCATCGCCTTGCTGCTGCTATCGCCTATCATCGGCATCGCGGCTTCCATCTTCGCTCTGCTGCTCTTCGCGGCGTTCCCGATCTGGATCGCGTGGCAGGTGTTTCTTGAGAAGTTTCTGAAGCGCGAGACTGGGCTTCATAAAATGTTGACTCCGTGATCGCGTTCTTGTAGTATACGAACACTATCAGCCCTGTCAGACTGATAAAGAAAACCTTTTGACCTGGAGAGTTCGGAGAAATCCGAGGCGGTGCATATCGTCTGACAGACTCGCCAGGATTAAAAGGTTTTTTTATGCAAGACAGAAAACAACAGAGACTTAATGATTTTTATACGAAAATCTGGAGGAGAGATGCTATATGCAAGCTCGTAAAAGTTGGAGTCAGGTTTAAAAAAGAACCTAAGAATAAAGAAATAGAAAAGTATTTATTGGATAACTATATACCTTTTCAAGATGTAAGAGCTTTTTGTTTGGCTTCAATCGAAGCGTCAATAGTAACAGAAAACAAAGATACAGAACAAAAAACATCGAGAAAGATAAAATCGACATTACCTTGTCCGACGTTAAATAAAAAAACAATTAATCGTACAAACAAAATAAAACCAACAGGATACAAGCAGAAATCGAAGAAGTCTGAAATCGTTAATTGTGATAATATTTACGATACATGGACATGGAAAGATTTGAGGTATCAAGCGTTGAGCTTGCATGGCAGGCGATGTATGAGTTGTGGGAAATCTCCAAGAAAAGACAACAGCGTCGTGCTTCATGTTGACCATATAAAGCCAGTCATAAAGCATCCTGAACTCGCGCTAGATATTAACAACCTTCAGGTTTTATGTGGAGACTGCAACCAAGGCAAAGGATATTGGGATGAAACAGATTTCAGAAAATCATGGCATGAGACAGAT
>JACCDT011198289.1_pt1 | contig 10928 bp, 22 predicted proteins | sample 7446291 | NCBI WGS metagenome assembly JACCDT01 (sample SAMN15323446, study PRJNA562643) | freshwater metagenome | isolation source: river surface water | place: USA:Blue River Watershed | collected 2017-08-17 | reverse complement strand
GGTAACAAGAAGTTGGACTACATCGATTGGGTTGCTGTTGTTGATCGACTCAATGAGGTTAGTCCTACCTGGTCTACGTATAGTAGGCTTGAGCATTTCTCCATTGCAGGACTCAACGACAAGGGCAAGGCACAGTATGTTGCTGTTGTCCAGATCGGTCTTGAGATTGAGGGTGTTACTCGTTACGGTTATGGGGCAGACCTTGATACTGACCCGGATAAGGTCGTTAAGACTGCTCTTGCTGAGGCTACGAAGAAGGCAGGCAATCAGTTCGATATCGGTACTGAACTTTGGGATGCAGATCACCGTGATATGATCGACCTTGTTCGTACCGAGAACGTTGCTGCTCTTAAGCAGAGGGTGTCTGAACTTGTTCCTGACTTTGACAAGGCTAAGGACAAGCCGGCTGCAATCCGTAAGCACTTTGCTCTTGATGATACTGCTGATCTGAATGATGCTGACCTTCTCTATTCTCTTCTCAACAAGGACTGATGATGACTGACTTCAAGACGGTTGCTACCTTCGACAATCCGAAGGATGCGTATGCTTATCTCTGTAAGCGTGCTGGTACTGGTGATGCTCTTATCTCTGAGGGAGATTGGGAGGAGCATGTTCGTATCATCGAGCCGGCCGGCGGCTTTAGTCTGGACAGTGGAGATGGGCACGGTAACTATTTTGCTGAGGGACACTCCGGTAAGAAGGGTAACATCAAGCGTAACATCTATGGCACGTGGGATGTTAACCTTCCTGTTCCGGCTGTTCCTGTTGAGTTTGAGTGGGTTACGGTCGAGACGTTTAATCTGGTTACTCCTGAGGGTTTCAATAACCGGGTTACCTATTCCGTTGATGATCGTAGCGAGTCGTTCTACATCGATACTCTTGAGCGTAAGGCTGATGAGATGCACTTCAATAAGCAGGACTATCGCTTTCGTATTGAGGATAAGAAGATCGTCGTGGAGAAGCGCAATGGCTAAGTATGCCCTTAAGTGGCTAACGTTTGCTGGTGGTAGTTATTGGGCGCCATACGCGAGAGTCCGAGTGTTCCCGGAGAAGGGTTGGCAGGGTCGGATTAATGATATCGTTGGTTGCGAGAGGGGCTACCATTTTCCTATTCGCACTTTGTGGCGTACTGAGACGCTTGTTACTAGCATTAATTCCTGGCTTCCTGGTAATGGTGAGTATCATTTGTGGCTCATCGAGGTTGACACGATCGGTATGAAGCGTGATAAGTGGAATGGTAAGGCTGTTGCAGAGGATATCCGATACATCGAGATGATCGGTAAGCCTACTACCCCTAGTGGTATCCATCGTGCAGTCAAGCGTGCATTCGATAAGTATGGTGAGGAGAACTTCATTGTCTAAGTTCGTTGCTATCATTGCAGCACTGATGCTGTTTGTTCCTAGTGCTCAGGCAGGGGTTCCCTATCCGTATGATGTTAACCTTCCCAACGGTACTAACCGATGGGCTAGTGTCATCCTGCCTACTACTGCTAACGAGCCGACCTGGTATTCTACTCGGTGCTTCTACCTTGATGGTCGTATCTCTTGCCTTCTCACTGTTCAGTGGGATCATGCTACCTATCGTCGTAAGGCTACGGCAATGCTTCTCTACAACTGTGTCAACAAGCCTGGTCTTGTGAAGCAGCGGCTCATCGGTCGTCGTGCCCGTGTTCACCTGAACAACGGTACTGAGCCTGGTGGTATGGAGTGTGTTGTCAAGGGTCGTATCTACCCCTAACCTAAAGGACTACTGTAATGTCTGATGTGCCTGACTCCTGGAATCTTTGTGATACCTGGCCGCTCGATATCTATGGTGTTGAGGATTACGGTGACGGTATCGAGATTACTCAGGTTGTTGCTGACTACCAGCATACTGATGAGATTGAGTATGTTGTGGACTACGACAATGAGGGTAATGCTCTGATCTACTGGTACAAGATCGACAATGACTAAGTGGATTCAGACCAAGGATTACCGCATTGACTTCACTATCTACGATACGGTTACCAATAAGTCCTTCGCTGACTATGAGTATATCGAGGCTACTGACCGAGAGGATATGCTTACTGAGTTCAACCTTATCATGGACGTTGATTGGCCTGAGGATCGGTACGAGGTTAGTATCAATCGTATTCACGAGGATGTGTAATGGGTAAGCCTCTTAAGTTCTATACTTTGTTTTCCATTATCGGCATTACTGCCTTCCATCTTGGTGTCTACTTCTCTTCCTGGCCTAATCATACCGGTTCTACGTACATCATCGTATGTGTTGCTTGGTTCTTCATTGCGGTAATTGGGCTGCTGTTTACTATGCTCGCTCATATGGAGAGTAGTTGATGCCTTGGTATGAGTGGATCAACACCGAAGAGGGACTGATCCGACATATCTATTGTCCTGTTGAGGACAGAGATATTCCTCCTGACAATCGACTCGGATGGGTACGACGATACACAGGTATTGGAATCGGTAAGATGGAGGGAGCAGGTAATAGTCCTGCTCGTCAGTCATGAACTGGATTCTGGTTCTCTGTGTCATCATCCTGCTAGTCATCGTTACACTGGAGCCATAGATGCTTGCAGTTACTGGTAGTCGTACAGGTATACCAGTATGGCCTGGTTTTGTTACTGCTATTATTGCCGATCATCTTGAAGATGAGACTGAATCTATTCTTGTTGGAGACTGCAAGACTGGAGTGGACAAAGAAGTTAGAGAGTCCTTTCCAGATAGGGTTGTAGTATTCAAGGCTGATTGGGATACTCACGGTAAGGCTGCTGGCCCGATTCGCAATAGAGAAATGCTAGATCGTAGACCTGATCTTCTTCTTGCGTTTTGGAATGGTCGCAGTCCTGGTACTAAAGACTGTATAAATCAGGCGGTTAAGATGAAGATTCCTATTAACATCTTCCTTCGACCATGAAGGTCGTAGCAGTAGATACGGAAACCACTGGACTTACGTGGACTGATACTCCCTTTGCAGTCAGTCTCTATCAGCCGCATGTTGTACCGTGGGAGAAATACTACTACGACTGGCGAGAAGATGAGACTGAACTTGTTGATGCTGTTAAGGCACTACAGTTCTACGTTGATGATGAGTGGGATATCGTATTCCATAATGCGAAGTTCGATCTTCGTATGCTTGAGATGATCGGCATTAGGATTCCTAGTGAAAGAGTCCACGATACCAACTGTCTTGCTCATCTACTTGATGAGCACCAGGACAAGAGGCTCAAGGCACTAGCGAGGAACCATCTCAAGGTAGAGACAGACGAAGAGGAAGTGCTTAAGAAGGTACGGCGTTCACTCAAGTTGAAGAAGGAAGATGGCTATGCTCCCATCCCTCGTGAGTATGTCGAGCCGTATGCCATCAAGGATGCAGAGTTTACCTATCGTCTGTTCCGTAAGTTCTATCCTATCGTCAAGGCTAACCCTGATCTACATGAACTGTATAGGTTTGAGATTCAATTCGGATTCGACCTGGCAGAGATTGAAGCACAGGGAATGGGCATCGACGTAGCCTACGTTGACGAGATGATCAATGATCTTACCTCACAGTACATGATCGAGGAAGATTGGTTGGTCACTCAGTTGGCTAGCATCGGTATCGATAAGCCTAACCCAAGAAGCAACGATCAGATCAAGAACTACCTTACTACTATCGGTATCGAGGTAGAGAATGTTCAGGCTGATACGCTTGAGCAGGTTGGTACTGAGGTTACTGATAGGATCGTAGGCTTGCGTAAGGTAGGTAAGTTGCTCAACACCTACTTCCGTAACATCAAGAAGGAAACCGTAGATCATATCTTGCATCCGTGGTTCAGGCAGCATGGTACTGTGACAGGAAGGATGAGTAGTGGGTCTGCGTCTAAGTAATCGTAAGGTACGGCAGTACATGGCTCTTGCTCAGTCCATTGCCGATATCTTCCCAACCTGCAAGAGAGGAAGTGTTGCCTGTGTCCTACTCTCCAAAGAGGGAGTCACCTTCGGATACAACGGGGGTGCTGCTGGTGATCCTGTGTCTTGTGTTGGTGGGGATCCTGGCCTATGTGGCTGCGTACATGCTGAGGCGAATGCAGTTGCCAAGTCTACCCTCACAGGAGACAAGTTGGCATTCGTCACTACCGCACCATGTAAGGTCTGTGCTGCACTCCTTGTGAATCATGGAGTTACCACCGTGTACTACCGTGAGTCCTATCGTAACGATAGCGGCTTGCTGCTACTCAATCGTTGTAATGTTTGGACAAAGGAAGTGAAGTGATGCTTGATAAGTTGAACGAGTACATTGTTTACGTTGACGGTTATGGGTCTGACTATCTAGAGTTCTATCGCAAGGCAAATCCTGAGGATGCACTTCATGAGTGGGGCCTTGATCACGGAGGCGATGATCATGTTGGCGAGACTATCCGTGTTATTGACTCCTCTTGCGGCCACTCGTATGAGGCTAGACTTTCTTTTAGGAAGGTGAAGTGATGCCGACTATCTACATTGATGACGCTATCGAGTTCAAGGTAGAGAAGCGCAATCCGTGAATGTGCAAAACGTACCACGAGGGGACAAGACGATCAAGAGAGCATTCATTCCTAAGTTGGATGCATTCATGTTCTTCGACTATAAGGCTATTGAGGTCAGAGTTCTTGCTTACTACCTTGCCATTGCTATTGATGATACTACACTAGCAGAAGAGATCAATAACAATCTTGATCCTCACCTTGAGACTGCTAAGGGTTTGTTCCCAGGTCAGGCTATTACTGATGAGATGCGTAACATCGGTAAGACCTGTAACTTCTCTATCATCTATGGTGCTGGTATTCCTCGACTGATGGAAGCCTTTCATCTAGACTACGAGGAAGCAAGGCAGTTGCTCAATGCCTACCATGAGCATCGTCCTGGTATCAAGATTCTCCGGAAGAAGATCATGGATACCTTGAAGGAACGTGGCTACATCCGCACACTGTGGAACCGTAGGCTCCGACCTATTGAACCACGCAAGGCATTGAACGCACTGATCCAGGGTTGCTCTGCTGATCTGATTCGTCATGCTACACATGAGGTACACCACGGACTCAAGCCATACAGTAGCCACATCGTTAATCTTATCCATGATGAGATTATGATTGATGCTACGAATGATGAACTTGACTTCCTATCTATCCAGGTTCCTGAGTGGATGAAGGATGCTACCATTCAAGAGCATGTTACTATTGATGTTGACTGTGAAGTGTCCTACACTACGTGGGCTGACAAGGAGAGTTATGTTTAAGAAGGGTGATAGAGTTTACTGGATGGGTAATCTAAATAATCAGGGCACTGTAGGTAAGGATACTGACCCAAATGATTTTGGTGGCACGGCTACATGGGTACAGTGGGATGATGGAAACGGCGGCCTGCTGTGTCATAGTAATACGTACCTTACACTTGTCAAGCCTAACCTTGAGGCACCAGCATACTACACTGAGGGTAGGAAGTACGAGCCACGCCTTGTTGTTGAGGATTGGGACTTGAACTTCTATCTCGGTAGTGCTCTCAAGTATATCAGTCGAGCAGGTCGTAAGGGTGACGCTATCACTGATCTTAAGAAGGCTATTCACCATCTGACCTTTGAGATTGAGAGGCTTGAGAAGAATGGGTAGGTATGTTCTGTCAGAGAATGACTATGAGGTTCTGATGGACTCGGAGCATCCTGGATATCCTGATGCTGATGATGCCATTGTCTGTATTGTTGCTTACGATTGTCCCGAGGATAATACCTTCTATCGCAACCTCAATTCGATCTGGTTCCTACTTAACGAGCAGGATGCACGGATCAAGGAACTGGAGGGTAATGGCTGACGACTGGATTACATGGTTCGCACTCAAGGGTATTAACGATAAGACCATTGATACCTGGGGAATCTACAAGGACATTGATACAGGGGAGATTGTCTTTCCCTATCCGCATGGAGTTCTCAAGCGGAGAGGCGGATGGCATGACCGCAATGCTAAGCGTACCTTCCGACAGGATGGTAACATTGGTGTCTACTACATCGATGATCCTAGCCAGTACAAGAAGGCTATCATCTGTGAGGGAGAGACTGACTGCCTTAGGTTGTGGCAGGAGTACGATTCCTACTTCGTCTGTTCTGTTCCCGGTCAGAGTTCTTGGGCACCATCCTTTGCCAGTATCTTCAACGATATGGATGAGGTACTTGTTGTCTTTGACAATGACCCTGATGCATACGTACAGGATAAGACTGACGCTACCATTCGTAACATCAAGCGAGACATTGGCATCGGTAAGGTTCGTAGGCTTACGCTTCCTGTTGATGTGAAGGATGTATGTGAGTTCTTCAAGAAGCACAGCGTTGCTGAGTTCGATAGTATCATTGAGGCAGCAAGCACTGGTAACTACCATTGGAAGCCTCTTGATCTTACCATTGATCCTGGTCCTACCGATTGGTTGATCGAGCCAGTCATTGCCAAGGGTGATGTAGTCATGCTTCTTGGTGAGCCGAACAGTGGTAAGTCCATGGTAGGCATGAGCATGGCTGCTGCTATTGCTAGGCAGGATGAGGTTCTTTGGCAGACGTACAACATCCATCCCAACACAGGAAGAGTGTTGATCGTTGACGAAGAGAACCCTGTTGATGTAGTGTTCCGTAGGCTTAGGGACTTTGGTATCTCTGGTCACGAGGATAACATTCGCTACCTGTTCCATCAGGGAGTACGGTTGGATCGTAATGCAGACAGTCTCTTTGAAGAGGCAGCCGCATTCAAGCCTGACCTTATCGTCCTCGATAGTCTGGTTCGCCTGCACAGCAAGGATGAGAATAGTTCTTCTGATATGGCTATCCTCTACAACGATAGCATCAAGCCTCTTGCCCGTGAGTTGAACTGTGCTGTCCTTCTACTGCATCATGCTGGTAAGACTGATGCGTCGAGTTCGTACAAGCGTGGTCGAGGTAGTGGAGAGTTGACTGCATCCCCTGATGTTGGGCTTGATATCCGACCGTTGGGAGATGGACGGTTCAATCTTGTTACATACAAGACCCGCCGAGCGGCGAAAGCCGATGGTACCGTTTTTGCTATAATCGAAGATGAGCATGGGCTGAGGATCGGCCCGGATACCTATAACCCCGGCTTCTAGGAGGAAGCGTGAACACTACTACTGAGTCGTACTTCTTTGCCACGGAAGGGCAGTTGTATCCTGCTACTGCATGGAAGTTGTACAGTTACATCAGTACCGATGAGGCTGCGGATGTGTATGGTCACCGTGTGTTGATCGAGGTCTATGACGATCCGGACAACAACCTGTGTGTCGATGATCTGTACGACGGTTCTGATACTGAGCGTATGGCTGGTCAGTACATCGACTTCGCTAGTCTTGCTGACTTCGTTGATGCAGTCCGTGAGCAGTTGGATATGGCTCACCGTAAGCGGTATGGCTTCTAGCCAGTGGAAGGTTTGGGAAAAAGAGGTTGCTAACGATCTAGGTGGAAGTCGTACAGGCCCAACAGGAAAGGCTACACCAGATGTCAGTGATCTTCCAGTCCCATTCGCTCCTGAATGCAAGTATGGTGCTCTGTCTCTTACCAAGAGAGCAATGGAGCAGGCTAAGCGGAATGCTAAGGGTGATCCTTGGGGACTCTTCATTCGCGAGAAGATGACAGGCAAGAGAGTGGTAGTCCTTGACTATGCTTTCTTCCTTACCATGTGGAACAGTTACGTAAAGGATAAGACTAATGAGTGAGAATCAGTATCTTTCGGTTGGTGGTACGGTTGCGTTTGAGCCTGAGAATCGTGAGGTTGGAGGGAAGCAGATTCGTTCTGTCGTCCTGACTCCCTTCGGTGCTGGTAATGTTCGTCGTATCTACTGCACCGTTTGGGATCAGCATGCAGGTATCGATATCAACCAGGGTGACTTCCTTCTGGTCAATGGTAAGTATACGACCAATGAGGGTCAGTCCAAGGATGGTGACCCGGTGGTCTACCATAACCTCAGTGTCTCTTCGATGGTCGTGCTCACGCCGCAGGAGGCTAGTGCTGAGCCTGTGAAGAAGGGTCGTGCTGCTGCTAAGCCTAAGACTACGACTGAGGCTTTTTAGCCTATGACTAGCACCGAACAGTCCTTCATTGAGAGGCTTGATGAATTCATCATTGCCTATGCTAAGCAACTTGATGGACGTGGTGGTGCTGAGTACGATGATCTACACCAGGAGGGAAGGCTTGCTGCTTTGATCTACTATCGTAGTAAGCCTGACCTTCCTGACTACATGTATGCTAGTCGTGCTAAGGCAAGGATGATTAATTGGTGTAAGTATTGTAAGCGTGGACATAACGTTGTGTCCTATGATGAGGAGTCCTTCATTGAGTCTGACGATTAACGACGAACGTATCGCTATCTTTAGCGACCTTCATAGTCCTCTTACTCGATGGGACTTCTTGGAGACAGCAAGGCAGGAGTGCAAGGATCAGAAGATCAAGACGCTTATCCTCGCTGGTGATGTTACCAATGCTGATAGTGTCAGTGACTATGCTCCGAAGCAGGCCAATGCTGGTCTTACTCAGGACGTGCTTACTACTCGTGGATTGGTTGCTGATCTGTGCAAGCAGTTCACTACTGTCTACTACATCAAGGGCAATCACGATTACAGGTATGTCAAGAAGTTGGGCTATGCTGGTTCGTTCAGCGAAGTCATGCGAGATGTTCTTGCTATCGACGGTAAGGGTCTTACGATTCTTGACGACGATCATATCTGGATTGAGAATGCTGCTGGTCGTACCTATGTCTGCCATCCTACCACGTACTCTCGTAATCCTCTTACCATTCCCAAGGCTATCAGCCTCAAGACTCGTAGCCATGTTATCGCTGGTCACTGTCATCATTCTGCTCTAGGTGTTGCGCCTGATGGCGAGAGCATTCTGATCGAGGCTGGTGGTTTCTTCGATACGGATAAGACGGATTACCTGAACAACAGTTCTACCTTTCCTAAGTGGGTCAATGGGTATTCCACCATCATCGATGGAATGTTCAACCTGGTCATGGAAAAGGCTTCTGTCTCTTTTCGGAAATAGCGAGGAACTACGGTACCATCATTGGTATTATAGTTACCCTTCGGTCACAGGGTTACAGTGGCTAAGACCTACGTACTGTCTCGTATGGTACGGCTGGACACAGGAAGCCAGCGGTAGTGCCTGTACTGCCTTTTAGAAACAGGCGGATTAAAGCGTAGGCTACCACCTACACTGAGTGGGGCTAGGTCGGAAACCTAGTGTTGACTCAACTGCGATAGGGGAGGCTGCCTATAGGTGGCTTCCCCTATCTGCGTACTTCTACAGGAGGAATGATGAAGGCTTATTACTGTGTCGGCGGTCCTCTTGATGGGGAGTACGCTACCTCTAAAGACTTTCACGGTAATTGGGAAACTAATGAAGATGGTATGTACAGTCACTTGCGTAAAGAATACGCTGCTTACAATTCTTCTGGCTGGTCATACGTTCCACAAGGTGACAAGTGTAGTAGGTTGTGGATTCACAAGGATTATTTGAAGCCTGGTATTAGTCCTAGGGGTAGGTAATGGAATTCATTGATATGATCTGTACGTGTGATAGGTGTCAGGAGGAAGCAAAAGACCCTGACGCCATTACCATTGCAGTTATCCAATGCGAGGATTGCAAGACAGAGATGCGGGCGGCTAATCTTAAGTCTGATATCTGGCCTATGTTCTTTGATTGTCCCTTCTGCGGTAGTATGAAGTGGTACGAGTTTATTGAAACTGAGTAGTAAGACAAGCCCTAGTGGTGAAATGGCAGACACGGTTGACTCAAAATCAACTGTCCGTAAGGACGTGTAGGTTCAAGTCCTACCTAGGGCATAGTAGTAGAATTCCACAAAGGAATAGTAGATAGAATCAACGAGACAGGAGGAACTATGGAGCCAAGAGGATTGGGTCTTACAATTTTCAACGAGCGGTATGCACAGGATGGTGAGTCCTGGTCTGAGGCTTGTCACCGTGTAGCAATGGCTGTCTCGGTACACGATATCGATAGGTATGAGGATTTCTATACGGCAATTGAGCAGGGTCTATTCATGCCTGGTGGTCGTATCTGGTATGGTGCTGGTAGGCAGAAGCAGCAGATGTTGAACTGCTTCGTTGTCCCAACAGGGGATAGCCGAGAGGATTGGGGACAGACCATGTACGATCTTACGGTCGTTACTGGTACCGGTGGTGGAGTTGGATTCAACTTCTCTAGCATCCGACCTAACGGTGCTGGTATCTCTGGTGTTGGTGGTAGTGCTACTGGTCCTGTCAGTCTCATGAAGATGCTTGACTCTATCGCTAGCGGTATGGTTGGTGGAGGTAATCGTCGTGCTGCTATGATGATGTGCCTTAGCCTTGATCATCCTGATGTGATGGAGTTTGTCAATGTCAAGTTGAACCGCAAGGAACTTAACAATGCGAATGTTTCGATTGTCATTCCTCCGACTGTTTCCCCCTACGACCTGGTATCTGCTTATCAGAATGACGACACTATTCCCGTAACGCATGGCGGGATCCATTACGGTGATCTTGAAGTCAAGCCGTTTCTTGATAGGATCGTGAGCAATGCTATCTCTTCTGGTGAACCTGGCATCCTCAATCAGTGGTTGGCTGAGAAGTACAACAACGTGGGCTATGCTCATGCTCTCACATCCACGAATCCATGTGGTGAAATCTGGTTGCCGAACTATGGTTGCTGTGATCTTGGCGCTCTGGTTCTTCCTAGTTTCATCCGTAATGGCAGGTTTGATTGGACTCTACTTGCTAAGGCAGTACGGACTGGTGTAAGGTTCCTCGATAACGTTCTTGATGTGAACTACTATCCACATCATCAGATCGAGAAGATGTGTCAGGCTGAGCGTCGCATTGGTCTTGGTATCATGGGACTTCACTCTGTCATGCTTGACCTTGGCT
>JACCDT010166611.1_pt1 | contig 10931 bp, 10 predicted proteins | sample 7446291 | NCBI WGS metagenome assembly JACCDT01 (sample SAMN15323446, study PRJNA562643) | freshwater metagenome | isolation source: river surface water | place: USA:Blue River Watershed | collected 2017-08-17 | reverse complement strand
TGGAAATGTCTTACAAGAAGTCAACCTTGGATCCTGCCCTGAAGAATATGGGGAAGCGATGGTCAAAGGAGGAGGATGAGAAGATCTTGAAGGCCCTTGCGAAAGGTGGGAAAGGGGCGACTTTAGAAGCGCTCTCCAAGGTCCTTTTCCGAACGGAGAATTCCGTTCGATACCGGATCTATGGTAAGGCATACGGAGATTATCGTCTTGGAATGCCAGTCGAAGATATCTTGACTAAGTATCGACTTAGTGGGGAAGAGTTTGAAGCCCAACGAGAGAGGATCGAAGAACAGGAGAGGGCGGAAGCGGCGAAGGCCCAAGAGATCTTATCAGGGAAGAATCTGGCAGAGAGATCGATCAAATTGGGGAAATATGACAATGTCCAACACTTCAAAGCTCACCTCTCTACTGAAAGCGATCCCGAAGAGGATCCCGAATGTGATGATATCGATGATTTTGAAGAAGATATGGAAGAGAATGGAAGCCGAAAGAGCAATGAAGTGGATGATAGTGATGATAATTCGGAATTGATCCATAAAAAGAGATCCGGTAACGATTACGAGAAACTGGTTACAATGATTACCGAGACGAAGAGAGAGATGAATGAAAGGATGGAGAGAATTGAAGAGGCCCTCAATACGATCACTCAACATTTGAACAAAGTAACCACCACTATTCACCGGATGCAAAAGATGATGTAAATTATAATTTTTATGTATAAAATGTCGACTCCCTGCTACTCTGTGCTCGATCCAAAGATCGAGCCAACAGAGTTGTATGGATATTTTCAATAGATAATATGATCAGATAGATCATATGATTGAATAGGGATTGGATAGGGATTGGATAGGGATTGGATAGGTTCCATCTGCCAATCGAGTCTTTGACTCAGATTGGACATGACCTAAAAAATCGTCTGATAGAGCTCCTTGTTGTGGTACTTGTTCTCGTATCCGCGACGAAGTACCTCACTCCGGAGCTCCACTGCTCCCATCTTGTACACTATCGTATCGATCACCAATCTGCAATCCTCCTCTCCGGGAATGAGAAGCCGGGCAAAGGGCGAATCGAGGGAGCGAATCGGCTCCGTGCAACAGAAGTAGATCTTGTTGCGACTATGACGAATTCCCTCACAAAAGCCAATGAGGCCCTGCTTCATCGCCTCCGGAAACCTCTCTGGGGCCCAGAGCTGATTGATCCTCTCATAGTACCAATCGACGATCTCCGGCATATACCGGATCGTCATCACCGCCCCATTATCCAGGGTGCTCAATACAGGAACTACCGAATAGATATACTTGAGACGCGGCAGGGAAACCTGCCGCTCGACGCGGATTGCGTCACGAATCGCATCTTCCTGATTATGCGTATGAGTCTGAGTCTGAGTAACCATCTCCATTTTGATCAATAAAATCGGTAAATAAATACAGAAATGTAGTTATTCAACCTACTCCTCTACTACTCTTCTTTGGGATTTCTACTCTATCAAATCACTTTTTGATAGAATCGCTTACGCTATGCGTTTTTGGATAATCGATCTTCTCTCTCTCCGTTCATTTCACACCAAGATAAAGGAGTCTATCGATAGATATATAGCATCTTATCTTTTGATCTATCTGATTCTATATTTGATCTATTTAAATCTTGTTTACGTTCCTCGAAAATGGCAGAGAAGAAGGAGAAGACCCGAGTCAAGTTCTCCCTGGCACCCGTCCAGAAGCATTTTGAGGAGATCACCTATAACCCTGAACAACTCGCCTTTATCCAATCCCCCATTGAGCACTCTGCTCTCTACGGCATCCCTGGTGCCGGAAAGACCCAATCGATTATCGGGCGCATTATCTACCAATTTTTGATGGGGAATTTTAAAAAGACATCCGACTATAAGCTCTTCACTTTCAGCAAACGCGCCTGTAGCGACTTTATCCTGAAAGGCCGCCGATACCATCCCAAGATGTTCCAGAAATCCTCCATCCATACCCTCCACTCCCTCGCCGGAAAGTTGGTCTATTTGATCCATCAAAAGCAATCGAGTTCCAAGAATTCGGTGATTATGGCAGCGCTCTATCTCTTCAACAAAGAGGCAAATTGGCCGGCTCTCCGAGAGTACGAGCCCCTCGCTGGATGCAAGGTGATCTTCGTCGACGAATCCCAAGATATCTCTGACATTCAATATAAGTTGATTATGAAGATTAGCGAGTTTTATAAGGTGCCTGTCATTATGATCGGTGATCCCAACCAAAATATCTATCAATTCCAGAATGGAAGCGACATCTACCTCCTCGAACACCCCGGACCAAAGTACTACCTGATCCGCAACTATCGCTCCACCCCCGCCATCGTTAACGTGATCAACGCCATCCGACCGTGGGCCGACTTGACCCCCAAGATGATCTCCGAGAACCGCGAATGGGGTCACGGCGAAAAGCCACACGTCGTGGTTGGGACTGTCCCAGAAGTGATCGCCAACGTTGTCCGACGGATTCGAGAACTGACGGCAGCCGGAATGCGAGCCGAAGAGATGGCAATCATCGGACCCGTTAAGAAGAGCAAGCCGAGCGCCGATTACTACACTAATATTGGACTCTCCCTCTTTACCAACACCTTGCGTGACGAGGGGATTCCCTACGTGAAACACTATGAGGATGGCTCGGATGGGGACGGAGGAGGGGGAGGGGCCGGGGGTGGCGGAGATGTTGATCGGGAGATTGAGTACAAAGAGGGTGCCATCAACTTGTTCACCATTCACGGATCGAAAGGCCTCGAGTTCAAAGTGGTCTTCCTCCTCAACTTCCACCTCAATACCTTCGGAATCTCACCCACCGAAGAGGATTATCAACGATTCAAGTATCTTTGGTATGTGGGCTTAAGCCGCGCGGCTCAATACCTCTTTATCTATATCGATGAACGGAAGTATGGTTGGTATGACTTGCGCTCGGTGCGATTGGAGGATGTTGTCTATGAGACGCGCTTCCCCAAACTGATGCCGAAACTCGAATTCAAAGAGGAGATTAAGCCATTGGTCTTCTCGGTTACGGAGATTCTCAAAAGCAAGAAGTATATGAATGATCGACTCTATCACTTCTTTCACGAAGCGATTGGAGAACGCGCCATTGAGCGAAAACCTCTTTGGGATCGGGGCGGGGCCGGGGCTCCCCTTCTCCCCGACTCCTATGAGGTCGACTCTTATGATGAATACAAGATTTATGGAATTTTTATGGAGAACGTCTTCAACTTCTATTACCACTTTGAACGGAAGATCGTCCCAGATTTCGTTTTGCGGGTTGAGAATCTCATCAAGAATACCATCGAGATTCCCAAGAAGTACAATCGCGGCTATGGCATTCTCAAAGTGCGCCTTCCTCAGATGGTGAAAGAGTGCATCACCTTGGGGCAAATCTACCAATACAAAAATATCCTCAGCCAGAGTGAAATGGAACTCTTCTCCTACGTCTCCGCCTTAGTTGAGAATGATTACAAACGCGCCATCTTCCTCCTCCCCGAAAATAGTGTCATCTCCTATCCCCGAGAACGCGTGATGGAGAAGATTTCGTGGATCCGCGATTATATTGCAGAAATTCCCGTAGAGAGGCACGACCGGAACTTGTTTGTGGCGATCTTGGAGATGGCGATCTTCGCGTATCAGCTCGAACACGAGACGGCCTACTTATGGAAGGAGGATTTGGAAAAGTATGTGACTCGATTACAGCCTCATCTCGAGTTTATTCCGGGATTTGCAATGGAGTGTTACCGACAAGATGTGGCGAAGAGCCCGGACCACGTCTATCAATTTCACCGGAAGGAGGTTCATCGGAACTTGCCGATTGTGGGAGAGTTTGATATGATCAACTGTGAGGCGATTGTCGACTTGAAGTTTAGTCAGACAAGTATGGAGCGCTTCGTCGATCAAATCCTGATGTACTATATGATCTATGATCCAACCCTCACCGCGCCGATCTCTCTGGAGCTCTGGAACATTTTGAGGGGTGAAAAGATGATCATCCGGTTTGACCCAACCAAAATTCAGCGCGTTCTCTTGATGCAGATCTTGGCAAAGGCAATCGGGCAGAAACTCCGGAATATGATCTTTATCTATGATCTCGAAACAACGGGTTTGTTATACACGAATGGAGTAGTCGATATTATTGAACGCCACGTAGAAGAGTATGGATCCCGCTCTGTCTGGAGTGCCGGGTTGATGCGCCCGCAGACGATTCCCTTTATCCCGTTTGAGGTGACGCGAATTACGGGGATTACAAAGGAGATGGTAATCAAGGAGGGAGATACATTAGCGGAGATGAAGGAGGAGTTTGAGAATATATTCCGGTATTGCGAGAAGCCGACCTTTGTGGCACATAATGGGAACTCGTTTGACCACAAGATTCTGGTGGAGAAGGGACTGGTCGACCCGGATCAGTGCAAGTTTATCGATAGTAAGTTGTTGCTTCGGCTCTTGATTGGGAATGCGGCGATTGCAGATAAGCCGTTGGGGCAGATCTATCAGTACTACTTCCCGAGCCCGGCGGATCAGATCGGGTCACATAGAGCGGCGTCGGATGTGGAGATGTTAATCCGGATCTTCCAGAAGATTGGGGGAAACATCGATGGATTGATCACCGCAAGTTCTCCGTAATCCATAATGCAGAGTGATATATCATAAGATTGATCAAATGATAGTATGAATCGGATACTATCATTCCCCTTGTATCGCTTATCGCTCGTCCCTGCGACCTATTTTCCTTTTAGTCAAATAAGTCGTATATTTGTTAAAATCTCTTTATATTGAACAAGTCTCATTTTTGCCTTTACTGAAATAGAGTTTGAGAGATCTCTTCATAAGCTTAACAGATGCCTTTCTCATCTTCTCGCTCTCTTTACCACAACGCTCCTGTTCACACTCCATTTGTGCCGCTCTCTTCTTTGGGAGGGTCTTGACCAATTTCTTCTCGGAGGGGGTCAATCCAGCCTTCTTTTCGAAACATTGGAGACTTTTACGAGCAGCCTTCACGCACTCTTTCCTCTCTTTGGCGTCTTCGAGTCGCTGGTAACACTTCTTGGGGAAGGGGTACATCTTATCACATCTCTTTCTCTCCTTCTTTATGAGCTTGGTTACCTCTTTCAGCTCTTGTTCCGCCTTACGACAATGAGTGGAGAGACACTTCTTCAGACTCTTCGCCTCCGGAAGGCAATCGATGTTGATGCTCTTTTTCGAGACCATTTTATCAATCAAATGATGGACCAAATCATAAATCAATGAACTACTCTATTATTCGATTTACTTCTTAGCTGCTTTGGCCTTAGCCATCCTATTCGCGTGCCTCTTCTTGAAAAATGCCTCAGTTACCTTCAAGAGCTTCTCCTGCTCCTCTTCACAATGTGCCTTCTGACAATCTGTTAACTTGAAGAGCTTTGACATAAAGGTCTTACTCTTCCTCTTCTCAGCAGGCGTCAATCCCTCACGCTTATCAAAGCACGCTGCTCTCTTGATAGCGACATTCATACACTCCATCTTGTCAAACATCATCTTCCCAGAACACTTCTTGGGATACCGATGGATCTTATTACAGTGCTTTAATGACTTATCAGCCACCTTCGACACCTCATCAATCTCTTTGGCCTCCTTTGCACAATGCTTCTTCACACACTTCTGGAGACTCTTCGCCTCAGGAAGATCCTTAAGTGCAGGTTTCTTTGCTGATTTGCTCTTCTTCTTCGAATCGACCATCTTCGGTCTATATCTACTCTATCTTTCGATTTACTTCTTCTTATCCAAAAAGAGTTTGAACGTACCCATCAAACGATCTGATTGATGTTTACACATCTTATCTCGGCAATTCCATCTCTTCTCCGTCTCTTTTGACATCTTCTTGAGAAAAGCCTTATCCGACTTCGTAGCACCCTCTGCACGAATGAAACATTTCACTCTCCGATCAATCACCTTCCGACACTTACCCTTCATAAAGTCCGACCCACTACAATCCTCGGGAGTAGGGTACTTCTCATCACACGACTTATAGAGCTTTTTATGGATTGCTGTTTTACGCGCAATATCCTTTCGCGTCCCTAACAATGGTCCACCACATTTCTTCACGGTACAAGCATCTAACGCACGTACTGCTAATAACCTCTCCCTCTTCTCCGCGGGACTCTCCATCTTCTTCTGCTGCTTTCTCTTCGGATTCATCCCTCCCTCTTACTCATACTATAATATGTTCACATATTATAGTATTTTATCTATAAATTCCCACCTATTTGATCCATAAAATGTCATCCATAACGATTCCGGTGATCGCAAAGCTTGCATCCGAGTCGCTTCTCAGTCTCTATCCGGTCTTTGTCAAGAAGATTGGACTGGAGATCCCTGTTCAACTCTGGACGCGTCTTATCGCCTATATCGCCATCGCCGCACTCTTTGTCAACTGGTCCTTCATCCGCTCCGCCATTACCTCTCCCAACGCAATTCTGCTCGGAGTGGTCACCCTGATCCATATCTACGTCTCCTACGAGGGATTCAAGTACCTCGATAGCGGTGTCAGCTTCTCGCTCTTCAATCTATATCCTTTTATGATCTTGCTCTTGAGCCGTGCACCTTGGCACCCTGCCTACCTCATCGCCCTCATCGGCTTCGCCATCTTTGTTTATGATAACTATCTTTTATCCCATCAATTGATTGCAACATCGGATAAGACTGAAGGTATGGAGAATCAAGAACCATTTACCAAAGAGCAAGAGGTAAAACACCAGAATGATTTGAATACCTTCCGATATGGTGTCGTGATGATTCTCTTGTCGGCATTTACCGAAGCGCTCATCTACTTCATTATCCGGAGAGTCAAGACGACCAATCACTGGGATCACCTCTTCATCTCCTACTTCCCCGGTGCCGTCGTAATGACCATCTATATGATCTTTTTATGGATAAAATCGAGGAATCAATCCGCAAATGAAGATATGAAAGAGTCAATGGAGAACCAGAATACTCAATCAGGCTTTAACCAAAGGGTATTGATTGCCCTGCTCTTGAACGGAGTGATTGGATCAGTTGGCTATGTGAGCCGCTTCTTTGCCGCCTATCGCCTCGAGGCGAAGATCTACGCAATCCTCTCTTATTTCGGTATCATTATGGCATATGTCTATGGTATCGTCCTCAACAAAGAGCAGATGACGGGTCTCAAGGTTCTCGGAACGATCCTCATCATCCTCGCCAACTATCTTGTCTTGAAGAAATGATTGATCACAATCTCGAATTCATCCTCACCCATTGCCTGTATTCTTTGATATCATAGATCACCCGCTTATGATCCCCACTCTTCAGTCGAATCTCCAAGATCCAATACTTATCATTCCGCTCTGTGTAGAGTTGAATATGGACGATCTCCGCAGAATTGCCATCAAGCATAATCTCCATCATACTTTTTCATAAATGATAATATGGACTATATATTATCATATGATTTCTGTTTAACCATCTTACCCTATCTTGCCAGTTACTATTCGAATGTTCGTAGGTTAAGCAGATTGACAAAGATGTTCCATAGATCAATGAAGATCATAAATGATTCCATTGGATAGTTGGGATACCGGAACTTATTACTCTCATTGCACGTCTTTGTTCGCTTAATCACATAGATCGTGTCATAGCTGATGTAAGCGGAGAAGATGAAGATGGCGAAGTAGAGAATCACCCGATAGATTCCCGTAAACTGCTCCATATTGACCAAACCCATCCTGGAGAAAATCATCAAGAAGAGAGTGGAGATGATGATGGTGAGAAGGGCGAGTAAGAGGGTGATCCCGAGCCATGAGTAGATCCAGTTTGCCCGATCACCCATCTTCAAGACCCACTCATAATTCGCGTAAACAATACCAGACATTACCATAAAGATAATCACTACATACGTAGCGGCGATGGTGATATAGTTATATGCCGTACCGGTTTTGAAGAGCGGATAGAAGCCCAACGAAATACCAAAGATGAGGAGGAGCCACATTGCGTGGTTGAGTAGATGATTCTTCATTTGATATCCTCCTGCAAAGAGGTAGACAATAAAAGCAATGAGTGCAACGAACGTCACCCACAAACCCTGGAAATATCGCATAGGAAGATTCTCCATATTATAGAGCTTACCACGCTCTTCGGGAGGTGTGATGTACTTTTCCCGGAAGAGTGTGAAGATTCCCACCAGGAGAATCGCCAAGACAACATAGAGATAAATATTTGCCACGAAGTTGCGACACGTGACGCGGCCATTCTGAAGCGAGGTGAAGAGGAGGATTACGATGACAACCGCAAAGGCAGTTACCAAGATGTTGAGCTTTCGATCAATGTCAGTGATCGTTCCAGTGGACTTATCTTTTGATTGTGAATCAGACATTCTCTATAATCTTTCTATTCTTGAATGATATTAATTTATGCATCAATATCATTATTTTGTGTATAATTATGGTAAGAATCGCACCGCACTTACTCCTTATCTTTCTCCAGGAACTTCCCCATCTCTTTCTGGAGGGCCTTCTTCTGTTCCTTGCTCACACCACCCACCTGACTGAGAATCTCCGCAAGATTGTCCGCATTGATTCCACTCTCCCGAGCCATCGGAACCGCATCTTTGATCTGATTCATCTGCTCCTTCATCCGGACATCCTTCGGCGCACGTCCCATCGACTTCTGGCGAATCTTCTCCCTCAGCTTCTTCCGGAGATCCTCCTTTGACTCCTCCTTCGGGACTGCGGTTTCTGGTGCACTTCCAGTAAGAGCCCCTGCAATTCGCTTTTGGAGACCCTCCAGAGCCGCTGGATTGTTCATCAGCTCCTTCAGAGCTACACTGATCTTGCCGTTATCGAGATTTCCCGCCATTTTGATCGATTTGTTCAATTCCTCTATCAAATAATTAGAAATCTCTTTATCCAGCGAAGCGAAGGGAAAGAGCGGAGCCGAGAGCGGAAGATATCTAAAGAATAAATATCAAAGGATGTTAGAAGAGAGTTTTACAAGATGCCCCCTAAGATCAAGGTCTTTACGGACAGGAAATTTAAAGAGGCAGAACCCGAGCTCTACGCCTTTGTCACCGGCATCACCGGTGGAAAAATCCCGGGTGGTGCAATGGATTACAATCGTATTTACAAGATTCTCGTAGGGGCAATTACCCCCGAGAATAAGGAGATCGTTCTCCAGCACGTCGATCGTTACAATCGCTTTTTACACAACAAGGATATCCACAAATGGATCTTTGATCCCCGTATTCTCAACAACGACTTTTTGGAGACCGTCCTCCGGCACTACCGAAAGGAGAGCGAGAAGGAAACAACCACTTGGACCAACTCTCTTGGACTGTCCAAGGAGGTTCGAGAGTTACGGCAAGTGGATAAAGTCTTTGTATGTGATCTCCTCAACGACGCCGTCGTCCATATGAAGAAGCTCTATCTCGATCTCTTCCCGACGCTTATTGTTCATTTTACGGAATCGCCATCATCAAGTGCCTCTGGAGTTCAAGAAGAGAAGAACGTTTTCGCCCTCTTTGATGACATCAGTTATCTCTACCTCAAACATCAAGATGTGCTTGAGTTTTGGCTGATGGAGACCTCCCATCACCCCATCCTCCTCGACACTGAAGATATCTATGAACTCTTTGTAGTGGTCTTAAAGGAATTTTGGGGTGAGGGTGCTGAAGAGAGGCACGATGAACCGACCCGGATGGGAAAGCTCGCATTTATCGAGAAGCTCTTGATGTTGCAGAAGAAGAAGATCGATACAATGATCGATATGGGGAATTTTGAGATCATCTTCTGTTTCGTCCGTCTCTTTGCGAAGTATGACCAGAATGAGCTCATCCAATTCTTCTTTGATCTTTTCCCCCATCTCTTCATCTATGATAATGCCTTTGACGTAATCTGCCAGAGAAAGAGTATCAATATCGACTTTATCTTACCGATCTTAAAGCGGTTCCAAGAGTATGATTATCGAGATTTCCCAAGATATCAGATTGAGGATGATTCGATTATGTACTTAATCAACAAGGGGAATGAAGAGGCGACGATCGCCTTTATCAATATGATCCAGACGCTCAACTATATCAGCTATCTCAGCTTTGCGATTGAGAAGCGCCAATTTGCGGTTGTTGATTATATCTTCAAGACAGTCATCTTTTATGAGAATCAGGCGATCTTGGGAACACCCTACTTTATGAAAAAGATGGAGTATACCACTCTCTTTTATGAAGAGGAGGATTACGAGAAACTGGGAGTTGTCTTTGGAAAGTATGGAATTGCCGACAAGGTCCCCTCCCGTGAGAGCTTCAATATGGTGAAGGTAACAGAAAAGATGGTGAAAGAGTCGGAGACGGATCTCTCTTGCCAAATCTGCATTGAAGATGGCAAAGAGGGTGAGTCGCTCCTTGCGTGCAAGAAGTGCCATAAACTCTTCCATCGGGAATGTATCTATCAATGGATCGAATCGAAGAAAGTTCCGACATTTGGCGGAGGTGGAGGCGAGGGTGCAGAATTTGAAGCGGAACTTGTTCTTGAAGATGATGCCGATTGGGAAGATCTCCAAGAAGAGGGCGAGGATGAAGAGGAGCAGCTGGAGGAAGAGCAAGAGGATCCCCCTCGGCGATCTCCCAGACTTGCGAATAAGGGACCGATCTCCACGGAGTTACCGAAAGGTATGGAGGGTGTTGAGAGTGATAGTGACGATAGTGATTACTCAGATGATGGTGAAGAAGATGATGACGAGGACGAGGATGAAGATGAAGAGAAGAGGAAATTGATTGATCAAAAGATCTGCATCATCTCTCAACACTATCCAACCCTCAAATGTGTCCATTGTCAATGTCTCTTTGCAATTTAATCCATAAAATGTTCTTATGATCATCTCATTTGAGATTGTTCGATGATCTTTGTCTGATGAACTTCGTCTCAGGAAAAGTGGTGGC
>JACCDT011814688.1_pt1 | contig 10934 bp, 9 predicted proteins | sample 7446291 | NCBI WGS metagenome assembly JACCDT01 (sample SAMN15323446, study PRJNA562643) | freshwater metagenome | isolation source: river surface water | place: USA:Blue River Watershed | collected 2017-08-17 | reverse complement strand
GGCCCAGCCCGTGAGCTTTGCCCACCACCTGTTGGCCTATGTGGAAATGTTTGCACGTGACGCCGAGCGCATGAGCGACGTGCGCCGCCGCACCAACCGCTTGCCATTGGGCAGCGCTGCTTTGGCTGGCACCACCTACCCGCTGGACCGCGAACGCGTGGCTCGCACACTGGGCATGGTCGATGAACACGGCAATGCACAAGTCTGCCAAAACAGCTTGGACGGCGTGAGCGACCGCGACTTCGCCATTGAGTTCACCGCCGCAGCTTCTCTTTGCATGGTGCACATCAGCCGCATGTCGGAAGAGTTGATTTTGTGGATGAGTCAAAACTTTGGCTTCATCAAAATTGCAGACCGCTTCACCACCGGCAGCTCCATCATGCCGCAGAAGAAAAATCCAGACGTGCCCGAACTCGCACGCGGCAAAACCGGCCGTGTGGTCGGCCATCTGATGGGCCTCATCACCTTGATGAAGGGCCAGCCTTTGGCCTACAACAAAGACAACCAAGAAGACAAAGAGCCTTTGTTTGACACTGTGGACACACTCAAAGACACACTGCGCATCTTCAGCGAAATGGTGGGCGGACAAGTCAACCCAGCCACGGGCCAAAAAGAAGGTGGCATCACCGTCAACGCCCAAGCCATGGAAGACGCGGCCAAAAAAGGCTTTGCCACTGCCACCGACTTGGCCGACTATTTGGTGAAAAAAGGCCAGCCTTTCCGTGATGCGCATGAGACGGTGGCACACGCTGTGAAGGCCGCTGCCAGCCACAACTGCGACCTGTCAGAGCTGCCACTTGAAGTACTGCAAAGCTTCCACCCAGCCATCGAAAAAGATGTGTACGACTGCCTGAGCCTGCACGGCTCACTCAATGCACGCAACACCTTGGGTGGCACTGCACCTGCGCAAGTGCGGGCGCAGATTGAGCGTCATCACAAACGACTCGCCTAAGCTGAGTAACTGAGCAAGGTGGTGAACCCATGACTGACATCCTCACCATCACCCTCAACCCCGCCTTGGACGTGCTGACCACCATCGACAAGGTGAGAGACACACACAAGATGCGCTGCGGCGCGGTGATCAAGCATCCGGGCGGCGGCGGCGTGAACGTGGCGCGTGTGCTGCACCGCTTGGGCGCGAACTGCGTGGCTTTGTATTTGGCAGGTGGTGTCACCGGCGAACGCCACCATCAGTTGATGAAGGCAGAGAAAGTGCGCTGCCATGTGATGCCCATCGCCGAGGAAACGCGTGAGAGTTTTACGGCACACGAAACATCCAGCGGCAACGACTTTCGCTTTGTGTTACCCGGCCCCAACGTGTCTACCACCGAATACGAAGCCTGCTATGACTATGTGGCGCAGCACATGCCCAAAAAGTTTTTGGTCATCAGCGGCGGCTTGGCACCGGGCGTGCCCGACAATTTTTATGCGCGTTTGGCAGCCCTCGCCAAACAGCACGGCGTGCGCGTAGTGCTTGATGCCAATGGCCCCGCGCTGGCGGAAGCCCTCAAGGTCGGTGTGTATTTGTTCAAACCCAGCTTGCGCGAATTGCGTGACCTGACAGGCCAAGACTTGCCCGATCAACATAGCCAAGTTGCAGCCGCACAGCAACTGATTCAAAGCGGCCAAGCCGAGGTCGTGGCGGTGTCGTTAGGGGCAGACGGCGCAATGGTCATCAGTTCAACCGAACTTTGGCTTGCCCGCGGCGTCCAAGTCAATGTGCAAACCACCGTTGGCGCGGGCGATAGCTTTTTGGGCGGGATGGTTTGGTCATTGGGCCGTGATGAAGACTTGGTCAAGGCTTTTCAGTTCGCTATGGCGGCGGGCGCAGCGGCATTACTAGCACCCGGCACATCGTTGAGCCAAGCAGCAGATGTGCATCATTTATTGCCTCGTGTGGTGGTTGAGGCCATCTGAGACGCTCGCGTTAAATTATTTCATCCCTGCTGTCGCACTCTTCACAGCCCTAGTTACCCACCTCGGGCTACCATGTGTCTCAAATAAAGGAGACACACCATGCCCGTGATTACCAACATCGAAGACTTGCGCGTTTTGGCCGAAAAACGCGTACCCCGAATGTTCTATGACTACGCCGACTCCGGCAGCTGGACCGAGGGTACCTACCGCGCCAACGAAGCGGACTTCCAAAAAATCAAGCTGCGCCAGCGCGTGGCGGTGAACATGGAAAACCGAACGACGGCCACCAAGATGGTCGGCCTCGATGTGAAGATGCCCGTGGCCATTGCGCCCGTGGGTCTGACCGGCATGCAAAGTGCAGACGGAGAAATCAAAGCAGCTCGCGCTGCTGAGAAATTTGGCATCCCCTTCATCTTGTCCACCATGAGCATTTGCTCCATGGAAGACGTGGCCGCTGCCACCACCGCTCCTTTCATGTACCAGCTCTACATGATGCGCGACCGCGAGGCCATGGCCAACATGATTGAGCGAGCTCGCAAAGTCAAGTGCAGCGCCTTGGTGCTGACGCTCGATTTGCAAGTGATCGGCCAACGCCACAAAGATTTGAAAAACGGCTTGACTGCGCCACCCAGCCCCACCATAGCCAACATCATCAACCTGATGACCAAGCCACGTTGGTGCTTGGGTATGGCTGGCACACGCCGCCACACCTTTGGCAACTTGGTGGGCCACGTCAAAGGCGTGAGCAACATGAAGTCACTCTCCTCTTGGACCAACGAACAGTTTGACCCACGTTTGTCTTGGGAAGACGTGGCTTGGGTCAAAGCCCAATGGGGCGGTAAGCTCATCCTCAAAGGCATTCAAGACGTGGAAGACGCCAAGCTGGCCGCACAAAGCGGCGCGGACGCGATTGTGGTGAGCAACCACGGTGGTCGACAACTCGACGGCGCGCAGTCCAGCATCGAAGCCCTGCCAGCCATCGTGGCCGCTGTGGGCGACCAAATCGAAGTGTGGATGGACGGCGGCATTCGCTCTGGCCAAGACGTGCTCAAGGCTTGGGCTTTGGGCGCACGCGGTGTGTTGATTGGCCGCGCCATGGTGTATGGCTTGGGCGCGATGGGCGAAGAAGGCGTGAGCAAAGCACTGCAAATCATCCACAAAGAGTTGGATGTGACCATGGCGTTTTGCGGCCACACCAACATCCAAAACGTGAACACCAACATCTTGCTGCCGGGTACGTTCCCCACCGCTTGATGCGCGTGAGTTGAGGCACACTTGAGGGATGACTGAAAACACAACTGGATCCACCGGCGTCAGCGGTTGGTGGCGTGCTCTGAGCATTTTTCTGGCCCTCGTGGTGTTCATTGGTTGGGCGTTCAGCGCCAGCATGTATGAGCAGTTCAAAGCGCAAATTCACCACTTGGAAGCCAAGTTGGTCGAGATTCCACAAGTGCGCGAGGTGTCCGTTTTGCTTGACGATGTACAGGCGCCAGCCATGCTGCTGACCTACGACCCGAAAAATCAAAAGCTGCAAGTGCAGCGCTTGAACGATGTGCTCGAAGGTCGCGAACAAGCCTTGCATGTGTGGGCCATCGCAGAAGACGACACGCCGCGCATGTTGGGTGTGCTGACCAACAAATACAAAACCCAACAGCTCGATGTGCCAGTGCAAGCCCTTGAAGGTGCGCGCACTTTGGCCATCAGCGTGGAAAATAAAGACCGTGGTCCGCGTGACGGCAAGCCACGCCAGCCTTTGCTCTTCAAAGGTTGGTTGGTCCAAAAAGCCATTTAACTCGGCTTGGCTTCAATGAACGGGTGAGCTGTGACCACTTCACCTGATACCGCATTGCAACGCCGCATTGCCCACCTCGACATGGATGCGTTCTACGCCTCTGTCGAGTTGCTGCGTTACCCGCAGCTCAAGGGTTTGCCTGTGGTGATTGGCGGAGGTCGCCGCCGCATTGACGACATGCTAGGCCGCTTGCGTGAGGCGCATCCCGACTACGAATGGTCAGAAGACAAGCTGCACGAAATTCCGCTCGACTTCTTTCCGCGCATCGCGGGCTACACAGGGCGCGGCGTCATCACCACCGCTACCTATGCGGCGCGGCAGTTTGGCGTGGGCTCAGCCATGGGGGTGATGAAGGCAGCCAAGCTATGCCCTGATGCCATATTGCTGCCGGTGGACTTTGACCAATACCGTCACTACTCGCAGCGCTTCAAAGCCATCATCACCGACATCGCGCCGCTCATGGAAAACCGTGGTGTGGATGAGGTGTACATCGACTTCACCCATGTGCCGGGTGGGCAACGCGAGAGCGGACGCATATTGGCACGGTTGATTCAAAAAGCCATCTTTGACGACACAGGCCTCACCTGCTCAGTGGGCGTCGCGCCCAACAAACTACTGGCCAAAATGGCGAGTGAGTTCAACAAACCCAATGGCATTTCCATCGTAGAGCCCAACGATTTGGAAACCATGATCTGGCCCCTGCCCTGCCGCAAGATCAACGGCATCGGCCCCAAAGCCGAGGCCAAACTGGCCAAGTACGAGATTCACACCATTGGCGAATTGGCCCAGCGTGACTTGTATTGGTTGATGGAGCACTTCGGCAAAAGCTATGGTGCTTGGCTACATGACGCCGCCCACGGCAAAGACGATCGCCCTGTGGAGACCGAAAGCGAGCCGGTCAGCATCAGCCGCGAAACCACGTTTGAACAAGATTTACACGCTGTGCGTGATCGCGAAGCGCTGAGCGTCATCTTCAGCAAGTTGTGCGAACAAGTCGCCGCTGACCTGCAGCGCAAAGGTTATGTGGGAAAAACCATCGGCATCAAGCTGCGCTATGACAACTTTCAAAGCGTGACGCGCGACCTTACCCTTGAGACCCATGTCAACCAGTACCAAGCCATTCGAGCCGCTGCGGGCCAATGCCTCAAGCGGGTAGACCTCAAGCGACGCTTGCGTTTGCTAGGTGTTCGTGTGGGCTCGCTCATGAAGCTGGAAGACTGGCAAGCCCAAGGACTCAAGGCAGAAGAAGCATCCACACAGCCCTATACCGAGTCTTTGTTTGGGGATGAAATAACGCCAAAGTGATAAACATCGTGCTCAGGCGAAAATAACAAAATCAACAAACTGGATTTTGCAAATGCACGCCCTTGAACAAAATCTAATTCGAATTTTCGCGAGCACATTGCTACTGATCAGCACAGCACACGCTGCATGCTTGGGCGAGCAAAACACGACCAAAACCTACACGTTTGACGTGGTCCCACAACTGACCGCCGCCAAGATTTACACCACATGGTCGCCCCTGTTGCAGCGCGTAGGCCAAGATGCGGGTTTGTGTTTTGAGTTGCGCGTGTCCGCCACCATCCCTGAGTTTGAGCAAAAACTGCTCAAGGGTGAACCCGAGTTTGTATTTCTCAACCCCTATCACGCAGTACTCGCCAACCAAAAGAAAAAGTACCAACCGCTTTTGGCTGACAGCGAAGATTTGCTCACCGGCATTTTGGTAGTGCGCGCAGACAGCCCCATCAAAAGTTTGGATGAATTGAAAGGGCAAAACATCACTTTCCCTGCCCCGAATGCGTTTGCTGCGTCATTGCTGATTCGTGCTGAGTTAGCCAAGAAGAAAATTGACATCAATCCCGTGTTTGTCAAAACACACAGCAATGTGTACCGTTCGGTCATTGGCAAAGATGCCATAGCAGGCGGCGGCGTGAACAACACCCTCGACAACGAAGCCTCAGAAGTGCGCCAACAGCTGCGTGTGTTGTACGAAACACCCGCCTACACCCCGCACCCCATTGCCACGCACCCGTCTGTGCCTGCGGCTGTGCGAGAGCGGTTCTTGAAAGCCATGCTCAAACTCACCCAAGACGACGAAGGGCGCAAATTGCTGAATGGCATCAACCTCAGCAAGCCTCAAGCCGTGACCTATGCCAAACACTACAAACCTTTGGAGTCCTTGCAGCTCGAAAAGTTCTTGGTCTTGACAGGACAGTGACATGTTTCACCGTCTGAGCGCATCGCAGTGGAAAAGCATCAAGCCTGCCCTCTTGATTGGGCTGGCCTTAGCGGCGCTGCAAATTGGCTCGGGCGTGGCGGCGTACTACCAATCCAAAAGCTTGCTGTGGGACGGTAAGTACCAAACCGCACAAAACTTATCGCGCGGCTTGGTGGTGGCAGTGGCAGACCAGATGGTGGTGAAAGACTATGCGTCGGTCGAATCGCGCATTTTGCAAACCATGTCGAACGCTGAAGTAGCGTCAGTCATGATCACGGACACATCAGGTCGCGTGCTATCGTCCCTGAAACGAAAACCCAGGCAAGAACCACAGCTGATGTTTGATCCGTATTGGATCCCTACGCCCGTGAGTGACCAAGCTGTTCTGCAATCGCGCGATGACGCCTTCATCACCACCTGGGCCAAAGTCAGCCTTGGCTCAGACTTAGGTTGGGTGCGCTTACAAACCTACAACGAACTCGACAGCGCTGATTTGGGCAGCTTGCGTCAGCAAAACTTATTGCTGTCCGTACTGTCGGTAGTTTCAGGCATCGTCATCTTGGGTGTGTTTTTGTGGCGTGCGTACTTCACCGTCGTCAAGCGTGAACACATGTTTGAAACCCAACTCGATGATGCAACGAAGCGCTTGGTGCAATCGGAAAAACTCGCCTCACTAGGCGAGTTGGCAGCAGGTGTGGCCCACGAAATCAACAACCCTGTAGGCTATGTCTCGTCTAATCTGACTACCTTACAAAAGTATTTGGGCGTCTATGAAAAAGTGTTGGACGCGCCAGAGGCTGACAGCGAGGAGATGGCTGCTCTCAAGAAAAAGCTCAACTACACCTTCATCCGCGATGACTTGCAAAACTTGGTGAAAGAAACCCAAGAAGGCGTGGGCCGCGTGAAGGCCATCATCCAAGATTTGAAAGACTATGCTCGTACCAATGCCGCTACGCACTACGTAGCCTCAGACATTCAAGTGGGTTTGAAGTCCACCCTCAACATCGCGCGCAACCAACTAAAAAACCGTGCCGATGTGCGTTTGGAATTGGGTAAATTGCCCTTGGTGGAATGTGCCCCTGCGCAAATTGACCAAGTGTTCTTAAACCTCATCGTCAATGCGGCCCAAGCCATGCCCGAAGGCAAGATGGGTTTGATTGACATTCGCACCGATTGCAATGAACGCAAGGTCTGGATTGAGGTGCAGGACAACGGGCCAGGCATCCCGACTGAGGTAATGAAAAAAATCTTCGATCCGTTCTTCACCACCAAAGACCCGGGTACGGGCACCGGCCTCGGTCTGTCAGTGTCACAAAACATCATTCAGCAGCACGGCGGCAAGCTTGAAGTCAGCAGCACCCTAGGTGTGGGCACGACTTTCAAAATCACCCTTCCTATCAAACGCCCTGTGGCAAAAGGATCAGCATGAGCGAGAGCAACGAATCTTTTGATGCCAGCCAATACAAAGTGTTGTGCGTGGACGATGAGCCCAACATATTGTCGGCCTTGCGCCGCATGTTGTCGCTGGAAGGCTTTGAGGTGTTCACAGCTGAAAGCGGCACGCAGGCCTTAGATCAGCTCGCCAAACAACCTGTGAACGTCATCATCTCGGACATGCAAATGCCGGGCATGAACGGCACAGAGTTGTTGGAGAAAGTGCGACAGCAATGGCCGCAAACCATGCGCCTCATGCTGACAGGAGCATCCGATGTGTCGGGTGCGATTGACGCGATCAACCAGGGTGCAATTTACCGCTACACCGCCAAACCTTGGAATGACGAAGAGCTACTTGGCACTATCAAGTCAGCCATTGCCTTTGGCACGCTGGCCAACGACCATGACCGTTTAGAGGCACTCACCGAAGCACAAAAAGAATCCCTCAATGAAATGGTGGACACGCTCGAATCCCGCGTGCAAGAGCGCACGCAAGATTTACGAGCCGCTTATGTGGCCTCGATCAAAGCCTTCTCCAACATCTTAGAGTTGCGTCGCCCTGACCTGCTGCCCCACTCACGCCGCGTGGCCACACTGTCGATGAAAATGGCCAAGCTGGCGGGTTTGAGCGATGACGAATGTCAGTCGGTGTACATCGCAGGCTTGCTACACGACATCGGCAAGATTGGCCTGAGCGACCGTGTGCTCAATACCAAGTTCATCGAGCTGCCATTGGCCGACGCTAAGGTGTACCGTACCCACACCACCATGGGCGAAAAAACACTCAACACGCTGGATGACATGCAAGGCGTGGCCGCCATCATTCGCTCACACCACGAATACTTCAACGGCACAGGCTTTCCTGATGCATTGACAGGCAAGGCGATTCCAATCGGCGCGCGCATAGTGGCCATCGTCGAAGCCTATGAGGAATTGCAATCCGGCGATTACGCCAAATCCGAGAGCACGCCCGCTGATGCAGTACGTGTGATTCTCAGCAACAAAGGGACTTTGTTCTGCCCTGAGATGTCCGATTTATTTGTGAAGGCCCTACGCGGTTAAGCGCACTTCACATCACTGACGTGCGGTGCGCACATTAGACGGCATGGCCTGTGGATGGCTGGTGCGCCAAGGGTTGATGTCTAAGCCACCGCGTCGGGTGTAACGCGCATACACCTCAAGGCGTAACGGTTTGCAGCGGCGTGTGATGTCCATGAAGATGCGTTCCACGCATTGCTCATGGAACTCGTTGTGGTTTCTAAAACTCACGATGTAGCGCAGCAAACCGGCTTGGTCAATTTGGGGGCCGGTGTAGCTGATGCGCACACTACCCCAGTCGGGCTGACCAGTGACCAAGCAATTGCTTTTGAGTAAATTACTGGTCAAAGTTTCTGTCGTTGGCGCTTCATTGAAATTGGCCGTGAGCAACTCGGGGTTGGGTTGATATTCGTCGCACTCCAAATCCAAACGGTCCAAACTCAAGCCATCCAGCTCATGCACGGGCTCGCGGTCAAAGCTATCAGGTAGCACCAGTTGCACGCCCACACTGGATTTGACGGGCTCGCCATTCCAAATGGCGGCGCTCAGGTCTTGGCGCAAGCGCGTTTGCAACTCGGCCACATCGTCGATACGCGTGTTGTTGAAGCTGTTCAAGTACAGCTTGAACGATTTGCTCTCGATGATGTGGGTGGACTCCGCGGGTACGGTGATACGCGCTAGAGCCACTTGCGGCTTGCCGCGTGAGTTGAGCCAGCTCAGCTCAAATGCAGTCCACAGGTCAGCACCAAAAAATGGCGGCTGCCCCGTAATACCGATTTCGTCACGCTTGGTTTGACGAGGAATAGGAAACAGCAGCGACGCATCGTACTGGTCCACATACGACGACGATTTTCCCAGTTGGGATTGTTCAGGGGTGTTCATGGATTCAAGCCTCTAATTTGCGGCGAAATACTTTGCGGTCTGGCTCGGAGACCGCAGCATCAAACGCATAGCCTTCAAGGTTGAAACCTTCCAAGCCTTTGGGTGTTTTGACTTGATGCGTCACGGCATAGCGCGTCATCAAACCACGTGCGCGCTTGGCGTTGAAGCTGATGATTTTGTATTTACCGCCTTTGTAGTCTTCAAACACGCACTCAATCACGCGGGTTTTCAATGCTTTGCGGTCCACCGATTTGAAATACTCTTGGGAAGCTAAATTCACGAGGATGGGCTCGCGCTCAGCGCTCAAACGTTCGTTCAAATAGTCGGCAATCTGTGTACCCCAAAACTTGTAGAGGTTGTTGCCCTTGTCATTAGCCAAGGCCGTGCCCATTTCTAAGCGGTAAGGCTGCATCCAGTCGAGGGGGCGCAGCACGCCGTAGAGGCCGCTGAGAATCGCCACATGCGCCTGCGCCCAATCCAAATCTTTGGGCTTCAAGCTCTTGGCATCCAAGCCCTCGTACACATCGCCATTGAAAGCCAACACCGCTTGCTTGGCGTTTTTAGCCGTGAACTTGGAGCTCCATGCTTGGTAGCGCGCCACGTTCAGGTTAGAGAGCGCGTCGCTCAAGCTCATCAAACTAGCAATGTCTTGGGGTGATTTTTCTTTGAGGATGTCGATCAGCTCGGCCGACTGCTTCACAAACAGTGGCTGCGTGTGTGGCACGTCACCCGCGGGGGGGGCGTAATCAAGGGCTTTGGCAGGGGAAAGTAAGAACAACATAGCCTGAATTATCAGGCTCAGAAGGGTCATCCCCTAGCTAAAATGTGGCTTTTAGCCCTCTGGCCCAACGGCTGCATCTTGCACGCCGTTTTCTTTTGTCAAAAGCACCTCCATGAGCAACACGCCCGCCCTCACCCTCGAACAACCCGGCCTTGAGCGCCTGTCCAAATCGTTCGAGCCTGCTGCCCTTGAAGCCCGCTGGGGCCCCGAGTGGGAACAACGCGGTTATGGCGTCGCCGGCTTCCGTGGCAAAGGCGTACCTGCGGCTGACGCCCCAGCATTTGCCATTCAATTGCCTCCTCCCAACGTGACAGGCACGCTGCACATGGGCCACGCGTTCAACCAAACCATCATGGACAGCTTGACGCGCTACCACCGCATGTCGGGCTTCAACACCGCTTGGATCCCCGGCACTGACCACGCGGGCATTGCCACGCAAATCGTGGTGGAGCGCCAGTTGCAAGCCAAAGGGATCAGCCGCCACGACATGGGCACCAGCCCTGCCGAAGCGCGCAAGAACTTTGTGAGCAAGGTGTGGGAATGGAAAGAAGAATCGGGCAACACCATCACCAACCAAATGCGCCGCATGGGCGACAGCGTGGACTGGAGCCGCGAATACTTCACGATGGACCCCAAGTTGTCGAAAACCGTAACCGAAACCTTTGTGCAGCTGTACGAGCAAGGCTTGATTTACCGTGGCAAGCGTTTGGTCAACTGGGATCCGGTGCTGATGAGCGCAGTGTCTGACCTCGAAGTCGAGAGCGAGGAAGAAGACGGCTCGATGTGGCACATCCGCTATGACTTGGCCGATGGTTCTGGCTCACTAACCGTTGCCACCACCCGCCCCGAAACCCTGCTCGGCGACGTGGCCG
>JACCDT010749332.1_pt1 | contig 10940 bp, 13 predicted proteins | sample 7446291 | NCBI WGS metagenome assembly JACCDT01 (sample SAMN15323446, study PRJNA562643) | freshwater metagenome | isolation source: river surface water | place: USA:Blue River Watershed | collected 2017-08-17 | reverse complement strand
GCAGTTTGCCCGTCGCTGCTGGAACGGCGACAGCGGAGCGCCTCCTCTTCTCCTTCTTCTCGCCTTCCGGTGGCGGCGGAGGCGGCGGACCAGCCGATGCCATCACTACACAACTTCCACCCGGGTGGTCTCTCTATCCCCAGCTCCCTGCGTCGGGGACGCACGGACAGACTACACAACACAGGGGACGACGGGGAGCGGGTGCGCAACGTCATCTCCACCCTCCGTGGATACGCGAGCTTCGTGCGCAGCTCGAGGACTACGGTCGGGAGCCCGCCACGGTCAGGCCGACGTGCCGAGTGTGCATCCGTGTAATCATAGCGGTCACTGCACCGGAGTGGCAGTGCTCTGGACACGGCCGACCCCGTGCGCCTTTGCGAGGCCAGCATGGCGGATCGACACTGGGCAGCTGTGATACAGCAATCGACAGGGGAGATAGGATTGAACTTTGGAGTCATCGTAGCGGATCTCGCACGTGTCATGGAGCACGCAGCCCACCCGATGACACAGATGTGCACTCGGCGTGTCGGCCTGACTGTGACGTCGCACACGATCCCTCAGCCCCGAGGCTGCGCACGAAGCTCGCGTAGCCACGGAGGGTGGAGATGACGTTGCGCACCCGCTCCCCGTCGTCCCCTGACCTCGGCGTGAGACGCCCGAACGGGGTGCGCCGCACCGCCTTGCACACGCAGCGGCCGTATCCCCGGAGGATGGAAGAGGGACGACAGGAGAACACACGATACGCACCCGTCGTCTGTCCCGTTCGCCGCGTACGCGACCGGACACCAGACGTCTCGTCCGTCCGCGTCGCAGGGGGAGAGCACGTAGACCAGCTGCCCCGCGTCGCTGTCCCCGCGCGGCTCGAACCGACACGCGATGCGCGAGTCTGAGACAGACACGCGGCCGGGACACCAGGCGCGGCGCGCGGGCCTGTCCGGCGATAGGACGGCCAGTCTTGCGCGAGGGCCATCGTCCGCGGGGTCCGTGACGCGGAGGGTGGCGCACACAAGGGTCTTGAGGTCCACCATGTCGAGGACCCTGTGGTTCCCGGTGACGGTGTCGCTGGCCCTGGGCGCATCCAGCTCGGCGCACACGGCGATGAACTCGAGGCGGCGCGCGTCGCTGGACAGTGCCCAGCGCAGCAACTCGTCCACGGTCTCCTCGGCGTGCTTCCAGTGCACGGTGTGCCGGAGCTCCCCGTGACACTCCTCGAGGCGCGCGTAGACCCTGTAGAGCAGATCGCGCTCCATCAGCAGCCGCGCCCTCCAGTGCCGCACGGGCACAGGGTGGTGCGCCCGCGCCGCGCCGGCATCGCCGTCGTCGTCGTCGATCGGAAGGGCGCGGAACACGCCCACCGGTGGACTCTGGGCGGGCTCCAATAGCCCCTCCATGCGCAGCACGCAAACGCGATCGAATACGGGGAGCCGGGACCGACCGACGCGCACGACGCGCCCGAACGCGTCGCCACTGCCGCCCGTGCGCGCGGGGGAGCGCTCCCCGCGGTCTGCGGGCGTCCACTCCAGCTCTGCATTGAGGGAGCCGCACCCGACCGGGAACGGGTCGGGGTCCCACGCACCCCAGGTTAGCGAGGAGACGCACACGAGCGTCTCCCCCCGCTCCGTCTCCACGTTGAAGAACGCCCCGTGCGTCTGCGGCAGGTCACGTGGACTCTTCCCGTCCGTGGGCGCCACCACCGGCCGCCCACGGGCGCCCGACGACGGCATCAATCCCATGCGGACCCTCTGTCGCTCGCCCGCGCACGGAACGTGTGCTCACCAGAGGCACGCGCGTCCGTGCCTGAGCGCATGGCACACATACCACGCCAGAAGTGGCGTCATCCGGATGGCCCGAGGGACACTCGATCACTTTTAGTCAACAGTCCCAGTCAGCTTCTCGTACTCTCCTTCCTCGTCCGCGGCCTCGTCGTCCGCTCCATCGGCTTGGGCGACCGCGTCCACCGGCGCCGTTTCGGTGGGGCCATGCTCGGCGGGCGGGGTCTGTGTGTCCGTCTCCTCACAGAGATGTGCCACAAGCTGTCGGATCGCATCGCACGCTTCAAGGAATATGGCAGCAAGCACGAGATACCACAGGTACTGGCCGCGGTCGCAAGGCTGGTCCTCGCCTGTGATCTCGGCACCGGTCTGAAGGCGGGTCTCGTTCGCATACTTGATGACGAAGCCCATCCCGTGCGCGGCCAGCACGTAGCCCATGTACGCGCGCGTGGTTTTGGCGAGTAAAAGCCGGAGGGCTGTCTCCGTTTCACGTATCTCTTCGTGGAGGTGCCGCTCGCGCTCCTCGCACGCCTCTATCGGATCCCCTGACTCTGTGTAGCTGAGGTTGTTCCACCGGCACGCAGTTCTGGGTGGGACGGGCTCGGTGTGCGACGCGTAGTCGGCCAGCTCGAGCCACGCATCGTAACGGCGGAGGAACTCGTGCGCGTCAGACGTGCCGTTCAGGTGAGACCTTATTACACTCGGCATTTCCGCTGCCATGCGTTCCAGGACGGCGATAGCCAGGTCACGCACTGCATCACAGAGCGGACCACGGCACGAACACGAGGGCGTGTGGACGCCCCCGGGCGGGCGATCGGAACGATCGAGGACCGGCACGTCTGCGGCGACGGCCAGGGCCACGCAGAGAACGAGAAGGCGGACGGGTGCGCGGCACATGGGCGGTGGGGTTTTGCTGCGCGCGGACACTGGACGCGTACACATACGACGGTGCACCGCCGCCCATACACCCAGCGCCCATGCCGCGTGGCCCTGCGCGCGTCCTGCTCGTGTACACCAACTACAGGCGCAAGACCGACTCACGCCTCGTCACCCCTCTGCGCCTGCGCTTCGGCGCCACGCCGTACTACCCCGAGCCGCAGTGGCTGCTCGACGCCTTCTGCTGGAGGGCCCGCCGGCCGCGCACCTTTGCCATGGACCACGTGCTCGGCTGGCACCGGACTACGCAGAGACAGAGACCCGAGTGACGCGCCTTCATGTAATGCTGGGACACACCAAACCGCACGCGCACACGAGCGGAACAATGTACGCCCGCTTCCACCACGCGAATGAATGGCGGAGACGGTTGTAGAGTACGTCTTCGAGAGCCACGAGCATGGCCAGCGCGCCCACGTACGCCAGCGGGTGCGACACGACTGTTAGACGGGTCATCCCGACCCGGACGCGGGTCCAGTACTCGGCGTACGCGAGGGTGCCGAGGAGGCTGGTCAGGAAGCACGTGGCCATGACGTAGCGTGCCGTGGCCAGCAGCTCGGGTTCGCCAAATAGCATGGGAATCGCAGCTTCCACCGCGACGATGCCACGCATCACAGCACGTCCGCAGTAGCGCCGCACACTCCCGACGATGTCGCGGTACACCTTGGAGGGCCCGTCGTTCGGGTTGTACCACGTGTCGCGCTGGTCCCACTCTGAGCGGAGGACGGTGCTGTCCATCCAGAGTATGACGCCGGAAGCGACCGTGAATGCGGCCTTGTACACCCAGGAGAGTTCGCGAGGCCGTCGCATACAGGGAGGGGGTGTCGACAGTGTGCGTGTGTTCGGATGTGTGCGTGTGCGGTACACGTGGCCAGCCCTGCCTGCCTGTGCCCGCGTGGATACACATGGCACACCGCGCACGGAGACCGACGTTTACTGCTCACACGGCGGCGCGCCGCCCTGCCGGTGGTGCAGGATCGAGGTCTCGAGGTAGACGTCGATCTCCTCGGCGAACGACTGGAGCGAGGCGGCGACCGGCGCCTGCGGGTTGGTGGCGTTGTACTTGACCACGGCCGAGACGCTGGTGGGCGCCACCACGTACGGCGACAGAAAGTCGGCCACCTTGCGGATGCAGTCCATGACGTACTCTTGCGTGCGGCCGCCGAGCACGACCACGCCGCCGCTGCGGTACACCAGCGCCGTCACCTTGGGGTCCATCGAGCGCAGCGTGATGCTGTCGATGCGGCGCGGCTCGTACGTGCCGGCGTGGTGGTCGCGGTACAGGCGCCACATGTCCACCTCGGGCCCCACCGAGAACGTCGACATGCACTGCGTGACGCGGAAGGACTCCTGGCGCACGACGGTGCCGGCGCGCACCGCGATGATGCGGTAGAACGCGCACGCCAGCTGCGCCAGCAGCGCCGACCGCGCGCCCGCAATGTTGACCATGTCGGTGTTGTTCGCCGTCACAAAGCCGGTGCCGCACGGGAAGAGCTTGGTGCTGCGGTTGGGCACCATGGTGCCGCCCGCCACCTGCGCCAGCGCGTGCAGGTTGGGCACGTAGTCGCGAAAGCCGGCCGTCGACACGCAGTTGTTCAGGCGCGGCTCGAGCGGGCCGCGGTAGTGCGGCGACGGCACCGGCGGGTGCCGGGCCAGGTAGTCGTTCAGGTTGATGTGGAACGGGCGGCTCTGCGTGCCGCGCCGCGGCGGCCCCGACCCGTCGTTGCGCGCCGACGGCACCAGCACGGGCGCGCCGTCTGTGGCATGGATGGCGCGCGCGTCCACCCGCACCCGGGCCTGTGCGGGTTGGTCTGCAACCACGCGGCGCCGCTTCGACGGACGCACGTCCCCATCGTCGTCGTCCATGTGGGCCCTTGGATGTGTGCGTGGCACGATGCAAGGCGCGTGTGTGCATCTCTCGCCACACAAACACGCATGCCCTCGTCCTCGCTCGAGGGCCCCCCTGCCTTTGCGACGCCGGCCCAGCTCAGCGCCCAGGTCTTCTACCGCGCCCACGCGGGCGTCACCGACCTCGCCGTCCTGCGCATGCAGGGCATCCTGTTTGTCGAGTGCGACCCCGCCACGCGCGCCGTGCTCGAGAACGCGCCGCGCCGCCCGCCATTCGACGGCTATGGTCTGCAGTTCGCCGATGACCCTCCCGGCACCTGGTGCCCGCTCTGCGCCACCCGGCTGTGACCACAGGATGCGCGAATAAAGGCCGTTTCACTTCAGTCAAGCTGCTTCCGTTCCAGTCCCAGACCGGTGCGCGGTACGCACGTGTAGTGCGTTCGGAGCGCAAGCGCGCCGCGTGTATTCGCGCCCACATCGCCATAGCGCCTACACCTGCCAGATGGCATTTCTCAAAACTTGGCGCATGGAGGACAAGGTCGTCGCATCGTGGATGGCGTTCTTCCTGTCCCTACGCGTGGAGTGGGAGGATCCGATGGAGAGATCGGAAGAGCTCTGGGAGTGCGCCGACGAGACAAATGTCATCCTGGCACGCCTCGCGCCGAAGCGCGCGAAGCTTCCTAACACTAAGGTGGTCATACGGCAGTGGAGCGGGTGGTCGAACGAGAGGAAGCGCGCGTGGGGGTGCCGCCTTCTCGAAGAATGCCTCCGGGTGCGAGTCTCTGACATCTGCTACGGATACATGGAGCCACACGACAAAGACCAGTACCGCCACATCGTGTTCGGGAACAGCCTTTGACCGGTCGTGGTGACCGTTGCATTACACGTCACTACCCCATCCCTTTTGTGTCTGCTTCTCGCCTTCCCAATGGAGCGTGTTCATGGGTGTACGATACATACACACACATTCAAAGTGTGCACAGATGGCCAGCAAGACCAACCCCGTCACCAGACAATCAAGCCCGTGCAATGGACACGCAGAGTCGCATCTGCCCCATAACCCTTGAGCCGATCACCGAACCGATCGCAGCCCCTTGCTGTGGTGGTCTGTTCTCGTCCGCGGCCTTCTTCGATGCGCTTCGTCTGAGCCCGCTGTGCCCGCTGTGCCGGACCGACATCCGTCAGCTTGGTGCACGCGACTTTCCTTGTGGGGTTCAGCCCGCAATGGCGTCCGTGGACTCTGAGGCGGTGTGCGTTGGGTTTAACCACCACCGCTCGATCCGCAACGCCGAGAGTGACGCTTCCGCAGTCCATAAGTACTTCGAGTCTATCAACTGGAAGGTGTCTCTCGTGGGACCGCCCGTCTCCATTCACTCCCACCGCTTCGTCGACCCGGAGAGCAAGACATCGGGTGACGCCGTCTTTTACTTTGCGGGCCACGGAATCGAGACCACCGAGCCGGGAGGAGTGCGTGAGCTACATCTGATACCCGAGCACGCGTCCCGGCCGTTCTCAGAATGGGTTACGGCGTCGCCGCACCTGACGGCCTCTGCGGTCATGAAGGGTTTTGCTCCCATGGCCGCGAGACGGGTCCTCGTGTTTGACTGCTGCCGCGAGATCGAGGAGGGACCGGCGAGAGGTGCGGGGTGCCACGAGTCGATCTCACGCAAGCAGGGGACACGTGGTTCCCCGTCAAGGGAGCATCGCCGCCGTGCGATACATACGTTCTCTATGCATGCGAGAGCGGACGGAGGGCGCTGGACGGCAAGGAAGGCGGCCATTCTCCCCTTACACGGGCTCTACTGGACGTGATGCAGAGTCCTGCCGTGCTGTCAGGCCTGGAAGAAGCACTCCAGACCGTGTCTGACAAGGTCCGGGAGGCGACGAAAGGATGGACCCACGGACCGCAAACGGTGAGGGTTCACAAGATATACAGGGGTCAGGTCAGGGGTTACGACGGGAGACTCGGTGCGCCGACACCCTGTGTCGAAGCAGTGCCACCAGTCGTGCCTGTCCAGCGCGACACATCGGGACAGGTCTCCGTCCAGTACAATCCACATCTGGGACGGGGCCAGATGATCAATGCCCCTTTCTCGACGTTCAACATGAACGGGTGAACGTTTCATTGACCAAGCTTCAGAGTCTGATCCACGAACTCGAGTGACTGTTCGCGTCGAGCCGACGAAAGCTAGCACCGCGTTTCCGTGTGTAGGTGCCTGTCACGTTGGCCCGGTTTCGACCATAAGGCGGTCGACACCAGGGACATACACATAAAAGCCGTTTTACTCTGCACGGGCCCTCTTCCCGGCGGCCGCAGCGGCGTCGCTCGGCCGCCTGCGCACCGGCAGCGGGACATACTGGGACAGGTCGTGCGCCGGTTCCGGGTAGCTTGGCTCGAAGCAGACCACGAACGCCACGTCGAACTCGCCGTTCCGCAGCAGGCCCCGGATGTCCAGGCGCTGGCGGTCGGGCGCGAGCAGCGTGCGAAACAGGACGTCGTCCCTCTTTGCTTTCGGGAACCACGCGCGCACGTACTTGTAAACGTCGACGAGGCCGTGGTGCCGGACAAGGGGCTCGACGTCGAGCCACTCGATTGGCCCGTCACGGGGCTGGTGGGCCACACTGTTCACTCGGCTCACCCGCACGGCAGGCGCGTACTCCTCCGCGTTCAGAATGACCACCCCGTCGGTGGGGACGTTGATGTGGAGCAGCTTGGTAAGCCGTCCGCTCTCCGCGTCGACCGCCGACTTGACGAGCGCAGTGCTGGACCAGCAGACGCCAGCGTACTCAAAGTTGTACACAAGTGGAGGTCGTCCCTGCCCCGACGACACGCGGTCGAAATCATAGGGCATGCGTCCCACGTCCAGTGCCGCGACGAGTGCCTCGAACGGGCCCAGGAGACGCGCCAGTCTGGTCTCGAGCTCGTCCTCGTAGTCGCTGGCGAATTGGCGGATCACGTCGACGACGAAGCTCTTTGGCAGACGCGCGCCCTTAGCTGCGTCAAACAGTCGCCTCGAAAGTTCAGCCTCTTTGGCTTCCATGCGCTCCGACTTTTTGATCACCCTGTGCTGGGCAGCGTGGGCGACGAAGGCGTGACACACAGACCCGCTGCTTCCGTTCCAGTGGCTCTGGGTTACGCAGAGGCCCATCAGGAACCTTCCCGGATTTCTTCGTATCTGCTGGCCCATCGGGCTCCATCGCGGGTAAACATTGCGTACGTCTACGAGTCCTTGGCGGAGGAGAGCCCCTGGATGGTGTAACTTACAGCGGGGTCAGTCCGAGGTGATGGCGGAAATCACCTCGCCTGCGTTCGCCTCAGTGGGACCTTTTCCAGACGACGCAAAGCTGGTGAGGCGTAGCGGTGTCATCTCCCGTGGCACTGATATTACCAGGTACCTCTCCGTGGCAAGTACCGCAGCGGAAAGGACGTGCTCATTGTATCGAAAGAGGACCCATTCCGCTGCCGTGGTCCCACAGCGAAGTGTGGAGACTGTCGGAGGCCCGTCGCGGAACCAGACGCGTTCTGTTGGGAGCACGACCAAGAGGCAGAGTCTTCGCACGCAGCCGTGGCGGAACGTGAACCGGAGGATGAACCCAGCTTCCAGACGTCGGACGAAGACGAATGTGCCGATTAGATTTATTCAGTGTAACTCCCCTCGCGTCTGTGGTTGCTAGCGCATGTGCGGATTCACTGCCACGGGTGTTAGATTGCCGCGGCCGCGGGAAGGTACGTACACGCCAGGTATCTCTCTAGCTCGGCGATCCTGGCCAGGATTCCGGCCCTTCTCCCACGCAGGGCCCGGTTCCTCGCGGTGCATGCGCTGAGCTCATCCTCGCTGTGCACGTCTGCCTCCTCCTGTTCCTCGGGGTTCCGTGCCCGACCCTTGAGGGATGGTCAGTTACACAGTCAGAATGACTACCCGTGCAGCGGTCTTGGCGACGAGTCCATTGAACTCCGCCTGCATGGGTAAGCGACACACGCCTGATGGCTACCCGTCCAGCGGCGATTTCCGCGTTCACTTGCTCGAGGCCCGTCCTCAGGATGCAGAGCTGCTGCCGCGTAGTCCCATTCATCCCGTCCGAGCGGGCGGGCTTCGAGGTTCTTGCACCACGCCGGCACGCAATCGTTCTCGCCGGGCGTTCCTTGATAAACGCATCGAATTGTGGTTCCTCGGGGTCGATGATCTCGGGGACCGGCGCGAGAGGGGCAGGCGGAAAGGGGGCGTACCTGCGCAGCCGCCCGTCGGCCCGTGCCCGCTTGATCTTGTCGTACTGGTGGGCCGCGCTGATATATGGGGACTGTTGGGGCGGTTCCTCATACGGTGGCGTGCCAATCCCAGAGTACGGAGAACGGAGGCACATCTCTGTCTCCAGCGCCATTCTGTTCCAAAAAATTCAATCCTCTCTCCCTCATCGGCAGCCGTATCACGGCTTTTCCGTAGCTAGGCGCGTCGTGGACATGGACGAAGACACAAATGTGCCCGCAAGTCTGCGGGATGACCAACCCTTATTAGAAATGACTCAATGAACTGAAGATCCGAGGTCACGCTTCATGACAGCCTCGGCGAGCGTCGGGATATCGAGGATGTGGCACTTCTTGTCCCAGATACCGTAGACCTCATCGTGTGATATCTTGACCGCGGTGCCGCGCCATCGGATGGTTACGTGCTTGTCGGCGTAGCCGACGATGGGTCCGGCGCGCGTGTCAACGAGATTGATGAACTGTCGTGCGTATTGGAAGGCGAGTGGGCCGGGAATGTCGGGGTTGAGGGTGCGATCGCTCTCCAGAGCGTCGAGGGCGTCCAGGATTCGTTTCCTGGCCTTCTCCTCGTCCGTCGGCTGAGCGACAGGTGGAATGGCAGTTTGCGGGGCCTCCATAGGGGTGTCCAGACTTTGTAAGTGTGAGACTCGTGTCGATGGATCAAACCTGGGCCAAACCCTGAGGACACCCACCGTCCCTGGCCCAAACCCTGAGGACACCCACCGTCCCTGGGCCAGACCCAGAGGGCGTCCACCATGGATCAGTGTTGGTCGAGCAGGTCCGAGAGGTCGACTCCGTCCCCCTCTTCCTGCGCGAGCGACCCGTTGGCAGCCACTGTCCCCGGTCGTCCGTAGAGGAGGGCAACGAGCTGCTTGTCCTTGTCGGTCAGGCGGAAGAAGGGGTTTGGGACGTTCCTCTCGTCGAGGGTCGGGATGATCTCGCGCATCACCGAGTGCGAATCCTCCACCCATTCGACAAAGGCGCCTGGCACATACTGCCGCACACGCAACTCGCCGCCGCGCTTGCGGTACGACATGAGTGCCTTGATCTCGTCGCCGCGCCGCAGGCCCATCTCCTTGAACCGGTCCTCCTCGTGCACGAGGCCGAGCACGTGTCCGAGCTCGTGGCGCATCACGCCGGCGTGCGGCACGTTCTCTGCACAGGTGACACACAAGGACCCCGGCGTGGCGACTCACGGGTGAAGAAGCGTGACAGGACCGAGATGCGTCGGTCCGAGACTGGAGTGTCTGGATAGAACGAGGTCGCCAACCGCGTGCCCTCCGCGGCACCGAGGTCCGTCGGAGCGACGGAAAAGAGTGGCCGTTCCCCGGCCGCGCACTCGCGGAAGCACACGCCACAGGCCTGGTTCCAGTCCCTGCTGGCCTCGAGCATTGCGCTGCGCGGAGGCGTCACGGCGTGGACACGCGGGGCCCACCTCCGCATGACGTCGCGGTCAGCGTCCGTAAAGTTGTCGAGTCTCCAGGTCAGGTGCCCACGCGTCCTCGCGTCCCATATGGCGGCTCGGCGCGGGTCGCATCGGAGCGCCTTGACGTGTGCATCGGCGCTCGGGACGTACGCGTCGCCGACGAGCACGGACTCGGGGGACGGGGACCAGGCCTCGTACTGCCTCAGCGGGTCGCGTCTGAACGAGATGGGGTTGCCGGCCCCCCGTCGCGGCGACGGCAATTGTTCCGGCTTGGCGCGCTTTGCAGAGGACTGCTCGGCCCGCTCGCGTGGACTGTGCGGAGGCGCACGGGACGGGCGCCTTCGGTACCAGACCTGGACCGCGTCCTTTCCGACCGCTCGAACGCGCTCGATGAGCTCTCCAAGAGTGGGATCGTCTGCCTCGAGTGGAATGGTGCCGGCAGCGTACGCGAGAGGTCTCAGCGGAACCCTCGCCCTGGCGCAGATCAGCTCGGGCGCGGACCCGTCGAGCTCCCCGCTGACGGTGTCGGTCAGCCACTTGTCGTCGACCGGCTTCGAAAGGCGCCACCCCCCGCCGTCGCGTGTGCGTTTGTACCGGATCTTGAGTGTGCCCTCGTTCCGCCGCCCCCGTCGCTCCGCCATTTTCATGTCGGCTCGACACATCGGGCACCTGGGACTGACCAGGAGCGCCCTCTCCAGCG
>JACCDT010045687.1_pt1 | contig 10940 bp, 10 predicted proteins | sample 7446291 | NCBI WGS metagenome assembly JACCDT01 (sample SAMN15323446, study PRJNA562643) | freshwater metagenome | isolation source: river surface water | place: USA:Blue River Watershed | collected 2017-08-17 | reverse complement strand
GCTGCACTTTGCCGAGCCAGGCCGAGGCGGCCATGCCGGAGTTGTTGTCGATGATTTTTTTCAGGTCGGGCGCCAGGGAGTCGTACTTGGCCTTGTTCATGGCCATCACGAAGGTGGTGGTGTACAAGGCTGTGCTGTTGGCGGGGAACTCGCTGTGGAACTTGGTCAGCTCGTGAACCTTGACCGCGGGCACCACTTCCCAGGGAATGATGCAGCCGCTGATCGTGCCCTTGGACAGCGCATCCGGAATGCCAGGCAGGGGCATGCCCACCGGTGTGGCACCGAGCGAGGCCAGCAGCTTGGTGGACTGACGCGTCGGGCCACGCAGCTTCAAGCCTTTGAGGTCGGCGGTGGTCTTGATTTGCTTGTCCACGGTGTGGAACATGCCAGGGCCGTGAACGTGCAAAGCCAGCACATGGGTGTCCTTGAACTCATCGGGTGCCACGGTTTGAACGTATTCCCAGTAGGCCTTGGAGGTGGCCTCGGCGTTGTTCATCATGAAGGGCAACTCAAACACTTCAATGCGCGGGAAGCGGCCTGCGGTGTTGCCGGGCAGGGTCCACACGATGTCGACCACGCCATCCTTGGCCTGGTCGTACAACTGCACAGGGGTGCCGCCCAATTGCATGGCAGGGTAAGCCTCGAATTTGATGCGGCCGCCAGACTCCTTTTCCACTTTTTCCATCCAGGGCTTGTGCATGCTGAGCCAGACGCTGGATTGCGGTGCCATGAAGGTATGAAACTTGAGGGTGACGCTTTGTTGCGCCAAGCCACTCAGCGCAGGGGCCCCCATGGCCACGGCGGCGCCGGTTTTCAGAAGGGTACGTCGTTGAAACATGCAGGTCTCCTATGAATGGGGTGAACTTTAACGTTGTGGTGAAGCCGTTTGGCCCAGTGTTTGCCCTAGCTCAGGTATTGCACCAGCCACAGGCAGACGCCCGGGAAGAACAGCAGCAGCAGGGTGCGCAGGGTGTCGCTGATCAAAAAGGGCATGACGCCACGGTAGCTTTCCGCAATCGGCACATCCTTGGCCATGCCATTGACCACATAGACATTGAGCCCTACAGGCGGTGCCAGCAAGCCGAATTCGACCACCATCAACACCATGATGCCGAACCAGATGGCCACGGATTCTTTGGGCATGCCAAAGTCCAGGCCCATGACCATGGGGAAGAAGATGGGGATGGTGAGCAAAATCATGGAGAGTTCGTCCATGACGGCGCCCAACACCACGTAGAACAACAGGATGGCAGAAACCACCATCAGAGGCGAAAGCCCCCAACTGCCCACCACCGCCGCCAATTGGTTGGGGACCTGGGTCAGCGCCAGCGCCGAGTTCATCAGGTCTGCGCCGATGAAGATCAGGAAAATCATGGCCGAGCTTTCGGCCGTGGCATAGAAGCACTGCTTGAACTTGGCCCAGGTGATTTCACGCTTGAGCAAAGCGGCCAAGAAGGTGGTTGCGGCGCCCACAGCCGCGCCCTCGGTGGGCGTGAAAAAGCCGCCGTAAATGCCACCAAACACAATCACAAAGATGATCATGATGGGGGTGATGCCCGTCACGGCTGAAAGGGTCAATTTGGCGGGGTTCTTGTCGACTTCGGGCGCTTGGCCGGGAACCCATCGAACATAGATGGCAATCGCCACCATGTAACCAAACATGGCGATCATGCCGGGCAGCATGGCGGCTGCAAACAATTTCGCAATGTTTTGTTCGGTCAAGATGGCGTAAATCACCAAGGGTACAGAAGGGGGAATCAGAATTCCCAAGGTGCCCGCGGCAGCCAAGGTGCCAGTGGACAGTCTGCCGGAGTAACCGTGTCGTTTCATTTCCGGCATGGCCACGCCGGTGATGGTGGCAGCAGTGGCCACCGACGAGCCGCAAATGGCGCCAAACGCGGCACATGCCAGCACCGCCGCCATGGCCAGGCCGCCTTTGAAGCGCCCCATGACGCCTGCTGCGAAATCGAACAGAGCCTTGCTGATGCCGCCTTGGGTGGCGAAGTGACCCATGAGGATGAACAGCGGAATGACTGAGAGGTCATAGCTCGCAAATCGTGCAAAAGCCTGACTGTTCAGAAAATTGGCAAAGGGCACCCAGCCGGTTTGCATCACATAGCCGATGCCACCGGCTGCAAACATGGCCACCGAAATGGGCACGCGTATTGCCATGAAGGCCAGCATGATGCCAAAAATGACCAGCGTCAGTTGCAGTGCACTCATGCCGAAGCTCCTTCTTCACCTTGAAAACCGAAGACGCATTGGTACAGCGCAATGAGCGTGGTGAGAATGAAAGGAGGCACCATGGCGGCATAGACATACCATTCTGGCAAGCCCAACATCATGCTGCCCGACTGCGTTTGGTAAGCGTTCAGACCGCCCAGCCAGGTCCGCCAGGCCAGCAAGGCAAAGCATAAAGCCAGCAACAGGGCGCCAAAGCGGTCCAGTCGGGCGTTGATTTCTTCGGGCACCTTGGACGTGAAAAAATCAACGATGATGTTGCCACGCTTGAGTTGGCACCAGGGCATGAACAGCGCAATGGCAGCGCCTGTGGCCACCCCAGAGAGTTCAAAGTCACCGGCGATCGTCTGCCCGATGGTCTCGCGGCCCAGAATGCTGCCGCAGGTGAGAAGGGTGATGAAGGTCATCAACAGTCCGGCCAAAATGGCGCTGAACTGTGCAAGGGATCGAAGCAGTGACATGAAAATCTCCGAGAGACGGGGTGTTCAGGCGATGCGAAGATGCAATTCGCCCAGGCCCGCCACACCACCCACCAACGTGTCGCCACTGACCACAGCCGCCACGCCTTCCGGGGTGCCCGTGTAAATCAGGTCGCCGGGTTGCAGTTCCCAGGCGGCGGAGAGGTGTTCAATGGTTTCCGCCACATTCCAGATCAGCTTGCTGACCTGGCTGCGTTGCCGATCTTGGCCGTTGACTTGCACATAAATTTCAGCGTTCATCACGTCGCCCGCCTGTGCAGCAGGGGTGATGGGGCCGATCGGGGCGCTGTGGTCAAAGGCCTTGCCAATACACCAGGGACGTCCTTGCTTTTTCATGTCGTTTTGCAAGTCGCGGCGTGTCATGTCCAGGCCGACGGCATAACCATAGATGTGGCTCAGCGCATCGGCAGCTTGAATGTTTTTGCCACCCTTGCCAATGGCCACGACCAATTCGATTTCATGGTGCAGGTTTTTGGTTTGGCTCGGGTAGGGCATGCTGCCGGTCTGGCCCGCATCGACCACCACAATGGCATCGGCGGGTTTCAGAAAAAAGAAGGGGGGTTCACGTCCTGTGAAGCCCATTTCCTTGGCATGTTCTTCATAGTTCCGCCCCACACAATAAATGCGATGGACCGGGAAGCGCGATGGGCTTCCAAGAACAGGAACAGAAACAGTGGGGCTGGGGCTGAAAACAAAGCTCATGGAGGACTCTTTCATCTGTACAGTGAATAAAGGCGCTTGCATTCTAGGGACTGTGATGCCATGAAGTGGCCGCCATGTATTCAGTGCAAGCATTGTAAGTGTGCTGATTTGATGCCGGTCAATTTATTTTCAAGGGTTAACCCTAGATTGCATGGATGCGCAGGCGCACAGGGGTATCCTTGTCAAATGAAGCTTTACAACTACTTCCGCTCGTCAGCCTCTTACAGAGTGCGCATTGCACTGAACATCAAAGGCTTGGGTTTTGAATACCTGCCCGTTCACATCGCGCGTGGCGAGCACAAAACCCCGCCATTTTCCGATGTGTCCCCCGATGGCTTGGTCCCTATGTTGGAGGACGACGGCCATCGACTGACGCAGTCCATGGCCATCATCGAGTACCTGGACGAGACACACCCCGAGCCGCGTCTTTTGCCAAGCAATGCCTTGGGTCGTGCCCGTGTGCGTGCCTTGGCGCAATCGATTGCCTGTGAAATTCACCCCCTCAACAACCTGCGCATCCTGAAATACCTGGTGCGTGAATTGAAAGTGGACGAGGAAGCCAAAAACACTTGGTACCGCCATTGGGTCCGCGAGGGTTTGCTGAGTTTCGAAAAACAATTGGCGCAAGGCCCGCGCGGCTTGTATTGCTATGGCGACACGCCGACGCTGGCCGACTGTTGTCTGGTGCCGCAAATTTTCAATGGACAACGCTTCAAGGTGAATTTTGATGGCTTGCCGTTGACCATGAAGGTCTTCGATCAGTGCATGAAGCAAGATGCTTTTTTGCGGGCACAACCCTCGGCCTGTCCAGACAATGAAGCCTGAGGTGAACAGTGCACAGCACATGGCGACACCCTGACTGGCCTGTCCCCTCGGTGCGCGCGGTTTGCACCACCCGATTGGGCGGGGAGTCGCAGCCGCCGTACAACGGCTTCAACCTAGGCGATCATGTGGGGGATCGCCCCGAGGCCGTGGCTGCCAATCGACGCCAATTGGCGCAGGACTTGGGCGTGCGACCTGTTTTTTTGCAGCAAGTGCATGGCTGGCATGTGGCGCAACTCCACAAGGGCATCCCAGACGCAACCGTGGCAGATGCGTGTTGGACCAGCGAAACCGATGTGGCTTGCACCATCATGGTGGCGGATTGCCTGCCGGTTCTTTTCACGGACCCCCAGGGGACAGTGGTGGCGGCGGCCCATGCGGGCTGGCGGGGTTTGGCTGGTGAGGGGGGGAAGGGCGTTTTGGAGGCGACGGTCGAGTCATTGCGAGCGAAGCTCCAGGAATTAGGTCAGCCCTCTGTCTTGTTGGCTTGGTTGGGGCCTTGCATTGGCCCCACACGGTTTGAAGTTGGCGCCGAAGTTCGACGGGCCTTTCTGGAGCACAGCCCGCAAGCTGCCAAAGCTTTTGTTCCACATGCAGCGCATCCCGGCAAATATTGGGCCGATCTGGCTGGGTTGGCCCGTCAACGCCTACAAAACATGGGCGTCACGCAACTCCATGGCAATGACAGTTCGTCCCAGTGGTGCACGGTGTTGAATGAGGACATCTTTTTTTCCCACAGGCGCGACCGCGTCAGCGGCCGGTTTGCAGCGGCCATTTGGCGTCAAAAAACTTGAGTTCTGTCAGCTAATTGAAGGCATTTCCCTGCGATACTCATTTCCTCAAGTCACCGAGGAGACAATCAATGGGGCCCAACGCAATGCCGTCATGGAATGAGGCAGCCGAGCAATTCAAGAAGAATTTTGGTGACAGCTGGACGCGCGCCCTTGAATCGTTCCAGCGCTTGGACGGCAACGAGCCGGGGCTCAAGGGATTGACCTTGTCGCCTTCCAAGTTAGAAGCGATCCAGCAAAACTATTTGCAAGAAGCCACCCAATTGTGGAACCAGGGCTTGCAAGCCAACCCAACCCTCAAAGACCGCCGATTCAATGGCGAGGCTTGGTCCCAAAACCCGATTGCCGCCTTTTCTGCCGCTTCGTACCTTCTGAACGCACGCACTCTGATGGCCTTGGCTGACGCCGTGGACGCCGATGCCAAAACCCGTGCACGCATCCACTTTGCCGTCGAGCAATGGGTAGCCGCCTCTGCCCCCAGCAATTACCTGGCCTTCAACGCAGAAGCCCAGAAGAAAGCCATCGACACACATGGGGAAAGCATCTCCAAAGGCCTTCAAAACCTGATGCACGACATGCGCCAAGGCCATGTGTCCATGACCGATGAAAGCCTGTTCGAGGTGGGCAAGAACGTGGCCACCACCGAAGGCCAGGTGGTGTTCGAAAACGAGTATTTCCAGCTCATCGAATACAAGCCCCTGACCGCCAAGGTCTATGAAAAGCCCTTCCTGTTGATTCCCCCTTGCATCAACAAGTTCTACATCCTGGACTTGCAGCCGGAAAATTCTTTCATTCGCTATTGTGCAGCCCAGGGCCATCGCACCTTTGTTGTGAGCTGGCGCAACCCCGACAACAGCATGGCGCAAGCCAGCTGGGACGACTACATTGAACATGCGGCCATCAAGGCCATTGAAGTCACGCGCGAAATTGGCGGCAGCGCACAGATCAACGCGCTGGGCTTCTGCGTCGGCGGCACCATCCTGACCAATGCCTTGGCGGTGCTGGCGGCACGCGGTGAAAAGCCGGTGGCCAGTGCCACCCTGCTGACCACGCTGATCGACTTCCAAGACACCGGCATCCTGGATGTGTTCATCGACGAAAATTTTGTCCGCTTCCGTGAAATGCAATTTGCCGCCGGTGGCATGATGCCTGGCCGCGACATGGCGCAGACCTTCAGTTTCTTGCGCCCCAACGATCTGGTCTGGAACTATGTGGTGGGCAATTACCTCAAGGGCGAAACCCCACCGCCTTTCGACTTGCTCTACTGGAACAGCGACTCCACCAATTTGCCGGGCCCGTTGTATGCCTGGTACCTGCGCAACACCTATCTTGAAAACCGTTTGATCAAACCGGGCGCGGCAACCGTGTGTGGGGAAAAAATTGATTTGCGCAAAGTGGACATACCGATGTACATCTACGGTTCGCGTGAGGACCACATCGTCCCGATCACAGGCTCTTATGCATCCACGCAGGTTTTTCCTGGGAAGAAGCGCTTCATGATGGGAGCCTCTGGGCACATCGCCGGTGTGATCAACCCACCTGCTGCCAAGAAGCGCAGCCACTGGGTTCGCAATGACGGCAAATTTCCCAAAGATGTGAACGAATGGATTGCCGGCGCCAAGGAAACGCCTGGCAGCTGGTGGGAAGACTGGGCGGGCTGGCTCAAAAGCCACGCCGGCAAGCAAGTCGCCGCGCCCAAGGCTTATGGCCGCGGCAAATACAAGGCCATTGAGGCCGCACCGGGGCGCTATGTGAAAGCCAAAGCCGCTTGAAGATTTTTTTGGAGACGACGTAAATGGAAGATATTGTCATTGTTTCAGCCGCACGCACAGCCGTGGGCAAGTTTGGTGGTTCGTTGGCCAAGGTTTCTGCCACCGAGCTTGGCAGCATCGCGATTCGCGAGGCCATCGCACGTGCGGGCATTGAAGCCGCGCAAGTGGGCGAGGTCATCATGGGCCAGGTGCTGGCTGCGGGCGCAGGCCAAAACCCGGCGCGTCAAGCGCTGATGAAAGCCGGCGTGCCCAAAGAAGTCCCCGGTTTGACCATCAATGCCGTGTGTGGCTCAGGCTTGAAGTCGGTCATGTTGGCCGCACAGGCCATCGCTTACGGTGACAGCGAGATTGTGGTGGCCGGTGGCCAGGAAAACATGAGCGCTTCGCCACACGTGTTGCTGGGCTCGCGCGATGGTCAGCGCATGGGTGACTGGAAAATGATCGACTCCATGATCGTCGACGGCCTGTGGGACGTCTACAACCAGTACCACATGGGCATCACCGCAGAAAACGTGGCCAAAGCCCATGGCATCACCCGCGACATGCAAGACGCCTTGGCCCTGGCCAGCCAGCAAAAAGCCTCGGCGGCCCAAGACGCAGGCAAATTCAAGGACGAGATCGTGTCGGTCTCTTTGCCGCAGCGCAAGGGCGATCCCATTCTGTTCAACACCGATGAGTTCATCAACAAGAAAACCAACGCCGAAGCCTTGGCAGGTTTGCGCCCCGCGTTTGACAAAGCCGGCTCGGTGACCGCCGGCAATGCCTCTGGCATCAACGACGGTGCGGCCGCCGTGGTGGTGATGAGCGCCAAGAAAGCGGCCGCGCTGGGCCTCAAGCCCTTGGCCCGCATTGCCGCTTTTGGCACCAGTGGCCTGGATCCCGCCACCATGGGCATGGGCCCGGTCCCCGCATCGCGCAAAGCGCTGCAGCGCGCCGGTTGGAACGCTGCCGATGTCGACCTGTTCGAATTGAACGAAGCTTTTGCAGCGCAAGCCTGCGCCGTGAACAAAGAACTGGGCATCGACCCTGCCAAAGTCAACGTCAACGGCGGTGCCATCGCCATTGGCCACCCCATTGGGGCCTCCGGTTGCCGCATTCTGGTGACCTTGCTGCATGAAATGCAAAGACGCGACGCCAAGAAAGGCTTGGCAGCGCTGTGCATTGGCGGTGGCATGGGCGTGTCCCTGGCCATTGAGCGCTAACCCCCTTTTTTAAAACAACTCATTCAACAACACAGGAGACAGAGCATGAGTCAAAAAGTAGCTTACGTCACGGGCGGCATGGGTGGCATTGGTACCGCCATTTGCCAACGCCTGCACAAAGATGGTTTCACCGTCATTGCAGGCTGCGGCCCCACGCGCGACTTCACCAAGTGGCTCGACGAGCAAAAAGCGCTGGGCTACACCTTTTACGCTTCCGTGGGCAACGTCAGTTCCTGGGAGTCCACTGTCGAGGCCTTCACCAAGGCCAAAGCTGACCATGGCCCCATCGACGTGCTGGTCAACAACGCTGGTATCACGCGCGACCGCATGTTCCTGAAAATGACCCGCGACGATTGGGACGCTGTCATCGACACCAACCTGAACTCCATGTTCAACGTGACTAAGCAGGTCGTGCCGGACATGGTGGAGCGTGGCTGGGGCCGCATTGTGCAAATTTCATCGGTCAACGGTGAGAAGGGCCAAGCTGGTCAGACCAACTACTCCGCTGCCAAAGCCGGCATGCACGGCTTCACCATGGCCCTGGCTCAGGAAATGGCCAACAAAGGCGTGACCGTGAACACGGTCAGCCCGGGCTACATCGGCACGGACATGGTGAAAGCCATCCGCCCCGATGTTCTCGAAAAGATTGTCGGCACCGTGCCGGTCAAGCGCCTGGGTGAGCCCAGCGAGATCGCCTCCATCGTGGCCTGGCTGGCCAGCGAAGAGGGCGGTTATGCCACTGGCGCCGACTTCTCCGTCAACGGCGGCCTGCACATGGGCTAACCCCCACCTCCTTGCGAGGCCCCAAGGGCCGCGGCAACCTCTGGGTTCCGCGGCCCTTTTTCATGCGGCAAGCCAATCCAGGATAATCGGGTCATGCCTTTCCCTCCCGCTCAACGCTGGAAATTGTCGGTGGCGCCCATGATGGACTGGACCGACCGACATTGCCGCTACTTTCACCGACTGATCACCCAGCACACTCTGTTGTACACCGAGATGGTGACCACCGGGGCGCTGCTGCATGGGGACGTGCCGCGCCATTTGCGCTTCAATACAGAAGAGCATCCCGTGGCGCTTCAGTTGGGGGGCAGCGAGCCTGCGGACCTGGCGCATTGCGCCCGCTTGGGCGAAGCCTGGGGCTATGACGAAATCAATCTCAATTGCGGCTGCCCGTCCGAGCGCGTGCAACGTGGCGCTTTTGGCGCCTGTTTGATGGCCGAACCGCAGTTGGTGGCCGACTGTGTCAAGGCCATGTGCGATGTCACCAGCCTGCCTGTGACCGTGAAGCACCGCATTGGGATCGACCAAAACGAGTCCTATGACTTTGTGCGCGATTTTGTCGGCCAGGTCAGTCAGGCCGGATGCCGTGTTTTCATTGTGCATGCACGCAATGCCTGGCTGAAGGGCTTGTCGCCCAAAGAAAACCGAGAAATTCCGCCGCTGCGCTACGAGGTGGTGACGCGCTTGAAACAAGATTTTCCCTCCCTGATCTTTGCCATCAATGGCGGCATTGACAGCGCCGAACAAGTGGATGCGCAGTTGCAGCAAGTCGACGGCGTGATGGTGGGCCGTGCTGCCTACCACAAGCCGTGGCTGATGCACGACTGGGATGCCAAGTTGGTGGACGTGCCGCCGGTGCGAACAAGCCGTGACGAAGTGGAACTAGCCATGGTGGCCTACATGCAGCGAGAGGCGCAGGACCACGGCACCTCGTGGTACGCGGTGGCGCGGCACATGCTGGGCTTGCGCCATGGTGAAAAAGGTGCACGCCGCTGGCGCCAAGTCTGGAGTGATCACCGTTTGAAACTGCAAGCGCCTGAGCACGTCCATGCCCTGGCGATGCGAGCCCTGCGCTCAGACGGACAAGAGGTGCCGCTTGCTGCCTGAACAACGTGTTCGTTTGGCCAAGTTGCTGATTTGGCTGATCCCCGCTTTGTGGGCGGTCAATTCCATCGTGGCGCGCAAGGCCCCGGGCGTCGTGGATCCGCACGTGCTGGCCTTGGGGCGATGGGCCCTGGCGGGCGCCATTTTGGGGTGGATCGCGCGTCATGAGTTGTGGCAGCACCGCAAAGACATCTGGGCCGTGTGGCCGCAGTATTTGACCCTGGGCGCATGCGGCATGCTGATTTGCGGTGCATGGCTTTATGTGGCGGCCCACACGACAGGTGTCATGAACATCGCCCTGATTTATGCCGCCTCACCGGTCCTGATTTCTGTGGGGGCGCTGCTGTGGTTGGGCGAGCGCATGACGGCCTTGCAACGCATTGGCGTTGGCATCGCTATTTTGGGCGTCTTGCATGTGATCACCCAGGGTGAATGGTCAGCGCTGGCGCGGGTTGAGTGGGTGGTGGGCGATTTGTTGATGGTGGCGGCTGCCACGGCCTGGGCTGCTTACGCTTTGTTACAAAAGAAGTGGTCCACCACCCTGGGGTCCACCGCCCGGCTGGCCTGCATTTGCATGGGAGGCATCGTTTGCTTGTTGCCCTTCGCGATTTGGGAGTCTGTGCAGCCCCAAGCGCCCGCATGGTCACTGAATGCCACGCTTTTGGTGATTGCAGCCGGGATCATTCCTGGCATTGGTGCCTATGGCATTTACGGCTGGGCCCAAAAAGTATTGGGCGCCAGTCGGGTGAGCGTTACTTTGTACCTAGGCCCGCTCTGGGGTGCGCTCTCTGCATGGGGCGTCATGGGGGAGCCATTGGGGTGGCACCATTTGGTCGGCGCCTTGCTGATCTTGCCAGGCGTGGCTCTGGTCACCCAGTTCAGACAAAACTAATTACCACGCAGTCATTGCGAGGCCCACAGGGCCGCGGCAATCCCTTCTGCGCACAGGGATCGCCGCGCTGCGCTCAATGGGATGGACGCTCCCACCTCTAACCGGCATCTATGTGCCAAAGTGGAAGTGTTTATCACCACTTAAACGAGAAGGAG
>JACCDT011506225.1_pt1 | contig 10944 bp, 9 predicted proteins | sample 7446291 | NCBI WGS metagenome assembly JACCDT01 (sample SAMN15323446, study PRJNA562643) | freshwater metagenome | isolation source: river surface water | place: USA:Blue River Watershed | collected 2017-08-17 | reverse complement strand
CGAAGTCATAGACGAGCGCCGTGCCGGGGCGCGGCGCGGCACACCCCACAAGCACACCCGCCACCATCAAGCCAACTAAGGCCTTGGCGCCCATGGAATATGCGCGAGCAGCTCCTGATTTAATAGCAAATCTCAACATTCGTGATTCCATATGCACGGGGGCGCGAGGGTCAGTGAAGCTCATGGGGCAGTCGCCGCAGCAGGTGGTGCCACAAAGCCCCGTTCACCGGGGCCCGGCGCCGTGCTGCTGCGACCCCACAGCACACTTTGCGGATTGTCGCCCAGCGTTTCTGCTGCGCGGCCCACCTGGCGCACGGTGCGGCCCGTGTCTTCCACGGTGCGGTTCAAGCGTGGCAGCAACTGGCTCTGCACCTGCCGGCTGGTGGTGGCCAGCGCCTCGGTGCTTTGTGCAATTTTGTCCAAGGTGCCGCCCGGCTCATTCAGACGACGGTTGGTCCGCCGGAACTCGTCGGCAGAGTTGCGCACCGCTTCTGCGCTGGTACTTAAACGCTCAGCTGTGGATTGCATGCTTTTCAAGGTGACGTCGGCCTGCTGCACCATACGGGGCAGGTTCACCGCGTCCGGGGCACCCTCGGCACCCAAAACAGCACCGGCACGCTGCGTCAAAGCACTGATATTGGCGGCCGCCTGGCTCAGGTTGCCGATGGCCCCCATGAGCTGCTTCTGGTTGTCGGTGGCCAACAAGCTGTTCATGCGGATGCTGGCTTGCTCCAGTTGGGTGAGCAGGTTTCCACCTTGCTCTGACAGGCGGGACACCATGCTGGGCCGCATGGGGATGCGCGGCACCGCTTCACCTTGCGCGACCAGGGCGGGGCTGCCCTCTTCCTTGTCGTCCAGCTGGACAAAGGCCAGGCCGGTCACACCCTGGAAGCCCAATGCCGCAAAGGTGCTTTTGGTGATGGGTGCCGTCTCATTGACGGCAATGCGCAGGAGCACATTGCCGCGTTGCACCGGGTCCAGCGCGATCTCGGTCACCCGGCCCACCAGCACGCCTTTGTAGCGGACAGCTGCCTGAGGCTGAAGGCCAGTCACCCCTTCGGGGCTGGAGATTTCGAACACGCGTTGCTCGGTGGTGTCGCGGGTCAGCCAGACGGCCAGTGCTGTCATCAAGGCCAACAGCACCAAAACGAAGGCGCCGGCAGCAAAAGCGTGGGATTTGTTTTCCATACGTCGTTCTATCTAACCTGCATTGGCAGCGGAATGCAAGAGCACTTGCGCACGGTGACCCCGACCGCCGCGGAAAAAGTCCTGCACAAAGGGGTGGTCAAACGCCACCACCACATCGGGTGCGGCATCCACCACCACATGCTTGTCGGCCACCACTGCAATGCGGGTGCTCAACTCAAAGATGGTATCGAGGTCGTGTGTCACCATGACCACGGTCAATCCCAACTCTTGATGCAGGCTTTTCAGCAGCGCGCAAAAGCCATCCGCACTGTCCGGGTCCAGACCTGCAGTGGGTTCGTCCAACAAAATCAAGGGCGGGTCCATGGCCAATGCGCGGGCCAAAGCCACCCGCTTGATCATGCCGCCGGACAAGTCCGCCGGCATTTTGTGGGCGTGTTTGGCATCCAGCCCCACCATCTGTAGCTTGACCATGGCCACATCGCGCACCAGCGCAGGCGGCAAGGTGCCCAGCTCACGCAGAGGGAAAGCAATGTTTTCCAATACGGTGAAGGCAGAGAACAAAGCCCCATGCTGGAACAACATGCCCACCCGGCTGGACGCACCGGCCCGGCCCAGCTCAGCAGCCGGACGGCCTTGCACCGTGACCGTGCCCCGCGCGGGCGTCTCCAGCCCCAGCATCTGGCGCAGCAACACCGTTTTGCCACCGCCTGAGCCACCCACGATGGACAACATTTCACCGGGGGCTACCGTGAGATCCAGGTCCTGATGAATGACCGTAGACACGCCCGCCGTCTTGAACACCGACCAGAGCTTTTCAATCCGGACCATGGGCTCCAATGCGTCGCTCATAGGCCCACCGATTTGAAAATCACCGCAAACAGCGCGTCCACCAGAATCACCATGGTGATGGAACTCACCACCGAAGCCGTGGTGCCCTCGCCCAGGCTCTGGGTGTCGGGCTTGACACGCAAACCGTGGTGACAGGCCAGCAGGGAAATCAACACCCCGAACACACAGGACTTGACCAGGGACAGCCAGAGGTTGGAAATTTCCACCGTCTTGGGCAAGGCAGTAAAGAAATAAGCCGGGGTGAGTCCCATGGACAAGTCAGAAGCCAGCATGCCACCCAACAGGGCCGCCATCGTGGTCCAGACCGCCACCAGAGGCATGGCAATGGCCATTGCCAACGTACGGGGCATGACGAGGCGGAAACCCTTGGGTATGCCCATGACGCGCATGGCGTCCAGCTCTTCCGTCACCCGCATGACGCCGATCTGCGCAGTAATGGCGGAACCCGATCGCCCCGCCACCAGAATGGCAGCCAGCACCGGACCCAACTCGCGGATCAGCGACATGCCCAGAATATTGACGATGAAGCTGTCGGCCCCGTATTGGCGCAGCTGCTTGGACATCAGATAGGCCAGCACCACACCGATCAAAAAGCCCACAAGGGCGGTGATGGGCAGGGCGGTAGCACCTATGCGGTACAAGTGCCCCGACACATCGCGCCATGGCCCTTGAAGGGGGTGGCGAAGCAGCTGCAGCACATCCAGCATCAACTGCCCGATCAGGCGCACCATGCCACCGAGGTGACTCTCTACGCGGGCCAGCTTGCGCCCGAGCGAAACCAGCAGGGCGTGCCAGTCCAGACGCTCAACGGGTGGGGTCGGTACCGTGAATTTGGCGACCCGGTCCAACAGCGCCTTTTGCAGCGGCTCGGCCTGGAGCTTGGCCGGCCATTGGCGGCCCCACGCATTCCACAGCACCTGGGCACCGGTGTGATCGATCCGCTGGGCCTCACGCAGGTCCCATGCTACTGCGCTCCCCCCATGACCCGGCACGCCGTGGAGTGCCTTCTCCAGGGGCTGCCAGACGTGCTTCGCAGAGAGCGCATCGGCGGTCCAGCGGCCACGCAGGATCACCCGGGGACCCTCGGGGTCTTGGGCGAGCTGAAGTCCGGGCTGGGTATCCTCCACGAGGCTGCAATAGAGAGTGGCTAAGGTGCGCATGGTACCTGCTCACCATGGCAGTCAGGAAACCACGCAAAATACCGGCAGGAGACCGACAGAACATGCAAGAACAAGACCCCATTTCCGACGAGCTGGCCATTGAGCAACGCGCAGGCGTGTTGTGGCTCACCATCCAGCGCGAAGAGCGCCGCAACGCCATGAGCCATGGCGTCATTGCCGGAATGGCACAGGCCATACGCGCAGCCCAGCAGCAGCGGGATATTCGGGCCATCGTCATTACCGGCGCAGGACCCAAGGCCTTTTGCTCGGGGGCCGATTTGCAAGCCTCCAAAGTATTCACGGGGAACTTCTCTGAACCCCACGCCCACTTGGCGCAGCTCCTGCGCGCAGCGCGGGCCAGCCACATTCCCCTGATTGCACGGGTCAACGGCTTTTGCCTGGCCGGTGGCATGGGCCTGCTGTCCATGTGTGACATGGCGGTGGCATCCACGCATGCGACCTTCGGGTTACCGGAAGTCAAGGTCGGAGTGTTTCCGGCACAGGTGCTGACGGTGCTGCAGCACCTGATTCCACGCCGGGTATTGACCGAGATGTGCATTACCGGTGAGCCCATCACCAGCGCACAAGCCCTGACATATGGGCTGGTCAACCATGTGGCGGATGATGTGGACGAGAAGCTGCAATGGCTGCTGGACCGCTTGCTGGACAAGTCGCCGGCCGCCATCCGCCGCGGGCTCTACACCATGAAGTCCGTAGAGAACATGGCGTTTGAAGAGTCCATGGCCTTTACGGAAAGCCAGATTGCGCTTTTCACGCTGACCGAAGACGCTCAGGAGGGCCAGAAAGCCTTTCAGGAAAAGCGCAAACCCGTTTGGACGGGTCAATGATCACCATGACTGACGCCCCTTCCCTGTTGAATATCGTCGGTGCCGTGCTCTTTGGCATAGCGTTGGTGCACACCTTCTGTGCCAAATTTTTTGAATCGCTAGCGCACCGCCATCCCGCCCATGCAGGTCTTTTGCATTTGCTGGGGGAAGTCGAGGTGGTGTTCGGCTTCTGGGCGTTCGTGCTGGTGGCAGCCATGGCCTTGATAGCGGGAAGCAAAGAAGCCATTGATTACGCCGAGTCGCGCCAGTACACCGAGCCGCTGTTTGTATGCGTGGTCATGGTGGTGGCCGCGTCCCGGCCGGTGTTGGAAGCGGTGCGCTCCCTGTTGGCCGGCATCAGCTACTTAGTACCTTTGCCTGCGCCGCTGGTACTGGCATGGCTGGGCTTGGCAGTGGTGCCGCTGCTGGGCTCGCTGATTACTGAGCCCGCAGCCATGACCTTGGCAGCCCTGATGCTGGCACCCCAGATCTTCCGGCCGGACATGCCGGAGCGCCTCAAGTACGCCGCTTTGGGCGTGTTGTTTGTGAACATTTCCATTGGGGGCACATTGACCTCCTACGCCGCGCCACCCGTGCTGATGGTCGCATCTACCTGGAACTGGGACACGGTTTTCATGGCAAGCCAATTCGGCTGGAAAGCGGCATTGGCTGTGTTGATCAACGCCAGTGCGATGGCCTGGGTTTTGCGCAAGCACTTGCCAGCTGCCATTGCCGCAAATGCGGCAGCCACCCAAGAAGCAGTACCTTGGCTGGTCAGTCTGGTGCATCTGGCATTTCTGGCTGGCGTCGTCGTGCTGGCCCACCACCCTGTGCTGTTCCTGGGCCTGTTCCTGTTCTTCCTTGGCTACACCCAGGCCTATGCCCGTTTCCAGAGTCCGCTGATCCTCAAAGAGGGCCTGCTGGTCGGCTTTTTTCTTGCCGGTCTCGTCGTTCTCGGCGGCATGCAGCAGTGGTGGCTGCAGCCCATCGTGTCCAGCCTGGCACCCACCGAACTTTTCTTCGGCGCTCTGGTACTGACTGCGGTCACCGACAACGCCGCGCTCACCTACCTGGGCTCGCTGATTCAAGGTATTTCACCGGCTGCGCAGTACATGCTGGTGGCCGGTGCCGTTGCGGGTGGCGGCCTCACCGTCATCGCGAATGCGCCCAACCCGGCCGGCGTGGCCTTGCTGCGTCAAGGCTTTGAAGACCAATCGATAGGCGCGGGCAGCTTGCTGCTCGGTGCCTTGCTCCCCACCGCAGTGGCTGCGGCCTGCTTCCTGATGCTATGAACAACGACAACACTTTCGACTACATCATCATCGGCGCAGGTACGGCAGGCTGTTTGCTCGCGAACCGGTTGAGCGCCAATGCATCCAAGCGCGTGCTTCTGATCGAGGCCGGGCGCAAAGATGATTACCACTGGATTCACATCCCGGTGGGCTACCTCTACTGCATCGGCAACCCGCGCACTGACTGGCTGTTCCAGACTGCTGCCGAAGCCGGACTGAACGGGCGCAGCCTGCGCTACCCGCGCGGCAAAACGCTGGGCGGCTGCAGCAGTATCAACGGCATGATTTACATGCGCGGCCAGGCCCGCGACTACGACCGTTGGGCCCAGCTCACCGGCGACGCCAGCTGGACCTGGGACAACAGCTTGCCTTACTTCAAGCTCCATGAAGACCACTACAAGGGCGCCAACGCACTGCATGGTGCCAAGGGAACGGCCTCACCGCTGATCCAGCACAACAGCACCGATTACGGCAAGGTGCTTCGCCACCACCAGGCGGGCGGCGAATGGCGGGTGGAAAAACAGCGCCTGCGCTGGGACGTCCTCGACGCATTTGCACAAGCCGCCACAGAGGCCGGTGTACCTGCCACCGACGACTTCAACCGCGGCAGCAATGAAGGCGTGGGTTACTTCGAGGTGAACCAGCGTGCAGGCTGGCGCTGGAATACCGCCAAGGCTTTTTTGCGCCCCATGTGCTACGCCCGGCCCAACTTCGAGCTGTGGACCAGTGCCCAGGTCGCCAAGCTGGTTGTGGAGCCGCACAGCGGTAGCGGAACTATGGATGCGCCCCTGCGCTGCACGGGCGTGCAGGTCTGGAGCGGCAGCGAAATGGTGACCGCTACTGCCCGCAACGAGGTCTTGCTGTGTGCTGGCGCCGTAGGCTCACCGCAGATCCTGCAACTCTCAGGCATCGGCCCGGGGGCTCTCTTGCAAGAGCATGGCATTCCGGTCGTACAGGACACACCCGGCGTGGGTGCAAATTTGCAGGATCACCTGCAGATTCGCGCCGTCTTCAAGGTCAAAAACACCACGACCCTTAACACCCAGGCCAACAGCCTGTGGGGCAAAGCCAAAATCGGGTTGGAATATGCACTCAAGCGCAGCGGCCCCATGAGCATGGCGCCCAGCCAGCTCGGCGCCTTTACCCGCAGCAGCCCGGACCAGGCCTACCCCAACATCCAGTACCACGTACAACCCTTGAGCCTGGAAGCATTCGGCGAGCCCCTGCACAGCTTCAACGCGTTTACCGCGAGCGTGTGCAACCTGAACCCCACCAGCCGTGGGGCAGTCAGCATCCAGTCCAACGACTTCCGGAGTGCCCCGAAAATTGCGCCGAACTACCTGAGCACCGACGAAGACCGCAAGGTGGCCGCAGACTCTCTGCGCATCACGCGTCGCATCGTCGCGCAACCCGCCCTGCAGAAGTTCCAACCCGAAGAATACAAACCGGGTGTGCAGTTCCAGACGGATGCTGAACTGGCCCAACTGGCAGGGGATATTGCCACCACTATCTTCCACCCGGTGGGCACTACCAAGATGGGAAGGATCGAAGGCCCGGACCACGACCCCATGGCCGTGGTGGACAGCCGCCTCAAAGTGCGGGGCGTGGCCGGCTTGCGAGTGGTCGATGCGGGTGTGATGCCCCTCATTACCAGCGGCAACACCAATTCACCCACTTTGATGATTGCGGAGAAGGCCGCGCAATGGATTGCCGAGGATGCCGAGCTGCGCCAATGAAGGGTTTGTCCTGATGCCGGACCGCAGGAAGGGCGGATACAGTTCGTGCCAACGCTGAACCGAACAGCAACTGCGAGGCCCACAAGGCCGGACTTGAAACGACGCCGAGGAGACGGCTAAGAACACAACCAATAACTCTGCACATAACGATGCAGCTTTACAAAAGCACCGGCACCCCCGGTGCTTTTTTATTTTCAGAGACAAATCCTTTGCTGGCACCCGCCAGATATGCGCGACCAGCTCCTGAATTCATAGCAGAAAGCTCCGATAGGCGAATGCGACAATCCTTGCATGGAATTGCTCATCGCCTCGCTCGCCTCCGGACTTGCCGGATTTATTGATTCGATTGTGGGCGGGGGTGGTTTGATCCTGACGCCGGCCTTGTTTGCCTTGTTTCCCACAGCCCATCCGGCGACCCTGTTTGGTACCAACAAGGGGGCCGCGGTAGCGGGCACGGCTTTTGCCGCCGTGCGCTACAACCGTCAGGTGAGTTTGCCCTGGCGCGCCTTGTTGCCCGCCACGCTGGTGTGCTTTGCAGCTGCACTTTCGGGTGCGTGGCTGGTGACCCAGATCTCGCCCCAGTACCTGCGCAAGGCGCTGCCCTTCATTCTTGTCCTGGTACTGGGTTACACCTTGGCGAAAAAAGAACTGGGCCGCCACCACCTGCCACAGTTCAGCGGCCGCAAGGAAGTGTTCATGGCATGTGCCATCGGAGGGGGCATCGGCTTTTACGACGGATTTTTCGGCCCCGGCACCGGCAGCTTTTTTGTGTTTCTGTTGGTCCGGGTGCTGGGTTATGACTTCTTGCATGCCTCCGCCGGCGCCAAACTGCTCAACACCGCCTCCAACTCAGCGGCACTTGTGCTGTTTACCTTGACCGGGCACGTGTGGTGGCACTACGTGGTCGTTATGGCCGTGGCCAATGTCATCGGCAGCCTGGCAGGTACCCACTTGGCACTGAAGCACGGTACGGGGTTTGTACGCTCGGTGTTCATCGCCGTCGTCTCCGCGCTGATTCTCAAGACCGCTTACGACGCCTTTTTACGAGGCATGTAAGGCGCGTTAGCGCGGAGGTGGCCAAGGTAGCTCGGCGGCTACGCGGGGCTTGCCGATGGGCGCGGTGGCTTTGCCCTGACTCACCGCCGCCAGGTCTTCTTCGCTGGGGTACTGGCCGAGCAGCCAATAGTCGAAAGTGCGTCGGGCAATCGGGGCCGCAGCAGCAGCGCCAAAGCCTGCGTTTTCGACGATCACCGCAAGGGCGATTTTGGGATCCTCAGCAGGCGCAAAGGCCACGTACAAGGAATGATCGCGCTGGTGCTCTTCCATGGTGGAAGCGTTGTACTTCTGGTTTTTGGCCAGACTCACCGCCTGTGCCGTACCGGTTTTTCCGCCGCTCACATACCCTGCACCCGCGAACACGCGCGTACCGGTTCCACCTTGGGTCACACCCACCATGGCATCTTTGACCACCTTGAGGTTCTCGGGCTTGTAGGCCAAGTCAATCGGAGGCTCTGGCGCCACGGGTGTGCGCACCCGGGTCGTCGCGTCCTGCGTCGCAGTGACGAGTTGAGGTTTGTGCTTGACGCCGTTGTTTGCTAGGGTAGACACCGCCTGGGCAATCTGCAGCATGGTGAAGCTGTTGTAGCCCTGACCGATACCCAATGAAATCGTCTCGCCGGCGTACCACTTTTGCTGCTCGGGGCGCTTGTAGTATTTGCGCTTCCAGGCTTGGCTGGGTAACACACCGCGCACTTCCCCATTGATGTCAATGCCGGTGATCTGGCCGAAACCCAGAGGCGCCATGAAGTCGTGCATGGTGTCTACGCCCAATTCATTGGCCAGCGAGTAGAAATAAACGTTGCTCGACTCCACAATGGCGCGACGCATATCCATGATGCCGCCGCGTTCGTTTTCCGGGCTGCCGAAGCGGTTGCCACCGAACATGTAGAAGCCCGGGTCATTGATCAGGGTCTGTGGTGTGCGGGTGCCGGTTTCCAGAGCAGCCATGGCCATGAATGGCTTGTAGGTCGAACCCGGCGGATACGTGCCGCGCAAGGCACGATTGAGCAAAGGCTTGTCGATGGATTCATTGAGCATCTGCCAGTTTTCCTGGTCAATGCCTTCCACGAACAGATTGGAGTCAAACGTGGGTTTGCTCACAAAGGCCAACACTTCCCCAGTCTTGGGGTCCAAGGCCACCAAGGCGCCGCGACGGGTGCCGAACATGTCTTCAATCAGCTTTTGCAACTTGATATCGATAGACAGCACCACCACGTTGCCGGGGGTGGACGGGTTGCTAGCCAGCTTGCGCACTGCGCGGCCCCCTGCGGAGGTTTCAATACGCTCCACACCCGTCGTACCGTGCAGCACGGACTCAAAGCTTTGCTCCACACCGAGCTTGCCGATGTACTCAGTGCCACGGTAGTTGGCCTGATCCTCACTCTCGTCGATCTTCTCTTTTTCCGCACGGTTGATGCGCCCGATGTACCCGATCACATGGCTCGCGAGATCCCCGTACGGGTAGTTGCGGAACAGTCGGGCCTTGATCTCCACGCCGGGAAAACGGAATCGCTGCGCAGCAAAGCGCGCTACTTCCGTGTCCGTTAATCGGGTACGGATCGGCAGGGATTCAAAGCTTTTGGACTCTTCCATCAGCTTTTTGAACCGCCGGCGATCGCGGGGCGTGATGTCCACCACCTTGGAAAGCTCGTCCAAGGTTTCTTCCACGCCGCCGCTTTTGGAGGGGGTGATTTCTAGTGTGTATGCGGAGTAATTGGTGGCCAGCACGATGCCGTTGCGGTCTACGATCAGGCCCCGGTTAGGCACGATGGGGACAATGGAGGTACGGTTACTTTCCGCCTGGGATCGCAAGTCATCGTGCCGGAAGATCTGCAGATACACCAAGCGGGCAAACAACAGAAAGAAGCACACCAGCACCAGCACGCTGACCACGAACACCCGGGTCCGGAAGCGCGCCAGATCCGCCTGGACGTTGCGTAACTCGGTCATGCAGCCTGCGCCTTACAACGGGCGGTTTTCATCGGGGTCCGGAGCGCGGCGCTGTGGCGCCAACAGCACCACACTGGCCACAGGCCACAGGGCGGCCTCCAACACCGGCGCCAACAGCAATGACCAGCCGGGGAAAGCACCTCCGCCGGACATGCGCAACAGCAACTCCAAAGCGTGCGCAGCCACAAACAAAGGCAATACCTGTGCGGCTTGAGAAGGCACGGTAAACCACAACAAACGGCGATGCACCGTGATCGCCAAAAAGCTGAGCACGGTGTAGGACATGGCGTGTTGACCGAGCAATGCGCCCTGGTGCACATCCATCAGCAAACCGAAAAAGAACGCTGCAACGATACCGATGCGCAAGGGTTGGTGGACCGTCCAGAACACCAACACGAGGGCGAGCATGTCCGGCGTCCACGCAGCGCGCCCCCACAAACCCATGTTCAACAACATGTTCAGCAAGAGCGCAGCCAGCAAACTGCTCCAGATGAACAGAGGCCTAGCCGGCAGCAACAATTGTTGACCCGGACGCATGATCATGGTCGCGCCCCCCGTGATTTGGCAGCTGGCACCGGCGCTTCTGGAGCGGGACGCGCAGGCACCTTGTCTCCCAGAGGGTCCAACACGATCACGTGTTCAGCACCCGATACCAGACCGAGCGGGACACAGTAAATGCGGGCGAACACGGCATCCACTTTGCGCTCCACTTTCTCCACACGGGCTACCGGCAAGCCCGGGGGGTACACACCGTCCACACCACTGGTCGTCAACAGGTCGCCTACGGCAACGTCTGCATTGGCCGCCATGTAGCGCAGCTCCAAAGCATCGGCATGGGTCGAAGTGTCGCCAAAGGCGACGCCCCGCGCGCCCGTGCGCACGTTCAGCACGGGAATGGCATGGTCGCGGTCGGTGATCAGGG
>JACCDT010105397.1_pt1 | contig 10944 bp, 12 predicted proteins | sample 7446291 | NCBI WGS metagenome assembly JACCDT01 (sample SAMN15323446, study PRJNA562643) | freshwater metagenome | isolation source: river surface water | place: USA:Blue River Watershed | collected 2017-08-17 | reverse complement strand
TTGAAAAGCTTACTTTTAGGAGAGCATTGATGTCCAAACAAGCAAAAACACTCACAGCACAAGAGCTACGCAAAGTGCTGGACTATGTTGCAACTCGCCCCCATGCACATCGCAATCGCATGGCGTTGCTGCTGACTTTCTACGCAGGACTTCGCAGCAAAGAAGTTGCCAGCTTGAGATACAGCGATGTCATGGATGTGGAAGGCAAGGTCAAGAGCGAAATCTACTTGGCAGCAGAGCAAACCAAGGGTGGAAAGACTGGCACTGTGTTTGTGAGTGAAAAACTTCGCAAAGAGCTGCAGACCTACATTGCGTTGACACCCTGCACCAGCACACAAGACAAGTTGATTTACACTCAAAAACGGGGAGGGCAGGGCTTCACTGCAAATACACTTACCCAGCACTTTCACTATCTATACAAACGAGCAGGCATAGCAGGAGCTAGCAGCCACAGTGGACGCCGCACATTCATCACCAACTTAGCAGACAAAGGTGTTGGAGTGCGAGTGTTGATGAGCCTTGCGAGGCACGCGAACATTTCTACAACTCAGGCCTACATTGATGTTAACGAGGCTATGCAGCGAAGAGCAGTTGAGTTACTGTAAATCTACTTTTCGATATTTGCAACAACATCACCAGTAAAATTTGCGTCAAATCTAATATTGGAAAAATCGACTATTAACGATAATCCGCTTGATACGAGTCGATGATTAAACCATCGACATAGCACATCAATTTTTCCAAAACCAGATGTTTGCAATGGAATAATTACAAATGGCGAAATAACAAATGTGCCACTGATGGTGGCACTTCTATAGCGTGCATCAACAATGTGTATTACGGGAAGATTGGTTACAAAGTCCCAATCAGTTGGTCTAGCTGCTTTACATGTGTAAGGCAATTTGACGCTTTGCTTATCCCATACTTTTGCTAAGTAGTAGCTTTGCATAATGAATCTTCTACAAAGAATTTTTTCTAATATTACTATCTCGCAGATTGTTTCGTTGCACCAGTATTGCTTCCACGAGGTTTTAGTGTCTTAACCACGCCCTTGAAGGCTAACCATTTTGAGTAGTAGAGCTTAATGCATTCTTTCATCTTTTAAGAACCTTGATTCATTCTGCATTCAACGCTTACACTCGCACGGCTTTCAGTTTGTCAATCTGTGCTGCTGATTTCTTCAATATGTGCTAAATTGCTAACTCATTCAATGTTTTTAATTATCACTATAGCCGTGAAACGCGAAAATCTCAAGCCTATTCGCGGCCATGATGATTTGTTCGTATGCAGTGTAAGTTAAAAAGACCTTATGAATTAATTCAATAAAGATCACAATCTTTATTTTAATTTTGTCTTTTTGACTTTTAGCTTAAAACCAGATACCTCAACGGCGTAGCGTGCAAATGTAATGGGTTCGTCTTGGACGGGTCAACATATCAACAACTCAAGCCTACATTGATGTTAGTGAGGCTATGCAATGAAGGATGGTTGAGTTGCCTTGAATAGGCTAGGGGTTAACTCTATTTGAGCTCGCTACATGTAGACGATAGTAATTTTCAAATGCGTCTATGAATTTATCTGTTGGATAGATGTGACGAAATCGCTTGTCGTGAAATGCTGTGCGATAAATGCACCATTCATTCTCTAAAAATTGATCCAGCACATACCTAATTCCGCGTTCACTGTGCGTAAGTGAATTAAAAAGTAGCTTCAATGTAAGCGGTGTTTTGTTGTAGTGGCAATGTGCTATGAACACCATTAAATCAAAGGCAATGCGACTCTGGCTGCGAGGAAGATTTCTCTCTTCCCATAGTCTTATCGCAATTAGCTGTTTTGTAAATTCACTCAGATTTAATGCAGTGGTATTGCTCATCTTTATCAATATGAGCTTAGTGTCATTTTGGAAAAATTCCTACCTTTTTTATCTGCAAACTTTGCATCCAATAATGATTTGCAAAGAAACGATTAGCCACTAGAGTGATGGAAAGTTTCTTGCAATAAATGAAAGTTGAAATGAAAAAAATTGCAGTCGTTTCCTTGATTTCAATGCTTGCTGGTTGTGCAACAACAGGCGAACAATATGGCGCTAGTGTTTATAAGGCGGGCCAAGTAAATCAGGCACAAAATGTAAAGACCGTTCAAATTCTGGCAGTGGTGCCAGCAAAAATTGAAGTAGACAACAGCAAATCTAAGCAAAACGCCCAAGCAGCTGGTGCGTTATTTGGTGCAATCCTTGGTGCTGCTGCTGGGGATAAGAACAGAAACAACAGAGGTAAAGCAACCGCTGCAGGCACTGTCGTTGGGGGCACTATTGGTGCTGCAGTTGCAGGTGGAGTTACCTCTGATGCGATTCTTGTGGATGGAGTAACCATAACTTACAAAGATGGAAATCAAGTTCTTAGCTCTACACAAGTTGGCAAAGCTTGTGAATTTAAAGCTGGACAAATTGCAATGATGGTTTCTACAAACAATAACGAAACAAGAATCCAGCCTAACTCCCCTGAAAACTGTCCAAAGGGGTAATTTGTGAAATTCGTGCAGAAATTGCTACTAGCCACAGCAGGAGCTGGAATTTTTTCATGTGCTTGCGCACAGTCTATGCAGGAGCAATTAAACGCAGTCAATGCTGCACAAAATGAAATAAAGGCGGCAGATGAAGCAAGACGGCGTGAGTATTTGCGTTTACAAGAGCAGCGTGCGTCAGAAGAGCGTGCTCGTCAAGCTCAACAACAAGCTGCATTGCAAAAACAAAGAGAAGAGGAAGAGACGAAGAGAAAGGCTGCGGCAGACAAAGCAGAGGCTATTGCTAGGCAGCAGCGTGATCAATACGCAAAGGAAAAGCAACGCAATCAAGCCTATGAAGATGAGCAAAGAAAGATGGTGCTTGAGGAAAAACGGCTTGAGCTTGATATGAAAAAGGCTAGGGTTAAGCGTGCTGATGATTTTATTGATTCTGAGTTAAATCGTGAAAAGGCACGAACGGATGTTGTGCAGTCTGAGGCAGACGCTACTCGCAATGTTTCTCAAGGTGCAAAAAACATGATGACTGGTATTGGTAAAGGTGAAGAAAACAAATCCAAGGGTTGGAGTTTGTTTAAAAAAGATTAATTTTTTAACTGTCAAATGGAGTAAAACATGACAAAAATAAAACTTTCCCTGCTTACAGCGCTTGTTTTTGCAAGTGCAGGGGCTAATGCTGAGGGCACATATGTTGAGCTAGGATATGGCGCCATGAAATATGCTGAAGAAGGGGTTTCTTTGAAACCCACTATTGGCCGTGCCATTGTTGGAAGAGATGTCAGCGAGAACATTGCTATCGAAGGTATGGCTGCGGCTGGAATTTCAAGTGGAGACACAACATACTCTGGTATTGGTATTTCTTTAAAGCTTGATAATGCTGTTGGTTTTTATGTAAAACCAAAATTGAAAATCAATGAGTCACTGGAAGTTTTTGGTCGTGCTGGCTTGACGCACATATCAGGCACGGCGACTGCCACTGGTAACCGTGGAAGTTTGTCTTTGGATATGAGCGGAAGTGACACTTCATTTGGTATTGGTGCCAAGGTGGCTATCTCTAAGACCACTTACGCTGTCGTGGATTACATGTCGTATTACTCTAAAAACGGTGTCACCGTCAAAGGTTATACATTTGGCTTGGGTATGGCTTACTAATTCAATTTCAACTCCAAGTTTAAAGAGGCTGCAAACAGCCTCTTTTTTTTGATGTATTCAAGGAAAGACTATGCGATACGAAAGTCTATCAAGAAATCTAAAAATATTTGGTCTTATTTCAATTGTGATCTCTTTTGTAATAGCCGTTGTTGTTTTTGTCTCTGCTATTACAAATGAGTCTGCCGCTCTTGGTCTAATTGTTGGTGCTGGCATCCTGATTTTTGGATTATTTGTTGGTTTGGTGGAAATGGGCCTTGGTGCAAGTATTGACCTATTGAGTGTGAGGCATACAAAGGATGAGATAGAAAATGAAAAATAATTTCAATTTATTTTCAGTTGACCTATTTAAAATTTCGAGTGAAAAAATATTGCGACTGAGCAGGTTATTTCTTATCTTATTTTCTTGCGGTTTTGTAATTGGCTGCGGTGGTGGAGGAGGAGGCCCCGCTACGCCTGTTGCATCTACGGATACATTCCCATTGGCGATTATTTTCGCCAATTCACTTCAGTCATCCTCTAGTCCTTTTTCAATTAGTGGGAGTGTCAACGGCGTATCAGTTTCAGGTTCTGGAACAGTAACACGTGGTAGTTTGAGTTCTGGCACATTCGAGGGTGTAACAGCACAGCAAAGAACGGTCACCGCAACTGGTAGTTTTTCTGTCAATGGAATTAGTTATTCGTTAAACAACTCCTCTGTAGATTGGTTTGATCCCAACTACTTACCCTTAGGTGAAACTGGAGGTGCTGATTATGTTGTTGTGACTGGTGTGCCAGTTATACCTGCGAATGTGCGGGTTAATGATACTGGCACTTTATATACTGCTAACCGTTACTCCAGCAGCGCAAAAACACTCTTGCGTGGAACAGAGACTGTTACATATGTTGTAGAGGCTGACACAGCCTCTACAGCATTATTGACTCTTATAACTACGGAGAAAGATAACTTTAATTCAACAATATCAACATACTCATCTCAAGTTCGTATTACTCCAACAGGTGGATTTGCTCGTATCAAAGAAACTGGAGTAGAGGGCAACACCACACTGACAATCACTTATTGATTTTTGATTTGAAATGGTTGTGTATGTTGGACATTTGTCGCGAATGCTTGAGTGACAGCACTTTGCTGGCTAGAGTAATGTTTAATTTACTTGCTACTTGCTACTTGCTACTTGTGAATGCCGTATTACTTTACCGTATTACTCTGCCCAATCGCTCTTGTATGCACCATAAATGCTAGACTTTTTCAAAAGTCAGGAGTCTTCACACTGCAGGGGTCACATGTTCGATCCATGTATCGCCCACCATATAAATCAACAACTTAGCCACCTTCGGGTGGCTTTTTTGTTGTCTGGTGGGGAAGGGGGGACTGCTTGTTCTCCCTAAAGCCTGATACAACTTTAGCAAGGGAGTCGAAGAGGTTAAGCAAGAGTTCGTAAAAAAGCTTTTTCAGGCAAAGAACTCATATGATTTTCCCCATCCTGACGAAGTTGCGAGCAACGCATGCCAAGACAAGTAGTAGACCCAAAATTGACACGTGCGCAGTGACCTCACTCATGGCGCGTTTTTCAAACCGCAACCGATGCCCCAACTTGTTGTAAACGCTCTTCAACGCTTGGGCGCTGTCGGCTTTGAAATACTCGCCTTGTGTGATGGCTGAAACTTTTTTGAGTGCCTCATCTTCTAACTTGACACGCATGCTGCGGCCTTGCATTTGGATCACATCACCTTCGGTGGTGCCAATGCCAACGGTGTAAATTTTGACTTGATGTTTGGCGGCCAAATCTGCCATTTGCTTCAGCTCTGGCCCCATATTATTTTGACCATCGCTCATTAAAACGATGGCCATCTGTCGCCCCTGACTTGTAGATGGGCTCGCCGTGGCAAGCGCTGTTTTTTTATCGTCCAAGGATTGTCCTGCGTTGGTTTGGTTTTTAGCACCACCTTCCTCAGCAGATGCGTTGATGATTTTTTGCGCATCAATGCCAGCATCTGGCAACAAAGCTTCTAGCGATACCAAGATCCCAGTACCTAAGGCAGACCCATATTGCAGCGGCAGGTAGTCGATCGCTTTCAACAAAACATCACGATCTTCGGTCGGGGCTTGTGCCAGGGCCGCAGTTCCCGCCACGGTCACCAGACCTACGCGCAATCTGTGCGGTTTGTCTTCAATGAATTGCTGAGCAGCTTTCTGTGCCACTTCGATCCGTGATGGTTGAAGATCTTTGGCGCGCATGCTGCCAGAGGTGTCCATGACCAGCATGACAGTGGCATCATGCACAGGGGTCATCAACACCGTTTCTGGCCTTGCCAAAGAGATACACAGCAGCAATAACCCCAAGCTAAGTACGAGTGGAGGCTTCTTACGGGTTTTGAGTGAATAGACAAGAGCAAGGACAGGGACCAGTGCGCATGTCCAGAGCATCATGGGCCACAAAAAATAGATTGAGCTTAGATCAGGCATGCCAAACTCTCCGTTTTCTCAACTCAGAGAAGCGAATCAACGCACTTGCCAAATCTTCATCTGTTGACAGCTCTAATGCATCGACACCTGCATGCGCAAACGTTTCGGCCAGTTGCTGCTCTCTCTTTTCAACCGTTTGGGCATAGCGAGTTCTGAAGGTTGGGTTGGCCGTATCAAGCAGCAATTGCTCTGAGGTTTCTGAATCTTGAAGCAACACCAAGCCTGCGTTCGGCAGATTGATTTCTGCTGGGTCGAACAAACGCACTGCAATTGTTTCGTGCCGTTGTCCTAACGCACTCAGCTCGGTCGCCCAGTTAAATGCCCCCATGAAGTCAGAGACCACAAACACACTGGACCTACGTTTCAATAAACTGTTGGCTTTTCTGAGCCAATCAGTCAGTCGGGTTTGATGGGATTGCTGGGAGACGGGGGACGCCTCTAAGACATGCAACAGATGCAACAAGTGTCTTCTGTGCATTCGTGCAGGAATGTACTTGAAGCCTTCAGGTTCTGCCGGGTTCAGCAGCAATGCACCGATTCGATTGCCCCGCTTCATGAGCAGTTTGGCCATCACGGCCACAAAGCGCAGCATCACATCACGCTTGCTGACATCGCTACTGCCAAAGTCCATGGAGCCGCTCAAGTCCAATAAAAACCAAGCATTGATCTCTCGATCCTCTTGGTGCTCTCGCACAAAGGGTGTTTGCATGCGAGCCGTGACATTCCAGTCGATGTGTCTCACATCGTCTTGGGCTTGGTACTCGCGCAGGTCTGCCAAATCCAAACCTGATCCTCTGAACAGTGTTCGGTGATCACCTTGGAGCAAGCCATCTAGCCGTCGGATAACTGTCCACTCCAGTTGTTGGAGTAAGGCCTCAGCGGACATGCGCTTCCAACGGTTGATCTGGCATCGGTACCGCGCGCATCACATCTTGAATCAAAGTGTCCACATTCTTGCCTTCGGCTAATGCGGCATACGATAAAACCAAGCGATGTCTCAGGACATCGGGGACCAAATCAGCCACGTCTTGGGGCAGCGCGTAATCACGACCGCGAAGCAACGCCAATGCGCGAGCACCTTCGATGAGGCCGATGCTAGCTCGGGGGCTTGCGCCGAAGCTGATCAATCCCTTGATTGATTCCAAGCCATATTGCTCTGGGAAACGGGTCGCTGAGACTAGCTTGACGGCATAGTGAACCAGGCTGGGGTCCACATAGCAATGACGGCACTGTATTTGTAGAGATTCGAGTTCCTCAAGGCTCACGACCCCCGTCGGTTTAGCGCTTCCGCCGATGACTCTTTGAACGATGACGAATTCCTCGTCCTCACTCGGATAGTCAATCAGCACCTTCATCATGAAGCGGTCAACTTGTGCCTCTGGCAGTGGATAGGTTCCTTCTGTCTCGATCGGATTTTGTGTAGCCATGACCAAAAATGGCGATGGGATACGGTGCGTTTGCCCTGCGATGGTGACTTGACGCTCCTGCATCACTTCAAGCAAGGCGCTTTGAACTTTGGCGGGCGCTCGGTTGATTTCATCGGCCAACAAAAGATTAGCAAAGACGGGACCCAGCACGGTGCTGAATTCGCTGGTCTGTTGGTTGAAGATTCGTGTGCCGATCAAATCTGCAGGTAACAAGTCTGGCGTGAATTGGATGCGACTGAAACTGCCGTTGAGTGATTGAGCCAATGTGTTGACGGTCAGTGTTTTGGCGAGGCCGGGAACACCTTCAATGAGCAGATGCCCTTGTGCCAACAAAGCTATCAGGACGCGCTCTAAAAAAACGTCTTGTCCAACCACTACCCGTTTGACTTCGTACAACAATCGTTGCATCAGAGCTGCTGATTTCTCGGGTTCGGTGCTGAGGATAGACCGATGAGCCCCACGCCAAGCCTCAGTTGCATTAGTCATATGTGTTCCTTTGAATTTTAAAAAGGAGGCAGACCCACAGCGCTGCCGGCACTTTCAATGGTGGTGGCAAAGCCAATGCCAATAAATGTTCGTGCCGATGTTGGGTTCAAGATGGCCGTGACAATGCCAACCACTTCACCTGAGGTGTTGACCAAGGGGCCGCCTGAGTTACCAGAATTGGCCGCGGCGTCAAATTGAATCAATCCTTTGAGCATTTGTTGACCATCGGGTGATTTAAAGTGGCGATTTAAGCCAGACACGACACCTGAGGACACCGAGGGACCAATCCCAAAAGGAAAGCCGACTGCCACCACGACATCTCCGGGCATCAGTTGTTGACTGGAGCCCAAAATGGCCGCTTCTAAATCGTCCGGAATTTTTTGCGGCTTCAAAACTGCTAAATCTTTGTCGGGTTGGACACTGACCACAAACGCTTCTGTTTCTGTCCCCTCGAAAAAAGTAACGCGCAGTTTCTTTGCGCCGGCAACCACGTGAAAGTTGGTCAGTATCGTGCCATCGTCCTTGATGACTACCCCAGTGCCTAAGCCACTCTCAATGTCAGCATCTTTGTTTTTCGGATCTGCAGAAAAAGCCAGAACACGGACCACTGCTCCTTGGACTGCGGCGGCAGCTTTGCTGCTTTGAGAGGGTAAGTCTTTGGAATGAAGCGTGTGCAAAACTGCCGCATCAATGTCTTTTTGCGTAAGTACCTGTCGGCTTTCAAATGCATTTGAAAAAAGCCCCATAGACAACAAGCTGAGGAGAACTCCGAACAAAAAAACAGCTAAAAAATCAAATCGAATTTTGATTTTCTTAATATCAAAGTATTGGTTTTGGGTCGTTGTCGATCCAGATTCGGATAGCGATGGCGCAGTTGTTTGACGATTCAATTCAGGCGCAAGTGAGCCAGCTCCACTTGGACGAAGACTTTTGCTGAAAACTGCATCACGTTTCATAAACGATCCAAAGCATAAACTTCAATGGTAAATTGGTGTAACTGGCTTAAACCCTGATAAAAATGCAGTTCTTACAGCCCTTCATGCTTTGGTCTTTTTTGCTGATGCCTCTGATTGCAGGTGTGTATGTTTGGCTTTTGAGGCGAAAGCGTCAACAGGTGGTTTCTTTTTCAGCCGTTTCATGGATTGTGCAAAACATCCAAACACCTTCTGCATGGCGACGCCACGTTCCGCCAGCACTTTTGTTCGTGGCCATTGGGCTGTTGTTATTCGCATCTGCCAGACCCGTGGCGCGAGTCACATTGCCAGCCGATTACATGACCCTCATCATGGCCATGGACGTATCTCGCAGCATGCTTGCAGAAGATGTAGATCCCAGTCGGATTAAAGCGGCGCAAAAGGCGGCCAAAGATTTTTTACACGATTTACCCCCCCATATTCGAGTCGGCATCGTGTCCTTTGCAGCCAATGCACAAGTTGTGCAGCACGTGACCCCTCAACGGGACGAATTGGTCGAAGCCATTGACCGTTTTCAATTGCAAAGAGGCACCGCGACGGGCAGTGGGTTACTGATGGCTTTGGCCACCCTTCGGCCTGAGGTCAAGCTTGATTTGGAAAAGGTGCTTTTTCCCACAAGCCCCTCTGGTTTCGGTGGGGACAGTGGGGGCGGTATGAACAACGGTGCCCGCACTTTAGATGCCAAACCGTCCGAAAAAGAACGAACACCCGAGCCGCCTGGTTCCTTCAAAGGCGGTGCCATTGTCTTGCTGTCGGATGGTCGCAGAACTGCGGGCCCTGACCCTTTGTGGGCGGCCCAAAAAGCAGCCGACTTGGGCGTTCGTGTTTACACCGTTGGATTTGGAACACCCAACGGTTTCATTCCGGGCTTTGAGGGCTCCTCGTTTTTTACCCAGGTCGATGAAGAATCACTCAAAGCAGTCGCCAAGATCACAGAGGCCGAATACTTCAAAGCGGGATCTGCAGATGACCTGAAAAAAGTTTATCAGCACTTGTCGAATCAATTCATCTTGGAAAAAAGAGATACGGAAATCACGGCACTGCTTTCTGGGGCTGCTTTGTTCATGATGCTGCTTGCCTTTGTTTTGTCGGCCATTTGGTTTCGAATGGGTGATCTGGGGCCGATGAAAATTTTTCGTCATGCCCAGTCTAAAAACAACTTGTAAGTCAGACAAAAAGTACGTTATCTGTTCAAAAGCGTGGTTTTGGGCATGAGCCTGTCAATCAAACTTGATGTTGGCTGATTTGATGGCCTTGGCCCAACTGGCGGTGTCACGTTCAAGCAGTTTGGTGGTGTTGTCTGGCGTGAGGTAGCGAACCTCCACCCCCGCAGCGTCGGCACGCTGTTTTGTCTCTGCTAGCTCGAGGCTGCGCTTCACATCTGCAGACAACTTTTGCACCACATCTTTGGGCGTACCACTGGGCACATACAACGCAACCCAAGACTCCAACTCAAAGCTTGGCAAACCCGCTTCGGCGACGGTGGGCACTTGCGGCATTTGTGGATGGCGCGTTTTACCCGTGACAGCTAAGGCCTTGAGCTTGCCGCTCAGTACATGGCCCATCACTGATGGCGGTGTGGTGATGAAAACCTGAACCTGACCTGCCAACACATCTTGAATGGCTTGGCCCGAACCTTTGTAGGGCACATGCGTCATGTCAACACCTGTTTGGAGTTTGAAGATTTCTGTGCCAATGTGTGACACCGAGCCATTGCCTTGTGATGCGTAGTTGAGCTTGCCGGGGTTTTGTTTGGCCCATGCAATGAACTCTTTTAAATTGTTCGCTGGCACAGAGGGGTGAACGGCAATCACATTGGTGGCCACCGTGATCAGGCCAATGGGTGTGAGGTCTTTCAACTCCCAAGGTAGTTTGTCCATCAAGATGGGGTTGGCGATGTGATAACCCGAGTACGACACCA
>JACCDT010790210.1_pt1 | contig 10945 bp, 27 predicted proteins | sample 7446291 | NCBI WGS metagenome assembly JACCDT01 (sample SAMN15323446, study PRJNA562643) | freshwater metagenome | isolation source: river surface water | place: USA:Blue River Watershed | collected 2017-08-17 | reverse complement strand
TATACGGAACTCAAAACGGTATGACTGGTAAACATCATACACCCGAAACTCTATATAAAATTAGTAAAGCTAAAAAAGGCCGTAAACATAACAAGAAAAATATTAATACTAGATTATGTCTCTGCTGCGGGCAATTAAAAAATACTAGAGGCTTTGATACCCACTTTAAACATTGTATTGCCAAATGCCCCGCTGTAGCCCAAATAGGTTTTAACAGCAGAACAACTATCAACAACAATACCCCGTTGTAGACCTTTTGAGAATTTTACCTAGACTAGAATAACTGTTGAGAAACACTGTGGTTAGAATGAATCAACAGTAGACACAATGAAGAATGATTTGAGAACACTGTGAGGTTTGTGGGAACACTATGAAGTTTGTGGGAACACTGTGAGGTTTGTGGTTTGAGTGGGAAAGTATTTTTGCTTAGCCAATCTCAACCACGGTGCGCCGAAAATTTTAGCTAGAGTAATTTACAGTAGAGCAATGTCCAATTCTTGCGGTGATCGGTCCTAAAACTGAAGAATTTGGTGTCAGATTGACTCTAAAACGGGTCAAAAATGACCCAAAATTCAATCAAAAATGTCTAAAAATACCTAGTTTTGTCCCACTGTGAACAGTCGGTATAATGATCCATCCACAGTAGCAGAGTAGAGATCTCGCTGTATAGCCTGTATATTATCTAGTTCGCCCAGTATCCAATAGGGCCAAAAGTAGTACTTGATCGCATTGTGTACACAGTCGTCTATAAGAGAATCTAGAATGGGCGGAGTAGGGAAAAGTGTATACATGATCTATTTAACCCAAAGTCCAGTATGGTTGTTGGATTAATGTGGCAGGAAAGCCACAGCAGTCAGGTTCGTGTGGCAGAGATGCCACTGTTGTGAATTCGCCACTGCGGTATTTCTGCCACGGCGGTAGTGCCGGGGAGATGTGGCTGGGATGCCACTGTAGTCACGATGCCACACGATCGTTTGAGTTGACGGATTGGGCGTTTGGGCTTATACTGTATCTATACTGTAACGCAACGGAGCAAGGAAAATGGCAACAAAAATGGAAAACTTGCTGTTAGAAATTGCACATTTTAATCATTTCAAAAGTCATATTCCTAAATTCAGCGAATTAGATACTGACACAGTACAATATCTTTTGGAGCTAGGGATTCTGCAGATCAGTACCGCATTTGAGCAGGCACTGGCCTATAAAGGAAATCATCGTGTGGTCAGTTTAGACAAAGGTGACCTATATAGGAATGGCAAATATAGTGATGCCAAATTGAGTACTGTAAGAACTTCCAGTCGTGGCCGATCCTATTCTGCTGCTATAGGCAGTATCTTTAACAAGACTGGCACCTTGCGAGTTCAAGTATATGAGCGCAAGCAGAATAAGTTTTATTATTTTGCCATCCCCCGACGTGCCTATATCGAGATTCCCCGAACCAGTAACATTGACATTCCCTTTGAGTTAGATGGTACTCCCCGTAGAATTCCACTTCGTAAGGTCTATGTCAATTGGTGGAAGTATGAAGTCAGCAGTTGGGAAGAAATGGCCCGCAAGTGACTTGACGGGCGGCAGATTTGAGCGTATACTGTATCTACACTGACACTACGGAGCATGGAAAAATGACTGCATATCTTGCTCAAGAGCAAGTGAACTCAATCGTTGCTGAGGCTATGACTTCAGCTCGTACCGCAGCAGAAGCGGCTCTAGCTCGTTATGGTGACCGCGACATGTGTGGTTTTGCTTGGGTTAACATCTACGGCATCAAAGGTTCGACCAAGTTGGGACGGATGTTGGCTGCTGCTGGTGTTAGGAAGAACTCGTACGAGCGGGCTTTTCAATTGTGGAATCCCAGTAAGATGCCTGTGCAGAGTGTGGGGATTCTGGAAGAAGGTGCTCGTGCGGCTGCTGATGTGTTCAAGCGGTATGGTTTCGAAGCCTACGCTGGTTCGCGTTTGGATTAAATCAAAAGGTTGACAGGTGGTGGAGACTAGTGTATAATTATTGTTGAAGTAATTGATTTGCCCGAGTGGTGGAATAGGTAGACACAACGGACTTAAAATCCGTCGACTTTAAAACGGTCGTACCGGTTCGATTCCGGTTTCGGGCACCAAAGATTCAGGAGAGTTGGCAGAGTGGTTAATGCAGCGGTTTGCTAAACCGTCGTCCAGAAATGGGCGCATAGGTTCGAATCCTATACTCTCCGCCAAGTTAGAAAAGACGGGGCAGTGGGATTAGAGGCGGCCATCTGCTAAGGAGTAGGACCCTGCCATAGGCAGTGGAAGTAGAAAGGTACCCCGTAACTGGTAAGGCCGATCTTCCTTTTGGCGTAGTAGCACACCCGTACTTTTTTGGGCCTATAGCACAATTGGTTAGTGCAATCGACTCATAATCGATAGGTTCCTGGTTCAAGTCCAGGTGGGCCCACCAAGTTGACAGGTCTGTTGAAGTTTGTTATAATTGTTCTACACTGAAGGAGCAACGGAAATGAGTGATTGGTTTTTGAGCCGTTACAGTCGGAAAGAGTTGGCAGAGATTCTGTTGGATCATCCCCTGTTCGATCAGGAGTAACCCATGGGCTTAGATATGTTCCTCAAGGCTCGCATGGGCCTGTATGGTCGTAAGGATGCTAGAGCACAGAAGATTCAAGAACTGTTTGCTGATACTGGTCTAGAGGTCGACGGTGTTGATCTGGAGGCAGGCTATTGGCGCAAGGCCAACGCGATCCACAAGTGGTTCGTCGAGAATGTTCAACAAGGCAACGATGACTGTGGTGACTACATGGTCACACGAGAGCAATTGACCGAACTCTTGGATCTTTGCCGGAGAGTCAGAGATTTCAAGCATCTAGCCCAAGATCAACTGCCCACAACCGAAGGATTCTTCTTCGGTGATACCGGCTATGGTGATGGCTACTACTATGACGTTGATCTAACCATTCGTATCCTTGAACGGGCGTTGGCATTGCCGCCCGAGTTTTACTTTGTCTATCACAGTAGTTGGTGATTGGCAGTGCCGGGATGTTGCGGGAATACAACGGTTGACAGATCAGGATCACGGTGTTATAATACTTGAACACTAACGCAATGGAGCAAGCAAATGGATATTCGGCAAATCAATTCTGCTATTATGTTCGGCTCTTGGACTGATGTTGAACTCAACAGTGTCTTGGATGCGCTCAAATTCGCTCGTGCTGGTCTGCAGAAGCGAGTCAAACAGGGTCTCAGTGTTGGTACCAAGGTGCGGTTCACTAGCAGCAAAAATGGTATCACCTATGAAGGTAGTGTGGAGAAGATTGCACAGAAGTTTGTCACTGTCAATGCCGGTGTCGGTGGGCGTTGGAAAGTGCCGGCCAATATGCTGGAGGCGGTATGAACTTCCGCCGGTGGTGCTACGAGAAGTGGTATGAGCACTGTGATGAAGTCGAAGCCTGGACTGGTGAGCGTGTCAAGTACCTCAGTAGAGACTATTTTGGGCTGTACCGTTGGTGGTTGCGTCGTGAGTACAGGTATCAGCGGCGACTTGACAGCCAATGTATTTGATAGTATACTACAATCATGATAGAACTTGCTGATTTTGTGTTAGAAGTTTGGTGTCGAGACTGCAGATTTAAGGACGGTGAGCGACTGTTACAGACCTACAGATACACTCGAACACATCAGCAGTGGATGGAAGAAGAGGTCAGGGATCTCCAGAGTGGGTTGTATCCCAAAGGGCAGTTCCGTTTGAGATTCCGTAAGAGTTGGGCAAGAGCAGTTGACAAGAGCCGGAATTCAAGTTATAATAGTTCTACACTGTAACGCAAAGGAGCAGCAACATGTTCGAATGGGATTGGGAAGAGGCTCAGCATGATGAGTATGAGCATGATGAGTTGGAGCGTGATTGGGATGAGCCTTACGAGGGCAACGAGGATCGCTACCTCGATGCCAGTTACGAAGATCAGTACGACCTAGGCGATTACTGATCTTGAGTGGGGGAGTGTGCGAGTGCCGAAAGGATGCGCCTACTCTTAAACAACCATGTGAGGTGCCCCTTAACAGAGTTGGTTGACAGTATTCAGAGATCGTTGTATACTGTATCTATATTGAAATTGACCCGCCCTGCTTGTTAGTCCATTCCCTAGGACCCAGCAGCACACTGCGGCGCTAAATGCTCTACTGTCAAACTCGGAGGCAGTAGACTGGTCACTGAAAGGCGGGATCGGATCGTCGTCCGGAATAAGCGGAACAACATGAGAGAAATACTCATGCCGAAAAGAAGACTATGGAGGTCTACAGTAGGGAGTAGACTGCCATATTGAAGCACCAGCGTGAGAAGGCAATGGAGAGCCTGCACTCTATAACCTGCTAGCAGAGGTTGAGCATCGCATTACTGGTTCAAGTCCAGTGTGTTTCAATATGGGTGTGTGTGCCGAACGGTTGAAGGCAGCGGTAATAAGTTTGAATATGGGGGTTGTTCTCTACGGGAGACTGTAAATCTCTTGCCTTAATATGTAGAGTGGCTGGCAGTTAGGTTCGATTCCTTCAGCCCCCACCAAATTAAAATCACCAATCTGTATAAATAAACACAGTCAGTTACAGGATGGTGATAAAATGTTGAATATAACTAAAACTCTTTGTGAATTCTGTGGTAAAGAAGGTATTAAAGGAGGATCGATGTCTTTACATATGCGATCCTGTAAATTGAACCCAGAAAGAGTTCAAGGAACTTCTTTTGGAAAAAAGCATACTGTTTTAACTAAACGATCTATAGGAAAAAATAATGGGCAAGGAACTAAAATACCTAATACATTATTTGAGGTTTCAAAAAGAACAACAGCCAAAATTCTAAATAGAATAGGCAAAGGTTGTTCGAAATGTGGTTGGAACGAAGCAAGTTGTGATATTCATCATATAGTTCCTCGCAGTAAAGGCGGGACTGACGAACATACAAACTTGACAGTATTATGCCCGAATTGCCATAGATTGGCTCATTCGGGAAAATTAACAGAATTTGTTTCAGTTCAGGATCAAATTGGGGAAGAATGGAGAGAGCATTATTATGCCCATCAATAAGCATTATCCATCCACACCCACCAAACTTTTAACTTTCAAGGAACAGTAATGGGGCTTGACATGTGGCTTAGTGCTCGCAATGGTGAATCTGAAGAGGAGGTGGGCTATTGGCGTAAAGCCAATCATATCCATCGTTGGTTCGTAGAGAATGTTCAGAACGGACAAGATGACTGCGGTACCTATCCAGTTAGCCCAGAGCAATTGGATAGTCTACTGAGAACTTGTCGTCGTGTATTGGACTTTCAACATTTATCAGAGAGTCAACTGCCTCGACAGCCGGGATTCTTCTATGGTAACCTTGCCTATGATGAATACTATTACGAAGACATTCGGAACACGATAAGGATCTTGGAGCAGATTCTTAGAAACTATGGTGATTCGGAGATCGTTTACCAATCCAGTTGGTAAAGTGCCGGGGTGTGGCTTTTTTGCCACACAATCCCCCAAGTTGACAGGGTTCCACTTTCTTGCTATAATTGTTCTACACTAACAGCAACGGAGCAGCAAATGGCTTTTACTTGGACGAGAGCAGATCAATATCGCAGCCGCAAAACCACTTGCCAACTGCTTGATATGGCAGAGGAAGGTATGATCTCGTGGGAACAGTTGGCACGCGATGCTCTGGGATGGATGAGCGAAGCAGAGGTCACCGAGTTCGCCCAACGCAATGATTACATTCAAAACGACGAAGAAGAGGTAGAAGCAGAATGATTACACTGACTATCGATGATGTGCTGGAAGATATGGATACCGCATCCGAATACCTAGATCGTGCTCGTGATATGCTGAGCAATCTGGGACACGCGGATCTGGCAGACGATATCCAACGGGTCTTGGAGCAGTTGGAAGAACGAATCATCAACATGGAAGAAGAACTGGAGGCAATGGAATGAAGTTCCGTTTCATCAGTGATCCCGGGCACGGTTGGATGGAAGTGCCTATGGAATTAATTACTCTGTTGGGGATCGCAGACAAGATCACTCCTTACAGTTATCGCAAAGGTAATCAAGTGTACCTTGAAGAAGACTGTGATGCTGCCCTTTTCGTTCAAACTGCTCGAGCACAAGGTATTGCTGTTGACTATGAAGATGTCTATCAAGATCCCACGCCCATCCGTCACTATCAACGGTTCGCTAGTCAGTGAAGTACTACAGTGGAGTGGTGCGTTCTTCATCGCCGTGGGACATGTGCTGAACACTTTGGGAAGTCAATACCACAGAGACTTTTGGAACATTCTAGCCTTCACATTGGGTACGATTGCCTTCTTCCTGTGGTCTCTGCGTGTAGCAAATAAGCCACAAATGGCAGTCAATGTAGTAGCATTAGCCACAATGGCAGTAGGGTTAATCAAGAGTCAGATTTGACAGTTGGGTTCGAATCCCATATAATTGTTCTACACTGAAACGATAAACGGAGCAAACGATGTGGAATCTGGAAGGGCAACGAGTCACCGGTATGTATCTCAACCTGTTCCCAGTAGGCGGATTGGTGATTGAAAGCCGAGTCAAGTATGGTGGAAGTGTTCAGCATACCGTGGAATTGAACCAGCCCATTGAGGTCTTTGGTAGCCGTAAGACTGTGGTGTTGTTGGATCAAAGTGAAGTTCAGTCTGTGGTTGACACTGAGGCTGTTTGACAGTACAATACACTTACACTGAAACAACGGAGCAACGAAATGGGAATGTGGACTACCGAGAACCAAGACACTATGAATGAGGTCTTGAACAAGTTCTCAGAAGCCGGGCGGCAAGCATACGACTATGCCTTCACCACTGGCTACCTGCAGAGTCTCTGTGTGGAGATGCTCAAGCATCTGCCCAAGCGAGAGCAGAAGCGACTGATCGAACAGTTGATCGAGTCTGCGGAGAAGTTGGAACAACGAGCAATCCTGAAACAACAAGGAGTTTGAAAATGCCCAACTGGTGTGCTAACGATGTCACTCTGCGTAATGCAGATCCCTATGCTATCGACCGTGCGGTCAAGGCTTTCCAAGAAGGTCGACTGTTTTCGGAATTCAATCCCTGTCCGCCCAATCTCGAAGAAGATGGCAGTTGGTATGATTGGTGTATCACCAATTGGGGTACCAAGTGGGATGTTGGTGGTGCTGATTGTTCTCTTGAGCGTACCTCGACTACCGAAGTCACTTTGGGCTTTGAAAGTGCTTGGGGACCTCCCATTGAGTTCTTCCGGTTCCTTGAGCAGGAGGGGTTTGAAGTCGAAGCCTACTTCTACGAACCCGGTATGTGCTTCTTCGGTTCCTATGCTGATGGGTTTGAAGACACGATCGATTATAGTTCAATGACTGCGGAACAGATCCGTACCGAGTTCCCAGAAATGGATGAACGGTTCTGTATCAGTGAGTGGATGGAAGACAGTGAGGAGAACTTGGAGATGGACAAGTAAGCAAAGTGCCGGGGGATGTGGCACAAAAGCCACACTGATCCCCAAGTTGACAGCCCTGATCCAACCTGCTATAATTGTTCTACACTAACAGAACGGAGCAACAACAATGGATAACACTCAACTGGCACGAGACATCCGGCACGGTATGTTCGCTAGCCGTGAAACTATTGAGCAGGCCTGGGACTATGTAGATCACATCGCTCGAGCTTGCGGTAAAGAAAATCACGCGGCTGTGATCACTGCGGTGCAGGTTATGCTGAATACTGTGGCAGAGCAGATGTTGCGTAATGAACACACCCGAGTCTAAGTAGTTGACAGAGCCCTTCGGGGCTGCTATAATTGTTCTACACTAACAGAACGGAGCAAGAAATGATCCCAGCACATACCAAAGCCGCCCTTGATCGTTATGTCGAGCATCGCCTCCAACCCGGCGGCTTCTTGACCGCTGTACTCAGCAATGATCTGTTCGGTGCGGTGGCAAAGGCAGACAGCGAGAACCGGGCTGCATTGGCTGACATCGTTGTCTACATCTACAACAACATTCCCAGCGATGCGTGGGGCAGCAGGGATACGGTGTGGAAGTGGTGTGAGAGCAAGTTCTACGATCGTGTTGCCGAGATTTGACAGCATTACCCAAACCTGCTATAATAGTTCTACAGTGAACAAACAGGAGTTGATGATGGAACTAGCACCCGTTCAGCGTCGTTTGCTTCAAGAGGCTATTGCAGATCTTGAGCGAGCATACACGAAAGTTCAAGATGCACTGGGCGAAACTGATGCTTGTATGCTGACCTGTATGGATATTCAGGATATTATCACCGATATCAACACAGACATTTTGGGACTTAAAGATGCTTTCTGCTGATAAGATTCGTCAAGCAATTGAATTAGACAAATACGATCTAATTCATGTATTAGCCCGCAGTGGTTATACCGGTTGTAGTTTTCAAGCAGCAGAGTTTCTAGGATTAACCAACGGTGGACAATTCTGTTATCGAGTTGACTATTGGGATGATTACGGAACTGAAAAGTTGACAGCGGGAAAAGTATTTGTTTGGTATGATGGTGAAGGTCGTTTGGTAGCGGATTATTGATCGTGAATACAGATATATATCAATCGATCTCTGAATCCCTAAATCGTTTAGGTCCCTGTTCAGGTACAATTGAACAATCGGCGTATGATGAGATTGATTTAATTTTAAATTTGATTAAAGAGAACTTTACCCTTCCGCCTAAACGAACTAAAGAGCCAGATGAATATGCTAAACTGAGATCCGTGGTTAAAGAGTATCTAAGTGATACCAATCGAGTTGAGCCCGATAGAATACTTAATCAACCTGAAACTATTGATCCCAGAGTTTATCCAATTTGGGTTATGAGAATGATTATACACGATCAAGGTGGTGGTTTGGGCTATGGAAAACTTGATTCCCGTAAACTTGACAATTTCATGTGGTTTCACAAGATCTACGGTGGGCTAGTGATCGACGCAGCAGATCGCAGTTGACAGCCCGATCCAAACCTGCTATAATTGTTCTACAGTGAACGAACAGGAGTTGAACTATGTACTTCCCCGCAGATATGACCGCTGATGATATCATGGAATTCGAGTACGATTATACCCGTTGGGCAGAAGAGGTCGACGGTACTGGTCAGTATTGGGCAGTGAATCGTCTGTTGCAAGAGATCGCTAACGAACAAGAGGAAGTTTGAAATGAAACTTGAACTGGCTAACGAACACCAAGTTATGATCGCTCAACTGTTGTGGTTGGCTCCCGATAATGAAGCAGTGAACGAGATCATCGAAGAATACGGTCGTGAGGCTGAAACAGTACGAGATCTGATGATCGCCGCTCGTTTCGATGATATCACTGATTTTACTCAAGCACGAACTGTTCTTAACCGTATCTTCAATAGGGCACAATAATGGATAACCGCGTAGTCAAAGAAGCAGCCAGTTCAACTGGTGGTACCATTCAGTTCTTCAAGTGGGGTCTGCGGCATGTCGCTGGACGCAGTTATGGTGGAGTTGAAACTGGTGAAGTGCCGGAGGTTGTGGCAGATAAGCCACGGCGAGGTCGCGGTCGTCCACGCAAGAACGGTTGACAGCACAATCCAAATCCGCTATAATTGTTCTACACTAACAGCAACGGAGCAAGGTAATGGCTACTCGCAGCACAATCGCAATTGAATATGCTGATGGTACCGTAGGTATGATCTACTGCCATTGGGACGGCTATCTAGAGCACAATGGTCGGATTCTTCAAGAGAATTGGCTTGATCCGTTCAAAGTCCGTGAACTAATGGACTTGGGTTCCATCAGTTCGTTGGGCAAGGAGATCGGTCGTAAGCAGAACTTTGATGACCGTAGCACACATAACCGTGATTGGTGTTTGGCCTACGGACGAGATCGTGGCGAAGCCGAAGTCGGTGCTCAACGATTTGACTCCTATGAGCACTATCTAGAATCTGCTCAACGCGAGGAATACAATTACATTCTTCGTCAAGTTAATGAGCGAGCAGTTTGGTTTGTTCAGGATTGGCGAGTCGAAGAGTTTGTCCCGCTTGAGAAAGCATTGGATCGCATCGCGGTAGAGGCACTGAAATGATGGAACTGATAACAGGTTTGGCAATTGGTCTATTTGTTGGCACAGCATTGGGATTCCTATTGAGTGCCATTCTTAAAATGAATTCACAGGAAGAAGATGATGCGAGTAATTGATGCCCGAATTTCTAAGATTATCGGTTCAATCGACCGAGAGTTCCGAATTCCCGTCATGGAAGCAGTCAAGAACTGTGATGGTTCATTGCTTAGTTTCCAAGAGGAATTGAGTTCCCAAGTTTGGGATTATCGAGATCTACCCGTTCAAGAGATTCTTGATCGTGTGGCTTATGATGTTGCGTAAACGCAACAAAAAAACTGGTTGACAAATTTTTCGTTTGGTAGTAGAATATTAATACTGCGAGAGCAGATACACACAACACACACAGAAAGGAAATTGTATGTCTAAAACTTTTACACACGCTGGCGTTAGCCGTCTCAATGGTGAATTCAAATTCCGCGTAGCCAATGATGCTCTGCGAGTCAAAGTACTTGCCAAGAACGGTCACAAGGATATCGATATCATCGAACTCAAGAACCCAATGACCAAGGAAGAGGCTGTTGCTTATCTCATCAGCATCGACTTTGCCACCCGTGATGGTGTGACCAATCAAGAGGTCCGTACCGCACTTGAATCTGAGCAAGGTAAGCGGGTTGAGAAGCCTGCCAAAGCACCTAAGGCTCCTAAAGCAGCGAAGACTGCTCCCACTATGGAAGGTATCAAAGCCAAAGTCGCTGCTAAGAAAGCAGTGCCCAAGAGCACCGTTACTCGAGCCGAAGTAAAAGCACAGATGGATGCTACCACTGAAGATGCTCCTTTCTAAGAGCCAATAACGGGGTTTTGAAGAGATGAGCAAAATCAGTCAATTCGGTCGACAGTTTGAAGT
>JACCDT011755187.1_pt1 | contig 10946 bp, 8 predicted proteins | sample 7446291 | NCBI WGS metagenome assembly JACCDT01 (sample SAMN15323446, study PRJNA562643) | freshwater metagenome | isolation source: river surface water | place: USA:Blue River Watershed | collected 2017-08-17 | reverse complement strand
GTAGCTCCCGAAGGCGCGCCGCGGCGAGTTCGATCGTCTGTACGCGATTGTGTAGGTAGAATACTTGACCGCCGCGCCGCAGCTCGTGACGGATCGCGTCCACCACGACTTTCTCGTCGTAGGTCTTCACGATCGTCTGAATCGGGTGCCGGTTGGTCGGGGCCGTCTCGATCACGCTCATGTCCCGCGCCCCGGTCATCGCCATGTAGAGCGTGCGCGGGATCGGGGTCGCGCTCATCGAGAGGACGTCGACCGTCGCCCGGAGGCTCTTGAAGCGTTCCTTGTGCTTCACCCCAAAGCGTTGCTCTTCGTCGATGACCACGAGTCCCAGTTCCTTGAATACGACATCACGCTGCAGCAGCCGATGGGTGCCGACGAGGATATCCACCTGTCCCGCCGCCGTCGCCTGCAGGATCTTCGCAATGTCCGCGCGAGAACGGAAGCGGCTGACCATCTCCACCGCCACCGGATACCCCGCCATGCGTTCGCGGAAGGTGTTCATGTGCTGCTGCGCGAGCACCGTGGTCGGTACCAGCACCGCAACCTGCCGGCCACCCTGCACCGCCTTGAACGCGGTGCGGATGGCCACCTCCGTCTTGCCAAAGCCGACGTCACCACAGATCAGCCGGTCCATCGGCCGCGCCCGCTCCAGGTCGGCCTTCGCCTCCTCAATCGCCCGCAGCTGATCCCGGGTCTCGGTGTAGGGAAAGGAGGCTTCAAATTCCTTCTGCCATGCATTGTCCGGCGGAAACGAGAAACCGGGCTGCGCCTCCCGCGCTGCGTGGATCCGTAGGAGCTCCGCCGCCAAATCCACCGTCGCCCGCTCCGCCGCCTGCCGCGTCTTCTCCCACCGGCCCGAACCGATCCGGCCCAGCTGCGGTCGGGTCTTCGACAGGCCGACGTAGCGGCTGATCAGGTGGGACTCGGTCAGCGGGACGTGAAGGGTGACGTGATCGTCGAACTCCAGCGAGATCACTTCGCGCAGGCCCTGCGCCGTCTCGAGCTTCGTCAAGCCGCGGTACAGCGCCACGCCATGTTGAAGGTGCACGACGAAATCCCCTTCAACCAGCTCCGAGAAATCCAAGAGCTGATCCACCTGCGCACGCTGCGCCTGCGCACGCCGAGTGCCACCCACCCGCCTCGACCGCTGCCGGCCGAAAAGCTCGGTCTCCGTGACCACCACCAGGCCGCGCTCCGAGGCGAGCCCGCGCCACGCGAGGCGCGGCGAACCCACCGCACCCACCTCCCCACGGAAGGTGATGCGAAAGCCTTCGTTGATCGTCCCGCGGAACCAGACGGGCCGCAGTTTCGGAGAGAAGCCCTCCTCCTCGAGGATCTCCTTCGCACGCTGTTCCTCACCTTCCTTCGAAACCACGAAGGCCACCGCGTAGCCGATCCGGCTCCACTCGCGAACCCGCTCCAGGAACTCCCGCCGCGCTTCCACTTCCGCGAGGAGGCGATCCTGCGCCACGAGACGATCGTCCGGGTACGCGCGGTGATGCACGAGACTGTCCGTATCCCAGGTACTTTCCTCGATCTCGGGTCCTTCCAGCAGCGCAGCCGCTTCGTCGAGGTCGCTGACCCCGAAGATTCCTCCCATGCGCTCGAGGAGCGGATCGAGTCCGACCCACCCGTCCCTCGCCAGCGCGCTCCACTCCGAATCGAGCCCCGCCGGTTCAATCAGCGCCAGTTGCGCCGCGCCACGCGGGAGGTAATCCGCGAGGCCGGTCTGCGAGGTTGCGAGGCGCAGCCGCGGGGAGGCCGAAAGAGCGATCGTCTCCACGGACGCACCCGACCGCTGCGTCACGGGATCGAAGGCACGGATCTCTTCGATCTCGTCCCCAAAGAAATCCAGCCGGTACGGCTCCGACGCCGTGATGGGATACACGTCGATGATGCCGCCGCGGATCGCGTAGTGGCCCGGCGACTCGCACACCGCCTCGCAATCGTAGTCGAGTTCCCGCAGTCGCTCGAGCAGCGCCTGAAATCCCTGCCGCTGGCCGCGCTGCAGGGTAACCTCGCGCTCCGCGAATGCCTCCAGCGCCGGCACCGGCTGCGCCAGCGCGGCCGGAGTGGTCACCACCACCAGCGTCGATCCCCCCGAGGGCGGCGCACCCGCCGGCGCCGAACGCCTCGCCCGCAGCCGGGAGAGCACGGTCTGCCGGTCCGCCGACACCGAAAACGCTTCGCGCATGTCCCGCCCGTCCGGCATGCCTTCCGGAAAGTACAGGACTTCCAGCGCCGCGCCGGCACCGCTCGCAGCGCGCATGAACACGAGGTCCTCAGTCAACTGCTCCGCCGCCCGCGCCTCCGCGAGCACCACCAGCCACACCGGCGCCGGATGTGCGCACAGGAGGCCGTCGAGGACCGCCGCCCGGGCGGGCGGACAGACCCCTGAGACCCGGTGGCGTCGCGGGGAAACGGGTGCCGTCATGAGAACGGGGGAGGCAAGCGCAAGGCGTACCCAAGCGCAACCTTGCTGAGTGGCCTACATCATTCGAGGCGCGCAGACGCGCCCCAAGTCATCCCACGCCACTGCGGGGGGCGCGGCTCCGGATCAGCGTCTAGTGATTTGGACGATGGTTTCGACGTCGCCTTCCCGGCCTTCGCCGCCCAGCGTGGCGTCATGCAGCGCGCTTTCGTCACCGGTGCCGCCGGTTTCATCGCCTCCAATCTCGTCGACCACCTGCTCGCCGGAGGTTCCTCCGTCGTGGGCTGGGACAATTTCTCCACCGGCCAGGAGCGCTTTCTCGCGCCGGCGCTCGCCTCGCCCGGCTTCCAGCTGGTGCGCGGGGACACGCTCGACCGCGAGGGCATGGCCGCCGCGATGCGGGGTTGCGACATCGTCTACCATCTCGCCGCGAACGCCGATGTGCGCGATGGCTGGAACCATCCCGACAAGGATCTTCAGCAGAACACGATCGCCACGTTCCACGTGCTCGAGGCAATGCGCTCCGCCGGCGTGCGCCGCATCGTCTTTTCCTCCACCGGCTCGGTCTACGGCGAGGCCCTCGTCACGCCCGACCGCCCCACTCCGGAGACCGATGCGTTTCCGATCCAGACTTCGCTCTACGCGGCTTCGAAGGTCGCGGGCGAGGCGTTGATCTCGGCCTACGCCGAGGGCGGACAGCTGGACGAGGCCTACATCTTCCGTTTCGTCTCCATCCTCGGCGAGCGCTACACGCACGGTCACGTCTTCGACTTCTACCGCCAACTGCTCGAACATCCCGACTGGCTGCGCATCCTCGGCGATGGACGCCAGCGCAAGAGCTACCTCTACGTGGGCGACTGCATCAGCGCGATCCAGCGCGTGGTCACACTCGCCACCGCCCGCGAGGCGAAGCACCGGACGCAGGTCTACAATCTCGGCACACCGGAATACGTCGAGGTGAACGACAGTGTGCGCACGCTCTGCACGTCGCTTGGCCTGCAACCGGAGCTGCGCTACACCGGAGGCGATCGGGGCTGGGTGGGCGACAATCCATTCATCTTTCTCGACACGCGGAAAATCCAAGCCACCGGGTGGAAACCCGCCTGCACGATCCGCGAGGGCTTGGTCCGAACGCTGCGCTGGCTCGAGGCCAATCGCTGGGTCTACGAGTCCCGCCACTCGGCGTAAGACCGGAAACCCAAGCTGCTCCACCTTCAACCGCTTCTCCAAACCATGCGCGTTGTCATCACCGGCTCCAGCAGCGGACTGGGGCGCGCCGCCGCCAGCGACTTGCTGGCACGCGGTCATGAGGTCTGGGGCTGGGCCCGGTCCGACCAGTCCGCGTTCGCCTCCGCCCACGGCGGGCGTTTCCGCCATGCGCGCGTCAACGTCGGCGCATGGGACGAGGTCCACGCCGCCGCCGAGGCCGTCGCGCGGGACTGGCCGTCCATCGACGCGTTGATCTGCGCTGCCGGGAGCATCGGCGAGGTCGCCCCCGCGCTGGAGGCCGACCCCGCGCGCTGGGCCGAGACGGTGGACGTGAATCTCCACGGTACGTTCCACGCGATTCGCGCCCTGCACGGGCGGGTGCGGTCGAGTCCGCACCGCGGCAAGATCATCTGCTTCTCCGGCGGTGGCGCCACCCAGCCTCGCCCACGCTTCTCCGCCTACGGGGTGGCCAAGACCGCGGTCGTCCGGCTGGTCGAAACCATTGCGGCGGAGAATCCGTCTGCCCTCTTCGACATCAACGCAGTCGCTCCGGGAGCCATCGCCACGCCGATGCTCGATGAGGTCATCGCCCTCGGCCCCGAGCGGGCCGGCGCGGCTGAGCACGCGGCGGCCCTGCGGGCGAAGGCCGCCGGCAGTGCCCCAGCCGAACGGGCCCTGGCGCTCCTGCGGTGGTTGCTGTCGGCCGAGAGCGACGGAATCACCGGCCGTCTGCTCAGTGCCCCGTGGGATCCATGGCCGACGCTCGGCCAGCACGCCGCGGAGCTGGCAAACAGCGACTGTTTCACGCTGCGACGGATCACCCCGGCCGAGCGGGGCCGCGACTGGGGCGTTCCGCCGGCGTAAGTCCATCCTCACGGCCCGCCGCTCCCACTTGGGCCTTGCCGGAAGCACCCCGGAGCAAGGAAGCTCGCATCAGTCCATGGCAGACTCTTCCTCCCTCGGCATCGCGGTGATCGGCTGCGGGCTCATCGGCGCCCGGCGCGCCGCCGCGCTCGCACGGATCGCCGGCGTCCGCATCGTCGCCGTCTGCGACCGGGATGCGGCGCGGGCGGAGTCCGTCGCCAAGCACTTCCCCGGTTGCGCCGTGCGCACGGCGGCGGCCGAGGCGCTCCGGCTGCCCGGTGTCGCCGCCGCCGTAGTCGCCACGCCGCACGCATCCCTCGCGGAAATCGCCCGCGACGCCGCGAGCCTCGGGCTCCACGTCCTGCTCGAAAAGCCCGGTGCCATCAGCGTCCGCGAACTCGAGTCCGTCGCCGCCGCGTCCGCCGCCTCCGGAGCGCGCGTGCGGCTGGGCTACAATCACCGGTTTCACCCGGCCCTGCGCCGCGCGCGCGAGATCGTTGACGCCGGCGAGATCGGGCCGCTGATGTTCCTTCGCGCCCGCTACGGCCACGGGGGACGCATCGGTTACGAACGCGAGTGGCGCGCCGATCCGGCCCTCTCGGGCGGAGGCGAGTTGATCGATCAAGGAGTACACGTGATCGACCTCGCCGGTTGGTTCCTCGGCGACTTCAGCCGTGTCGAGGGACACGTGGCGACGTACTTCTGGAACATGCCGGTCGACGACAACGCCTTCGTTTCGCTGCGCACCGCGGGTGGTCAAACGGCGTGGCTGCACGTGAGCTGCACCGAGTGGAAGAATCTCTTCTCCCTCGAGCTCTACGGGCGCACCGGGAAGCTGGCGATTGACGGGCTCGGCGGCAGTTACGGGGTCGAGCGCCTGACGTACTATCGCATGCGTCCGGAGATGGGGCCGCCGGACACCACGGTCTGGGAATTTCCGCGCGGCGACGATTCGTGGGAACGCGAGTCCGCCGCGTTCATCGACGACATCCGCACGGGCCGCGAGCCATCGCCCGGTCTCGCGGAGGGACTTCGCACGCTGCGGGTGGTGGAGGAAGTCTACCGCTTGAGCGCACCCGGCTCCGGCTCACCCACTTCTTCATGATCATCACCCGCTCTCCCCTGCGCATTTCCCTCGGCGGCGGCGGCACGGATCTCCCGTCGTACTACCGCGAGCACGGCGGCTTCCTCGTGGCCGGCGCGATCGACAAGTACGTCTACATCACCCACCACCGCACGTTCCAGCCGGAGATCATCGTGAAATACTCTCGGCTCGAGCGCGTCGCCAGCGTCGACCAGGTCGAGCATCCGATCGTGCGCGAGGCCCTGAAGCTGGTCGGCGTCACCGCTCCCCAGCTTGAGCTCACGTCAATGGCGGACATTCCCGGCGGCACGGGTTTGGGGAGCTCGGGGAGTTTCACCACGGCCCTGCTGAAGGCGCTGCACACCGCGCAGCACACGCTGCACTCTCCGGCGGAGCTCGCGGAGCAGGCGTGCACGATCGAACTCGATCGCCTCGGCGAACCGATCGGGAAGCAGGACCAGTACATCGCGGCGATCGGCGGGATCACGGCCTTTACCTTCCATCCCGATGGGCGCGTCACCTACCGGCCGGTCGCCCTCTCCGAGGACACGCAGTTCACCCTCGAGGACAACCTGCTCTTGTTCTTCACGGGCTTCACGCGCAGCGCGTCCAATCTGCTGCGCGATCAGAACGAGCGCTCCAAGCGCGCGGATCCCGACATGCTGGAGAATCTCCACTTCACCAAGCGCCTTGGCCTCGAATCCCTCGCCGCCCTCGAGTCGGGCAACTTGCCCGAGTTCGCACGGCTCATGGATGTGCACTGGCAGCGCAAGCGGGAGCGCAGCCCGGGCATGAGCAACGGCCCGATCGATCGGTGGTACCGTCTCGCCATGGACAACGGCGCGCTGGGCGGAAAGCTCATCGGTGCCGGGGGCGGCGGCTTCCTGCTGTTCTACGCGGTCGACAAGGCCCGTCTGCGCCGCGCGCTCCGCGCCGAGGGACTTCAGGAGGTGCGCTTCCGCTTCGATTTCGAGGGCACGAAGGTCGTGGCTCAGAATTGATCCGCCCGCCGCCATGAACGCCGCTGACCTGCCCGTCGCGCTCCTCGCCGGAGGACTCGCGACCCGCCTGCGGCCGATCACCGAGCGCATCCCGAAGGTGCTCGTCGAGGTCGCCGGCGAGCCGTTTCTCCACCACCAACTCCGCCTGCTCGCCGCCGCCGGCCTGCACCGCGTGGTCCTGTGCCTCGGGCACCTCGGGGAACAGGTCGTCGAGCGCTACGGCTCGGGCTCCGCCTTCGGCCTCCGCCTCGACTACTGCTTCGATGGGCCGAAGCTGCTCGGCACCGCCGGCGCGCTGATCCGCGCGTTGCCGACGCTGGGACCGGCCTTCTACGTCCTGTATGGCGACAGCTACCTGCCGGTGGACTACCGCGCCGTGGGGGACGACTTCCTGCGATCGGGTGCACCGGGACTGATGACCGTGTACGAGAACCGCGGGCTCTTCGAACGCAGCAATGTCGAGTTTGCCGGAGGGCGCATCGTCGCCTACAACAAGCGTCAACCCACCGCCGCCATGCACCATGTCGACTACGGGCTGGGGGCGTTCCGCGCCGAGGCCTTCGACGGCTACCCGCGCGACGCGGCCGTCGATCTTGCCGACGTGCAACAGGCGCTCGCCGCGCGCGGACAACTCGCCGGCCACCTGATCGCCGAACGCTTTTACGAGATCGGTTCGCCGACCGGTTTGCAGGAGCTCGACGCCCACCTACGCGCGTCCGCGCTCTGAACACTCCCCCGTCCTCAATCCTCCCCTTCCCTTTTCCGTCCATGAATGCCTCCGCCCGCCATCTCCAGGAAACTGTCCAGATCGCCTCACTGATCGACACCGCCGCCTGCGAGGCCTGCGTGCGCGAACTGGTCGAGGTCCGCGCCCGCGGCGGCCGGCTCTTCATCTTGGGCGTCGGCGGCAGCGCAGCCAACGCGTCGCATGCCGTGAATGACTTCCGCAAGATCGCCGGGATCGAGGCCTACGCACCCACCGATAATGTGTCCGAACTGACCGCGCGCACCAACGACGAGGGCTGGGCGAGCGTGTTCGCGGAGTGGCTCCGGGGCTCGCGGCTCACGAGCCGCGATCTGCTGCTCGTTTTTTCCGTCGGCGGGGGCAGCCTCGAGCGGAACGTCTCGCCCAATCTCGTGGAGGCGCTGCAACTCGGCCAGCAGGTGGGCTGCCGCATCATCGGCATCGTCGGCAAGGACGGGGGCTACACGGCCAAGGCCGCCCATGCCTGCGTGCTGATCCCGACCGTGAATCCGGACGCGATCACGCCGCACGCCGAGGCGTTCCAGGCGGTCGTGTGGCATCTCTGGGTTTCCCATCCCGACTTGAAGGCTCGCGCCACCAAGTGGGAGAGCCTCGCCGTTCCCACCGCTCCCGCACGCTGACCCATGCCCGACTTCCGCGTCTTCTGCCAGCCGGCTTCCACCGAGCCGACTGAGATCCAGCTCTCGGCCGACGAGTCGCACCATCTCGTCTCGGTCAATCGCGCCCGCCGCGGCGATACCGTCGTGGCCTTCGACGGGCGCGGCCGCGAGTGGATCGGGGAACTCGTGCGCGATGACCGCCGCGCCGCCACGCTCGCGGTCCGGTTTCATCAACAAGCCAAGCCGCTGCCTTACTCCATCACGCTGGGGCAGGCGCTGCCCAAGGGGCCCACGATGGATGCGATCGTGCGCAAGGCGACCGAGCTCGGCGTCGCCGCGATCGTCCCGCTCGAGAGCGAGCGGACCCAAGTCCACCTCGATTCCGACCGGCAGGATCGCAAGTCGGAGAAGTGGAGGCTGGCCGCACTCGAGGCCGCGAAGCAGTGCGGCAATCCCTGGCTCCCCGAGATCCTCCCGGTGCAGACCGCGATGGCCTTCATGCAGTCGAAGCGCACCGACGACTTGAAGCTGATCGCCTCACTGCAGCCGGGCGCGCGCCCCCTGCGCGAGGTCTTGGCGGAGTTCCGGTCACAGCACGGTCGTGCACCGCAACGCGTGCTTTGGCTCATCGGTCCCGAGGGGGACTTCACTCCCGCCGAGATGAGCACAAGCGCTTCCTGCGGCTTCGTTCCGATCACGCTCGGACCGCTGGTGCTGCGCTGCGAGACGGCCGCGACGTACGCCGTCAGCGTGCTCGCGTACGAACTGCAGAACCGCTGACCACCCGCTCGGCGCGGCGCGTCGTCACCAGACGAGCAGGCCGCCGGCGAAGGTCAGGCCTGCCCCGACGCTGCAGAAAATGATGCGGTCTCCGGGCTGGAAGATGCCTTCCTGCGCCGCCCACCCGAGCGCCATCGAAACCGAGGCGCCGCTGGTGTTGCCGTAACGGTCAATCGTCATCACGACCTTCTCGAAGGGAATGCCAACGCGCTTGCTGACCGCGCGCAGGATCCGCTCGTTCGCTTGGTGCGGCACCACCCAGGCGATGTCCTCGGGACGCAATCCGTGACGCTTGAGCGTGGCTTCGATCTGGTCCGCAAACGCGACCACGGCACTCTTGAAGACCATCGCCCCGTTCATCTGCAGGTAGAAGTCCGCCCGGTCCTTGCCACCCGGCTCCGGGAAGGGCCGCAACGCACCGCCGCCACGCCGCTGAATCGCCGTGAACTGCGTAGCGTCGCCGGCCAGCGCCATGCGGTGCAGCCGATGTCCACCCGGCGCACGCGAGAGAATCGCCGCTCCAGCTCCGTCACCGAACAGGAACGCGGTCTCGTGATCCGTCGGATTAGTGATGCGCGACAGCAACTCCGCCGTCACGACAATCAAGCTGCGCGCGGAGCCGCCGCAAATGAGCGAGCGTCCCACCTCAAGCGCATACAGCCATCCGGAACAGGCCGCGTTCAGATCGAACGCAAATACGCCAGGAATGCCCAGCTCGCGCGCCAAGGCACTCGCCATCGCCGGCACCGGCTGGTCCGGGATGATCGTCGCCATGATGATGCCGTCGATCTCGTCGAGCGGCGTTCCCGACTGCTCCAGCGCCCGCCGCACCGCCGTCACCGCCAGACTCGTTGCCGTCTCGTCGCCGTCGGCGTACCGGCGCTCCTTGATGCCGGTGAGCTTGATCATCTCCTCCTCAGTCCGGTCCGGAAAGGCCTTCAGGATCTCGCTCGTCGGCCGGATGTTCTTCGGCACCGCATAGCCGACGCCGGCGATGCACACGGTGTCGGACAGGGCCGGCGCCGCGGCACCCGAGGATCCGGCAGTCGCAGGTGCCGCCGCTCCTGCTCCGCGACGCTGAAGGTACTGAGCAAAGTCATCGCCCGAAACCCGCCCACCTGGGCCGGTCGCCGGCACATCGGTCAGGGTCGCCGGATCGAGCCCGGCATCCTGCGCCAGCTTAAGCGCTCGCGGCGTCCATCCCGGACCCGCGCCGCCGCGGGCAGTCGCCAGGGGCGCAGCAGGTGACGTCGATACGGGAACCGCGACCGCTTTCGGTGCCGCGGCGACGGGCGCCACGACCGGCGCGGTGACAGCCGACGGAACGCTACGCGGCACACTGGCACCCGCGGTCGGCGCCTCACCTTCCGGAGATTTCAGATGCTGCAGGGACACGTCCGCCGTCCGGATGCGCAGGAACGGTCCTCCACTCGGGACAATGTCACCCGCCCGACACCGCACCGCCACGAGTTCACCGTCGCAGGGCGACTCATATTCAAAGACCGACTTGTCGCTCTCCAGCTCCGCGATGATTTGCCCCTTCTTGACTGCGGCACCGGGCTCGACCTTCAAGTCGATGATGGTCAGTTCGTTGACCGTGGCGCCCATCGAGGGCATCGGAACGTCGATGAGAAAGGTGGACATGCGCGATTGCGAGGGTCAGGAGCCTTGCGCGAAGACCCGCCCCGGTCAATGCCCGGCTCAGCCTCGCCTCAGGTGTCGACCGTTCGCTCGCGATCGCTCAGACGACGCGGAGCGATCAGGTCAGGCACGCACCGCCCGCCACACCGCAAGGATGCGCTGCAGCAGGGCCGGAAGGTCCGCGAGGGCGATCATGTTCGGACCATCGCTGATCGCGCGGTCCGGGTCGGGATGCGTTTCGATGAAGACCCCGTTGGCGCCAGCCGCCACCGCAGCCAGGGCTAGCGGCGCGACGAATTCGCGCTGCCCGCCGCTGCGACCGCCCGCAGCACCGGGCAACTGCACGGCGTGCGTGGCGTCGAACACCGTCGGATACCCGTTGCGAGCCATGATCGGGAAGGAGCGCATGTCCACGACGAGGTTCTGGTAACCGAAGGTCGTCCCGCGCTCCGTCTGCCAGATTTCCGCCGCCCCACCTTCGCGCAGTTTGTCGGTGACGTGGCTCATCTCCTGCGGCGAGAGAAACTGTCCCTTCTTCACGTTCACCACGCGGCCGGTATGAGCGGCCGCG
>JACCDT010219833.1_pt1 | contig 10946 bp, 10 predicted proteins | sample 7446291 | NCBI WGS metagenome assembly JACCDT01 (sample SAMN15323446, study PRJNA562643) | freshwater metagenome | isolation source: river surface water | place: USA:Blue River Watershed | collected 2017-08-17 | reverse complement strand
CCTAGCGGAATGGCGAAAGCTGCGCCGACCAACTTTATTTCTCGGAACTCTGGGTGCGGCCCTCTTCTTCACTGGTCTAACAACTTCATTTCTCTATTTAATGATCGATTCAGAGCAAGGAAATTCTGATCGAGGTCGACAGGTAAGTCGAGAGATTTTAAATCTCGCCAGTGGCTCTGTTTACGGATTTGCATCTGTTGGTGGCTTACTTGGCATCATCGCTCTCTGTGTATTTGCAGCACAAACTGCGCAGGAGTACACATACGGAACTTTAAGAAATCTCTTAGTTCGCCAACCAGGTCGAGTCCGTTTACTTATCGGCAAGTTAATTGCCATGAAGATCTTTGCTCTCTTACTTGTCGCAATTGCAGCGATTGTCAGCGTGGGTCTATCTGTAGCGCTCTCAGGGCGAGCGAAGGTCTCAACTGATCTTTGGTTTACATCAGATGGCGTTCAGGCAATTGGTCAATCCCTTCTAAATGTATCTATCTCCGTTATCTACTTTGGGATTATCGGAATGGTTCTAGGACTCTTGCTCCGCTCTCCGATTTCTGCAATCTCAATCGGAGTTCTCTGGTTATTGATTATTGAGAATCTAATTGGAGCTGTAAAGCCAGTAACTCTCGATTGGATGCCAGGCAATCAACTCGCAACGATTGCTCAAGGAGGTAGCCCAGATGTTTCATATTCGCATGCGTTAATTCTGGGAAGTTTCTATGTATTTATCGGAAGTCTTATAGCAACGGTACTTTTCTCACGAAGAGATGTGGCTAACTAGCGACACAAGGCATATGGCGCGCAAATGTAACTCGCGCTCATTTATTCTTTAGCAATGCCTCGCAAGTATCGCCTCATTAGCCTTGCCATAATTGCTGGGCTGACATTGGCATCTACGCCTGCGATTGCAAAACCAAAGCCAACCCTTGCCGAAATTGAGGCTGCGAAGAAGGCAGAAGCTGCAAAGAAAACAGCAGCAGATGCAGCGGCGAAGAAGTTAGCTGCTGCAAATACAACGCTGAGATCTCTCACAGCAAAGGCGAACGCTGCACGAGCTCTCTATCTCAAAGCGCAACAAGAGCTCAACGTCGCAACCGCCCAAGCAAAGGCTGCGGCCAAATATGCTGCCGAGACTGCAGAAGCGGTGGCGGAGGCACATCGAGTAATTGGAAAGCTTGCCGGAAATGCCTACATCCTCGGTGGCTCAATGAGTGATATCGCACCATTGCTCAGCGCCAATGGACCACAAGATTTAATCGATCAACTTTCAACACTCAATACTTTAGGTGCACGAAATTCGACTGCGCTGGATAGATATAAAGCTGCAGAGATAGTTGCTCGGGCTGCAAAGAAGAAGGCAGATGAAGCAAAAGCGGTTCAAGAAGTCGCAACAGCAAAAGTTGCGGCTGCAAAGAAAGTTGCCGATGATGCACAAGCTCTTCAGCAAAAGGAAGTTAATAAACTTCGTGCAGTTCAAGATAAGTTGATGAAAGAACTTCTCAAAGCTCGTGCTACACGTGTAACCCTCGAACAACAGAGACAACTTGCCCTTCTTGAAGAGAGCCAAGCGAACACTGCTGCTACAACAATTAATCAAGCAAAGGTCTGGCCAAATCTTGGCTTCAAGGGTCGCTCAACAATTCGAACAACAGAGGCGCAACGACTTGCTGCGGTGGCATTTGCGAAGAAACAAGTACAGGCACGTAAGCCATACATTTGGGGTACTGAAGGACCAAACTCGTTTGACTGCTCAGGTCTCGTCTACGCTGCATATAGATCTGCTGGATTGAATTGGCCAAATTGGGATCGCCTCAACTCGGCTCTATATGCAGGTTATACAAAGCATGTATCGCTCAATGAGTTACAACCAGGCGATCTCTTGTTCTACTCATATAAGGGAACAATCTCAACAATTCACCACATCACTATCTACGCAGGTGGCGGAATGATGTGGGAAGCTAATTCAAAGGGTAAGGGTCTGCTGTATTCAAGTATTTATAGCGTCAAGGGGCTTATGCCATTCGGTGGTCGGGTCTAGTCTTACGGCATGACTGATGCAATCGTCGAGATTCGCAGCGCGGTAAGAGCACATCTACAAAAGCTCGAAGCTGGAGATACCTATCTAGCCGCCGTCTCTGGAGGCGCAGATTCTTTGGCGCTTGCCTATGCGCTTATTAAGGAATCCGAACCGCTGGCGCTTCGCGCTGTTGCAATCACGATTGATCACCAATTACAGAGCACATCTGCTGATGTCGCAGCGAAAACTGCAGAACAGCTACGCAGCTTTGGATATACAGAAGTGCTGATTGAAAAAGTAGTTGTTTCAACTGAGTCCGGAGTTGAAGCTGGTGCTCGTGATGCCCGCTATCAAGCTTTATCCAATGCTGCACAGAAACTAAATGCTACAAAGGTATTTCTGGGTCATACTCGCGATGACCAAGCAGAGACTGTGTTACTTGGTTTGGCTCGTGGTTCAGGAACTCGATCGCTATCAGGAATGGCGATTGAAAACGGAATCTATCTTCGTCCGCTTCTTGCAATCACTCGAGAGCAAACGGTTAAAGCATGTAATGAAATGAAAGTTGAATACTGGATCGATCCGCACAATAGCAATACAGAATTTTCGCGAGTCAAAGTCAGGGAAGAAGTCCTTCCTGTCATGGAAGCAAAACTCGGACCAGGTATTGCAGCAGCGCTTGCTCGAAGTGCAGCCCTTCTTCGCGATGATGCCGATGCACTTGATGCACTCGCCGAGCGAGCGATGGAGTCCATCAATCTCGCAGATTTAGATATTTCAGCGCTGGCAGAACTTCCTCGAGCGATCCGCAGCCGCATTCTGAGAGCCGCCATTTACGCCGCTGGCGCCCCAACAGGCTCGATTTCAGCTGAACATGTATCTGCAATTGAGGCGCTGGTCACCTCATGGCACGGTCAGGGAGCGTTGAGCCTGCCGGGTGGTGTGAAGGTTGAGCGAATTTCGGGCAGACTTTCGCTCTCGAACCCATAGATACGACCAAGGAGCGCACCCGGTGGATTTAGCAGCAGTCGGCACAGATGTTGAAAAGGTAATTGCAACCGAAGAAGAGCTTGCCGCAAAGATTGCAGAACTCGCAGCGCGCGTTGATGCTGATTACAAAGATAAGTCAGTTCTCCTTGTTGGAGTTCTTAAGGGTGCCATTATGGCGATGGCAGATCTCACTCGCGCCATGAAAACACATATTGAAATGGATTGGATGGCTGTCTCTTCTTACGGTTCTGGAACAAAATCCAGCGGAGTTGTACGCATCCTCAAAGATTTAGATCGCGATATCAGTGGACGTAATGTACTAATCGTTGAAGACATCATTGATACCGGACTTACATTGTCATGGTTGAAAGCAAACCTACTTTCCCGCGGCGCTGCGTCAGTGGAAGTTTTCACAGTTCTTCGCAAGCCAGAAGCAGCCAAAGTTGAAGTTGATGTGAAGTACGTTGGCTTTGATATTCCAAAAGAGTTTGTCGTTGGATACGGTTTGGATTTTGATGAGAAGTACCGCAACCTTTCATTTATCGGTGTGCTTGCAAAGCACATGTACTCATAAGGATTTTTATGACTTCCCAGAAACCAGAGTTAAATTCACCGAAGAAGCCTTTCTTAGAGAATTTTAAGAAGCGCGAGAAGGATGGCCAGAAGAAAGCTGAGCAGCCAAAGACGCGTACCCAGAAGATTCTTCGCGGACCTCTCTTTTGGATCATTGTTGCAATCTTTGGAGTCTCCATCCTCGGACAGATTTCTAGCGCATCCAATCGCTATACAGAGATCAAAACATCACAGGCGATTGCAGCAATTTCACAGTCGCAAGTCGAGTCGGCTGTTCTCATTGATAGAAATCAGAAGATCAAACTCATTCTCTCTAGTGGAAACACAATTAAAGGTTCTTCAAAAGTTGAGGCGTCCTATATCGCCCGACAAGAACCAACTCTGATTGATGCGCTCAGCGCGAATCCACCTTCAAAGGGCTGGACTGTTGATGTTCCTAAGCAATCAATGCTCACAACATTCCTCTTTAGCTTTGGACCGATACTAATTATCGGATTGCTCTTCTTCTTAATGTTGAGCCAAGCCCAAGGCGGAAATCGCGTATTTTCCTTCGGTAAATCACGCGCGAAACTTCAGAACAACGATGTTCCACAGAACACCTTTGATGATGTCGCAGGTGCTGATGAAGCAATTGCAGAGCTAGAAGAGATTAAGGATTTCCTTGCAGATCCTGCCAAGTACGCACTTCTTGGAGCAAAGATTCCCAAGGGAGTTCTCCTCTATGGGCCTCCGGGAACAGGAAAGACACTTCTTGCTCGAGCAGTAGCTGGCGAAGCAAAGGTTCCTTTCTATTCAATTTCTGGCTCTGATTTCGTTGAAATGTTTGTTGGTGTCGGTGCAGCACGTGTGCGTGATTTATTTACACAAGCTAAGGCAAATGCACCTGCAATTATCTTCGTAGATGAAATTGATGCAGTAGGTCGCCAGCGTGGTACAGGTATGGGAGGCGGTCACGATGAACGTGAGCAAACCCTTAATCAACTTCTTGTTGAGATGGATGGCTTTGAATCCAACGGGCAAGTAATTTTGATTGCATCTACAAACCGACCAGATGTTCTTGATCCAGCGCTACTACGTCCAGGTCGCTTCGATCGTCAGATTCCAGTTGAACGTCCAGATCTCAAGGGGCGCGAAGATATTCTCAAAGTGCATGCAAAAGATAAGCCGATTGCTAAAGAAGTTGAACTAATCGCATATGCACGCAGAACACCAGGTTTCACAGGTGCAGATCTTGCAAACGTTCTCAACGAGGCAGCGCTACTTTCTGCGCGTGAAGGTCAGAAGTCAATCGGCAATACTCAAATTGATGAAGCAATCGATCGCGTTATGGCTGGACCACAACGTAAATCTCGTTTAATGTCTGAAGAAGAGCGTCGTGTAACTGCTTATCACGAAGCAGGTCATGCACTAGTTGCTCATGCACTTCCGCATACAGACCCTGTTCATAAAATTACAATCATGCCTCGCGGCCGCGCTCTTGGCTACACCATGGTTCTTCCAGATGATGACAAGTACTCAACAACGCGTAATCAATTACTTGATCAGTTGGCATATTCACTAGGTGGACGTGCAGCTGAAGAGTTAATCTTCCACGATCCATCTACAGGTGCATCAAACGATATTGAGAAGGCGACCGCGCTGGCTCGCGCAATGGTTACTCAGTACGGAATGACTGAAGCAATTGGTGCTATCAAGCTCGGAAGTGACTCATCTGAGCCATTTATGGGGCGCGATTATGGACATCAACGTGATTACTCTGAAAACGTTGCGGCAGTCGTCGATGGTGAGATTCGTAAGTTAATTGAGAATGCTCATCAAGAGGCTTTCGATATTCTCGAAGCAAACCGCACAATCCTCGATGAGATGGTTCTCCAACTGCTTGAGAAAGAGACTCTCAATAAGGAAGAGATTGCAGAAATCTTTGCAAAGGTGACTGCTTGGCCAACTCGTCCTGCATGGACAGGGTCAAGCACTCGCACACCTTCTTCAAAGCCTCCAGTAGATATTCCAGAGCGCATCGCGCCAGCAACTCCAGAAGCTCCGAAGAAAGCTCGAAGAGTGAAGAAGGTAAATCCCGAGTGACCGATATTTCATCGGTATCAATGGGGCCAGGCGATGGTCGCGCATCGCATCCTTATGATCAAGAGCGTGCAGAGAAAGCTGTGCGCGAACTCTTGCTCGCACTGGGTGAAGACCCAGATCGCGAAGGCTTGCAGGAAACCCCAGCTCGTGTAGCTCGCGCATTTAAAGAGAACTTCGAAGGACTGTGGCAGAAGCCCGAAGATGTTTTAACAACAACTTTTGACATTGGACACGAAGAACTTGTCATCATTCGCGATATCGAAGTATTTTCACATTGCGAACATCACCTGACTCCATTTCATGGCGTCGCTCATGTTGGCTACATCCCAAGCGGAAAAATTACCGGTCTCTCCAAGGTTGCTCGCTTAGTAGATCTCTTTGCCCGTCGACCACAGGTGCAGGAGCGCTTAACGACTCAGATTGCAGATGCACTTGTAGAAATATTGAAGCCGATGGGTGTCATCGTCATTATTGATTGTGAACATTTATGTATGTCAATGCGCGGAGTGCGCAAATCACAGGCACGCACGACAACTTCTGCTGTTCGTGGAGTCCTGCGTGATGCAACAACTCGCGCTGAAGCAATTAGCCTCATAACGAATCGATAGCCTGCCATGTTGGTAATGGGAATCCTCAACGTAACGCCAGATTCTTTTGCTGACGGTGGCCAACATTTTGAGACGCAACATGCAATTAGCCGTGGCCAAGAAATGATTGATGAAGGCGTAGACATCATCGATGTTGGCGGCGAATCAACGCGGCCAGGAGCGGAAAGAGTCTCTGCTGCCGAAGAACAGGCTCGAGTTCTACCCGTTATTCGAGGGCTTGTCGAATCTGGAGTCACACTAAGTATCGACACTATGCGTGCTTCAACTGCAAAGTTAGCTGTTGAAGCTGGAGCAACAATTGTTAACGATGTCAGCGGTGGAGCCGCAGATCCAGATATGTTCTCGACAGTTGCAGCCCTCGGCTGCAAGTACACCTTGATGCATTGGCGTGGACATTCAAAGGATATGAATTCAAAGGCAATCTACGATGATGTTGTCAGTGATGTTATCGAAGAGGTAACGATTCAATTGGATAAAGCACTTGCTGCCGGCATTCTGCGCGAAAACATTATTCTCGACCCAGGTATCGGTTTTGCAAAAGATCCAGAACATAATTGGGAGATTCTGCAGCGTATCGATGAGTTTGTTGCGATGGGATACCCGGTCTTGATCGGACATTCACGGAAACGTTTTCTGGGAGGAGATCATCCTGATGATCGGGAAGCAGCAACTGTGAAAGTCACGCAAAGTTTGGCTGGTAAAGGTATCTGGGCTGTTCGAGTCCATGGCGTTAAGGCAAATGTGGAGGCGATTCGTTCATGAGCGATCACATTAAATTAACTGGTATTTGGGGTTTTGGATATCACGGGGTCTTCGACCACGAAGCAAAGAACGGTCAAGATTTCTACGTAGACCTTGAGCTCTCCCTCGACCTCTCTGCTGCAAGTAAGAGCGATGATCTCAAGGACACTATTGATTATGGATCACTTGCAGATTTAGTTGTAGAAGAAATTACTGGTGAAAGAGTTGAATTGATTGAGCGACTTGCAGGGCGGATAGCCGATCGAATCAAGAGCCAATTTTCAGAGATTGAAAAGATTGCTGTAACGGTTCATAAGCCAAAGGCGCCGGTATCTGCCCAAGTTGCTGATATCTCGGTGACAGTTACTCGATGAAGGCTGTTATCTCAATCGGTGCAAATATCGGCAATCCTGAAGAGCAGATGCAGTTGGCAATTGCGATGTTGCGTGAAACAACTGATGTAGTCGCGCTCTCTTCCATCTATAAAACTGAGCCAGTTGGCGGGCCGGAGCAACCTGACTATTTAAATGCAATCTGCATTGCTGAGAGCGATCTTCCTGCAGCAGATTTACTTGCCTTGCTGCATGGAATTGAAAAGACACTTGGTCGCGAACGAATTGAGCGATGGGGACCGCGGACAATCGATCTGGATCTGATTCAATACGGAGCGATTTTGAGTAGTGCAGAAGAGTTAGAGCTTCCACACCCACGTGCACATGAGAGAAAATTTGTTTTAGAGCCTTGGTTTGAGATTGAGCCCGATGCAATTCTGCTTACACACGGAAAAATCTCTGAACTTTTGGAGCAATTGCCATAACGCTTTAGACTTAACTCACTGCCTGCCCGGTACCTGAAAGGACTGGAGCCATGAAAGTAGTACAGAGCGCTCAAGAGCTTCCTTCAGGCTGCGCATTTGTTCCAACTATGGGGGCACTTCATGCAGGACATGGCTCACTCTTTACTCTTGCTTCTAAATCAAGCGACGCGGTTGTAGCCAGCATCTTCATCAACCCACTTCAATTTGAGAACCCAGATGATCTCTTGAAATATCCAAAGACCCCAGATGCAGATATTGAATTAGCGAAAAGTTATGGAGTTACCCATCTCTGGTTTCCAACACATGATGAGATTTATCCTGCGAAATATGAATCACTGAAGGCTGGACCAATCGGTGATCTCTTTGAAGGTGCCTCACGTCCTGGCCACTTTGATGGAGTAGTCACAGTTGTTAATCGACTCTTTCAACTTGTTAAGCCAACTTTTGCAGTATTTGGTGAGAAAGATTTCCAGCAGTTGAAGCTTGTTGAGGCAATTGCAGGTGATGTGAAGATCATTAGAGGTCCAATCGTTCGTGAAGAAGATGGTCTTGCAATGTCATCTCGCAATGTGCGTCTCTCATCCGAAGGTCGAGCAGCTGCGCCAATAATCTTCAAGGCGCTAACGACAGCAAAGAGTGAGAGTGAACTTCAGGAGATTCTCAAAGGTGAAGCGCTCTTTGAGCTCGATTACGCAACCTTTATCGATGAAGAGAGCTTCTTACCTGCCGGTGATGAGTCAAAGAATGTGCGTGCCATCGTCGCTGGCTGGATAAATGGGGTTCGTTTGCTCGACAATATGCAGATGGAGATCAGCGCATGAAGTTATTAGCGCCTGCTCCGGGCTGGACTGCCACAGCTGATGTGATTGTTGTTGGTTCAGGTATTGCGGGACTCACTACGGCGCTGCAATGCAGAACATTTGGACTATCAGTTCTTCTTGTAACAAAGGCGAGCGTCGATGAAGGTTCAACAAAATGGGCGCAAGGTGGAATCGCTGCAGCACTTGGTGATGGTGATTCACCTGAAGATCATGAGAAAGATACCTTGGTTGCAGGAGCGGGTCTCTGTGATGTTCAGGCTGTGCGCGTTCTTGTTACCGAAGGACCTGAAGCTGTTCGTAAGTTAATTGAACGTGGTGCGATCTTTGATAAAGAAGCGAGCGGTGAGATCGCTCTCACTCGCGAAGGTGGACATCTACGTAATCGAATTATTCACGCAGGTGGAGATGCAACCGGCGCCGAGGTATCTCGCGCCCTACTTGCTGCAGTTAAGAACGACCCCGAGATTGAAGTAGTTGAAAATGCATTGGTGCTTGATGCGCTAAAGAATGATATCGGCGAAGTCTGCGGCGTCACTCTTCACGTAATCGGTGCGGGAAGTCGCGATGGCGTTGGTCGCGGAATTGCGAAAGCAGTTGTTCTAGCCACCGGTGGCTTAGGTCAGGTATTTGCACAGACAACTAATCCTTCTGTTTCGACTGGCGATGGCGTCGCTCTTGCTCTGCGCGCTGGCGCAAAGGTTGCCGATGTTGAATTTATTCAATTCCATCCAACAGTTCTCTGGTTGGGAAATAACTCAGAAGGCCAACAGCCGTTGATTAGCGAAGCAGTACGTGGTGAAGGTGCCTATCTCTTGGATGATGATGGCAATCGATTTATGCAAGATATCCATCCACTTGCAGAACTTGCTCCACGCGATGTTGTTGCAATCTCAATTATGCGTGTGATGAATAAGAGTAAGACAGGACATGTCTGGCTCGATGTTCGCCATATTGAAGGATTCGAAAGCCGTTTCCCAACTATCTATGCATCATGCAAGAGCCATGGAATAGATCCACTTACACAGTTGATTCCGGTTGCTCCTGCTTCACATTACGCATCGGGTGGCGTTCGCGTAGATCTCAATGGAAGAACAAGTGTGAAAGGTCTCTATGCATGTGGCGAAACTGCATGTTCTGGAGTCCACGGTGCGAATCGTTTGGCCTCCAACTCACTTCTCGAAGGCCTGGTCTTTAGCGCAAGAATTGCAGCAGATATCGCAGCGAATCTTCCAGAATTCACAGAACCTGTCGAAAATGTTTCGAAAGCCATCTTGCTCGATCCAACGGTTCGCCACGATATTCAGATCAGCATGAGTCGTGGCGCAGGTGTATTGCGATCATCTGATTCGCTTCTAAACACAAGCTCCGATTTAACGCGCATTGAAGATAGAACAAGTACTCAACCATGTGTTGAAGCATGGGAGACAACAAACTTATTCCAGCTTGCACAAGCAATTCTGAAAGCAGCGCTCATCCGCCAAGAGACTCGTGGCTCACATTGGCGCGAAGATTTCCCTGAAACAAGTGATCAGTGGAGAAAGAGAATTGTTCAACAACTAGATCAAACTGGTTATTGGACAAGTGGATATCAGGAAGTTGGAAGCTCATGATTGATCGCGACCTCATTAAACGTGCGCTAGCTGAAGATCTCGACGGCGGCGAAGACATCACATCTGTTGCCACCGTCTCAGGCTCAGAGCGCGTCATTGCAGATTTTGTTGCCCGTCGCGATGGCGTTATCGCAGGTATTGAAATGGCGCGTGCGGTACTTGAAGAAGTCGGCCTGCACGATATCTCGGTCTTTGTAGAAGATGGTGATGCAGTATCTGCAGGAAAAGTCTTGATGAGCGTGCGTGGAGATACTCGAGCAATCTTGCTTGCAGAGAGAACTGCACTTAATTTCCTTGGCCACCTGGGTGGAATAGCAACTCTGACAAATACTTGGGTCAAGGCAGTTGCAGGAACTTCATGCAAGATTCGTGATACCCGAAAAACCACGCCAGGTATGCGCGTTCTTGAAAAGCACGCAGTACGTATGGGTGGAGGAACTAATCACCGAATGTCACTTAGCGATGCCGCTTTGATTAAAGATAACCACATCGCAGCAGCAGGTGGAGTGGCAGAGGCCTTCTCACGTGTTCGCGCACAGTTTCCAACTGCAGAAATTGAAATCGAGGTAGATAACCTCGAACAGTTAATAGAAGTTCTTCCACTTAAACCAGATCTCATACTTCTGGACAATATGAAACCAGCTCTCTGCCGCAAAGCAGTTGAGATTGTCGCTGGTCAATGCAAATTGG
>JACCDT010202201.1_pt1 | contig 10947 bp, 10 predicted proteins | sample 7446291 | NCBI WGS metagenome assembly JACCDT01 (sample SAMN15323446, study PRJNA562643) | freshwater metagenome | isolation source: river surface water | place: USA:Blue River Watershed | collected 2017-08-17 | reverse complement strand
GAGCTGCTATATGACGCAAAAAGCCACACTGGCCTGGCGGCTGTGGATCGTCTTCGCTCAGGCCGTCGCCGTCGCGGCCGGCGCTCTCATCGCTTGGCGCACATTTTCTCCGGCTGACGTCGCCGTGCCAAGTTCATCAGTAGTCTCGGTCCAAGAATCCCCAGCAACCTCTTCTTCGCCTACGGGAAGCGTACCCGCCAAATTAGAGATCGGATTTCGGGCAGCTGCGAAAAAAGCGTCGGCATCGGTAGTAAATATCTACACGCGGAAACTAACCAGCGACAATGAGCAGACCAGCCTGGGTTCGGGCGTCATCGTCACGGCGGATGGCTATCTTCTGACAAATAATCACGTCATTGAAGGTGCGGACCAGATTGCGGTGATGTTGCCCGATGGGAAGGTAGCCGATGCCCGAGTCATCGGCGCCGATCCTGAATCCGATCTTGCGGTTCTTCGCATCAATGCCAAAGGCTTGCAGCCAATCACACTAGCCCAGCCTTCGTCTGTTCAGGTCGGCGATATTGTTTTGGCGGTTGGTGATCCGTTCGGGGTCGGGCAGACCGTCACGCAAGGCATCGTCAGTGCCACCGGACGCAATCGTCTGGGAATCAATACGTTTGAAAATTTCATTCAAACCGATGCAGCGATCAATCCGGGAAATTCAGGAGGCGCATTGGTTGATACGTCGGGACACCTAGTCGGAATCAATACGGCGATCTTTTCGAAGAGCGGAGGTTCGCAAGGTATAGGGTTCGCGATTCCTGTCAGTTTGGCCAAGGAGGTAATGGAACAAATCATTACGACGGGGAAGGTCCGCCGAGGCTGGCTGGGCGTAGGGACGCGTGACGTGGTGCTCGCGGAGTCGCCCGCAGAGAGCGCAGGTGCGGCACTGTTGCAGGTGCAACCGGGCGGCCCGGCCGACGAGGCGGGGCTGCGTGCAGGCGATATCGTCCTTGCGATCAATGGAAAAAAGGTCGCCGATTCGAATGACTTGATCAATCAGACCACCGCGCTGAAGCCCGGTACCCGCGCGGAGTTCTCCGTGCGCCGAAGCAGCGAGCTGAAGAAGATTACGGTATTGCTTGGCGAACGACCCACTGTCAAAAAACGCTGATATCAAACCCGTTAAGCGGCATCCAGTATCTTCCGGCGAGGATTTAACAAGTGGATAGAAAAACAACGATCAATATTTGGTACGCAGCTTTCGCGCTGCTTGCCATTGTCTGGCTTCAGGATCTCTGGCGAGAAACACAAAAAGTTGAGCCCTTGCCCTATAGCGCTTTTGTCCAGGAGCTCAAGGCGGGAAACGTCAAGGAGATCGCAGTTCATCCGGACTATATCGAAGGCTCGCTGAAGAAACCCTTGAAGGATGGCCGCGAACGCTTCATCACCACGCGCATCGAGACAGAACTTGCGCAAGATTTGTCCAAATACGATGTGGTTTTTACCGGGGTTACACACAGCAGTTTTTTCAGGGATTTACTGAGCTGGATAGTCCCGATGCTGATTTTTTTCGCCTTCTGGCGATTTGCGATCGCCAGGATGGCAGGAAAAGAAGGCCTCGGTGGCGGCTTTCTGTCGATTGGAAAAAGCAAAGCGAAGGTCTATGTGGAAACCGGCGTTAAGACTACGTTTGACGATGTGGCCGGCGTCGATGAAGCCAAAGAGGAGCTGCAGGAAATCATCAATTTCCTGAAAGACCCGAAGCGATACAGCCGATTGGGGGCACGCATTCCTAAAGGCGTGCTGCTGGTCGGACCGCCCGGCACCGGAAAGACCTTGCTCGCACGCGCCGTCGCGGGCGAGGCGGGCGTGCCCTTCTTCTCGATCAGCGGATCGGAATTCGTTGAAATGTTTGTGGGTGTGGGTGCAGCCAGAGTCAGGGATTTGTTCGAGCAGGCCCGGCAAAAAGCCCCAGCCATTATTTTTATTGATGAACTGGACGCTCTCGGGCGCGCGCGAGGAGCCTACGGCATTGCCGGTCATGATGAAAAAGAGCAGACGCTTAATCAGTTGCTGGCCGAATTGGATGGTTTCGACACGTCATCCGGGCTGGTGTTGTTGGCTGCGACCAATCGCCCTGAAATCCTTGACCCGGCATTGCTTCGGGCAGGACGCTTTGACCGGCAAGTGCTGGTGGATCGGCCGGACAAGGTCGGGCGTCGCCAGATTCTCGATGTTCATCTGAAAAAACTATCGCTGCACATGAATGTCGATCGGGATCAGCTGGCGGCCTTGACGCCAGGATTCTCGGGAGCGGATCTCGCCAACCTCGCCAACGAAGCGGCCTTGCTGGCAACCCGTCGTGGAGCTGAGCAGATCACGATGGATGATTTCACTCAGGCTATCGAGCGAATTATCGCCGGGCTCGAGAAAAAACGGCGATTGCTGACAGGAAGGGAGCGCGAGTATGTGGCGTATCACGAAATCGGCCATGCGTTCGTTGCGATGTCCTTCCCGGATGCGGACCCTGTACACAAAGTTTCAATTATTCCGCGCGGCGTGCATGCGTTGGGCTTCACGATGCAACGTCCCACTGAAGACAGGTACATCCTTACTCAGCAAGAGCTGAAAAATAGGATCACCGTCATGCTTGCAGGGCGGGCGGCTGAGCAGGTGGTCTTCGGGCATTTGTCCACCGGAGCTGCAGACGACCTGGTTAAGGCGACCAGCATTGCCCGCAGCATGGTCATTCGTTATGGCATGGATCCAGGCCTTCAAAACGTGGCCTTCGACGACGAGCACCCGATGTTTTTGGAGGTTCAGCAAGCTCTTCCATCCTCAAGCAGATATTCCGAGGAAACTGCGCGAGAAATCGACCGGGCGGTGAAACAGATCATCGAAGAAGCTTATCGGGCGGCATTGCAAATTCTGGAGCGAGCTCGCACCCAATTGACCGTGGCAGCCACTGCCTTGATGGAAAAGGAAACGCTGGATGAAGCTGAACTGCGAGCCTTGTTGCGGACCGCGAAATAGGGGGCATCAGAGAGGCTGCCGGGGCAAGGCTTAAAGCGTGGTCGAAATTTCCACCAAGGGCTTGATGCCGGAGCCAAAGCGCGCAATCGCTGCGCGATGGGTGCGTAATTCACCGTAGGGTAAATAACGTATGCTCAATTCCGAGATTCGACTGAAAGCGGGGCGCCTTAATTGTTGAGCGACTTCGTTGCGCCGGTCATCGGGAGCCACCAGAAACAAGGAGCCGTTTGCTCCAAAAGGACTTCCCAAGGCCAAATCCAGCATGCGTACGATGCCAGAGTAGATTGAGGTTGAATGCTCAACTTCGAAGGCAGCGGCCACATGATCGGCGTCAGTGTGGAACCAGACTACGTCAATCAACCGAATTGCATCAGCTGCAGCTCCCACTTCGGGGGGCAATTCATCCATGCATCCATCGGCCAATCGTCCCTCCAGATAGGTGCGGCTGCGGTCGTTAGATGCAATCCAGACGCGGTATCCCAATGCGAGGCCAAGGTCACGAAGCCATCCCTGCACCTCGGTGTGCGTGGTGTCGCTTTCGCGCTGAGCCGCCCACTGCTTATGTTGGGCAGCGCTTTCTTCTCTGATTTTCTCCAGGTCAGCTTCCCATGCCTGCAAACCGATTTGATTGTCTTGCAAAGGTGGCGCAATGTAGCGCCCGCTTCCGACGTCAAATAGTAGTCCCGCTATGGCACCCAAATCATTGGACAGCTTGGCGCGATATCTTTCGTTAAGCTGCAGCACTCCTTCACGCATCGCAAGGTAGTGATCCCAGCGGCCTAGTTTCACGTTGCTGCCTGTGAGCTCGTTATACCCGCGCACGATCGCCGTATTAAAGGGAGGCACCAGGGTAGGGTGGATGAAGTAAAGCAGGTTGGCTACCGCTGGACCCAGTCCCTTGATCTGCAGGCCTTCAATCAGCCGGATAGCTTCGATGATTGCTTCGGCTATGTCGCAACAATCGCAGGTGTGCAGCAGTCGACCAAAAGCGCGCTGATTGCCATTGTTTTCATAAATGTCTGGGATGCGAAGCTTGGGCTTCCAGAGGAACGCATGGTCCGCGCCTTTAAAAATTTGGCGCTGCTCAGCAATCGAACTGACGACCGTCTCGAGCGACGATCCCCGGTATGCATTGCCAAAGGTGCCGGCATCAATGTCGCGCACGACCTGACCAATTCCACGCCGGATAGAGCGGAAATTCTTCAGGCGTTCTTCCCACAAGAACCAGGTGCGATAAGTCGCATACGGGTCGTTTTTCCAATGTTCGATCAGTAATTCGAGGGATGAGTGCATCGGATTCGTTAAAGCCCAGCGATTAAAAGGAAATGTATATCATGTGTTCCAGAGAATTATTACGCCGACGATATTCTTCTCAGGGTTGAGATTCATCATGTAATTTATTAATGACTTGGACAGGCTCGGTCAAGCTAGAAATGACCGACTCGTCGGGCTTTACGGCCAGCCAGCTCACGATCGCGACCAACGGTGCTGCGAGCCAGGCAAAACTGCTGATGGCCGACACGGAAAATAGCCAACCGGCGAGTGCCGAGCCGAACGTCTGGCCCAGACCCGACGTCGCCGCCAAACCACCCATGGTCGCTCCCAATCGCGACGGGGATAGGCCGGCAGCCAAAAAAGAAATGGTCGGCAGCGCTACGCCGGTCCCAGCGGAGGTGAGGCTGACACCGATGTATCGCCATTCCCCTGACGTATCGAAAGCCAGAAGCCCTAACCCTGCGACAGCTACAACCAATGCCACAAGCAATACCTTGCGCGGGCTGACCCGATCGAGCAGGTTTGTGAAAAACAACGCCCCATCAATCAGAAGCATGACGAGACTGCATTCGGCAAACATTACCGAGATGTCTTGTAATGACCAGTTTTTACCAGCTTCCAGCACCAATCCCAGTTCAAAGCCGGCCAATACAAACATGACAGTTGCATTGATCAGCCAAAGAATCCCAGGTCCGGAAGGTTCTGCCGAGACACTGCGTATAGGTTTATTCGTCTTTTCGGCGGCGGCATCGCTCGGCAGGGCTGCCGCGAGCCCGACCATGATTATTGCCCCCAGCAGCGCCGAGGCGAGAATCACGGTGTTGACAACAGGCCACGGCTGAATGCCGCGAGCCAGGATCCAAGGATTTGCTCTTTCAAGAAATAAGTTAAACGCAGGACCGAAAAGAAAGCCTAGCAGGGACATCGCTCCTAGCCATGCGAAATGGCGTGAGCGGGTTGCTGGTGGTGTGTAGCGGGCCACGATGGCGGATACAACGGGAATGACGGCGGCCACAAAAAAACCAGTAGTCCATCGCATCGCGTATAGGCCAAAAACGCCTAAAAAGTCTGGGCGAAGCAATGCGATCACACTGAGGACGTACCCCACAAGCCCTGCAAGCAAAACTCGAATAGGTCCGAGCCGATCAGAGACGATTCCCCATAGCGGGGCCCCGATCAACACACCGGCGCTGTACGCCGCACTCAAATACCCCACATGTTTAGCTAACTCATTGGCGTCACTATCGACCATGAATTGCTTGAGCCATGTCGGCAAAAGTGGAGCAAGAGCGCCGTATCCAGCTGAAACCACAAAGACTGCTAGGGCAAGCCAAACTAACTGGAAAGGTCGAAGCGGTGCATTTGCTTGCAGCTGCTGAGAATTATCGTTTGTAGGAATCATCAGTTTGTTAAATAATAATTAATTTTATTTTCCCTGCCATAATTGATAATGCAAATTCAGGGGGGAATTTCCAGGCTTTGGGTCCAAAATTTGGGAGCAGATTTATTCGAGTATTTGATTCTTCCCCCAATAAGCGGAGGCTGCACATTAAATCAGCAAACTTCGGGTTGGCCAACAGAGCGTTGAGCGAACTTTAGAAATTAATATATAAATATATCCGTAAATAATTAATATTTATTCAATTTATGATTTGGTTCTTAATAGAATAATTTCTTGCTCAAACCATTCCAGAGGCAGCGGTTGGAGAAGGTCTTTCATCGTAATGCACGTAGGCTGTTTGCCTTCCAAAATCGCTTGAACAATTTTTGGCGAAAGGAGCGCTACCCTAAGAATCCGGCTGACATAAGACGGATTTATTTTTTCTGCCGCAGCCAAATCCTCAATAGTGGTGTAGGTTCCGCTTACAAGCAGGCGCTGCCATCGGAAACCTCTTGCAATGACTTTGATCATCGTGTTATCGATGGTAGCTTCGCGCTGAGCGATGCCACGTGAGCCGTCTGGCAAGACGATGACTGTCTTTCCGCCTCGCGACCGAAAAGTCATCGGGATGTGCATAGTGCCACTTGTGGTTGATGTCATGCAGCCTCCTTCAAATTCGCCTGTGTCATCGAGTCACGAAGAAGCTTCGGCATGCCGTTCGTTTTCCACTCGATGCTGATCCCATCTTTACGCACGACGATTCGGTCGATCAGAAGGTGTGCAATGCGTGCCTGCTCCGCTGGAAAGAGGTGATCCCAGACCTGATCTATCGCGTGCAGTGTTTGTATAGCGTCAGCCTCAGCAATGTCCGATCTTGTCATCATGACTTCACGGACGGTGGCGGCAAGAATCTCTGGGGTTCTGATGATCTTCCTAATCTGCTCGGTCACTACTCCCTCTATCTCACCCGCGGGAATGCGTCGAAGTTCGCATGCTTCTTTGCCGAGCTTGATTGCATCCGTATTGATGTAATACCGGTACTGCTTTGCTCCTTTGCTAGTCCAACCTGGCGTGAATGCCCGACCTTCGGGAGAGAAGAGCAGGCCTCGCAAGATCGAGGGTGCTTTTGTCTCCCTTGAGGCGGTTCCACCTTTAATATGCTTGTCGCCAGCCCTGAGAAGTTCCTGTACGGTGTCCCACAATCCCTGATCAATGATTGCTTGATGCTCGCCAGGATATTGGTTGCCTTTGTATGCGGCGATTCCTATGTACACCGGATTCTTGAAGAGCTTGTAGACAAAACCTTTCGTGATCAGCTTGCCTTTGCGCTCAATTCCCTTAGAAGTTGTCCAGGCTTTCGAGGTCACCCCCTTCGCTCGCAAATCGCGAACTAATGTGGCCATCGATGGCAAAGCGGCGAATCGTTTAAAAATCTCTTGCACGATCTGCGCTTCAGCAGGATTGGGGATCAGCTTTCGTTCGATTACATCGTAACCAAGCGGTGGCATGCCCCCCATCCAGATGCCGCGCTGGCGCGAGGCCGCAATCTTGTCGCGTACCCGTTCGCCTGCGAGTTCACGTTCGAACTGGGCAAACGACAGCAAAATGTTCAACGTGAGTCGGCCCATGGACGTGGTTGTGTTGAATGACTGGGTCACCGACACAAATGTGACCTTGTGCTCATCGAAGATCTCGACCAGCTTGGCGAAATCAGCCAGAGAGCGGGAGAGCCGGTCGATCTTGTAGACCACGATGATGTCGACTAACCCAGAGCGCACATCGTCGAGCAATTTTTTCAGACCGGGGCGGTCCATATTCCCGCCCGAAAAGCCGCCGTCGTCATATCGCTCCCGCGACAAGACCCAGCCTTCTGATTTTTGGCTGGCGATGAAGTTTTCGCACGCATCTCGCTGTGCATCAAGCGAGTTGAAATTCTGGTCGAGCCCTTCTTCGGTCGACTTGCGCGTGTAGACCGCGCAGATTGAACGGCGCTCAGGCTTCATCCAGCGCTCCTTGCCGATACCAGCCCAAAGAAGGCCCAGCCGTTGCGGTTTGTGCCGGTGATGGCTTTGGCGATGCTGGAGAGCGATTTATAACGCCGACCTTGGTAGTCAAAGTAGTCGACCCCGACCAAGACTTCGCAGGGGCTTCCTTGCCATTCCCTGATCAGACGTGTCCCTGCAATCGGGCGGTTGTCCTGGCGGCGGCGCCTGACTTCCTTCTTGCCGCCATCGAGCTGTTCACCCAAGAGTTCCAGGCGCTTCCGGGTTTCGCGCTTGAGCCCGCCGTAGGCGAGCTCCTGAATGCGGTAAGCAAGCCGGGTTTCGAGGAAGCGGCGATTAAACGGGGGCGGCTCCTGGTGGAACAGGTCGCGCCACATTTGCTTCAGCTCGGGCGTGGGCGTGGTCGGCAGGCTGGCTACACGGGCCATTACAGATTCAGTCACTAGGGTTCTCCTTGGTGGTCAGGACACCCCGTACTAACGCTCTGTTCGGTCAGGTTATCAAGTTGATCTTGGCGGTCGTGCAGGCGAATTACAGCCATCGCGAGGATCGCGCCGACGATGGCGGCGGGCGGGCGCTCGGTGAGCTTCAGTGCGGGTGGGGTCGGGGTGATGGCTGGCATGAAGGTTCATACCGCCGCAGGGGGTTGGTTTTCTCGGCAATGCACGGTGCTGCCTACGATTTTCAGATCGCGTCACGATGAAAAAGCCGCACCTGCACTCCACCGTGACCCAGCTCGGGGTCGGCACGCGATAACGAAGATCACATAATTACTTATCACATGATCACATGGAGCACAGCAAAAAAATCATAAGTCTTTGTTTATTAACGATTAATCGTATTTTAACGGCGATAAAAATTGAGATACGAAGTGCAAAAAAACATCAAATAAAGCTAACTCAGATATTGAGTGGTATATATTAAACGCTCATTGAGCCTAGATTCGCCCGCTTTTCTCCTTGCGAGTCGGTTCATCCGAGGCCTAAAATTTGTCCCATAGAGCAAGCATTTTCGCGAGGTAACCCATGAGCACAGCAAACGCAGCCGCAGCAAAAAAAATCTCTAAAGCGCAGGAGAAGGCAAAGGCCCTTCGCGACAGCGTTTGGCCTGACCTTGATGAGCAGATGTTGTGGAATCGCAAGTCGGTTAGTGGCTTCACTACTATCCCCCGCACTATGCCTTTGATCATGAACATCATCGACGCCCTGACCAAAAACAAACCAGCTGGGAGCGCGTATTTCGTGATGTGGTGCCGAACCTTCGATCACTCGCTGCTGGTCATTGATAACCCGATGACCTTAGCCGTTGAGGCAGGGTTTTCTGGGGAACGAGCACTGAGTACCTGGAAGGATCGTATGCGCTCCTTGGTGGAGCTGGGTTTCATCGATGCCAAGGAAGGGCCGTCAGGTCCCTACCATTACGTTCTTCTGTTCAACCCGCACAAAGTAGTGTGGGACCTGAAAGGAAAAATTCAGGAAAGTACCTTCAGGCAGTTGCAGACACGTGCAATCGAAATCGGTGCAAAAGACATGCAGCCAGTACAGCAGACGGCTGAAGACGCCTGACAGCTTCAGCATATATACCCAGCCAAACAATACGTAAGTGCTTCACAGAATAATAGAACCGCTGCCAGCAGCAAGTACATGAAAAGAGACAAGTATGAGCGCCAAACCTTGGGAAAACGATAGCTGTGATGCGGTTCAAGCTTATTTCACGGTCTACCGTGTACCGGTAGCTGCGGCTTTATGGTGTGGAATTCCTCCTGCTGAGGTTGAAGAAGCCCTGTCAATCAGTACTGAGACTTCCAGAGGTATCTACAAACACCCGTACATCCCATGCTTGGAGCCACGCTGTCGGGCGATCCACGATGCGATTGAGAAAGGTTTGCTGCCTTGCAGCCGGGAAAACGGCAAAGTGGTTCAAGAGCATGTTGCGAACGAGCGAAGGCACGTATCACGGCAGCATTTGAAAGACTGGATTGCCGAACAGTTTCCGTCCGATAAGCCGGCTTTCTTGTTCGATGAGATTGAACGCAACACACACTCTGCGATTAACGCTGACGCCTACCGAGCCTTACAGGTAGACCGCGATGCATTGCGGGCGCGACTCGAAAAGGCAGCTGAAGAGTACCGCAAGCTCAGAGCAGAACGTGATGCCTTAATAGTGGAGCGTGATGCGCTGACTGAGCAAACAAAGGATTTGCAAAACCCGGGACCACGGGCTGGAACGACTTACATGAACATCATTGGGGCGCTGCTCGCAGTAATGCTTGGAACGAGTCCTGCGGGCAAGGCGAATTCAGTTTTCACCAGCCAGTCAGCTGTAATCGACCAAGTGCTTGCTCATTATGAAAACAAACCAGGTATCTCGAGACGGAATCTGGAGGACAAATTTTCAGAGTCTAAAAAGAGCCTTGGGTGTTAGTAAAAACAAAATGAACATTGCCGCAATTGCGGCATGCCGAATCGCAGTTGCGGTGATTTCAGGGAGCAAGTCCGGTGGAATGGCTGCATGTTCAAGAAAACGAAAAAGGAAACAACATGTCGCCAAACGAAATCGAACACGAGAATTCCACGTCGATCTCGCCTAGCCAAGGCGACGTGAAGCCGGTATGCGGTCAGCCTCAAGGCCCTGATGCCGCCAACGATCCTTTTTTTTGCGCTGCAGTTAACGCTGCAAAGGCCCGTGCCTTCAGGGCTGCAGTGTCGGCTGGACTGAGTCCGGCAGAGCGCGAAGATCTGTACCAAGAAATTTTGGTCGACATATATGAGCGTAAAGGCCAGTTTGATCCGATGAGGGGTGCACCCGGCACCTTCACTGGACTGGTATCCGCACACCGTACTGCTGATTTCCTCGCCGATCGCAAGGCAGAGAAGAGCAGGGTGATCTATACAGAACCCGAGAACATCGACACGCTGGAAGTTGTGGCTATCGACCGCGCCCTTCGAGGCGTCATGCTGACGAAGATCGCTGCGAACGACGAAAACGCTGGGTTACTGGATTTAGCTCACCTGGAAGAATTGACCTCCTACTGGGGAGGCGACAGTGACCTGTTTTCAAACAGTAGCACTCAACAAGATGTAGTGACTGCACTGACTTACATGAGCATCGAACAGCGCAGCCTGTTTGACCTTCTGGCTAGTCATAGGGATCTTCCCGCCGCCGCCAAGGCATCTGGTATGTCCAGCGCCACCTTCTACCGCCGTGTTGCCGACTTGCAGATGCACTTGCGCATGTTTGGCATTCGGACGATCAGCTGACCCATCGCGGGGTGGCTGAGAAAAACAGCGACCTCGCTCCGTAAAAACCTTC
>JACCDT010746019.1_pt1 | contig 10955 bp, 11 predicted proteins | sample 7446291 | NCBI WGS metagenome assembly JACCDT01 (sample SAMN15323446, study PRJNA562643) | freshwater metagenome | isolation source: river surface water | place: USA:Blue River Watershed | collected 2017-08-17 | reverse complement strand
TCCGAGATCAAGCCAGAGTCTGGCAAGGTCACGGTTTTGGTATCGCTCTTCGAGCGCGAGACACCAGTAGAGCTGTCCTTTGACCAGGTCGGCCCACTGAACTAATAGGAAAGAAAAAGACAAATGGCACCCAAGAAGAAAGTCACCGGACTGATCAAGCTTCAGATCCAGGCTGGCGCTGCTAACCCAGCACCTCCTATCGGTCCTGCTCTAGGTCAGCACGGTGTAAACATCATGGAGTTCTGCACCCAGTACAACAACGCCACCGCTGACCAGCGCGGCAACGTAGTACCGGTTGAGATCACCGTTTATGAAGACCGTTCATTCACCTTCGTACTAAAGACCCCTCCAGCTGCTGAGCTAATCAAGAAGGCTGCGGGAGTTCAGAAGGGCAGCGCAACCCCTCACACCGTGAAGGTTGCAAAGCTATCGAAGGACCAGCTTTACAAGATCGCTGAGACCAAGATGTCAGACCTAAACGCGAATGACGTCGACGCAGCAGCAAAGATCATTGCTGGAACCGCTCGCTCCATGGGCATCACCGTAGAGCAGTAAACAAAAACTCAATAAATCAATAAGTCGTGGGATCGGGGAGCTACCCCGGGGAAACCACGGACTGTGACCAAGTAAGGAATAGCAGAATGGCAAAGCGCTCAAAGGCCTATCTAGAGGCCGCAGCAAAGATCGAGGCTGGCAAGCTGTACAACGCCGAAGAGGCAGCAGCTCTAGCAATCGAGACCGCTGGTAAGAAGACCAACTCAACCGTCGAGGTTGCACTCAAGCTTGGAGTGGACCCTCGTAAGGCCGACCAGATGATCCGTGGCACTGTCTCGCTGCCACACGGAACCGGTAAGGTCGCCCGCGTAATCGTGTTTGCTAACGGTGCCGCAGCAGACGCAGCGCGTGAGGCCGGCGCGGATGAGGTTGGATCTGACGACCTAATTGCAAAGGTTGAGGCCGGTTGGACCGACTTCGACGCTGCAGTTGCAACCCCTGACCTAATGGGTAAGGTCGGTCGTCTAGGTAAGGTTCTAGGTCCTCGTAACCTGATGCCAAACCCAAAGACCGGAACCGTGACCATGGACACTGCTAAGGCAGTGACCGACATCAAGGGTGGTCGTATTGACTTCCGTATCGACAAGCAGTCAAACCTGCACTTCGTTATCGGTAAGGCAAGCTTCACTCAGGCTCAGCTCGCTGAGAACCTAAACGCAGCGATGGACGAGATTGTTCGTCTAAAGCCATCTACCTCAAAGGGTAAGTACCTACTCAAGGGTGCCGTAGCGACCACTTTCGGTCCTGGCATTGCACTTGACGTAGCAAGCTTCAGCTAAAGGCTTTTTAGCCAGCTATAGAGCGCCAGCGTGCTCGCACAATCTTCTTGGTTGTATGCGATCACCTGGCGCTTTAGCTTTTCTGCGGCAGGGTAGTCATCGGCTAGAAGCTCAAGGTATTGGTCGTAATACTCCATCGAACCCATGGCCTCTTTGACATCAGAGTCGCGATCAAAGCCATAGAAGGCCTCAAGCTTTTTGATGCTGTAGCTCTCCTGCGAGATCACCAGGGCAGATTTCACCACCTTGTATAGGTCGATGAATACACCATCGGCAACCAGCTGATTCACCTCTTGTTGATAGCTACCAAAGCGCTCGGCAAGTCGCTTTAGCGCAGCCTGCTCGTAGTTGGCGTAGTGGTAGATCTTGCAACCTGGATACTTTTGCTGACGCTCAAGAGCATCTTGCATGAACCACTCGAAGGCCGCCTTTTCCTCGACTCGGTCATCCGCCCAGCGATAGTGAAATACGTCACCGGCTTCGACTGAGGTAAAACCAAAGAGGTACTCGAGCCCACCGGGTTGATCAAAGAAGCTAAAGCCCTCGAGGTCGAAGAAGGTGTCTCCCGGATTTAGGTTCGGCAATTGATCTAGCGCCTCGCGCGAGATCACCTCATGTAGGTGCTCACCGGTTTGATAAAAGTGATTCTGTAGTCGGGCCTGTCTGGATAGCTTCTCAAGCTGCTCCTTGGAGAGCTTGTCGGTTTCACCCTCGAACTCGGCCAACTGAGCAACGGTCTTTACACCGGCGCGATGCAGTGACTCAAGGTGAGGCCTAGTCATCCCTGCAACCAGCTGCAGGTGTCCGGTCTCACGTCTAACGTGATCGCACAGCAGCGGATACTCACAAAGCTCGCAGTAGCTAGAAGCTTCACAAACCAGCGAGCCAATGTCCTCAAGACGCTGCGGATCCTCGTCAATCAGTGAGTTGATCTGCGCGAAGAGCTTCTCTCGGGCTGGAATTAGCTGCCCAATCAGGCTCAGTGGATCGAAACCTGCCAGTTCCCTGGAGCCAAGGATTAGACCATGAGGTCTTGATGATTCAAGTCCAAGACTCTTCAGGGCATCGACATAGAGCGCGATTTGATTTTGATAGTCGGGTTTAGCGCTTGTGGAGAGCTTGGCATCCCAAGCGGTGTAGCCGTCTTCTCTTGGGCCAACCTGCACCGCCGAAAGACCGGAATCGGTGAAGACCAACTCGTAGTCACCACGAACCAGAAAGTCTGGACGCCCAGAGAACGGAAGTTCGCCGGAACCACCAAAGACGGTTCCCTGATAGATGACCGGCACTCCGCTTGCCGCAAGATCCAAGGTGGCATCGAGTGAGTTGGTGCTGGGTGCCTGTACCAGCTCGCCAAGGTTGTAAATCAGCTCTTGTTCGAGCTGAGATTCAAAGCGCACTCCGTACCTAATTGCAAGATTGTCTGGCGCTTTGTAGAACTGCTCGACCAGCTCTCGAACCCCTAAGACCCCCAGTTCGCGAGCGGTAGCAACTCTGGTGCAGTGTTCGCACTGTGAACGCATTAGGTCTCGAGAATCGAAACTTAGCGTGTTACCCCGTTTTCTCATGAGGTTAGTTTCTACCTACGGGGTGACAATTTGAAGCAAAAGTTCCGGTTTCGTCCACAACCAATCCGCTCTAAACTCTCTAAGGAATTTCTGGAGAAAGCGATCACCGTGGCAAAGGCAGACTTTAAGGCCCTGAGGCATGTTCTTGTAGTTGAGAACGAGCCGCTAATGCGTGACCTCTTGGCCAAGTCGGTCGAGAACGCGGGATTCGTTGTAACCACTGCCGCTAATGCCGCTGACGCCATGCGCTCTGTGAAGGTTATGGATCCAGACGCCATGGTTGTTGACATCGAGCTGGGCCCAGGTCCAAACGGTTTTGATTTGGCTGAGGCCGTGACCGTGCTTTCCCCAGAGGTCGGAGTGGTGTTTCTCACCAACCTGCCTGATCCAAGATTCGGTGGCAAGGATGCTTCTGCCGTAAAGAAGAACCAGGCTTACCTGCGCAAGACTGCCATCAACACAGGTGCTGAGCTGGTTGAGGCACTAGAGGCCGTGCTGCGTGACAGAGTCACCAAGGAATACCGACACGATCTAGCTTCAAACCGCCCTTTCTCGGCCCTATCTCAGCGCCAGATCAATACTTTGCAGCTGGTTGCCGAGGGTAAGACCAATGCCCAGATTGCTGCTCTGCGAGGCACCACCGTGCGCGCGGTAGAGGGCATGCTCACCAGAATCTTCGAAGTGCTCGAAATTGACCCAAAGGGTTCAAACCCAAGAGTCGAAGCCACCGCTCGCTACCACCAACTCCGTTCCCAGGTTGAGACGGTTGCCTAAACAGCAATCCGCTTGGCAGGCACTGGGAGATAGTAAGTCTCTAAACTGGCGAACCCACATCCTCTTCGGTTTTCCAGCCATGGGTGTCGGAGTTGCATTTGACCTTCCCCGTCTAGGTGGCGATCCAGCTGCCTGGTTGGTGCTCACCTCACTGGCGCTTGCGGTCACCATCATCACCATTGAGGGACTCTCTCAGTTATTGGGTAAAACCAGCTGGCAAAAACCAAGGCCGACCACAGTTGCACTGATCTTGGTTATCGCCGGCTTTTTGCGTGGAACCACTTTCATGGTTGCCGGCGGAGCCTTTGAAATGGTGCCAGCCTCTGATCTTGGATTCAGGTTGGTGGGCGGACCAGTCTTCACCCTCTCGGTCTATCTACTAATGAACTCGCTGGTTGCTGCTCACCTAGCCCAACGAGGGTTGGCCGCTGAGTTGGGGTTGGAGCGTGAAAATCTGGAGTTTTCAAAGCGCAGCTTTGAAAGTGAGCTGGTTCGATTGCGCGATGCCCAGATACTGAGAGTTCGCGAGAGCATCATCCCGGCGGTCTGGGAGCTTGGCAAGCTATTGCGCGATGCCCAGCTTTCAAAGAACGCATCGCGCGCAATCCAGGCACTGCGTGAGCTAAATGACAATGTGGTGAGACCGCTCTCTCACAACCTCACGCGATCATTCGAACTACCAACACTCTCCAAGTCCCAGACTCAACTCACTCAGCTTGGTCAGTTCGTATTACCAAGCCACATCTCTTTCAATCGAGTGCTGCAGCTTGGGACTCTGGTGCCGTTCATCGTGATCATGAGCTACTCAACTGTTTCAGCGCTATCTGGACCTTTTGTTGCGCTCTTAGTGGCAACCGCAGCACTACTCCTTGTGACCTTTCAATTTTGGGTCTGGCGAAGGCTTCTTGGCAGAAGAGAAATCCCGCTGATTGTTGCGTTTGCGCTCTCGATAGTGATCGGTCTGCAGCTTGGGCTGAGTGTCAACCTATTGGTAGGTATCCCAGTCCTTGAACTACCAACCAGAATCGTGCCGCAGGCAACCGCATTCTTTATTGTGACCATGACCCTGATGTTTGGAATTGCGGTGACCGGCCTGCAGCGCGATCGCTCGATTCAAGAGCTGGAGCAGGTAGTTGAAGACCTCAGGCTTCTGAATACCAAACTAAGACAGCGAGTTTGGCTGAGCCAAAAGACCCTCGCAACCGAACTTCATGGCTCAGTCCAAGGTGCTCTAAACGCAAGCGCCATGCGACTGGCGCAGCTTGAGAATCCAACTGAGCAAGATCTGGAGCGCGTGAAGCAGGACATTGATAACGCGCTCTCCAAGCTGGGTCGTGAAGATTACCTGTCAGGTGAGAGTTTTGAAGATCTGCTTGAGCAGATCTGTGAGCTGTGGGATTCAACCTGTGAGATCAACTACCAGCTCACAGAAAGTGCAGCCGGGATTTTGCACGATAACTCAGCCACCGCCTACTGCACGCTCGAGGTGATTCGCGAGGCGGTGAACAATGCCATCAAACACGGTCAACCAAAACAAATCAGCATCAACATCGATGCCAAGGCTGAGCTGATGGAGCTTCGCATCGAAAACGATGGCTCGCCGGTGCAACGCTCGAGCTTTGGTCTAGGAAGTCAGATTTTCTCTGAGCTGACTTTGGAGTATGCGCTCAGGGGAGCAGGACCAATCGTGTTTGAGGCCAAACTACCTATTGGCCAATCAGAGCCTGAACTTCAGCCTTAGTCGGTGGCTCACAGCCCTGTCGCTCGCAAACGAAACCAGCTGCTACCGCAGCAAAGTGAGCGGCTGCAATCAGTTCACTCTCATCCAGTGCTGCCAGTCGCTCACGAGAGCTATCGCCTAGGGCATCTCTAATAAGTAGTTCCCCGAGCAGATTAGCCATGAAGGTGTCGCCGGCTCCGACGGTATCGATGAGTGAAATCTTTGGTGCGGTGACATCGATACGCTTGCCGTTTCTGTAAAGCGATGCGCCATCACCGCCGCGAGTGATCACAACTAGGCGACCGCCTTCGCTCCAGGAGTGAGCGATCTCGTCGATGTCCGACCCATCTGCCAGATCAAACAGCCACCAGAGATCAGCATCCGATGCCTTGATGATGTCGGAGTAATTATTGATTGCTAGTACTCGCTCAAGCTCGCTCTCTCTTTCAAACCCAAGAGCGGAGCGAATGTTTAGATCATGTGATCGGGTTAGCCCGGATAGCCCCTCGAGCCAAGCGCTAACCACCTGGCTACCAGGTGCGACGGCCATGGTGAGACAGCCGTATTGAATGCACTTGGCACCCAGGGCGTTCACCTCGGCACCGGTTGGTAGTTCGTCATTGGTCCAAGCCCAGTCGGCGGTGCCGTTTAGGTAAAAGCTGTAGCTCGCGCTACCGCCTGAACCAATGGTTGCGACCGCTAGTGAGGTTTGCTCTTTGGCTTGAATTGATAGCGATAGGTCAACACCGTTTGATACCAGTCGGTGTCGGATTATCTGACCAAAGCCGTCGTTTGAAATACGACCCAGAAACTTCTGCGGTTCACCGCGGCGGGCAAGAGCGAGAGCGACATTGGCATTGGCACCACCGACAACTGCCTGGTAGGCCCCGTTGGAATCTGCTTTGCCGATGAGGTCGATGAGAGCTTCGCCAATTACCAAAATCATGCGGTAAGTCTAGGCTTAGAGCATGAACCACGAAAAGGCACTAAAGCTCTCAGTCATCTTGCCCCTGATTGGTCTAACTCTCGGCTGGATTTTGTTCATCACAGCCATCTACACGGATCTGTTTTATCCGTACCCGCAGTATGACAACAATGGTCGACTGCTAACCGAACCTCAGGTTCAGGCCTCTACCTATTTGTTCCTTGCTGGCATCGCCAGCTTCTCGGCCTTTGCGCTTTGGGGTCAAAAGCTTGCGCTCAAGCTAAGAAATGAAAACGATTCGGCGCTCGCCAAGTCTTCACACCGTTTGAATAACCTCGCTGTGATTGTGGCTTTGGTCGCGGGAGCGGTCTATGCCATCGGCAACTTCTTGGGTGCCTTCAATAACTATGACTCTCGCGATGCCGCTCCAATTGTTCGCATCTTCGGCGTCTATGTTCCGATTGTTTTGGCCACCATCATGGTGGTTGCGCTAATCCTTTTGGCCTTCGTTTTCAGACAGGATGCACCTGATCTTGAGAACACCGAAAAAGATGAAGAGCGTGCAAAGCTGCAGCGCTACATCGGTTTGGCCTATGCCTCACCAATCATTGGAACGGCAATTGCGGTGATCCTGGGTCTAGTGGTTTATGACACCACTAGAACCACCCTGGATGTTTGGATCTGGGTGGTTATTCAGGCCATCATCGCAACCTCGATCATTCTTGGCACCAGCTTTGCTGCCAAGGTGAGACTGGCAAGACCTTTGGAGCCAAGACCAAAGCTTCGTGGCATTGCGGCCGTGAATCTAAACCTCGTGATCACCATCGTCTTTGGTGTCGTAGTGACAATCATGAGCTTCACCTATGGAGCCAGTGCTGTCGAAGAGCTCAGAGTTTGGCCCGAATACAAGCCGGGTGATACTGAATTGATCATGCCGACTCTCAAGGCTGTGGATCTGAACTGGTTTATCTCCAAGATGCTGCCGGCTATCACGCTTTTGGCGCTGGCTGAGTTTGGTATCTACCGCACCCTGGTTGTCCGAAACACCAAGAAGGATCAGATTGCGTAGTTACTACAAGGGCCTGCTGTTTGATAACGACGGAGTCCTAGTCGACTCCATGCAGGGGGCTATGGCAGCCTGGAAACAGTGGGGTGAGAAATATTCACCTGGGTTTGAACTCACCAAGGATCACCACGGTAAGCGTGCTCAAGATATTGTGTTGGCCCTGGTTGGTGAGGCTGGTTTCGATGAGGCCAATGACCACATTAACCAACTCGAGCAAGACCTCGCTCACCTCACCATCGCACTGCCAGGATCCAAAGAGTTCACCACCTCCCTCACCCCCGGTAGCTGGACCGTGGTCACCAGCGCGAATCCTTTCTTGGCAAAGGCCAGATTGGAAGCCGCTGGTATTCCGGTGCCTGCCGAGCTGGTGACCGCCTATGACGTATCCAAGGGCAAGCCGGACCCAGAGCCCTATCTGAAGGGCGCCGCAAACCTGGGCTTTGATATCTCGGAGTGCGTAGTGTTTGAAGATGCCCAGGCTGGCATCCAGGCAGGGCTTGAAGCCGGAGCTGGTTTATTAGTTGGTGTCACAGAGCATGCCCTGCACACCGATGCAGATATTGTGGTTAGGTCTTTGGAGGGAATTACTTTCCAGGCTGGCGAATTGTTTATCCCAGATAGCTTGAGATTGAGGTAGCGATGGCTGAGATTGAGTTTTACGGTGCTGACTGGTGTGGCGACTGCCGCCGATCAAAGTCACTTCTAAACACCCTGGGTGTTGAATACGACATGTTTGACGTCGAAGAGTCCAAGGAAAACGCGGATAAGGCGCAGGCTATTTCTGGTCGAACCAACATCCCAGTTATCAAGTTTGCCGATGGTGTTCACCTGGTTGAGCCATCGGATGCAGTGCTACACGCGGAGCTCAAAATCCGCGGACTTGTTGCCTAGCTCTATCTTTATTTGAGTTATGGTCCTAGGCTTAGGACTTCGTAGTGCTAGAGGAATCCATCCTTAGGCACGTTCTAAGGAATCCTCAATAATGAGCAATAGCTATGCACGCGCGCCCAAGGCAGCGGGAAACAAACGCGCAGTCGCCCCTAAGTGGGAGTCAACTAATAAACCAACTAAACGCGATGGCCGTCCAGGTTATTCCTCAAAGCGCGGAGATTATGCTCCGAAGGTTGAGGGAGAGTTCGCTCCTCGCAAGCCACGCGCCAAGAGCAAGTTTTCAGAAGAGCGCACCGATGCTCCTCGTGCCAAGCGCAGCTTCGACGATGCGCCAAGAGCAAAGCGCAGCTTTGATGACCGCGATGCCGCCCCACGTGCGAAGCGTTCCTACTCAGATGACAAAGACTTCACCCCAAGAGCCAAGTCAGATCGTCCAGACCGCGTAGCACGCGATCAGGACAGGAACCAGAAGTTCGCCGGCGCTCGCGAGAAGAGCACCACCGGTAAGACCTTCCAGGGTGACAAGAAGCTTGCAAAGCTCGAGAGCGAAACTATCTCCGAGACCTTTGCAACCTTCCAGGAGATGGGTCTTCCTGAGCGTCTAACTCAGGAGCTAGCCAAGATAGGTGCAGCAGCACCGTTCCCAATCCAGGCAGCCACCATCCCAGCCGCAATGGAGGGTCGTCACGTTCTAGGTCGCGGTAAGACCGGATCTGGTAAGACCATCGCCTTCGGTGTTCCACTAATTACTTTCCTAGCTCAGGCCGGCAACCAGCCTCGCCAGCCACTAAAGCCAAAGGCTTTGGTGTTGGCACCAACTCGTGAGCTAGCGATGCAGATTGACAACACCCTGGCACCACTTGCTAAGAGCGTTGGCTTCTACACCACCACCATCTACGGCGGTGTCCCACAGTTCCGTCAGGAGCAGGCACTTCGTCGCGGCGTTGACATTGCAATTGCAACCCCGGGTCGTCTCGAGGACCTGATGGCTCAGGGTCTAGTTGACCTATCTGAGTGTGAGCGAGTGGTTTTGGACGAGGCTGACCACATGTGTGAGCTTGGCTTTGTTGAGCCGGTAAACCGCATCTTGGAGGCAGCCGCAGGCAGCCAAAAGCTACTCTTCTCTGCGACCTTGGACTCAGAGGTTGCTGCGCTTGTAAAGAAGTTCATGCCAAGCCCATTCGTTTACGAGGTTCCCGGTGAGGTCAACGAGACCTCTGACATCGAGCACCGTGTTTTGGTGATTGAGCCACAGCACCGCTCACAGGTCTTCCACCGTCTAGTGCAAGGCACCGGCAAGAGCATTGTGTTCGTAAGAACCAAGTCAACCGCCGAGGCACTGGCTCAGAGCTTGAACGATGCCGGTGTCCCAACCGCTCGTTTGCACGGAGACCTAAACCAGGCTCAGCGCACCAAGAACCTGGAGCGCTTCACCAAGGGTGCCGCCAGAGTCATGATCGCAACCGATGTTGCCGCTCGCGGTATTCACGTTGACGATGTGAAGTTGGTTATCCAGCTTGACCTCCCTGAGGAGTACAAGACCTATCTTCACCGTGCTGGTAGAACCGGTCGTGCCGGTCGCTCCGGCACCGTGGTTTCCATCGTTCCAATGGGTAGAACCCGCAAGGTCGAGGGACTACTGGAGCGAGCTGATCGCGAAGCGATCTACTCCAAGGTTGAGCCAGGCGATGCACTTATCGAAGAGCTAGCTGGTCCAATCGCTCCACCACCGGTTGTTGATTTCCTAGACTTCGGCGACAGCCGCTTTGAGTCCATGAACAAGGATCGAGCAAAGAGCCAGATTCGCGCCAAGCACGGAGCCCCTCAGCGCAACTATGCGTCTAAGGGTCGTGGTGGCTACCGCCGCTAAAGAGTTCTCACTAAAACAACCCCCGACTAGTAATGGTCGGGGGTTGTTTTTTGCAAGAAATAACTTGCGAGATCAACCTCGCAGCAAATAAGCTGTGGGGAGCCAAAGACCGCCGGTATCGGGGTTTGGGAAAACCAAGAGCAATCAAGGTTTTACCGCCACGACTAAGGGTTCACGAAAGTGACTGCCAGCGCAGGTGTGTAAAGAGTCACTCTTTTGAGTTTTGCTCCGAGCGCATTTGCGCCGGGGCATTTTTGTTTTCTCTTGCCGGCACCAACAAAAGGAGTGCCATGGCAGACAAGAAAGCCACTGTCGCTGAGCTAACGGAGAAGTTCCAGAGCTCAAGCGCAGTACTGCTTACTGAATACCGCGGACTCACTGTGACTCAGCTCAAGGAGCTGCGTCGCGCAATGGCTAATGACGCAACCTACGTAGTTGCAAAGAACACCCTTCTAACCCTTGCTGCAAAGAACGCAGGAGTCACCGCATTTGACGGCCAGCTATATGGCCCATCTGCTTTGGCTTTCGTGCACGGTGACCCAGTCGCAGTAGCAAAGGCCCTGAAGGACTTCGCAAAGGCAAACCCACTGCTAGTTGTAAAGACCGGTGTCATGGATGGCAACGCTCTTTCCGAAGCAGATGTGAAGAAGCTTGCTGACCTCGAGAGCCGCGAGGTGCTACTGGCCAAGGCCGCTGGCGCAATCAAGGCATCGCTGTTCAAGGCTGCTTACACCTTCAACGCACTACCTTCACAGGCAGTCCGTGTTGTCGACGCGCTGCGTCAAAAGCAAGAGTCCAACTAACAAG
>JACCDT011113913.1_pt1 | contig 10964 bp, 14 predicted proteins | sample 7446291 | NCBI WGS metagenome assembly JACCDT01 (sample SAMN15323446, study PRJNA562643) | freshwater metagenome | isolation source: river surface water | place: USA:Blue River Watershed | collected 2017-08-17 | reverse complement strand
TCTGTCATACAAATGTTATACCAAATATCTATAATAAAAATTCATACAGCTAAAGAGCAAGTTTTTAACCTTACTCTTTGATGGAGAACTACTTTTTGAGTTTATTCTTGAACTTCACTTTCTCCTCTTCCGACCAGGGAGGACATTTTTCGTTCATGACTCTTGTCATTAAGTCGTACGGACGAACTACAACCTGTCCTTCCTTGTATAGAGACCTTTTTTCAATAAAGAAGGCCGCGCGCTCTACGCTAGTATTGGTGTAAGGACACATACCGCCGGATGCCCAAACCTTGAAGGCGGCGGGATTTGGGTGGTTCGCCTCGTCCCAACTCATGAGCTGAGAACAAAGCTCGTCGGACACAACGCCCCAACTTGCTTGCAGTACCTGGGGCGGCGCCAAACATTACACGCCGCGCAGATTGGCGTCGCCCAGATTGGCGTCGCCCAGATCGGCGCCGCCCAGATCGGCGCCGCCCAGATTGGCGTCGCCCAGATTGGCGCCGCGCAGATCGGCGCCGCCCAGATCGGCGCCGCCCAGATCGGCGCCGCCCAGATTGGCGTCGCCCAGATTGGCGCCAAACAGATTGGCGCCGCGCAGATCGGCGCCGCCCAGATCGGCGCCGCCCAGATCGGCGCCGCCCAGATCTGCGCGGCCCAGATTGGCGCCGCGCAGATTGGCGCCGCGCAGATCGGCGCCGCCCAGATTGGCGCCGCGCAGATTGGCGCCGCCCAGATTGGCGCCAAACAGATTGGCGTCGCGCAGATTGGCGCCGCACAGATCGGCGCCGTACAGATTGGCGCGGCGCAGATCGGCGCCGCGCAGATTGGCGCCGCGCAGATCGGCGCCGCCCAGATTGGCGCCGCACAGATTGGCGCCGCGCAGATTGGCGTCGCCCAGATCGGCGCCGCCCAGATTGGCGCCGCACAGATTGGCGCCGCCCAATACTGCTGCGATCAGAGCCTCTGCAACTGTATTAACAGCCGCAGAGTACAACACTTTCCCACAGAGCCTTCTAATCTCAACCATACCAGTCCTCCTTACATATATTATACCAACAAATCTACTTAAAATTTCTTCTCTGTCTCTTTAGTACCACATTTATCACACCACACAATATTTCCTCTCATACTAATTTTGCCGCCGCAAGAACAGGTAGAAGCTGTCTTTACTTGATACTTAGTCTCTTTAAACTGTTCATCCATTTCTACTGCAAATTTTTCCATAAGATTAAAATAAACGAATATTTAATACGTGTCTATATTACTTCAAAAGGGAATCCAAGTATGCCCACATGTCTTCATTTTCTTCAGATGTGTACAATGCGCGTTTAAAATCCTCATATTCTCTTTTGTACATAGCTACCAACGAACCGCCATTATCTACGTTGGCAATTCTATCAGCCAGTTTTAATGTGACTGCTTTTTTATTGGCGCGAATTTTAGGGTAAGTAAGTGCGGCTCGAATCTTTCTGTTCTCACCTTTTTCGTTTGTAACCGCACTTACAATAGAAGCTGTCTCTTCTCCAAATAGCTCTTCAATTTCCTTAACTTTAGTACCAGTGTCTTCACATACATCGTGTAACCACGCCGCGCCCAAAAGAATAGAATCTGTAGTGTTAAATCTTCTCAATACATTTTCAACAGCAGCTAGATGAGTTGTATAAGGTAGGAATCCATATTTTTGATCTCCGTGTTTAACTGTCGCATAAAATTTATGCCATCTAAGAGGATCGAGGTTCATCTTGTTCTCCACGCTTTTCCGTGAGCGTCTATTTTATATCCTTTACCTTTACCAATCATTTTTCTAACAACCATGCATCTCCAAGAGCAGTTATTTATGTCCAACATGTAAAATGGTTGAGATGTCCTACTACACCTTTTACATCTATATCCAAATAAAACAGTATGTTCAGCTTCTCTACAACAAATAGAGCAGTTGTTCATAAAATAGTTATACCTTTTTTCTCTTCAATAATTTCGCTATACTCCTCTCATGTCTTTTCCACACGGCTTAGTAGGATTACCTTCATACCTAACATTGTTTGGTTTAGGTATCCCTGTATTACCTATTGATCCTACTTACAAAGCTACAGTACTCCCCGAAGAACAAGAGATTGTTCTCGGTATGTCGGTTATTTTCGATGCGCGAAATTCAATCGGTGCTGGTGGAAATCCTCCCGATAATTACTATTGGTTCTTTGTTCAAGTACCTATTGGAAGTAGAGTTGCGCAGGTAGGAATAGAGTCACTTGAAATAGATGACTCAAGAATTATGATTACTCCAGATGTAACTGGCATATACGAACTGGGTCTTATCGTCGGAGATTCAAACTTTCTAAGTGAACCCGCTTATGTAAGTACGTATGTAAAAATTATGGTAGTTCCTTATGGAAAAGGACTTATTCCAGACGTGTCTTTTTTATGGAATTACTTAGGGGACTTCTGGCAAAATTTTAGAGACAGAGATATTTTCTCGACGATGTGGAGTGGCTTCACCCAAGTCGCTGGTGCAAGAATGCTGTCTCTCTATCAAAGTAATTTTAATAAGTCCATTGCTACCATTCAAGAGTTATTTCAAAAGAGGTGGATTCAGTTTCAGCCGCGCCTAGAAATAAAACCTTCCGAATATTATGCAGTATTAGGAGATGATTACGCAGGTACTCAGGCTCAATCAATAAAATTTAATATAGCTAGCGACTTGTTTATAGATCAAGTAGCTATTCCTAAAACGGAGGGTAGCTTTGCAAAAACACCGTATGGAAAAAAGATAGGAAATAGACATCTAAGGTACTGGCAATCATCTCACTTATTGTATAGAGGTGAAGATGTAACTGTGTTTGTTATTATTCCTATAGATGTCTCTCTTTTTCTAACAAAAGAAAAAGAGGTTATTCAATCAGGTGTTAATCATACATGGCGCCTATCGAATACCTTGTATAGTAAAGTGTACGATTTTGAAAAGTTAGGAGTTAAATATGGAGATTCTCTTTCTCTAAAAATCTCTTTATTTGTAGACGGAGTTACTTCTGGTAGACACTCTTTCTTTGATGCTTTTATCGTCGGCGCAAAAGATAACTCAATAGGCTTTACATTCAGTAAAGTTACAGACGGAGTACCTGATTCAGGTATCCCAGACGTAGACATTGTCAGATTGTGTAACGAACTTCTTATACCGGGCGCGCAGTTAGTAAATAATGTAGTTGTGTATGAATCTAACTCACTAGCTGAGTATATTAGAAATATTGTAACGGCGGTATTCTTCAAAAGGGACTATTACGAAATTGATTTATTTACTAATGAGTTTAATTTGGGAGTTTTCAATGGTCAAAAGATCCTATTAAAAATAGAGCCAGTAGCCGTTGATAGAAAAAGAGCAATTTACTCAGACTCTAATATATACAGTATTCCAAACTTCCAGGAGTATATTGAACAACCAATAATCTCTGAAAAAGGGGGAAAGAAGTACATAACAACTAGAAATCTAGAGACGGAGATTACAAAAGATCCTTACTTTCTATTTGAGAATCTTGATTATATAGTTTCCAATGAAACTTTAAATGTATATATAAAAGGTCTTATAAATACTGATATTATTGAGGTGTTTTTCGGCGATTTATTAGATAGAGGTTTTGAGCAAGGTGACTATTTATACGTTGATAATGATACGTATCTTATTACAGAAATAATTGATAAAACATATATGCGTATATCAACTGGACTAAAAGCTACATATAACAACAAGAAAGCAAAAATAGAAAGACGCTTAAAAGGGTGTTATATACGCTTTTGTAAGGACATTCTAACAGAGGCTCCTATAAGAGGTCTTTGGGCAGAAGAAGTGTTCCTAGATAACAACGAGGCGATTCAGAACAACTTCGGCGCTCTAGTTAATCTTACACTTGAGCAGTTTAGAAAACTGAATGTAACAACTCCTTACAAACCAGCCGTTAACGGTCTTATGTATGGAGATGCGAAAGGTCCAACCATAAATAATCTCAAGATAGGTGCTCAAATACTACTTGGATTGCCTTTCGCATATACAAAAGGAGTTATTGTAGATATTAAACCAAACTATTCCCTTCGACCCGATTATTCGCCCGAATATGGACGTATCATTATTGAAGAGGTAGATAGATTCGGTGTTCCGACAGGACTTACTAACATTTACTTCTACCCACGCGGCCCACAAAGATTAATATTAGGTGAATGGGTTCCAGTAGATCCAGAATTTACTGGATTAGCTATAAATCCGGCCACGGGAAAAGAGTATGTATTAGGAGATGTAGTAGAACAGTTTGCAGTGCTATCTAAGGGTGTGGAAATTGAAGATTATATAAAGAATCCTTCTTATGTAAAATCTGTAACTACATCTTTCGAGGATGAACTACAAAAGTATCATACATTCTTTCTTCGAGTGAACCTCGACGTAACGAACGGACCTAATTTAAAATTTGTTATCGACTACCTTCTTAGTATGAAGCCTAGTTACACAACTATGAAAGCTTTTGCGCAGATCAAGTTAATAGATACGATTACTATTACAGATAAATTTGCTATGATTCCCACAAGTTTATTGTTTGATGTAGAAGGCATGTCGTTACCGACAGCAAATGTTATGGGTTCATACGTAGACTCTCAGTATATTTTTAATGTATCTGGTGAAATGTATAGTCGCTATATCAAGGGTTTTGATCTCGTTAGTAATGGATCTACAACAGTTACTTCTATCGGCGGCGGATTTGTAACACAAAGAGTAAACGAATTACACGACTCGCCTTTTATTTCCGCCGGAGATTTAGTTAAAATATATGGAGGAGTAAATGATGGTGAGTATCGAGTTGTGTCTGTAATAGATGATACAACCTTAGTATTAGATACCGCTTTACCCACAGCACAAGATCAAAGATTTTCTATCTACAAACAAATAGAAAATCCTATTTATACAGGATCAGCAACAGTAACAGGCGGTTCTAATAACATAACCGTTCCTTCTGGAAACCTTTCTGCCGGAGTAACCGTTGGAGATTATATATACTTCTATGGAACCTTGGTTAGTACTCCTTATAGAATAGTAGCTATAAATAATACTGTACTCACTGTAGATAAAGTAGTAACAGAACCTTCTAATACATATACGTTCAAAATATTTAGGGACAGTTTATTAACCAATTTCTTATTACAAGAGTCTCTTCCTACTTTTGTTTGTTCTTTACTTAGCGGCGATCCGTGGATTGTATTAAATACTGGAGATGAGTATTTAATACCTAAAAAAGGAGACGTATTATACGTAACTTCATATCCTCCTTTTGAAATAATGGATGTAGATATAAATAATAGGAAAGTGTATGCAATACCTGCGCCGACTATGAATGATACTCAAGACGGATATATAGAAAGACTGGAAAAACCACTCGGTTTTCCTATCGAATTACACACTACTACAGATAGTGTTGAACTTACTATATCTCCAACAACCTCGACTGTTACAACCATTTCTGGTAATGATGTAATTACATTTAGTTTTGGCACCAATCTATACGACTGGAATATACTACCTGGAGACTTTTTCAAGGCTATTAATGGTTTTGATGCAACGGTGGATTATGGATATGGTGCTGGATACGTGCCAATTGTAGAAGTTTTATCTAGCACGTCTCTTAAAATAACTAGACCGACTGTTGCTACACAGAATAACGTCACATATAAATTAGCTAGAAGAAGATAATACTGGCCAAAAATAATTTAATTCAGGGCTCTCGGTCCAATTAAACTGACTGTACCATTCTATGTTCTTATGTAACAAAGCGGCGCGATGAGAAGAAAATACCCTTTCGTCAGAAAACCAAGCAGGATATATAACATGTCCAGGTTCTATATATTTACTTAAAATGTTCTTGTAACCACGTATCTCCCATTCACGTAGAATACAGTTTCTATATTCTATCAAAGCATTTTCATAACCTTTCCACATAACAACTGCTGGATGATTTTTCCAAGCAGTATAATTACCGTTTAATATATCCAGTATTTGCATGGCTTCTTTTCTCTGACAGCCGAGCCGCTGTCTATCTAACTGCCGCGCCGTCAGAGAAAAGTCTCTACACGTTAGAAATGTTTGCATTAATACCTTTCAAAATGGTGAACAACACCTTTACCTATAAAGGTCAACCCACTTTCACAGTGTTCATGTGGATATACATTCTGAAATTTTCCGGTGTGCAATCCTACACCCTTGGTACAGTAGACTAAATCTCCATTATCTAACAACGCTACCATATAAAAATACTCGCCAAAAAATTTAAGATCCTTTCTTTGCTCATCTATATTTTTCTTCAAAAGCGCATAGAAGTTATGAGGTATACCAAGAGCGAATTGAAGTGATTTCTTTTTATTTGCCCTATTTTCATATAGTAGATGTTTGTACTCATCTCTATTAACAATACACATCAAAAATACTCATTGTGATGGACGATACCAGTTCCAATATAAATGTACTCACTATCGGTGTTACCGAGTATACCACCGTAACCACAATTAACGCATACGAGTTCACCTGTATCAAGAAGTGCGACGTGATAATTACGTGGAGATGAGCTTTGATTCTCTGTGTCTACGTACTTTTTACAATAGAAGTGGTAAGTTCTATTTAATGGAAACTTTTCTTTTCTGCCACCTTTATATTTTCTATTCTCGTATAGCCACTGACTATAATCAGAGCTGCTCGACATGATGATGTCTCCCTTTACCTACACAAACCGCATCGTACAAATGCTTGATACAATCTTTATTATTCCAATAGTAGACTAATTGTCCTGTATTTAGCAGTGCAACTCCTACCCACGGACCACCATACCACTTCTTTTTTGGCTCTGTGCTTACGTAAATATATTCACCGCTTTCATGATACTTATCCTCTCCAGGAAATTTTATAACATTCTTTACTTCAGTACAGAGATGTTCTTCTAGACCTAACATATGTTTGTTATTCCAAGATTTCTTGACATTTTTTCATTACCGCGCGAGAGTTGTTGTATGTTTAAAGATGTAGAAACAACCAAATCAAAAGTAACGATTTGGGTGAAGAATAAAATGTATGAGTACTTAGATGACACTTCTACAAGAGAAGTAAAAGGTCATGTAAGGATTGTTGGATATGAAAGAGGTAAGAAAGTATTAGAACGAGATGGCCATAACATTTGGACAGTCGAGGGGCGTAAATATTCAGCTATGATGAAAGCATATCAATCATATGCTCCACTTACCCCGGCGCGGCAAGATAGAATAAGATATATTGGAATTGGCTCAGGTACTCAGCCAGAGGTAGGTACTGTATCCCGTCTAGTAACTCCAGTTCCGTATAATGTAGGAAATGATTTTCTAGCTACACTTGATTTACCCACTTACAGTATTGACGGAACTGAGATTACCTTTTCTCGATCTTTTGCTGTAAATGAGATCAGTGTTGTCGGTACTGTTTCAGTATCAGAAGTTGGACTATTCACTGATGGAATTGCCCCTACATACGCGCCGGGAACTCGCCCCGTTAGCTTTGCGGCAGCGACAAATCAAGTACCTATGGGATATAAAACATTTGAACCATTCCCTAAAACAACAGATATTACGTTACAAGTACAGTATACACTTATTCATAACTAACTCCCGTGATATATACCGTTGCCAATGTATAACCAGCCAGTTTTTCTTATTAGTACGTCTTTTAATCGCTCAGCATCAATATCTACACCAGATTTTACAAAAACTAACAACCCATTATCGAGTAGTGCGATATTGTACTTACCGTATCCCCAAAGTTGTTGTTCTATATCACCTTTCTCAACAAAGAAACTACGTCTGTACGGGTTTTGACGTTCTTTTGTTATAAGATGTTTAGGTACAGCACCTTCTGTATAAACTAGATGCGCATATTCTTCATAAAGTGCGGGAGTCATCGAGCTTTTCCTGTAGCATTCGGCGGCCAATCAGAAAAAGACGGAAATGCTCTCGGCCCGCACCCAAAAAGAACTATAGTAAGAAGAACAAAAATCTTCATTTTAACCTTTCCCATTACTTTTCTTTTTTCTGATCACTGTGTGAATAACACTATTTCCTAAACACTTGCTGTCTTTAGGTACGTATTCTACATACGTACTGCCTCTAGCAGAATACACAAGAGTACCACATGGAAGCATGGCAATAAATATAACCCTTTGTTCAGTGTCTATAAGTTTCAATAAGTCCTCTATACTATGTTCGTTTTCTTTAATATACATATAGTACGTCCTTCCAATGGACCAATAAGAGGTATGTACTTCATATCCTTCAGGTATTTTGCCGTCAAATATGAAATCTTTATACTCTTCTCTAGTAGCTACCAGTCTTGACATCTCACAACCTTCCCATGGACGACACCCTTTCCTAAATATACAGTCCCTTCATGTGCTCGCGCATCTTCTTCTTTATTCCATCCAGTAAGTGTGTATACAAGTTCTCCTGTACCAAGAAGTGTAACATAGATGGAGTGTGTACGTTCAAGTAAGTCTTTTAATGTAGGGTAACTAACCATATGAAACGTATGACCTTCTATAGTACTTCTTTGCAATTTCCACCCTTTAGGAATGTCGCCAGTAAATAAAAGATTCTCGTAGTTATTTATTTCTAACATTTTCCTATTCCCGAGTGAACGATACCTTCTCCAATATAAAAGTATCCTCCCTTCTCGGCGTGTTTTAAGGCATCTTCCTTACTATACCACCCTCCCATACTAATAACAAGCTCTCCACTATCTAGCAGTACTACGACCGGACTGAGGGTGTACGCGAAGGTGTTGTCAAGTGAATCGGCGACCATAAAAAAATAACGATCCCCCTCACTCCAATTTTCTATAAGTTTAAAACCTGACGGTAATTCTCCATTAAAAATTAGATGTCTGTGCTTTCGTATGTCAACTGTCATAAACATCTTATACCTTTATTTACATTAAAAATTTCAGTACACTCGGTGTATGTTCAAACAGTTAAATATTGATAAGTCAACTATTCTTGGTTCCGCCGCCGTAGGTAGAGTAGTTAGACCCTATCTAACAGGTACGCAGAGAAAGAATCCTCCTGATATGACTTCAACCGTCCCTTATTTTCCTGCGCTATCTGGAAAATCCCTAACTATTACTATAGAGGGAGATGTAAATGTAACTTTTACAATTGTTTTTACTGGAAATAGTATGACACAAACCCTATCAGATATAAATGTAAATCCCGATATAGAAGCAACTGATACATTCGGTTATTTAACAATTACATCTAAACACTCTGGAAATAGAAACAGTATAAAAGTAGCTGGTGGAACGGCGACCTCTATTTTAGGTTTTTATGTAGATCCTCACCCTATGAGTATTTGTATAGCTGGAGAAATCGATAGTGGAAAACCTACATATTACGAGAATAGAAGCAAAGGATCAACAACCATACTAGAAAGGGAACCTGTTCAGAAGGAAGTTTTCAATAGATCGAGCGCCGGTGTGGCTTACATACTTGACACATTGCTTTCAAATTTAAATAGAGAGATAGCTATTGTGAAAGAATACAGTGTTACTATTGCGGGATCTTCTTTCACAATCCCTTCCGACGATAGGTTCTATCTCCCGATAGATAACATTTTCATACCAAACCCAACTAAAACTCAACTAGAGAAAGTAGTTACTATAACTGATGATAACCACAATTTATTATTTGATAGTAGTGGCGATAGAGTCGGTGTTACTTCAATTACGTACGGACCTTTCGTAGATAATACTCAAACATTTACAACATGGACTGTAGCTGATGGAAAATCTGTATTCGGCCCTCTTACACACTATCAAAAGGTAAAAGAGACGGCCAGTGTAACAGAGATAGTTGGAAATATTGTGTATTGTCCTGGTGCCTCGTTCGTATCTAATAAGGTACAAGTTAACGACGTAGTTTCTATTAACGGTTCTACAAACAGTACTCCTTATAACCATGATGGAGAATACGTGGTTGATGAGGTTATTTCAGAGGAGTATTTAAGGTTACGTCCTAAAGGTATGACGGACCCTTACTTAATTTCTTCCTATGCTCCTTCTTCTTTAAATCCCGCAAGAAAAGTTGGTGAAATATATGGTACATTAACAGTCTATCTAGGTAAGTTTTGCCCTCTGAATATGTACGCAGGAAGCATGACCTTTAACCTGTCTTCACCATTAAACGGTACGTATAAAGTAGCTCTACCAATTGGTAAAACTGTTTCAAGTATTCTTCAAAGCGATCTAGTACAGCACTTACAGAAAGAAAGTGGCGGTCAGTTAGAGGTAGGAAGTAAAATTACAGATCCACTCGTACCTCGTATTATTGCAAAACCAACTACAAAAACTCTTCTACTTGAATCTTTTACTAGTCCGGCGGCTTTTAGAATATACCTTTTGTTAAATGGTGGCGTTGAATTAACATATAACGCGAAATGGAATGGTGTAGTCTATGTGAAAGATGATATTACTAAAACACTCACTATAATTAAAGAGAGTGTTGACGGTGTTCTAATAAAGACTGACAACCTGTACATAGATCTAAATTCCACTACAGAAAAAGTCATAACAAAATACCAAGTTGCTAGTGAGTTTTTTGATGGTATGAATACAACACTTACTATTCCTGTATATACAGGTTTAGTTAGTGGTAATTCTACATTTAAATCAGGTATTTATTTAGGGAGCGGTTTTTCTAGTGATACAGAACATCTAGTACCTAAAATTCAATTTAATAGTAATTCCGCCGCAGGTAAATACACACTGTTGTCAGAAACTATTTTGGCGGCAGGAAGAAAAAGAGAATATGTAAAAGATGATGGAACCGCTGTAACTACAGTAAATGCTTCATGGGATGGTTCTCAATGGTTAAAAGATGTATCAGCAAATTCATCAACAAAAGAAGTACTAGATAGTGATACTTTGA
>JACCDT010424407.1_pt1 | contig 10964 bp, 6 predicted proteins | sample 7446291 | NCBI WGS metagenome assembly JACCDT01 (sample SAMN15323446, study PRJNA562643) | freshwater metagenome | isolation source: river surface water | place: USA:Blue River Watershed | collected 2017-08-17 | reverse complement strand
TTGTGGCTGGCCGACTGGGTGTCGGCGTTGGACAGGAAGTCGAAGAAGGCGGCCACGCCCTTGTATTCCTCGGCCTTCTTGCCCGACATCACCCACAGGCTGGCGCCCCCGATCACGGTGTCTTGCGGCGCGCCGGCCACGTCGGGGTAGTAGGGCAGGGGGGCGACCGCGAACTTGAACTTGGCGTTCTTGGCCACGTTGCCGTAGAAACCGGAGGAGGTGGTGATCATGGCGCACTCGCCGGAGACGAAGGTGGCCTCGGGCGCATTGCCGCGGCCCTTGTAGACGAAGAGGCCGGTCCTGGCCATGTTGCCCAGGTTCTCGATGTGACGCACGTGCAGGTCGGAGTTCACGACCAGGCGGGCGTCCATGCCGTCCATGCCGTTGCGCTTGGTGGCCAGCAGGGTGTTGTGCCAGGTGGAGAAGGATTCGAGCTGGGTCCAGCCCTGCCAGGCCAGGGTGATCGGGCACTTGTGGCCGCTGGCCTTGAGCTTGGCGGCGGCCAGGGCGACCTCGGGCCAGGTCGCCGGCGGCTTGTCGGCGTTGAGGCCGGCGGCGGCGAAGGCGTCCCGGTTGATGTAGAAGACCGTGGTCGAGCTGTTGAAGGGGAAGCTCATCATCTGGCCGTTGGGGGCGGTGTAGTAACCGGCCACGGCGGGGATGTAGGCGCTGGGGTCGAACTTCTTGCCGGCGTCGGCCATGACCTTGCCCACCGGGATGACGGCGCCCTTGCTGGCCATCATGGTGGCGGTGCCGACCTCGAAGACCTGGAGGATGTGGGGCGCGTTGCCGGCGCGGAAGGCGGCGACGGCGGCGGCATAGGACTCGTCATAGCTGCCCTTGAAGACCGGGACCACCTTGTAGTCCTTCTGCTTGGCGTTGAATTCCTTGGCCAGGTCATTGACCCACTCGCCGTTGACGGCGGTCATGGAGTGCCAGAACTGGATCTCGGTCTGGGCAGCGGCGGGCAGGACAGCCAGGGCGCCGGCCGAGGCCAGGGCCGCGATTGCGGCGTTTTTCAGTACTTTTTTCATCAGGGATTCCTCACAGTGTCTGGAAACGGGCGAGCAGTGCTCCATGGGAGCATCGCATCGCATTGTGACAATTGATTGTCCCGCCACCCGTCATCGGCCCGCCTCCGGGTTTCCCCCGTCGCGGCGCGGGGATGTATTCCCTTTGGTAACATCCCCTGTCAGCCGGCCCTGTACCCCTCGGCCCGAGCCCTTCTCCCCGGCTGAAGTCCGATCGCGATGAACGCCCCGACCCCCCTGAACCACCTGCTGGCTGCTCCCGACGAATCGTCGCCACGGCTGCGCGAGATTCCCTACAACTACACCTCGTTCTCCGACCGGGAGATCGTGATCCGTCTCCTGGGCGAGCGCGCCTGGGAGGTGCTGGGGCAGCTGCGCCAGGAGCGCGCCACCGGCCGCTCCGCCCGGATGCTCTACGAGGTCCTGGGCGACATCTGGGTGGTCCAGCGCAACCCCTACCTGCAGGACGACCTGCTGGACAACCCCGGCCGCCGCCGCCTGCTGGTTGACGCCCTGCACCACCGCCTGGGCGAGGTGCAGAAGCGCCGCACCCCTGACCGCGACCTGGCCCGCGACGCCCTGGTGGGCGAGCTGCTCGAGGCCGCCACCCGCGCGGTCGCCGCCTTCGACGCCGGCTTCAAGGCCATAGCCGACCTGCGCCGCAAGGCCCAGCGCGCCCTGGGGCGCCTGACCGCCCGCGACAACATCAAGTTCGACGGCCTCTCGCGTGTCTCGCACGTCACCGACGCCACCGACTGGCGGGTCGAGTACCCCTTCGTCGTCCTCACCCCCGACACCGAGGCCGAAATGGCCGCCCTGGTGCGGGGCTGTATCGAACTGGGCCTGACCATCATCCCGCGCGGGGGCGGCACTGGCTACACCGGCGGCGCGATCCCCCTCACCTGGAAAAGCGCGGTCATCAACACCGAGAAGCTCGAAGCCATGACCGAGGTCGAGCTCGTCGCCGTGCCGGGCCACGCCCAGCCCGTGCCCACGGTGTGGACCGAGGCCGGCGTGGTCACCCAGCGGGTGGCCGACGCCGCCGAGCGCGCGGGCTTCGTCTTCGCGGTCGACCCGACCTCGGCCGAGGCCTCCTGCATCGGCGGCAACATCGCGATGAACGCCGGCGGCAAGAAGGCGGTGCTCTGGGGCACCGCCCTGGACAACCTGCTGTCCTGGCGCATGGTCACCCCCGACGCCGAGTGGCTGGAGGTGGTGCGCCTGGACCACAACCTGGGCAAGATCCACGACGCCGAGGTCGCGACCTTCGAGCTGCGCTACTTCCCCGGCGACGCGAAGAAGATCGACTGGTCGCGCCCCGCGCGCACCGAGCGCCTGGAAATCCCCGGCCGCACCTTCCGCAAGGAGGGCCTGGGCAAGGACGTGACCGACAAGTTCCTCTCGGGCCTGCCCGGCATCCAGAAGGAGGGCTGCGACGGCCTGATCACCAGCGCGCGCTGGGTGGTGCACCGCATGCCGGCGCACACCCGCACGGTGTGCCTGGAGTTTTTCGGTCATGCCAAGGACGCGGTGCCCAGCATCGTCGAGATCAAGGACTTCATGTTCGCCGAGCAGCGCCGCACCGGCACCGTGCTGGCCGGCCTGGAGCACCTGGACGACCGCTACCTCAAGGCGGTGGGCTACACCACGAAGAGCAAGCGTGGCGTGCTGCCCAAGATGGTCCTGATCGGCGACATCGCCGGGGACGACGCCGACGCGGTGGCCCGCGCCGCCTCCGAGGTGGTGCGCCTGGCCAACTCGCGCAGCGGCGAGGGCTTCACCGCCATCAGCCCCGAGGCGCGCAAGAAGTTCTGGCTGGACCGCAAGCGCACCGCCGCCATCAGCCGCCACACCAACGCCTTCAAGATCAACGAGGACGTGGTGATTCCGCTGGACCGGATGGCCGACTACACCGACGGCATCGAGCGGATCAACATCGAGCTGAGCCTGCGCAACAAGCTCAAGCTCGTGGGCGAGCTCGAGGCCTTCTTCGGCCGCGGCCAGCTGCCCCTGGGCAAGGGCGACGACGCCAGCGAGATTCCCAGCGCCGAGCTGCTGGAAGACCGCGTGGCCCAGGCCCTGGCCCTGCTGGCCGAGGTGCGCGCGCTGTGGTCCGACTGGCTGGCCCGTGTCGACGAACTCTTTCCGCAGCTGCAGGACCACTCCCTGCGCGCCAGCTGGAAGACCCAGGTCCGCGCGCCCCTCTCCCAGATCTTCCCCGGCCAGGCCTTCGGGCCGCTGCTGGCCGAGGTCAACGCCATCCACCAGCGCGTGCTCAAGGGCCGTGTCTGGGTGGCGCTGCACATGCACGCCGGCGACGGCAATGTGCACACCAACATCCCGGTGAACAGCGACGACTACGCCATGCTGCAGGCCGCCCACGAGGCGGTGGCCCGCATCATGGTGCTGGCGCGCTCGCTGGGCGGCGTCATCTCCGGCGAGCACGGCATCGGGATCACCAAGCTCGAGTTCCTGAGCGACGAGGAGCTTGCGCCCTTCGCCGACTACAAGCGCCGCGTCGACCCGGAAGGCCGCTTCAACCGCGGCAAGCTGCTGCGCGACACCGGCATCACCACCGACACCGGCGTGGCCCTGCGCGCCGATCTGGCCCATGCCTACACGCCCAGCTTCGGGCTGATGGGGCACGAGTCCCTGATCCTGCAGCAGTCGGACATCGGCGCCATCGCCGACAGCGTCAAGGACTGCCTGCGCTGCGGCAAGTGCAAGCCGGTGTGCGCCACCCACGTGCCGCGCGCCAACCTGCTCTATAGCCCGCGCAACAAGATCCTGGCCACCTCGCTGCTGGTCGAGGCCTTCCTGTACGAGGAGCAGACCCGCCGCGGCGTCTCGATCAAGCACTGGGAGGAGTTCGAGGACGTGGCCGACCACTGCACGGTCTGCCACAAGTGCGCCTCGCCCTGCCCGGTGAAGATCGACTTCGGCGACGTCTCGATGAACATGCGCAACCTCCTGCGCAAGATGGGGCAGAAAAGCTTCCGTCCCGGCCAGGCGGCGGCCATGTTCATGCTGAACGCGACCAACCCGGAGACGATCAAGCTCGCCCGCACCGCCATGGTGGGCGTGGGCTTCAAGGCCCAGCGTTTCGCCAGCGACCTGCTGCGCGGCTTCGGCCGCAAGCAGACGGCCCTGCCGCCCTCGAGCCATGGCACCGCCCCGATCAAGGAGCAGGTGATCCACTTCGTGAACAAGAAGCTGCCCGGCGGCCTGCCCAAGAAGACGGCCCGTGCGCTGCTGGACATCGAGGACAAGGACTACGTCCCGATCATCCGCAACCCCAAGGCCACCACCTCCGAGTCGGAGGCGGTGTTCTACTTCCCCGGCTGCGGCTCCGAGCGCCTGTTCTCGCAGGTGGGCCTGGCCACCCAGGCCATGCTCTGGGACGCCGGCGTGCAGACCGTGCTGCCCCCGGGCTACCTGTGCTGCGGCTACCCGCAGCGCGGCTCGGGCCAGTTCGACAAGGCCGAGAAGATCATCACCGACAACCGGGTGCTGTTCCACCGCGTGGCCAACACGCTGAACTACCTGGACATCAAGACGGTGGTCGTCTCCTGCGGCACCTGCTACGACCAGCTCCAGGGCTATGAGTTCGAGAAGATCTTCCCGGGCTGCCGCATCGTCGACATCCACGAGTTCCTGATGGAGAAGGGCTACAAGCTCGACGGCGGACAGGGCTACCTGTACCACGACCCCTGCCACACGCCCCTCAAGCTGCAGGACCCGATGAAGACGGTGAAGGCCCTGGTCGGCGACCAGGTGATCAAGACCGAACGCTGCTGCGGCGAGTCCGGCACCCTGGGTGTCTCGCGCCCCGACATCTCCACCCAGGTGCGCTTCCGCAAGGAAGAACAACTGCGGAAGGAAGAGGCCGCCCTGCGCGCCACCGGCTCGGTGCCGGCAGAGGGCCCGGTCAAGGTCCTCACCAGCTGCCCGAGCTGCCTGCAAGGCCTCTCGCGCTACGGCAACGACCTGCAGAACGGCCTGCTCGAGGCCGACTACATCGTGGTCGAGATGGCCCAGCGCCTGCTCGGTCCCGACTGGATGCCCCAGTATGTGAAGGCCGCCAACCAGGGCGGCATCGAGCGTGTGCTGGTCTGAACGCCCATCGAATTAAAACTGATTAGCTAAAAAACAACTCCTGCGTGTATAAAAGCACCCATTGATGGGCTGCTGCCCCGCCAGGGGCCAGGAGGTGGGGATGCGGCTGGGGTCCAGGCCCGGCGCGGCACACGCTGTGCGCCACGCGGGCGTCGCCATCGGGGCGAGGGCGCGTGTCGCCCTGCGCCTGTTCGCATTCTTCCTGTGCGCTTCGCCGCTCGCCGGCCTGCTGCTCGCCCCTTCGGCGGCGCAGGCCCAGGCCCGCGCTGGCGAGGTCGAACAGGTCCGCGGCGTCGTCGTCGCGCAATTCCCCGGAGAGCCGCCCCGCAGCCTCGCCACCGGGGCGCCCCTGCGGGAGGGCGAGCAGCTGCAGTCGGCGCCCGCGAGCAGCGCGGTGCTGCGGCTGGACGACGGCACCCGGCTCACCCTCCGGCCGGACACGCGCCTGGTCCTGCGCACCTGGCGCTACAAGGCGCAGGCGGCCGGCCAGGAGCCGGTTCCCGACAACGCCCTGGTGGTGGACCTGCTGCGCGGCGGCCTGCGCGCGGTCACGGGCCTCGTCACCCGCAGTGGCCCCGATGCCGCGCGCATCCAGACCCAGGTGGGGGCGATCGGCATCCGGGGCACGGACCTCCATGCCCGGCTGTGCCAGGGCGAGCCGGATTGCGTGGTCCCCGGGAGGGGCCCGAAGGGGCAGGGCGGCCAGGGGGAACGCGCGGGGAGCCGGCAAGGCGCGCCCACGGCGGCCCCTCCTACCAGCGCCCGGGTGCTGCGGCTCGAAGGCATCGCTGACGCCATTGACCTCCTCGACCGCCGCCGCCGCCTGGTGCCCGGTGCCAGCGTCTACCCCGGCGACCGCGTCGCCACCGGCCCCGGCAGCCACCTGGTGCTGGCCTTCCGCGACGGGTCGCGCATGACGCTCGGGGCGGCCTCCGAGCTGCGCATCGACGAGTACCGCTACGACGCCCAGTCGCCGCAGGAGGGCCGGATGCTGATGACGGTGCTGCGCGGCACCCTGCGCGCGCTCACCGGGCTGATCGCCCGCGCCGATCCGCGCCACGTCACCTTCAACACGCCCACTGCGACGCTCGGCATCCGCGGTACCGGCTTCGACCTCGCCTGCCTGGGCGACTGCGTCGACGGCCGGCGCACGCCGGCCGAGGCCGACTGGCTGCGCGTGTGCACCTGGCGCGGCGCGGTGGACATGCGTCCCCCCGACCAGGAGGTGGCCGACCCGGTGGTGGAGGGTGACTGCGCCGCGCTCGGTCCCGGCGGCGTGCAGGCCCTGGCCGGCCCGCTCGGCGTGGGCGGCCCCCGGCCGGACGGCCTGGACGTGCCGGCCTCCTTCTTCTCCCAGGCCAGCCTGCCCGATCCCTTCGAGGGCCTGCTGGTCTTCGTGGACGTCGGCGGGGTCCGCCTCTACGGGCCGGGCGGGTACCGCGACCTGGGCAATGGGGAGGGCGGTTACTCGACCAACACCGAGCTGGAGCGGCTGGACGACACCAGCGGCCTGCGTGACCAGATGGGCTCGGACGCCCAGGACCCGACCGTGTTGATCGGGCCCAAGCCACCGATCTGCACCCGATAGCAGGGGCCGGCCGGCGCGAGCGAATGAACAGGAGGGCGAGCATGGAGTCGGACGAGCGAATGACCTGGCCCGGAATGGCCGCCATGGCTTGTGCGGTGGTGGGGATGGCATCGGCCTGGCCGAGCTTTGTCTCGGCTGCGGATGCCGAGGACGCGGTCGGGGCGGGCAAGGCGACTGCACCAATAGCCAGCGCCGCGCCGCAGGCGGAACTGCGCTTCGACGTCACCGGGTTCGATCTGCGCGGACCAGATCCCTTGCCCCCGGGCGCTGCCCGCGCCGTGCTGGCGCCCTTTGTCGGACCCGGGGCGACCCTGGCGCGCCTGCGTGAGGCCGTGGCCGCCCTGGAGCGGGCGCTGCGCGCGCACGGCTTCGGGCTCTACCGCGTCCGGCTGCTGCCGCAGGCGCTCGAAGGCCGGGTGGCGCTGGAGATCCGGCCCCTGCGACTGGGCACGATCGAGGTCCAGGGCCTGCGCCATTCGACCGATGCGCAGGTGCGGCGGTCCCTGCCCTCGCTGGTCCCCGGCGCGACGCCGGACCTGCACGAGGTGGCGGCGGAAACCGCCCTGGCCAATGACAACCCGATGCGGCAGGCGCAGCTGGTGCTGCGGGAACGGGACGTTCCGGGCGGGGACGACTCGGTGAACGTCCAGGTCCGGGTGCGTGAGCGCCGGCCCTGGCTGGTGACGGCCAGCCTGTCCAACCACGGCAGCCCGGCCACCGGGCAGGACCGGTTCACGATCAGCGGGCGGCATGCCGACCTGAACGGCCGCGACATGGACCTGCAACTGGCCTTCACCACCTCGCTCGAGCAACCCCGCAGCGTGCGCCAGTTCGGCGCCGCGCTGCGGGTGCCGCTCTACGGCGTGGGCTGGCAGCTGTCCGGCCAGTTCACCCGTTCGGACGTGGTCGGCGACTTCGGCGGCTTCACCAGCAGCGGTGCGGGTCATGTGGCGGGGCTGGACTATTCGACCTACCTGCCGACGGGCGGGCGGGCAAGGCACCTGGTGGGGCTGTTCTTCCAGGACCGCCTCTACGAGTCGACCCGCATCGACGGCCTGGTCCTGCCTGGCCAGGTCGACCGTCGCAGCCGGCCGATTGGTCTGCGTTACGCGGGCCGGCTGGAGGCGGACGCGGGGCTGGCGGAGCCGGGCATCGGCCTGGGTGGCCTGGGCGGAGACTGGCAGTGGGCGGCCGACTGGCAGACCAACACCGGCTGGGGACCCGGCAATGACCTCGCGGCCTACCAGTCGGAGGATCCGCGCATCCGCACCGTGCGCTGGCAGGCCTTGCGGTTCTCGCTGGGCCACACCCGCACCCTGGACGGCTGGGGTCTGGCCTTGCGGACCCAGGGCCAGCTGGCCAGCACCGCGATGATCAATGGCGACCAGCTGGGCCTCGGGGGCGTGGCCTCGGTGCGCGGTACCCGCGAGGAGCGTCCGCTGTCCGGGGACAGCGGCTGGCTGGGCTCGGTGGAGCTCACCACGCCGGCGCGCGAGGGCTGGCGCCTGGCCGGCTTCATCGACGCCGGGGTGATCCGCAACGAGCCGGCGCCCGAGGGCCGGCCCGTCCATGACCGGCTTGCCAGCGCTGGCCTGGGGCTGCGATGGAACCGGCCGGACTTCGCGATGGTGCTGGATTGGGGCCGTATCATCGAAGGCAGCCGGACGTCCCCCGCGGTGCTGCCCTCGGCGCCGCGGCGCGGGGATGAACGGCTCTACCTGGCGATCACACTGGCCTTCTGACCGGCCGCCCGCCTTCCCCCGTCATCCCATTTCCCACCCGAAGCCCATGGCCGGACTCGAAGCCGACACCCCCACGCCCCTCGAAATCACCGCCCATGGCCAGTCCCACGTGCTGGAGGTGGCCTTTTCCGACGGCGCGCGCTTTCGCATCCCCTTCGAGTTGATGCGCGTGTACTCGCCCTCGGCCGAGGTCAAGGGGCACGGCCCCGGGCAGGAGGTGCTCCAGACCGGCAAGCGCGGGGTTACCCTCGAGGCACTGGAGCCGGTGGGCAACTACGCGGTGCAGCCGCATTTCTCGGACGGGCACGCCAGCGGCATCTTCACCTGGGCCTACCTGTATGAGCTGGGCAGCTCGCAGGACCGGCTCTGGGCCGAGTACGAGCGGCGCCTGGCCGCCGCCGGCCGCGGCCGCGACGACCCCATGCCCGAAGCGGCCGGCCCCGGCTGCGGGCACTAGTCCGGCGGCGAAGTCCCGCGCAGATTCGCCGGGTGTGGCGGGGCGCCCACTGCCCCTGCGCCAGCAGCCCCAGACTCCGGGGGGATTCGAGGGCTGCGGCGCGTGCGCCTCCTACAATCGCCGGCATGACCACCACCCATTTCGGCTTCCAGCAGGTCGACGAGCAGGACAAGGCGCGCCGCGTGCGCGGCGTGTTCGACTCGGTCGCCTCCCGCTACGACGTGATGAACGACCTCATGTCGATGGGCCTGCACCGCGCCTGGAAGGCCTACACCGTCATGGTGGCCGACCTCCAGCCCGGGCAGCAGGTGCTGGACATCGCCGGCGGCACCGGCGACATGTCCGAGGCCTTTGCCCGCAAGGTGGGGCCGACCGGCCGGGTGGTGCACACCGACATCAACGAGGCCATGCTGCGCACCGGCCGCGACCGCCTGGTCGACGCCGGCCTGCTGCTGCCCACGCTGGTCTGCGACGCCGAGAAGCTGCCCTTTCCCGACGCCAGCTTCGACCGCGTCTGCGTGGCCTTCGGCCTGCGCAACATGACCCACAAGGACCAGGCCCTGCGCGAGATGAACCGCGTCCTCAAGCCGGGCGGCAAGCTGCTGGTGCTGGAGTTCTCCCGCATCGCCAAGCCGCTGGCCAAGGCCTACGACTGGTACTCCTTCAACATCCTGCCCCGCCTGGGGCAGATGGTGGCCGGAGATGCCGAGAGCTACCGCTACCTGGCCGAGTCCATCCGCATGCATCCCGACCAGGAAAGCCTCAAGGCCCTGATGAAGGAAGCCGGCTTTGGCCATGTGGACTTTCACAACCTCACCGCCGGGGTGGTGGCGCTCCATGTTGGAATCAAGTGCTGAGCGGGCATCCGCTTGCCTCATGAAGGAAGACGAGAGATGAAGTTCTGGACCGCGCTGGTCGCCAGCCTGTTGCTGGTGGTTTCGATGGAAGCTGAGGCGGCCCGCCGCATGGGCGGTGGCCGGTCGATCGGCAAGCAGTCGGGCAACGTGACCCAGCGCGAGGCGGTCCGTCCGTCCGCGCCAGCCAACACGGCCCCGTCCAATGCCGCGGCTCCCGGCACGGCTCCCGGTGCCGCGCCCGGTGCCGCCGCCGCGCCCGCAGCGGCCCAGCGTCCTGCCGGCGCCGCGCCATCGCCCGCGGCGCAGCCCGCCCCCTCCCGCCCCTGGGCGGGCATCCTGGGTGGGGTCGCCGCCGGCCTGGGCCTGGCCTGGCTGGCCCACTCCCTCGGCCTGGGCGCCGGCTTTGCCCAGTTCCTGCTGTTTGCCCTGGTGGCCCTGGTCCTGATGACGGTGTTCATGACCGTCATGCGGCGCCGTGCCGCGGCCACCGCCTCCGGGTCCGCGTATGGCCAGGGCGACCCCGGCCGTGCCGCCAGCGCGCCGCAGTACAACCCGTCCAAGATCGGCAACGACGCCTCCGCACGGCCCTGGGAGAGCGAGCCGACCTACTTCGAGCCGTCCGCCCCGGCGCCGGCCTCCTCCGGCGGCCTGCGCATCGGCTCCGGCCTTGCCGGCGGCAACTGGAGCATCCCGGCCGGTTTCGACGCCGAAGGCTTCGTCGCCGCGGCCCGCCGCAACTTCATCGTGCTCCAGGAAGCCTGGGACAAGGGCGACATTCCGACCCTGCGCTCGATGATGACCGACGAGATGGTGGGCGAGATCCGCAACCAGCTGGCCGAGCGCGAGGCCCACCGCGGCGCCGGCCCCAACCAGACTGACGTGGTCATGCTCGAGGCCCAGCTCCTGGGCGTCGAGGACCTGGGCCACGGCTACATGGCCAGCGTCGAGTTCTCCGGCCTGATCCGCGAGGAGCCCTCCGCCGGCCCGAGCCCCTTCCGCGAAGTCTGGAACATGACCCGCACCAAGGACGGCGAGGACGGCTGGCTGGTCGCCGGCGTGCAGGCCCTGCAGTAAGCACCCCCGCCGGAGCGGGAATAATCGGGGCATGGCCACCACACCCCCGTCCCCCTCCGAGCTGCTCGACGCCTTCGCGGGCAAGGTCCTGCCCGCGCT
>JACCDT011377937.1_pt1 | contig 10968 bp, 10 predicted proteins | sample 7446291 | NCBI WGS metagenome assembly JACCDT01 (sample SAMN15323446, study PRJNA562643) | freshwater metagenome | isolation source: river surface water | place: USA:Blue River Watershed | collected 2017-08-17 | reverse complement strand
TTTTTCGTAACTGTTACAACTTGCAAACAATACAATTGCAGCTACTAATTTTAATGTTGATTTGATCATTTTAGTTTAATTGTGTTAATTGAGATTTATATGTTTCTAATATGTTTTTAAAATCTTGGAAAGTTTCATCTACAGATTTTTTCGAACTTCCGCCAGCAGCATTTGCATGGCCTCCACCCTCAAAATGCGTTCTTGCAAATATATTAACATCAAAGTTACCTTTGCTCCTAAAGCTCCATTTTCTTTCTTCTTCCCTGTCAATTACAATTGCGGCAAATTTGATCCCATGAATGGATAATAGATAGTTCACCAACCCTTCTGTATCCCCTGTTTTTAGTTCATATTTATAGATATCCGTTTTAGGAATGGCCATTACAGCAGTCTTATACTCAGGAAAAACATGCATTCTATTTAAAAAAGCATTCCCCATAAACTTCAATCTTCCTTCTGAGGACTGGTCGTAGATGTTTTCGTGAATAATGGAATGTTGTAGACCAACTTCTTTCAAATGTGCCACAATTTTATGAACGGATGCTGTGGTAGATGGGAATCTAAATGAGCCCGTATCAGTCATTAAGCCGGTATATAAAGCAGTAGCAATATCCAGATTGATTAGATTACTATGACCTGATTGTACAATGATATCATAAATCATTTCACAGGTGGAGCTCATTTTTACATCACTAATGCCATATCCAAAACTTGGGGTATCGGGTTGTTGGTGATGGTCTACTAATATTTTAACTGCTTTTGCATCTCTTATCACTGACTCCATATTTTTAGTACGGTGTAGGATATTAAAATCTAAACAAAATATATAATCAGCAGCTTGAATCAATGCAGCTGCTTTTGCTCTATTCCCCTCATAATCAACCACTTTATCAATACCTGGCATCCAATCTAAAAAAGGTGCCCAATTGGTCGGAGAGACCACTGTAACATCATGTCCGAGTTGGATTAAAAAGTGGTATAAAGCTAAACTTGACCCCATCGCATCTCCATCTGGTTTTTGATGGGCAGTGATAATAGCTTTGAAAGGCTTTTGTAAATGTGGATAGAATTGTTCGATTGATTGCATAAGACCACAAAATTAACATAAATCGGATGTTTTTCAGTAATTTTGCGCCCACAATTAGAAACAATATAAAAAATAGATATGAACAACAAAACATTCACAATGATTAAACCAGATGCAACCTCTAAAGGGTATACTGGTGCTATATTAGATCAAATCATCAAAGCTGGTTTTACTGTTAAAGCAATGAAATGGATTCATTTATCACCTGCACAAGCTGGTACATTTTATGAAGTACATAAGGAAAGACCTTTTTACCAAGAATTAGTTGACTTTATGAGTAGTGGCCCTATTGTTGCAGCGATTTTAGAAAAAGACAATGCAGTAGCAGATTTTAGAACATTGATTGGTGCAACCAACCCTGCTCAAGCAGAAGAAGGCACTATCCGTAAAAAGTTTGCAGCATCAATTGGGGAAAATGCAGTACACGGAAGTGATAGTGATGAGAATGCAGCAATCGAAGGTAATTTCTTCTTTTCAGGATTAGAAAGGTTTTAAGTATATAAAATAGCCCTTAAGCAAATTTAATGGCCATTTTATTTTCGTCTAATGATTTTTTCTAGGCCACCCATAAACGGTGGCCTAGATTTTTTTTACACAATAACAAGCAAGGAATTACTTTTTTGCGCCACGAGTCTTTGGTTTACCATATTTTTTCTGCATGGCTTCCTTATGGTTCTTTCGCACATTTACTTTTTTATTCTTCTCAGATTTTTCATGAAAAGCTGGGCCTACATCTTCTTTTTTAGGCAACTTAATTTGAATGATTTTCATCTTCACTTTTGGAATCTCATCCTCAGTCAATAAAGTTGATATTTCAAGATCTTCAGGTAATGCTTCCATTGGTATTGATTGCTTCATTAAAGTCTCGATAGCCATTTTTTGCTTTGCTTCTTTTGCAGTAATAAATGTGATTGAAATTCCTTTTTTATCTGCTCTTCCTGTTCGGCCAATCCTATGAATATAATTTTCGGGTACATCAGGTGTATCAAAATTGATCACATGTGTTACCTCTGCAACGTCAATACCACGAGCCATTACATCGGTTGCAATGATATATTTAAAGATACCTGCTTTAAATTGATTCACTGTATTGAAACGATAATTTTGTTCTTTATTAGAGTGAATAACGCCAACAATACCTGGAAATTTTTCAATCAATTGATCGTATAATTGTTCTGCTAAACTTTTTGTAGCTGCAAAAATCAATACTTTAGTCATGCTCTTGTCAGCAATTAATAAATGTTCTAATAAATTCACTTTAGTATTGAAATTTGGAAGGTTATATCCAATTTGAATGATATTTTCTAAAGGTGTTCCTGTAGGTGCCGCTTCTACCCTAACTGGTTCGTTAAAATAATCGTTTATTAATTTTTCAACATCCTCTGTGATGGTGGCAGAAAATAATAAATTCTGTCTTTTTGCAGGGATAAGTTCTAAAATATTGGTAATCTGTTTTCTAAAACCAAGATTCAACATCTCGTCCATTTCATCTATTACTACCTTTTTAATATACTTTGTTTTAAGCGCCCCATTCATAATTAAGTCAAATAATCTACCTGGTGTAGCCACTAAAACATCCACCCCTTTTTCTACTTCTATTTGTTGTGTATTGATATTCACACCTCCAAATACACCTACCGTAATCACACTCATATAAGGTGTTAATTTTTTAACAGCTTCTACAACCTGTACCACCAATTCCCTAGTAGGTACAATAATTAGTATTTGAGGATCTTTATTTTTATCAAATTTCCATTGTCTAAGACAGGGTAACAAATAGGCGAAAGTTTTACCTGTTCCAGTTTGGGCAATACCACAAACATCCCTTCCAGACATTACCACAGGGTAAACACGGTGTTGAATTGTTGTTGGATGGGTATATCCTAAGTCTTCTAAGGCCTTAGCTAAGGGAGAATTGATGTTTAATTGGTCAAAAGTCATAAGGGCGAAGTTAACTCAATAAACCCATACATTGGGGATAGCTATTTCAACCATAATCATGCTATTTAAGGCCTAAATAGCCTTCAATTAGTAAAAACAAAGTATATTGCATCAAATTCATTGACTCGATGACAATTCTTCTCAGGCAAGTCAAAATTGCTGATCAGCATTCGCCATTTAACGGCAAAGTAAAAGATATCCTTCTTCAAGACGCAGTATTAGTTTCCATTCAAGATCATTATGATGGAAAAGCAGATCAAATAGTTGATTTTCCAGGTACTATTGTAAGTTTGGGATGGGTCGATCCTTTTACCCATTTTTGTGACCCAGGATATGAACATCGAGAAACATTAATGACAGGTGCCGCAGCTGCTCGAGCAGGTGGTTTCACCACTGTTTTTGTAGTTCCAAATACACAGCCTGTGATTGACAATAAAACTCAGGTGAATTATATCGTTCAACAACAGCAGCATCTTCCAATTGAAATTTTACCTATTGGCGCATTGTCCAAAAAAATTGAAGGAAAAGATTTAGCAGAGATGATAGATATGCACCAAGCAGGAGCAGTTGCATCAAGTGATGGCTTATACCCTGTTCAAACCAACTTACTTTTTCTGAAAGCATTACAATATGTAAAAACTTTTGATGGAGTAGTCATCCAAATGCCAATCGATAAAAGTATGGGGGCTGTTGGATTAATGAATGAAGGGATTACATCAACCCAAATTGGCCTACCAGGCATTCCTGCGATTGCAGAAGAGTTGATGATTGCAAGAGACATTGAATTGTTAAAATATACCAATTCTAAACTACATATTACCGGTGTAAGTACGGCAAAGGGAATTGCATTAATTGAAGCTGGTAAGAAAACAGGTTTAGCACTCACATGTAGTGTTACTCCATACCACTTGTATTTTAACGAAACTGATTTAAATACCTACGATACCTTGTTGAAAGTGTACCCGCCATTAAGAACAATAGCAGATCAAGCAGCTTTGCAAGATGCAGTTCAACGCGGAGTGGTAGATTGTATCAGTTCCCATCACCAACCTCAGGACTGGGATGGAAAAACAATTGAATTTGAATATGCAAAAGCAGGTATAGCTTGTATAGAAACTACTTATGCAACTATCAACCATTTATTTCCGAAATTAAAGGACGAAGCCATTGCTAATTTGTTATCTAATCATGCTAGACAGATTTTCAACCTTGGCTCAAATACAATTCAAGAAGGTCAAAAAGTAGATCTCACTTTATTCAATCGTACAACTTCAATTACACCAACTAAAGCAGGATCTAAAAGCAAATCAGTGAACAATCCTTTCTTAGATAAAACATTAAAAGGAACAGTTATTGGCACTTATTCAAAAGGGCAATTACATCTTAATTATGGATAATCATTTCTAAAAAAATATAAATAACAACAATCCTATTTTTAAATAAACATAATTATGGAAAAACAAATCACTTCTCATATCGTTAAAGGCGCTATTTTAGGCGGTATTTCTATTTTATTTAGCGTTATTATTTATGTGTTTAATTTATATACTACTCAATGGTTAAACTGGTTAAGCTATGCTATTTTAGTGGGTGGTATCATTTACGGAAATATTTTATTTGCAAATCAAAATGATAACAACGTCACTTTTGGTAATATTTTTGCGCATGGGTTTAAAACAATTGCTGTCACAATAGTGATTACAGTGTTATATACTTTACTTGCATTGTATGTTTTATTTCCAGACATGGTAGATAAAATCATTGAGCTTTCTAGAACAGAAATGCTAAAAAATCCAAAAATGACGGATGAGATGATTGATCAAGCAATGACTATGACTAAGAAATTATTCCTTCCATTTGCGATAGCTGGCGCCATATTTGGTACTGGATTTTTAGGCGCGATTGGTTCTTTAATTGGTGCAGCTGTTGCAAAGAAAAATCCAGTAGATCCATTTAAACAAGATACAGCTCAATAAATTAAACATGCAGATATCTGTCGTTATACCTTTATACAATGAAGCTGAGTCTTTGCCAGAATTAATGGCTTGGATTCATCGTGTCATGGAGGCCAATTCATATTCATATGAAGTGATTATGATTGACGATGGTAGTGATGACGGCAGTTGGGATGTGATTACAAGTTTGCGCAATCAATATCCTCAATTAAAGGGTATTAAATTTCAGCGTAATTATGGCAAGTCTGCTGCATTAAATGAGGGCTTCAAAGCTGCTCAAGGCGCTATGGTTATGACGATGGATGCCGATTTACAAGATAGTCCAGATGAAATTCCTGAATTCTATACTATGATCATGGATCAAGGGTATCATTTAGTGAGCGGATGGAAGAAGAAACGTTTCGACAATACCTTCACTAAAAATATTCCTTCTAAATTGTATAATACTGTTGCAAGTAAAAGCTCAGGCATACATTTACACGATTTTAATTGCGGCATTAAAGCATATCAATTAAAAGTGGTAAAGAGTATTGAAGTCTTTGGTGAAATGCACCGTTATATTCCTATTCTTGCAAAATGGGCTGGATTTAAAAGAATTGGTGAAAAAATAGTACAACACCAAGCAAGAAAATATGGACATACAAAATTTGGTTGGGAAAGATTTGTAAATGGTTTTTTAGATTTATTAACCATTCAATTTTTATCCAAATTTGGCAAAAAGCCAATGCAATTTTTTGGATTGATTGGTACCCTATTCTTTATAGTAGGTTTTGTTTCTGTTTTTTATATCATTGTAGCTAAGTTCATTGACCCTGATTCAAGTATCACGAATAAGCCTGCTTTTTTTATTGCATTGACTTCCATGATCATTGGTACACAATTATTTTTAGCAGGATTCATTGCCGAAATCATGAATCGCAATGCAGCAGACAGGAATGTTTATTTAATTGAGGAGAAACAAGGATGGTAGATCGATTGATCATTATGGGGCCAGCATGGCCATTAAGAGGCAACCTTGCTGCTTTTGATGAAAAACTAGCGCAAGATTTCATGCAAGCTTCGATCCAAACCAAAATTTATACATTCTCCTTACAATATCCAGCTTTTTTATTTCCAGGAAAAACACAGTATTCCTCCGACCCAGCACCAAAAGGACTTTCTATAGAAGTTGCAATGAATTCAATCAATCCTTTTAATTGGATTAAAGTTGGTTTAAAAATCAAGAAAGAACGTCCAGATTTAATTATAGTGCGCTATTGGATTCCATTTTTAGCGCCTTGCTTAGGGACAATTTTAAGTATAGTAAAAGGCAACAAACATACCAAGGTGATTGCTATTGTGGACAATATGATTCCACATGAGAAAAGAATTGGAGATACCTTATTCACAAAGTATTTTGTGCGATCTGTGGATGGCTTTTTAACCATGAGCAAAAAAGTACAAGAAGATGTACGTCTTTTTACCTATAAACCTTCTTGTATTTCTCCCCATCCAATTTATGATCATTTTGGAGAAGCATTACCAACATCAGATGCCAGGAAATTATTGAATTTACAAGAAAATGATAAGGTTATTCTATTTTTTGGATTTGTAAGGGCCTATAAAGGATTAGATTTATTAATTGAGGCGATGACTGATTCAGCTATTCAGGCTGCGGGCATTAAACTAGTCATTGCGGGTGAATTCTACGAATCACCTACACCTTATTTAGATCAAATTAAAGCCTTAGGATTGTCAGATTGTATCTCGGTGTACAACGAATATATTGGCGAAAGAGATGTGAAATTATATGTTTCAGCAGCAGATTTTATCATTCAACCTTATCGCAATGCAACACAAAGTGGTGTCACACCAATGGCCTATCATTTTTTAAAGCCTATGCTGGTGACCAATGTAGGTGGATTGGCTGATACCGTACCTCATGATAAAGTTGGTTTAGTAGTTGATCCTAATCCAAAATCTATTGCAAAAGGGATCCTTCAATTATATGAAAGAGGCACTGTGCACTTTATGCCCCACTTAATCTCAGAAAAGAAAAAATATAGTTGGGAACAAATGCGACAATCTTTTTTAACTTTGTACCAAGAATTATAATTTCTACAAATTATTTAATCCAATTCAACAAACTTGATCATATAAATTCATTACCAATGTCATTACAACAAATAAAGACGATTATAGAAGGATCAATCCAAGTAAAGCAAGCTTTATTGAATGATCAAGTTTTGGTTACAGAGATTGAAAAAATTGTACTTGCCATTACAGATGCATTTAAAAAAGGCAACGCCGTTTATTTTGCAGGTAATGGAGGAAGTGCAGCAGATGCACAACATCTAGCTGCAGAGTTTTCTGGACGTTTTTATAAAGACAGAAAAGCATTGCCTTCTGATGCTCTCCATTGCAATAGTTCTTATTTAACAGCTGTTGCCAATGATTATAGTTATGATGTAATTTATGCAAGACTTTTAGAGGGACTAGCTAAACCAGGTGATGTATTAGTAGGTATTAGTACTTCAGGTAATTCAGGTAATATTGTCAAAGCATTTGAAATGGCAAAAACAATTGGTGTAGTTACGGTTGGATTCACTGGTGCATCGGGAGGGAAAATGCAACCATTAAGTGATTTTTTAATCAATATCCCTTCTACAACAACACCAAGAATTCAAGAATCTCATATTTTAGTGGGTCATATTATTTGTGAATTAGTTGAAGAAAATATTTTCGGCAAATAAATGCTAGACAATTTACATATCACAAAAGATTGGACATTATTTTTAGATCGTGATGGCGTTATTAATCATGAAAAAAAAGAGGATTATATTCGTCATTGGTCTGAATTTAAATTTTACACAGAAAGCTTAGCAGCCCTTCCCCTACTCGCTCAAAAATTTGATCGAATTATCATTACGACCAATCAAAAAGGTATTGGTAAAGGTTTGATGACAGCAACTGATTTAGATTTGATCCATCAAAATATGACAAAACATATTATTGAATTAGGAGGTAGAATAGACGCGATCTTTTATTGCGCTGACTTGGATAATTTATCTATCAATAGAAAACCTCAAACTGGTATGGCTTTTCAAGCCAAGGAGAAATTTCCTTCCATTGATTTTACAAGGTCTATTATGGTCGGTAATAGGATGTCTGATATGGAATTTGGACGAAATGCAGGCATGCATACCGTTTACTTAGCAACTACACATCCGGATACGCCATTCCCTGATACTAAAATAGATTATCGTTATGATAATCTACTCCAGTTTGCTCATGCTTTATAAAATCTTTAGATTAATCTAATTTCAAAACTGCTAGGAAAGCTTCTTGAGGTATTTCTACACTTCCAATTTGACGCATTCTCTTCTTACCTTCTTTTTGCTTTTCTAATAATTTACGTTTACGGCTTATATCACCACCATAACATTTAGCAGTTACATCCTTACGCATTGCAGAAATATTTTCTCTTGCGACTACCTTTGCTCCAATTGCTGCTTGAATAGCAATTTGGAATTGTTGCTTTGTCAATAAATCCTTTAATTTTTCACATAGCTTACGTCCAAATTCAGCAGATTTTCCTCTATGAATTAAAGCACTCAAGGCATCTACTTTTTCATTGTTCAATAAGATATCCATCTTCACAATATCTGCATCTCTAAATCCAATCTGCGTATAATCAAAAGAAGCATAACCTCTTGTTTGACTCTTTAATTTATCATAGAAATCAAATACAATCTCAGTCAATGGCATTTCAAAAATCAATTCAACCCTTGTTGGGGTAAGATAGCTTTGATTGATCAGCATCCCTCTCTTCCCTAAACATAAAGTAATGATATTACCAATATAGTCTGGTGTGGTAATAATCTGTGCTCTAATAAACGGTTCTTCGATACGTTTGATCTTTACTGGATCTGGCATCTCGGTTGGATTATTAACAATAATTTTTTCGTCTCTTGTTGTGTATGCAATAAAACTTACGTTAGGTACAGTAGTGATCACAGTTTGATTGAACTCACGTTCTAAACGCTCTTGTACAATCTCCATATGCAAAAGACCTAGGAATCCGCAACGGAATCCAAATCCTAATGCTTGAGAAGTTTCTAATTCAAATGTTAATGAAGCATCATTCAATTGTAACTTATCCATACACTCTCTTAACTCCTCAAAATCATCAGTATTGACTGGATAGATACCAGAAAAGACCATTGGTTTTACTTCCTCAAAGCCATGAATCATTGGCCCAGGATTATTGGCTAAAGTAATGGTATCCCCCACTTTAACTTCCTTAGCCACTTTAATTCCAGTAATAATATAGCCTACGTCTCCTGCTCTTACTTCTGCCTTTGGGGTCATGGCTAATTTTAAAACGCCCACTTCATCTGCAATATATTCTCTACCTGATGCGACAAATTTAATTTTATCGTTCTTTTTTAAGACCCCATTCATGATTCTGTAGTATACAATAATTCCTCTAAAATTATTGAATACACTATCAAAAATCAATGCTTGTAATGGGGCTTCTGTATCACCAGTCGGAGCTGGGATTCTTTCTACAATCGCTTGTAAAATTTCTTCGATACCAATACCTGAACGACCGCTAGCCAATAAGATATCTTCTTGTTTACACCCAATTAAGTCAATAATTTGATCTGTTACTTCTGGAATCTTAGCACCATCCATATCAATTTTATTGATGACTGGGATGATCTCTAAATTATTGTCAAGTGCTAGATATAAATTACTAATGGTTTGTGCTTGAATTCCTTGTGATGCATCTACTAATAATAAAGCACCTTCACAAGCAGCCAATGCACGACTGACTTCATAACTAAAGTCAACGTGACCCGGTGTGTCAATTAAATTTAAAGTATAGGTTTCACCTTTGTGGATATAATTGATCTGTATTGCGTGGCTCTTGATCGTAATCCCCTTCTCTCGCTCTAAATCCATATCATCTAATACCTGGTTCATCATCTCACGTTCTGTAATCGTTTTGGTATGTTCTAACAAACGATCTGCCAAATTATTTTTCCCATGATCAATATAAGCGATGATACAAAAATTCCTAATGTGCTTCATGTAATTATGCGTGTTCTTTTTAAAACTATTTAAGTGCGTTGATGATGGCTGCAAATTCAGTTGCAATTAAAGAGGCACCACCAACTAATCCTCCGTCTACGTCTGGTTGTGAAAAAATTTCTTTTGCATTTGCAGCTTTCACACTACCACCGTATAAAATAGAAATTTGCTCTGCGATCGATTGTCCATATTGAGCAGCAAATACTGACCTTATATATTCATGAATTTCTTGGGCTTGAGCACTAGTTGCAGTTTTCCCTGTTCCGATGGCCCAAATTGGTTCATAGGCAATCACTACTCTTACAATTTGTTCTGCAGATAATTGAAATAAAGCATTTTTTAATTGTGCTTCAACAAAACTATTCTGTGTACCAGCTTCTCTAATTTCTAAAGGTTCGCCACAACAAAAGATTGGTGTGCTTCCAATCGCTAATACAGCTTCAGTTTTTTCTGCTAATAAAGCATCTGATTCATTAAAATATTCACGTCTTTCAGAATGTCCAAGTACAATATAATTCACTCCTACAGACTTATACATAGATGCAGCAATTTCACCCGTGTAAGCACCACTTGCTTTTTGATGACAATTTTGAGCAGCAACAAACATCTGTTTTTTACCTACTAATTTTTGAATTGCTAAAGGAATATAAATTGCTGGAACAGCAAAAATGGCGGATTGATTTTCGGTTAAATTTAAGTCAGAAGCTAACAATTGGTCTAATAAGCTTTCAGCCTCATTTTGGCTTAAATTCATTTTCCAGTTTGCTGCAGCTATTTGTTTTCTCATAATAATCATTTTCAAGGCACAAAGGTAACTAAAAATTAGCGCTATTCCATATGAAACAAGGCAGTTAAGACCTCCTTTTCGGCATCTGATATTTGGAATCCCTTCATTTTTTTCCAATTTTG
>JACCDT010831102.1_pt1 | contig 10969 bp, 10 predicted proteins | sample 7446291 | NCBI WGS metagenome assembly JACCDT01 (sample SAMN15323446, study PRJNA562643) | freshwater metagenome | isolation source: river surface water | place: USA:Blue River Watershed | collected 2017-08-17 | reverse complement strand
GTGGTGCTCCAGCACTTTTTCGCCCAACTTCATCAACAAGCGACCACGCTCGAGCGCACTCATCTTGCCCCATGCGCCATCTAAGGCTTGGCGTGCGGCTTTGACGGCCAAGTCCACATCGGCTTTGTCACCGCGTGGGATTTCGTCAAACTTCTTACCGTCGATGGGCGACAACACATCCAGCACTTTGCCGGACACTGCGTTGACGGATTCACCGTGAATGAACATTTTTGCCATTTCTTCTCTTCCTGTGTGTGTGTTCAATGTGTGAGTGCTTCAACAAATGAGCCACGCTCAATCGTCAAAATTTGGTTAGGGATATCGGTCAACAAGGCCGCATTCGATTCGGTGATGATCACAGCCAAGTCAGGACGTGATTGGCGCAAACGGGCCAAAGCTTCGGCGTATTGCAAAGCCAGCGCAGGTGCCAAACCTTGGAAAGGCTCGTCGAGCAGCACCAAGTTTTTTCCCACCATCAAGGCACGGCCCAAAGCGACCATCTTTCCTTGACCGCCAGACAAAGCAGCGCCTGAGCGAACCAGCATGGGCTTGAGCTGAGGCACCACGTCTAGCACATGGCTCAAACGCTCTTGCATTTCGGGCTCAGACAAACCCAAGACCTCGCAAGGCAGACGCAGGTTCTCTTCGACGGACAAGGTCGGGAAAATCACGCGGTCTTCGGGCGCGTAGCCAATGCCCACACGTGTGCGCTCGTGCGCAGGTGCGAGCATGAGGTTTTCATCATCCAAATGAATTGCACCACTGCTGGGTGTGACCAAACCCATGATGCTGCGCAACAAAGTGGTTTTACCTGCACCGTTGCGTCCCACCACCGCTGTGGTGGTGCCTGCGTGCACTTCCATCGACAAAGCACGCAACACAGGCGAGCCTGCAAGAGACACCGACAAGTTATCAATCTTCAGCATGTCATGTCTCCCAACACTTCTTTCTTGATTTGTGGATTGCTCAGCACATCGCTGGGCGCACCATCGGCAGCAATTTGCCCCGATATCCAAGCGGCCACACGTGTGGCGTATTGCGAGACGATGTCCACGTCATGCTCCACAAACCAGCTGGTGACTTTGCGTTCGTCCAGCGCTTGCATGATGAGGGCCATCAACCCGTGCTTGTCTTCTGACGACACACCGCTGGTGGGTTCGTCCATGATGATGAGCTTGGGATTGAGCATCAAAGCCATGGCCACATCCAACAACTTCTTATGGCCTTCAGGCAACGAACCCGACAACTCACCCGCCTTGTCACGCAAGCCCACCAACTCCATGGTCTCCAGCACTTCGCTGTGTGACACCGATTGCGACAGAGGCGTGAGCCATGACAACTTGCCACTGCGTGCAGCCGCAGCAATTTCTAAACACTGTTGCACGGTGTGATCGACAAACAGCTGCGGCAACTGGAACGAACGGCCCATGCCCAAACGCACGATGTCGCGTGGCGTTTTAGCGGTGATGTCTTTGCCATTGAACACAATTCGACCTGCATCGGGCTTGAGGTAGCCGGTACAGATATTGATGAAGGTGGTTTTGCCTGCGCCGTTTTGGCCAATCACGGCCAAACGTTCGCCTTCGTGCAATTCAAAGTCAATGTGGTCAGCGGCTACCACACCGCCAAACGACAGGCACACATCCTTCGCTTTCAAGATGGGTTCACTCATGCCTGCTCTCCTTTGTTTTCTTTTTTCTTATTGAACGCGCCAATGATTCCTTCAGGCGCCACCACGATGACCACCAAGAGCGTGATGCCCAAGAGCAGTTGCCACACGCCTGCCATATAAGCCGAGGCGGCGAGCTTGACCACTTCAAAAATGCCAGCCCCCACAAAAGCCCCCAGCGCATGACTGGCACCGCCCAAGATCATGATGAACACAAATTCACCCGAACGCATCCACGAGCCCATATCAGGCGTGACCAAACCTTGCGCCAATGCAAAGATGGCACCAGACAAGCTGAGGAACACACCTGAAATCACATAACCTACCCACAGCACTTTTTGTGCGGACAGGCCCAGATATTCCAAACGGGTTTCGTTGGTTTTCAAACCAGAAAGCGCTTCACCTGAGGCCGAGTGGATGAAGCGTTGGTAGAACCAACCACAGCCCAAAGACACCAAGAGCGTGAAGCCCAACAACAAGGTTTCAAACTCACTGCGTTCAGTCACAAAACCAAAGAAGGTTGGACGGTCCACGCGAATGCCATCAGAGCCACCGGTGAGCGAATACAACTTACCCAACAAGGCCACGATCACCATGCTCACCGCCAAGTTCAGCATGCCAAAAAAGATACCGCGGTAACGCACCATGAACAAGCCCAGCACCGCAGAAAACGCGGTGGACAAAACCACGCTCCACACAATGAGCATCAACCCATCTAACTGTGGAAAAGCTTTGGCAGTGAACGCCACCGCATAAGCGGCCACACAAGCAAACATGGCATGACCAAATGACACTTGACCCGAGCGTGCGGGCAACGACACACCCAGTGACGCCAAGCCGTAACACAGGCCCAAGATGCCAATGGTTTTCATCCAAGGAAACAGCAAGCCAATGACCATCAGGCCAACAGCGAGCACCAAAGAGATAGTTCCGAATCGCATCAAATTCTCCGTGCTTGCGCTACTGTGAACAAACCATTGGGACGCACCAACAGCACCCCCAACATGATGATGTAGGGCATGGCCACCTCAAACTCAGGCGCCATGTACACCGCGATCGAACGGGCCAACCCAATCATCAATGACGTGATCAATGCGCCGGTGATTTGCCCCAAACCTGCCGTGGCCACGACGGTGAACGACACCACAATCATTTCGGCACCAATGCCGGGTGAGAGCGAAGACACAGGCACAGCCAACGCGCCACCCAAGGCCCCAAACACTGCACCCAGCACAAACACCAAGGTGGCAATTTTTTTGGCGTTGATGCCCAAAGCGGTGGCCACTTCGCGGTGATGCGTGATGGCCACGGTTTGTTTACCCAAAGACGTTTTCTTCAAAAAGAAGTTCAGCCCCAAATAGCTGATGAGCGCAATGCAGGGAATGACCACCACTTGGTAGGTGGTGTAGGTCACGTTGAACACTTCAAGCGTGCCCAAGCGCATGACCAACTCGCCTGCTGAATAGGGCGATGTACCCCAAATGAGTTTTTGCAAATCTTCAAACATCACAAAGGCGGCAAACGTCACCAACAGTTGCAACACGGGGTCTTTGTTTTGGAAATAGCGCAAGAGGCAGACTTCTAACAACAGCCCCATGACCACACCCACCACCACCGCGGCCACAAGCAAGACCAAAAACAACACCGGCGTGCTAGCCAAGTCATGCCGCATGACAAAGCTGGTAATGCTGGCTGCCGTGTAGCCACCAAAGGCATACAAACTGCCGTGCGCGATGTTGAGTACACCCAACACACCAAAAATAAGCGTCAGCCCCAGAGACATGAGAAACAGCAAACCAGCGTAAGACACGCCGTCTGCGATTCCCAGGAGCAAGGTATCTAGATTCATTGCAAACCTGCCTTTTGAAGAACAAATTTGGCCAACATCACCACGGGGCGATCGACCATTTTTCCGTTGAGTTGCACCACCCCACCGTTGGCTGCTTTGTCAGCGGCCACGACGGCTTGGGCATGTGCTACTTCTTGTGCCGAAGGCTGAAAGCCTTCAATGACGGCATCCACTTGTTTGGGGTGAATGCACAGCTTGGCGCCAAAGCCCAAACGCTTGCCACGCATGATGTCGGCTTGAAGTTGATGCTCTGACTCAATCTGCACCGTCACACCATCAATGGGTGCCGCGATTTCGGCCAAGCGACTGGCCAACAAGATTTGATAGCGCACCGGCAGCAACTCCAACTCGTCAGGGCCGCATTGCAAGCCGAAACTAAATTGCAGGTCAATGTTGCCCAGCGACAAACGCAAGGTATTGGGGTGCGCTGCAATCGCCTTGAGTTGGTCCACGCCTTTGGCGCTTTCAATCATGGGAATCAACACCGGCGTGAACGACAAGGCATTGCAGACCTGCGTCAATTGCTCAGCTGATTCAGTCTTGGGCAAGATGAGGTGGCGAATGCCCAGCTCATCGACCAAGCGCAAGTCATCGTCCAAATACGGTGTACCGCAAGCGTTGATGCGCAACACAATGCGCTCGGGGCACTGCTTGAGAAAAGGCACCAACTCACGGCGAATGGCATCGCGTGCGGCGTCTTTCTCAGACAAAGGCACAGCGTCTTCCAAATCAACAATCACCGCATGCGCACGGGTAGCCAGCGACTTCGCAAAGCGGTCGGGTCGGTTGGCAGGCACAAACAAAAAGGCTTGTGCAAAAGACAAAGGACGTGTCATGTCAACCATGTCTCCATGCGCGGGGCTTTTTCGATGGCCCATAACTTGGCAATGACCGCACGCATTTCGGCTTCGGTGGCCGAGTGGCTGTAGGTAGCCAAGCGAATGGCTTTGCTTTCAATTTCTTCGCGCGACAAGGTGTTGCCGGGGTCGCCTTTGGGTTCATCCACACGACCCTGCAACACACGGCCATCGGTGGTGGTGACGGTGACTTTGCCAATCCAACGTTGGGGATAAGCGGTGTCAACTTCTTCATCGAGCACCATCTCCACTTTGTCGCGCAGCGACATGATGGCAGCATCTCTGAAGTGCGCATCAAACTCAGCCAAACCTGCGTGCTCGTACTGTGCAACCAAGGCCAGCACGGTGCCCATGCTGAATTTGCTTTGATGCACCGTGCTCGGGTCCACCACAGGTCCCAACACATCGATGGCACCTTGGTGCACATGGGTCACCACTTGGGCGATGTCGCTGAGCTTGAGCTGATGAGCCTTGACCACTTGCAACAACGCATCCGCTGCTGGATGGGTGTGTCGACATGAGGCGTGGTACTTGAACGAGGTTTCCACCGTGGCCCAACGCTGACCCAAGCCATCGGTGAGTTTGCGCACATCAGCGTCGGTAGACATGCCAGCAGCCATGCCTTGCGCACCTTCCAAAATGCACTTGGCACCTGTGAAGCCTTGCTTGGCCAAATAGGCCGACATGAGGCCCGTGCCTGCGGCGTGTGCCGTGTGCAGTTGCTTGGAGTCTGCGGCATCGCGCAAGAACTCCCACAAGCCTGCGGCTTGCGTGCCCGCCGAACCAAAGGCGTGGTTCATCTGCTCGGGCGTGAGCTTGAGCAAGCGCCCTACCGTTGCCGCTGCCGCGACACTGCCTGCCGTGCCCGTGGTGTGAAAAATTCGGTAGTGCGAGCGACCTAAAAATTCACCTACACGAATGCCTACCTCGTAGCCCGCCACACAAGCCACCAAAAATTCTTCACCACTCGCGCCGATCGCTTGTGCAACCGCCAAGGCAGGCGAGAACACCACGGTGGCCGGGTGGAACACCGAGCCGTTGTGCACATCGTCTTGCTCCACCACATGCGAGGCGGCGGCATTGGCCATCGCAGCCATGTAAGGGGACGAACTGCAACGGTTGAACAAAATTTCAGAAGGACCACCGTTGGGCCCCATGTCCAACACAAACTGCGTGAGTGTTTCCACCGCGTGGGCACCCTTGCCTGCAACGGCTGAGCCAAACCAATCGACCAACAGGTCTTCGGTTTTTCGTATCACCTCAGCAGGAATGTTGTTGGCTTGCAACTGCGCGGCAAAGGCGGCCAGTGCAGCACTGCCTGTCAATGCAGAACTCATCGTGTCACCCCCAATTCTTTGAAGATGGCTTCGGTGTGTTCGCCCACACGAGGAATCGCATCCATCCGGTAATCAAATGCGCTTTGCTGACCGGGTGGCAAAAGCGCAGGCAAATCGCCAGCGGGAGATCCCACCGTGGTCCAACGGTGGCGCGCCTTGAGCTGTGGGTGCGCCCACACATCGGCCATGGTGTTCATGCGTGCGTTGGCAATCGACGCAGCTTCTAATCGTTCAATCACCTCCGGCGTGGTGAGTTGTGCAAACGCTTCGAGAATCAGCGTCTGTAAAGCTTGGCGATTTTCGTTGCGTTTGGCGTTGCTAAAGAAGCGTGGATCTTGCGCCAACTCGGGCGTGAACAACACACCTTCGCAAAACTTCACCCACTCGCGCTCGTTTTGCAAACCCAACATCACCGTGCCGCCATCGCCCGCAGCAAACGGACCGTAGGGGTAAATCGTGGCGTGGGCCGCGGCGTTGCGTGTGGGTGCAGGTGCGCCGTCCATGGCGTAATACATAGGGAACCCCATCCACTCGCCCAAGGCTTCGAGCATGGACACATCGATGTGTGAACCTTCACCTGTTTTGTCGCGTTGAATCAAGGCCGACAAGATGTTGGTGTAGGCATACATGCCAGCGGCAATGTCGGCAATCGAATTTCCGCTCTTGCTGGGATGCTCAGGCGTACCCGTGATGCTTAAGAAACCCGCCTCGCTCTGAATCAGCAAGTCGTAGGCTTTTTTGTCGCGGTAGGGGCCATCGTTGCCGTAGCCAGAAATGTCACACACGATGAGGCGTGGGTGCTCGGCACGCAAGGTGGCGGCATCGAGCCCCATGCGAGCAGTGGCACCTGGCGCGAGGTTTTGCACCAACACATCGGCCTTGGCCAACAACTGTTTGAGCACAGTCAAATCTTGGGGGTCTTTCAAATCAAGCGCCAAACTTTCTTTGGAACGATTGACCCACACAAAGTGAGACGACTCACCGCGTGCACGTTGGTCATACGCACGCGCAAAGTCACCTGCGCCAGGGCGCTCCACCTTGATGACGCGCGCGCCCAAGTCGGCCAACTGACGTGTGCAAAACGGCGCAGCAATGGCGTGCTCCAACGACACCACTGTGATGTGGTCGAGGGGACGAACTTTTTTCTGTGTCATCGTGTCGCTCTCAGAACGAACGTGGCAAACCGAGGATGTGCTCGGCCACGTAGCTGTAAATCATGTTGGTGGAGATGGGCGCGACTTGGTACAAGCGTGTCTCGCGGAACTTGCGCTCGATGTCGTACTCACACGCAAAACCAAAACCGCCATGGGTTTGCAAACACACGTTGGCGGCTTCCCACGACGCTTTGGCGGCGAGGTACTTGGCCATATTGGCTTCGGCACCGGCGTTTTGATGCGCGTCGATTTTTTCGCAAGCTTTCCAACGCATGAGGTTGGCGGCTTCGAGTTCAATGAAGGCATCGGCAATCGGGAACTGCACACCTTGGTTCTGACCAATGGGGCGGCCAAACACCACGCGCTCATTTGCGTATTTACGCGCGCGATCGATGAACCAATAGCCGTCGCCAATGCATTCGGCAGCAATCAAGGTGCGTTCAGCATTCAAACCATCGAGCAAAGTTTTGAAGCCTTTGCCCTCCTCGCCCAACAAGGCGTCTTCTGGAATTTCGAGGTTGTCAAAAAACAGCTCGTTGGTCTCGTGGTTCACCATGTTCAAAATGGGTTGCACGGTCAGGCCGTTGCCAATGGCTTGCTTCAAGTCAATCAGGAAACACGACAAACCTTCCGAGCGTTTTGTCACTTGATCCACGGGTGTGGTGCGCGCCAAAAGAATCATCAAGTCGCTGTGCTGAATGCGTGAAATCCAAACCTTCTGACCGTTGATGACCCAGCGGCCATCTTTTTTCACCGCACTGGTTTTCAACTTCGTCGTATCACTGCCCGTGGTGGGTTCGGTCACACCCATCGATTGAATGCGCAAGTCGCCCGTAGCAATCTTGGGCAAGAATTTTTCTTTTTGTGCTTGCGAACCACTGCGCACGATGGCGTTCATCACATACATCTGGCCGTGACATGCACCCGAGTTGCCACCCGAGCGGTTGATTTCTTCCATGATGACCGAGGCCTCAGCCATGCTCAGACCAGAACCGCCGTACTCTTGCGGAATCAGCGCCGCCATCCAGCCTGCTTTGGTGAGGGCGTCTACAAATGCTTCAGGGTAGCCGCGTTGCTCGTCCACCTTGCGGTGGTATTCGTCAGGAAACTGCGAGCACAAGTCGCGCACCGCATCGCGAATGTCTTGGTAAGGGTCGTTGTGGTTCAACATGGAAATCTTTAATCAATCAAAAAGGGATCAGCCCAATGTGGCGGTGGCCTGCATAGTGAGCCAACCTTCGTGGTCTTGGGCCCACAAGCGAACCGTTGAGCCATTGACATCGGGTTCGCCACACACACGTAAGATGCGTTGATCCGCACATTCAAACGTGGGGCGCAAGGCTTTGAACTCAAAGCTGCGAATGGGGCGTTTGGTGTGGCGACGCACCAAGTCCACCAACAAGGTGGCAATCAAAGGACCGTGCACGATGAGGCCGGGATAGCCCTCGACTTCGGTCACGTACTTGCGGTCATAGTGAATGCGGTGCCCGTTGAAGGTGAGCGCGGAATAGCGAAACAAGAGCACATCGTCAGGCGCAAGGTCGCGCTGCCACGTGGCGTTCTTTTCGGCAGCCACAGGCGTTGGCACAGGGTCACTCGCTTGCGCCGCAGGACGATAAACAATGTCGTGCTCTTCGATCAAACACAGACCCTGCGCGTTATGCACCTCATGTTTGACCAGCACAAACAACAAGTCACCGGTCCGGCCAGATTTGTGCGTGACCGATTCAATGGTGGACACGCGCTTAACGTCATCGCCCACACGCAGCGGCGCGTGCCAGTGCAAACGCCCACCCGCCCACATGCGGCGCGGCAACGGCACAGGCGGCAAAAAGCCACCGCGTTTGGCATGACCATCGGGGCCAATTTCGCTTTGGCGATGGTGCGGCAAAAAGAACAACCAATGCCACAGCGGTGGCAGCTCGGTACCTGCTTGAGGCAATGGGTCGTCACGGTCCAAGGTGGCGCTGAGTGCGCGCAATGGCGCGGGCGTGACGAGGTCTTCCAACACCTCGCTTTGGCCTTGCCAAGTTTGCAAGTGTGCGAGGGTGGCGGCATCCATGTGTCGCGTCATATCAATCCACCGATGCGCCAGACGATTTCACAATGCGTGCCCACATGACCATGTCGTCTTGCAGCAACGCGGCAAATTGCTCAGGCGTGGTGGGCGCAGCCAACTCCACGCCTTGCAGTTCCAGCTTGTCACGCACGTCTTTGCTGGCCAATGTTTGCGTCATACCTGTTTGCAATTTGCTCAACACCTCGCCAGGCACACCTGCGGGCGCGAACAAACCAATCCACAAGGTGCCGCGATAACCGGGCACCGATTCAGCCAAGGCGGGTACATCTGGTAAAGCGGGTGAACGCTTGGAGCTACTCACCGCCAATGGCTTGAGCTTGCCTGCTTTGATGTGCGAGAGCGATGCAGGCAAGCTGGCAAACACCAGCGGCAGTTGACCGCCCAACACATCGTTGAGCGCGGGGGCTACGCCTTTGTAGGGCACGTGCTGTAAGTCGATGCTTGCCATACTGTTGAGCATTTCCCCAAGCAGGTGGTTCAAGGTGCCGTTGCCTGCGGAGGCATATTGGTAATGACCGGGTTTGGCCTTGGCCATTTGAATCAGGTCTTTGATATTGTTGGCAGGAAAATCCGGATGCGCCAACAGCACATTGGGCACAGAGCCAATCAAGCTGACGGGCTTGAAATCTTTGACGGGGTCAAAGCCCGGATTTTTGTAGAGCGCAGGGTTGATGGCTTGGCTGCTGCTGATGGTCATGAGCAAGGTGTAACCATCTTTGTTAGCCTTGGCTGCGAACTGCGTGCCCACATTGCCACCTGCACCCGGCCGGTTTTCGACAGCCACTGCGGTGTTCAGGACCTCGCCCAACTTTTGACTCACGATGCGCCCCACGATGTCATTGGTGCCACCTGCTGCCTGTGGCACAACCATCAAAATTGGACGACTGGGGTAAACCGACTGCGCCATTGCCGAGCTAGTGCACAGTGCATTTACTGCCAAGCTAGCGAGCACAAAACGTCTTGTGATTGAATTTAACGGCTTCATAGCGTTTCCATCCCTTGTGTTCAGATGGGCGAGATGTTCGACGCATTTGCGTCCTCGGACAATCGGTATTTTTAGGACCAAGACTTCTGTTTTTCCGAAGGCTCATGTTTTACGACTAATATTCAGACATGCATTTCGACCTCAATGACCTGCGTCTTTTTGTCCTCGCCGCCGACGAGGGCAGCCTGACCAAAGCCGCAGCCAAACACCACTTGTCACTGGCCGCTGCAAGCGCGCGCATCAAAGCGTTAGAAGCCCAAGCCGACTTACCACTTTTGTACCGCGAAGCGCGCGGCGTACGCCTGTCACCACCGGGACAAGCCTTCTTGTACCATGCCCGTTTGATGCTCTACCAAGTAGAACAAATGCGCGGCGATTTGCACGAATACGGTGGTGGCTTGCGCGGCCATCTCAGGGTATACGCCAACACCACAGCCGTCACAGACTTTTTGCCAGAAATCTTGCCACGCTTCATGGCAGAGAACCCCAAAATCAACATCGACCTTCAAGAAAAACCGAATGCTGAGATTGCCAAGGCGGTTCAAGATGGTCGGGTCGACATCGGCATCGTCTCAGGTCAGGTGGACACACTTGGCTTGCAAAGCTTGCACTTCAGCACTGACCGATTGGTGCTAGCCACATCGCGGCAGCACCGCTTTGCCAAACGCAAGCGCATCTCGTTTGCAGAAATTTTGGATGAAGATGCTGTGGGCATGCATCCAGCCAGTACCTTGCAAATCTTTTTAGGACAAGTCACCGAGCGCTTGGGCAAACCTCAAAAGCTACGCATTCAGCTCACCAGTTTTGATGCCATGTGTCGCATGATTGGCGCAGGTGTTGGCGTTGGCATCGTGCCGGAGTCGGCAGCCATACGTAATCAGGCAAGCATGAACCTTGCCTTGATTGAGTTAACCGAACCTTGGAGCGTGCGAGAGCGCTACATCTTGACACGTGACCAATCGGCTCTTCCGAGCTATGCCCATTCATTGATCAATCATTTGTGTCAGCACTATGTCACAGAAAGCACAAAACTCAAGC
>JACCDT010728104.1_pt1 | contig 10970 bp, 15 predicted proteins | sample 7446291 | NCBI WGS metagenome assembly JACCDT01 (sample SAMN15323446, study PRJNA562643) | freshwater metagenome | isolation source: river surface water | place: USA:Blue River Watershed | collected 2017-08-17 | reverse complement strand
TGGCAATCTTGAACAAGAGACCGAAGACGCGCGCTTGCTTTCGGTTGGCCTCTGCGGTGATTTCCGCCTGGACCCGTTGCACGAGTTTCTTCAGTTGTATTTTGAGCAGCGCCTGGTGGGCATCCTGGGTCCGCGTGATCTGTTTCTGCGTGGACTGGGTGAGACTTTTCTGGACTTCCTGGAAAAGGCTTTCCATCCGGATCATCAGCATCACGGAGGATATTTTTTTCTTCGGCGCAGGCAGCTCAGGGGCCTGCCTGGGGCTGGACTGAGCACCAGCGACTGCAGTCGGTCGCGGCAGCGACGCATCGCCCCACCGCACCTTGCCCTGGATGAACGGATGCACGATCGTAAAGCCCGCTGCTTGTGGGGGCCATCGGCCGGCGCCCGCCGGTGAGCTTCGGCGCCCATCGGCTACCGGAACCGTGACGGTTTGAAGGCTCATTTTTTTCTCCCTTGGGTGGTGGATCGCCCCGCCTCGATGAGATGCGCCAGCTTTTCAGCCTTTTCATCGATCGCGGGGAATGAATCCGCCGGGTACTCCTGGCGGAGCGTGTCGAGCACCTCCTGCGCCTCTTCGAATCGGTTCAGGGCGAGCAGGCACTCACAGGTATGCAGCAAGGGCGCCGGTTCGTTGATGTCGATCAAGAGGGCGATTGCATAGTGGTCGATAGCTGGCTCGTAGCGACCCAGCGCATGCAGGCAGGACCCGAAGGCAAACACGAAGCGGCATTCCCAGCTACGCGCCACCGTCAGCCAGCCAAAAAGGGTGAGCGCATCCTCGTAGCGCGCCTGGGTGTACAAGGCGTGACCGATGGCATACACGGATTCGCAGTCAGCATCCGACAGACCAGCCAACCCAGCGTCATCCTGGGTCAGCGGACTATCGACAATCCTGGCATTTAGCACCGGATCCGGATCGACCCGTGACGTCAAGGATGGCATGGCAGGTCTCCGCTCCTGTACACCACGTCCTCAGGAGGCCCGACCTCTCACGAGGTTGTCAATCATCGGAAAGTATTTGTCCTGGAGGCTCTTGATAGCTTCCATGAAGGCGTTATGCGTGGACACCGCACTGCCCCCTTCTCCGCTTTCGAGCTGGAAGGTCTGCCCCAGTGCCGTGGAGTCCGTCTGCAGAATCTTGATCGCCTTGGCGATGTCCAAGCCTTTGTGCTCCGACGTGTCGAACTGTTAGAAGACGGGTCCCGAGTTGGAGCCGCCCGTGCCGCTTCCCCTGCGGTCGTTCGGGTCCGGCAAATTCATCCCGGGTCTGGACCCAGTGACAACGGGCGTCGTCGCCCCCGTCAGCCGAGTCGCGAGGGGCGCTGTCGTTTCACCGAGAAAGGAAAGGTCCGGCATGCGCACACCGGTGAAGGGCGGGTTGTAAGTCGGGACCGACCCGCGTCCCGGTACATCGGTCATGACCGTTCCGGGCGTGCCAGGCGAGGGGTTGAGCACGGTGTGCACTGCGGACTGGTAAGCGACCAGGGCTTGGTTGACCTTCTGCATCTGGGGCTTGTTCTTGTCCGCGTATTCCTTGAAATCTTTCTGGCTGGCCTTTTCCGAGACCGAAATCTGCAGGGTGGTGAGCTCGGTCAGCGCGTCGTTCGCGGCACGCAAGAGGTCACGTACCTGGGTGAGCCTGTGCGTGGCGGCATCAACCTTGTTCTTTTGCCTCTCGAGTTGGGCCATGTGAAACTCGTGCAGGATCACGAAGAAATTGGTGGAGCGACGCTTCGTGCCACTAGTCCCCGCCGGCGATGCCGGTACTGGGGCCGGTTGCGCCCCTGTCTGGCCGGTGGCAGCCCCCGCGGACGGCGATCCGGGCGTGCCAAGGGGAAGACCGTCCTGCCACTGCTGGTTCCACAAGCTCCAGTTTGCGTTCGCCAGGTCGATCTGCAACGGCTGGCTCATCCAAGAATTGTTGACCATACTCTCTGCTCCCGGTTGACTGAAAAATTCGCCTGTTTTCACACTTGAATGGAATACGTCCTCACACGACCCGCGCCTGAACTTTTGCGCGCAAGGGTCGCGGGGCAGGCGCCGGCGAGGTGACCTCAATCCAGGCACGAGCCAGGAGTGGCGGGACCTCGTCTGGGTCGACGCGGGCGAGCGCAGCGAGTAGCTCCGGACTGGCTGTGCGCAGGGCGTCATCGATCATTTCGGGCGCCCTGTCCAGGGCCGACAGGGCCGCGTGGCAGCGGGTGATCAGGTCGTCGGCTGCCTCGATGTCACGTTCGAGATCCGCTTGCAAGCGGGCCAGCGTGTGCTCGGAGGGGCGCATGGAGACACCTTTCAGGGGGTGAGGCACCTGGAAGCCACAGGGCTCAGGGTTCGCTGCTAAGTAACGCCGGTGAACAGCCGGTTCCGCGGGAACCCGCCCCGCTGCGCCGTTACTACCGGATCACCCTCTTGCCTCGGGTGCCTCATGAACCTACGCCTCGACACCTCGCCGGTAGCTCAGCTATCCGACAGGTCCACCATGGCCGCACACGCCCATGCCCCGCAGGGGGGCAGCCACGGGAACAGCCCGTCGGTGCGGGTGATGGTTGACGCTCCGTCACCGCTGGGCAGCGCAGCCGAGGAGGTGAGCATGCACCTCGGCCAGCAGGTGGAACAGAAGACCCATGCCGAGCGCAGGATCCGCGGCAGCCAGCCTGCGCAGTACCTGACGATCGAGCAGATACGGCGCTACCTGGAGCAGGTGGGCGAGGCCGAATCCGCCCAGGCGCTGCAAACGCAGGCGCGCGGGCTGCTGCAGAAGGACAACCCCGACTTGTCCGATCCGACAGGTGACCCCTCCCCGGGCACGATGGCGCACTATCTCTTGCTCAACTACACGCGCGAGACGGCGCGGGAACAGGGCGCCCCTGCAGAAATCGTCGCACGGCTCGAGGATGCGATCGATGCCCTGTATGACCGGCATCCCGAGGCCATCCAGGCTCCCCTGGTCACCATCGACCATGCGATCCGTTTCGGGCAGGACGCCCGGGAAGTCCGCCAGTTCCAGCATTCGCTTCAAGCCATCCTCGGACAACCTACCCTGTCCCTGGCTCTGCGCGAGGTGATCGGTCTCTGCAGCTCGCGCGGTACCCGGCTCGAGCCCGCGATCGACAGCACCCTGCAGGCCCTGGGCGCCTGCATGCGGATCCCGGCCCACGCCGACGACAAGACCCTGCTGGAAATCCTGGTCAACGACCTGTACCACCTCAAGGCGCTCAAGACCACGCTGGAAGAGTGCAAGGCCCTCGTCTACCGTTTCCACCCCTTCCTGCAGGCCGCGCACTGACCCGGGAGCCCCAGGGTGAGCAGTACCGACGAGGACCCGCTGGACACGCTGGCGTTCAGGCTACTGGTCGACCTTGTGGAAATCAGCGGCGACAAATGGGTGGCGCCCGCTCGGTTCGCCGCGATCGTCGACGCCTGGAACGTCCAGGACCCCCAGGCCCGCATCGTCCTGTTGACCGCCATCCTGCGGCTGATGCGCAGCATGCCGGTCCGGGTGTTCAGGGACCTCGACCACAGGCAGTCACTGCTAGACGCGGCGCAGCACGCGCTGGATGCCGCCATCGAGATCGAGCACGAACAGGAGTGACCCTTGCGTTGGTTCCAGGACACGATCGAGGCGTTCAGCCGACAGCTTGGCGTCATTACCCCGGACGTCGGGCCGCAGGGCACGTTCCAGGTTACGGCCGAGGGCGGCGCGCTGCTGGTCATTGAGCCCATCGCTTGCGATATGGGCTTCGATGCGCTGGTCTATGCGGGACACCCAGTCGGCATGCACACACCAGGCCTGGCACGGCGCGCGCTGGCGCAGGCGCACCTCACCCAGGGTCTGCCCCATCCGCTACAGGTGGCGCTGCTGCCAAGCCACCCGGACCCGCTCCTGATCGCACTGACGCGCATTCCCGGCCGGCACTTCACGCCCGACCTGCTGGCGCATGCCGTCGATTTCCTGCATCGGTGGCTGGATGATGTGGTGACGGGGGGAGAGTCGGGTGTCTGACCTGCGGCTGCCCGGCAAGGACTTCTTCTCCCGCGGGATCGACCGGATCGTCACGCCGGCGGACGCGTCCCCAGCGGGGCTGCCGAAACAGACGACCTTGCCACCGGTCGAGCATGTGGCGCGCTCGTCGCTGGACCGGCTACTGGCCGCCTCCCGGTTTGAAGACGAGCTCGATCGGGCGCTGCGCCCCCGGATCAGCGACAGCAGCCTGTTGCGCCCCGGTGAATTCCATCGTGCCCTGCAGGACGCGCGCGCCTTGCTGGGTCGGCAGCCCCCGTCCCGGATCGTGGCGGGCGCGATCGAACTCCTGCAGGAGGAGGAGGCCCTGCGCGAGCTCGTCCAGATGCACCGTTCGGCGCTTTACTCCGCATAAGGCCGACCCATGCGATCCCGGGAAACTGCCGTGCTGTATCTCCTCGCGCTGGCCTACCTGCAGAACGCATGCCCCCGCAAAGCCGCCACCCTCCTGGCAGCGCTGGACAGCCTGGATCCCGACCAGCCCTCGACACTGCTGGCGCTGGCCTGGGCCCAGATCCGCAGCGGCGAGCCCGCGGACGCCCTGTCCACGCTGGGCCGCGCGCGCAGTACCAGCGGGGCCGGCGCGGCCTATCACCTCCTGCGAGCCCAGGCTCTCGGCGCGCTGCGGCGGCCATCCGAGGCCTATGTCGCGATCAGGATCTTCCTTCGACTGCGTGGCGCCGGCCCCAGCGAACCGCCACCACGGGCCTGACATGCAAGCTCTACTCTCCCGGATCCAGGCAGTCGCCCTGGCCGCTTCCAAGCGCAATGACATCGTGCTGGCGGTGATGCTGGTCGCCATCGTCTTCATGATGATCCTGCCGCTGCCCACCTGGCTCGTGGACATCCTAATCGGCATCAACATGACCTTGTCGGCCATGCTGCTGATGGTGGCCATGTACCTGCCCTCGCCCCTGGCGTTCTCGAGCTTTCCGTCGGTGCTGCTGGTGTCCACCCTGTTCAGACTCGGCATCTCGATCGCCACCACCCGGCTGATCCTGCTGCAAGGCGATGCCGGCCACATCGTGCAGACTTTTGGCAACTTCGTGGTGGGCGGCAACCTCGTGGTCGGCCTGGTGGTGTTCCTGATCCTGACTATCGTCCAGTTCATCGTCATCACGAAGGGCGCCGAACGAGTGGCGGAAGTCGGGGCACGGTTCTCCCTGGACGCGATGCCAGGCAAGCAGATGTCGATCGACGGGGACATGCGTGCGGGCACCATCGACATGGACGAGGCCAAGCGGCGCCGGCGTCTGGTCGAAAAGGAGAGTCAGCTGTACGGCGCCATGGATGGCGGCATGAAGTTCGTCAAGGGCGATGCGATCGCCGGCTTGATCATCGTGGCGGTGAACCTGCTCGGAGGCATCCTGATCGGGACGCTGCAACGGGACATGTCCCTGAGCGAGGCGGCCCGGACCTACTCGGTTCTCACCATAGGCGATGGGCTGATCGCGCAGATCCCGGCACTGTTCATCGCCATCTGTGCGGGGATGATCGTGACCCGCGTGCAAAGCGACGAGGACGCCTCCAACGTCGGTCGCGACATCGGCACGCAGGTCCTGGCCGAGCCCCGCGCCATCATCATCGCAGCTGCCGTGGCGCTGGGAATGGCCCTGATTCCCGGCATGCCCACCTTCACCTTCCTGGCTCTGGCTGGGCTGCTGGGCGGAATCGGGTGGATCCTGCTGCGCAAGAAATCGGGCCCGCCTCCAGGCGGGGACAAAGACCTCTTGGCACTGCCCGGGCTGCACAGGCCTGCCGAAGGCAGGAAGGCCGGTCGCAGCGATGCGCCCGAGGAGTTCAACCCGACACCGCCCCTCCTGATCGACGTCTCCACCGGCTTGCGGGACAGCCTGCAGGTCGAGGAGCTCAATCACGAGCTGATGATGATCCGGCGCGCGCTTTACTTCGACCTGGGCGTGCCCTTCCCTGGGATCCAGCTGCGCTTCAACGACAGCTTGCCAGCCGAGACGTACCAGATCCTGCTGTCGGAGGTTCCGGTCGTCCGCGGCCAACTGCGGCCGGGCTTCCTGCTGGTGCGCGAACGCACCGAGCACCTGGACGCCCTGCGCGTGCCCTACGAGACCGGTCCTCCATTCCTGCCGGATGTGGCAACCCTGTGGGTTGCCGACGCTCTCAAGCCCTCGCTGGCCAGAGACGCGGTTGCCTTCATGGCGCCGGGGCAGGTGCTCGGATACCACCTCGCTTTCGTTCTCAAGCGCTATGCGTCCGATTTCCTCGGGATCCAGGAAACCAAGTTCCTGATGTCCTCGATGGAGGCCAACTATCCGGACCTCGTACGCGAGGCCACCCGGGTGCTTCCGATCCAGAAGATCGCAGAGATCCTGCAGCGGCTGGTGTCCGAGGAAATCTCGGTACGCAACCTGCGCTCGGTCCTGGAGGCGTTGATCGAGTGGGGGCAGAAGGAGAAGGATTCGGTACTGCTGACCGAGTACGTGCGGTCCAGCCTCAAGCGGCACATCAGCCACAAGTACTCCAGCGGACATAACGCACTGCCGGCCTATCTACTGGCACCCCCGGTAGAGGACCTGCTGCGGGCGGCCATCCGCCAGACCAGCACTGGCAGCTACCTGGCACTGGACCCTGCGAACAGCAAGCGGGTCGTCGAGGCCATCCGGCTGGCCGTGGGCGACCTGTCCAGTAGGCCCCACCGGCCTGTGCTGCTCACCTCCATGGACATCCGGCGCTACCTGCGCAAGATGATCGAGCAAGAACTCTACGAGCTGCCGGTCCTGAGCTACCAGGAGCTGACGCAAGAGATCAATATCCAGCCGCTGGCCCGCGTCGAACTCTGAGACGGCCGGGCCGGGCCGGGCTGCGTCGCGTCAGAGCTGCGCGAGGGCCTCCTCGGCGTTGGCGGTCACGGCGAAGAGGTCGAGGAAACCGCTCATCTCGAACACGCCACGGACCTCGTCGCGCAGGCCGCACAGCACGAGTTGGCCCTGGGTAGCACGCAGTTTCTTGCCCGCCACCAGGATGACGCGCAAACCCGCAGAACTGATGTAGTCCACGCCTGACAGGTCCAGCACCAACCGGGTGCTGCCCGCCTGCAGCCGCTCCAGGACGGTGGACTCGAAAGCCGGGGAGGTGGCACTGTCGAGACGCCCCTGGGGGCGAAGGATGGCGATGTCACTGCCGGGTACGTCGCAAGTCGAGCTCATTGGACTTCTTTCCTAATACCGAAGACTGTAGTGTAATTCTTTGGAATGAATCGCGACAGTATGTTGGAGCTGCGTGTCCTGAACGGCACCCATGCGGGGGCCCGGGCACTGCTGGCCGACTTGCCGCAATTGATCGGCAGTGGCGAGGATTGCACTCTCATCCTCTCCGACGAGGGCGTGCAGTCTCAGCACGCCAGCCTCGAGCACCGGCGGGACGGGAGCACCGTGCTGAGGTGGCTGAACAGCGAGCTGCCGCCGCTGGTGATGCGCGCGGGCCAGGGCGCGCAGATGGGACCGGTGCGGGTGGCGATCGAGCAGATCGATGCCCCCTGGCGCGAGGATGTGCCTCTGGTCGAACCGGGACCGGCCGTTTCTGCGCAGGTCTCAGCGCCGCGCACCGGCCGCGTGGCCGCGAGGCGCTGGTGGCTGGCGTGCGCGGCCGCGGTGCTGCTGGCGCTCCTCGCGCTGGCAGCCGTGTCGGCCTTGCGGGCCTGGCGCGGCAGCGGTCAGGTCGCCCCGGCGCCCCAGCATCCCGAGGTGGCGCCGGACGCTGCACTGGCCCATGCAATTGCACGCCTGGGGCTGACGGGCCGCGTACGGATCGACCTGACCCATCCGCAGGCCCCGGTGGTCACGGCCGGATTCCTGCCAGAGGAGGATCTCCTTGCACTGGCCCAGCAACTCTCGCGGCTGTCACCTCGGCCGAAGCTGGTGCAGCTCGATGAAGCCGAGCTCGTGGCGGCCGTCACGCACGAGGTCCGACAGCTGGGATCGCAGGAGGCGCCGCTGGCGGTGCGTCATCTCGGGGCCGGACGCTTTCTCGTGGAGGGACGGGTGGCCGGCGACGACGAGCGCGCGCGGGTGATGGCGCGCCTGGAGCAGGGAGTCCCGCTGGCGTCGGGTTTTGAATCCGCGCTGATGACAGACGCAGACGCGGCTGCGGCCATGCTCGAGGAGCTACGGCGCCTGGGCCTGGGCCGGCTGCAGGGGGCCTGGATCGACGGGACGCTGGTGCTGGAAACCTCGCTGGCGCCGGGTGACCAAGTGCGCTGGGAGCGCGCGCTGGTGGCGGCAGCGGCCCGCCACGGCCTGCCTTTCAAGGCGCAGGTACAGGTCCAGACTGGCATGCAGCAGCCGGCAGGGGCCGCGCTTCCCTTTACCGTCCGCAGCGTGGTCCACAGCCCGCTGCCACATGTCACCCTCGCCGATGGCCGCAAGCTGGCCACCGGCGCGCGCCTGGAAGGATGGCAACTCAAGGAGATCGGGCCCGGTGGCCTGGTGTTTGACGGCCCCCAGGGTCAACGGATCAGGATGGAGCGATGACCATGCCAACAATGACCGATCTGGTAGCGCAACTGAGGGGCCCCGAGGGCGAGAGGACCCGGGCAGAGGCCCGGCAGGCCGTCCTTGGGCTGCGATCTCGCTGCGAGACGATAACGGACGGACAGTCTTTCAACCCGGTCGAGCAGATACGGCTCCAGGTCCTGCGCCGCGCCTGCGATGCCGCCCTCAGGACTTTGACAGGTCAACCGCTGTAAACACTAGCTCTACCTTCTCAACACCCGCGAAAGGAAACCACCATGTCCAGTGCACTTACCGTCATGAACAAGTTGAATGTCGCCATCACCGCCCGCCAAACTCAGGTTGAGAACCGACTCAATTCAATCGGTACCGACCTTGAGCCGATGACCCCTGCAGAGGCCATGCAACTCAGCTATGACAATGCCAACTTCCACCTAGTTGCGCAATTGTCTGCAGGCATTCTGAAAGACATGCTCGATACCCACAAGGCGATCGCCAACAAGTCATGAGGGGCAGCGGGGCCAGGAACCCGCTTCCGTCCCAGGGCCCACCAGATGAGCAGGTTACGATGCGACACCTGTGCGCACAGGCGTCGCGATGTCCCCTCTACCTGCCTCATCCCCAGCGCCCTTCCGGGCCGTCCATCGCAGCCGCATCGCGGAATTCGACGGACTGGTGCGCGCGCTGGGGGCCTGGTGCCGGGCGGCACACGTCCCGCCTGCCACCGTCAGCCGGCTGGTCCTGGTGCTTGACGAGCTGTTCACCAACATCGTGGTCCATGGCTACCTTGAAGCCGCGGACGGCGAGATCGTGGTGGAAGCACATACCCACGATGCGCGGGTCGAGGTGACGCTGACCGATCATGCGCCCGCCTTCAACCCGCTACTCGTCCCGAAGCCCGACACCTCCCTGCCCCTGGAAGCGCGTCCCCTGGGGGGGCTGGGTCTGCTCTTCGTGCGCAGCACCGCGGATGAGCTGCGCTACCAGCTGCTCGACGCCGGAACGCCTCAGCCCAGAAACTGGCTGCAGTTCGGCTTGAATTTCGACACGGCTGGCCCCGGCACGAGCTAAACGCGGCAGGGCACGACAGCGTGTCGCGGCGAGGGATGACAGGCCGGCGCGCGCGCCGCACTGGCCTTACGGACACCGGGCGCTTGCGGGAGATCGAGCGCACCTGAACGCCGCAGGAGCGCCCTCTCTGGCGCGCAGACTGGTGCGCACGCTGACCCAGGATGCGCCACCCTGATTCAACCCGCCATGGGGCTGCCTCCGGCAATCGGTGCCAGACCCTCACGCGGCGTCGGATACCGAAGGCTTACCCGAAGCTCCCGCTTCAAGCGGTGATTGAGGAGTCGCCGAGATTCGCCCATGAAGCTCAGAAGCATGAGGGGCAGCTCGGACTGCGCGGCGTCGCGCGGGATTCGCCGGGGGCGCGGCAATCCGTACAGGTCGGCGGCGAGATCGAAGTAATCGCCCATCTTGAGCTCGCCGTCGTCGCTGGTGTTGTAGGCGCGCTGAGGGCGGCCCCGCCACAGGGTGGCCAGAGTGGCGCGGGCGAGGTCGTCGGCATGGATATGGTTGGTGTAGACGTCGTCCTGCGCCTGCAGCACCGGCGTGCCACGCAGCAGGCGCTCACGCGGGGTGCCGCCGGGACGGTCCGGCGCGTAGATGCCGGGAATGCGCAGCAGGCTCACACGCGTGCCGCTGGCGCGCCCGAAGTGGCGCACCAGGGCCTCGGCATCGACCCGACGCTGCGCCCGCGGAGTGGAAGGCGCCACCGGGCGTGACTCCGGCACATGCGCACCCGCGCAGTCACCGTAGACGCCGCTGGTGGATCCGTAGGCCAGCGAGCGCGGCGCGGTGCGCCGTCGCAGCACGCGCGCGAGGGACTGCGTTCGCAGGTCCCGCCACCACTGCGGCTGGTCCTCGGCGGAAGACGGCGGCGCCAGGTGCACCACGCGCGTGGCCAGGCCCGCGAGGCGGGCGAGGCTGGCCGGTACGTCCAGGTCGCCCGCCAGCGGCGTGATGCCGCGGCTGCGAAGCAGGGCCACGCGCTCGGGGCTAGAGGTGAGGGCCAGCAGGCGCACGCGCGGGCCCTGCATGCGGGCCACGCGCAGGCCGACATCGCCGCAGCCGACGATCAGGAGACGCTCGCGGCGAAAGCGCGCGGGCAAGGCGCCGAGGGGGCTCTGGTTTGAGGGCAAAATTGCAAGTTGTTGACTAGCAGAACACCCGAGGATACCGAAGATGACAAGCGCCACGGCCGCAACCGGCCCCTTTCAAGTGACTGTGCAACCGAGCGGGCGCAGTTTCGGCGTCGATGCGGGCGAGACCCTGCTGGCCGCTGCCATCCGCCAAGGCATCGGTCTGCCCTATCGCTGCAAGGACGGCGCCTGCGGCTCCTGCAAGTGCCGCAAGCTCGAAGGCCAGGTGACCCACGGCCCGCATCAGAGCAAGGCTCT
>JACCDT011019442.1_pt1 | contig 10973 bp, 11 predicted proteins | sample 7446291 | NCBI WGS metagenome assembly JACCDT01 (sample SAMN15323446, study PRJNA562643) | freshwater metagenome | isolation source: river surface water | place: USA:Blue River Watershed | collected 2017-08-17 | reverse complement strand
CGTCGCCCAACAACTGCTTTGTGCAGCGCCTGCCCGACGGCCTGTGCACGAGCTTTAGCCGCAGCCCCGAGTGCTGCAGCATCCAGGCCTGGCGCCACGTCGGTATGTACGGATTCCGCGCCGACGTACTGCCCCAGCGCGTTGCCCTGCAGCCCACCCCCGGCGAAGTCCGCGAGCGCCTCGAGCAGCTGCGATGGCACGAGTCCGGATTCCCCATCTACAGTGCCGAAGTGGCCGCCGCCGGCATCGGCGTCGACAGCCCTGAGGACCTCGAGTACGTAAGGGGGTTGATGGCTGCTGTCAACTAGTGAATGGACGAGCCAACTAGCCAACCAGCTACCTAGCCAACCAGCTACCTAGCCAACCAGCCAACTAGCCAACCAGCCAACCAGCCAACCAGCCAACCAGCCAACCAGCTACCAGAGCTTCCGCGCCACCATCACTCCGTCTCGGAACGGCAGCAGCTGGTGTTCCACGCGCGGATCGGCCGCCACATGGGCGTTGTAGGCGCGCAACGCGTCGGTCTCGTGGTCGTGCACGCTCGGGTCGGCGACCTTGCCGCTCCACAGCACGTTGTCGGCCAAAATGAGTCCGCCCGGACGCACACGGTCGACCACCATCTCGTAGTAGGCGAGGTAGTTCTCTTTGTCGGCGTCCAAAAAGACCAGGTCCCAGGTCTCGTCGAGCTGCGGAATCAGCGTGCGCGCATCACCCACCCTAAAATCGAGTTGGTCGTTCCAGGGCGAATCGGCAAAGTATCCGCGCACCCGGGTTTCGAGCTCGGCGTTGACATCGAGCGTGTAGAGACGGCCGTCGGGCGCAAGGCCTTCGGCCAGGCAAAGGGCGGAATACCCCGTGTAGGTTCCAACCTCGAGCACGCGCCGCGGACGCAGCAGCTGGCTAATCAAGCTCAAAAAGCGGCCCTGCTGGTGCCCACTGCACATGCGCGGCATCAGCACCTGCTGCCAGGTTTCGCGCTCAATGCGCGCCAAGAGGGGCGAGGGGGCAGCCGTAAACTGGCCCGCGTAGTCGTCGATTTCGGGAGGTAAAAATTCCATGGGTGTGGCGTCGAATCAGTCGGCGGCAGTACCAATATAGCGCAGCCGGCTGATGCCGTCGGGGCGGAACATGCGCTCGGCTACTGCCCGCAGCTGGTCCACTGTCAGCGCGTTGACCTTCACCACGAGTTCATCAAAGCGGTCGATGCGGTCGTACACCAGAAGCGACTTGCCCAGCCCCGTCATCAGGCCCTGGCCGCTCTCTTGGGCCAGTGCCATCTGGCCGAGCAGCTGCAGCTTGGCCTGCTCCAGCGCGCGGGGCGTCAGGCCCTGGCGAAGCGCCTCGAGCTCCTTGCGAATCAGGCGCTCGGCGCGGTCGACCGTCTCGCGGTCCGTGCCCGCGTACACGCCCCAGTGGCCGCCGTCGGCGTAGGCGTTGATAAAGCTCTCAATCTGGTACGCGATGCCGTGGCGCTCGCGAATGTTCATGTTCAGCCGGCTGTTCATCGCCGGTCCGCCCAGCACGTTGTTCAGCAGCACCGCCGCCGTGTAGTCGTCGTCGTGCACCGACGGAGCTTCTCCGCCCAGCACCAAATGGCTTTGGTTGATATCTTTCTCGGAATCCACGTTGAACCACGCCGGCTTGGGGGCCACGGCGCGTTCGGGCGAAGACCCTTGGGCGGTCCAGCTTCCGCCAAACTCCTCAGCGAGCCGCGCGAAACGCGCTACCGAAATTCCGCCCACGGAACTTAGCACGGCATGCTCGGGCCGGTACAGGGCCCCGATGAAGCGCAGCACGTCGGCCCGCTCAAAACGCGACACCGTCTCGCGGCGCCCCAAAATATTCATGCCCAACGGGTGGTCGGGGTAGAGCAGGGCGTCAAACTCGTCGAACAGGGCCTCCGACGGATTGTCTTTGTAGCCGTCCATCTCGTCGAGGATCACCTCGCGCTCCTTGGGTACTTCGCGCTCGGGGATCGACGCGTGCTGCACAATGTCAAACAGCAGGTCCATGGCCCGGCGGTAGTGCTCCACCATAAAGCTGGCGTAAAGCAGCGTATCCTCCTTGCCCGTGTAGGCGTTTAACTCGCCGCCCACGCCCTCCAAACGGCTCAGCACGTGGAACGCCTTTCGGCGGGCCGTGCCCTTGAAAATCAGGTGTTCGGTGAAGTGGGCTAGGCCCTCGTCATCGCGGGACTCGTCGCGCGACCCCGCGCGCAGGTGCAGGCCGATGTGCCCCGTCGGCGACGCCGTGGGCTGGTGCACCCAGCGCAGCCCGTTGGGCAGTGTGGCAACCACAAATTCCGGGCGTACGGGCGATCCCATGCTCAGAGCGTTGGTGGAGTCACCGGTCCCTGAAACGTGTCGACCGTGCGCAGCACGGTGCGGAACGCCAGCGCCTTTTGGCCAAACTTCGCAGCCGACTTGGCCTGGAGCCCCGGCGCGTGAAGCTGCTGGTAGAGCTGCAAATCTTCGGGATCCTTGAATCGGTACTGTGCGGCATACGTCGCGCCGCTGTCGCCGTCCACCATCACCTGATGCAGGGTGGCATCGACGAACATTCCGGTCGCGAGCACTTCGGGCATGTGTTCGTCGCGCATCCACGCCACCCATGCCTCGTGCACGGAGTCGTCTACGCTGATCGTCACGTTGTAGGTATACATGGCTTACTTACCCGCGGAATCCCAGGTGTCCCAAAGCGTTTGAAAATGCACATCCAGGCTGTCGTTTTGACCGAGCACGTAGCTCACCTCATCCAAGCGCGTGTGCAGCGTGGCCAGCAGCGGCAGCACGGCATTCTTCTCTTCTTCGAGCGCAATGCGCACCGAATCCTCTGAAATCAAGCGGTTGGACCAGTCGTGGTGCAGCGCGTCCAGTTGGTTGCGTGACGCCACAAGCTGACCGTCCCAGCGTTCTCCGCGGCGCAGCGTTTCAAACTTGAAAAGGGCCCGATGGCTGTTGCGCAGCCAGTCAAAATCCACCCGAAAGATGGCGTCGCGGCTCGCTTCGTAGGTCTTCGTTTTAGCCACGTCGATATGGCGCTCCATGCGGTTAAATGCTGTCATGAACTCGGCGCTGTCAAGGGCTTGCAGCACCTCATACGACGAATCCACGGTGGTGCGCAGTGCGCTAATCTCGTCGCCGAGGGGTCCGCGCCGACCGCAGCTTGCCAGCACAAGGGCGCCCAGCAGGGCCAAGCCAAGATGCTTTACTGAATCCATTCAAAACCGGTGTATGCCGCCAGCGCCTTCGGAATCCGAATGCCCTCAGGCGTTTGGTTGTTTTCGAGTAGGGCCGCCACCACGCGCGGGAGCGCCAGCGACGATCCGTTGAGCGTGTGGGCCATGTACGGCTTGCCGTCGGCCTCGCTGCGGTAGCGCAGCATCAGGCGGTTGGCCTGAAACGTCTCAAAGTTGCTCACGGAACTCACCTCGAGCCAGCGCTCTTGGGCGGCCGACCACACCTCGAAGTCGTAGGTCAGGGCTGACGTGAAGCCCATGTCTCCGCCACACAGGCGCAGCACCCGGTACGGCAACTCCAGGGCCTGAAGCAGCCCAGCGACGTGGGCTACCATCTCCTCAAGGCGGTCGTAGGAGCGCGACGGATGTTCGACGCACACAATCTCGACCTTGTCAAACTGGTGCAGGCGGTTGAGGCCGCGCACGTCCTTGCCGTACGAACCGGCCTCGCGGCGGAAGCAGGGGCTGTAGGCCGTCAACTTCACGGGCAAATCGGCCTCGGGCAGAATTTCGTCGCGCAGCATGTTGGTCACCGGAACTTCGGCCGTCGGAATCGCATACAGCTGGTCCTCGCCCATGTGGTACATCTGGCCGTCTTTGTCGGGCAGCTGGCCGGTGCCGTAGCCCGACGCGGCGTTCACAAAGTGCGGAGGCTGTACCTCGAGGTAACCCGCTTCGGTGTTGCGGTCCAAGAAAAACTGAATCAGGGCGCGCTGCAGTCGGGCGCCCTTGCCAGTGTAAAAGGGGAAACCGGCGCCGGTAACTTTTACGCCGCGCTCAAAATCAATCAGTTTGTAGCGCTCCGTGAGTTCCCAGTGGGGCACCGCGTTCTCGGCCAGCGACCACTCGGGGCTCCATTCGGCAACGACTTCGTTGTCTTCGGCCGACTTGCCGGCCGCTACCGACGCGTGGGGCATGTTGGGAAGGCGCAGCAGCTGCTCGCGTTCCTGCCCCTCAAGTTGCTCGAGTTCGCCCGCCAGCCCTTGGATGCTGGCCTTGATTTCGGTGGTTCGTGCCTTCACCGCTTCGGCCTCGGCGCTGCGGCCGTCGCGCATCAGTCCGCCAATCTCCTTCGCAAGGCGGTTGGCTTCGGCCTGAAGCGTTTCGGTTTCGGTTTGAATTCGGCGGCGTTCCTCGTTCAGGCGGAGCAGGGCCTCAATGGCCGGCTTCACGTCGAGGTTGCGCTTCGCGAGCGCCGCCACCACGGCCTCGGGATTCGTTCGAATAAAGGATAGACTAAGCATAATCGAGAATAGCTACAAAACTACAAACCCCCTGGCGCCGTAGCTTCAGGGGGTCGGTAAACTTGGGTAAAACCAATTTAAGCCTCGCCGCCCTCCGCGAAGGGGACAACCGACACGTAACTCTTGTTACCGGCTTTCTTTTGGAATTCCACGATGCCCTCGCTCAATGCGAAGAGCGTGTGGTCCTTGCCAATTCCGACGTTGTTGCCGGGATTGTGCTGGGTGCCGCGCTGGCGAACGATGATGGCGCCGGCCGCAGCGGGCTGACCACCAAAGATTTTCACACCTAGTCGCTTGGATGCTGATTCGCGTCCGTTCTTGGAACTACCTACACCTTTCTTGTGTGCCATGGTTTGATCGGATTATTCAGCTGCCTCGGTTTTGGCGGCCTTCGTGGTTTTCTTTTTGGGCTCTGCAGCTACCTCTTCCGTAGCTTCAACGTTCTTGGCTGCGGCCTTCTTCTTCGCGCCCGACAAGCTAATGTCGGTGATCACGATTTGGCTGAGGGCCTGACGGTGACCGTTTTTCTTTTCGTAGCCCTTGCGGCGCTTCTTCTTGAAAACGATCACTTTGTCACCTTGAAGGTGCTTGAGAAGGGTAGCCGTAACAGTGGCTCCTTCGATAACGGGGGCGCCAACGCTCACGGTTCCGTCGTTGTCAGCCAACAGAACACGGTCGAATGAAATCGACTCGCCTTCTTGGCCTGCCAAGCGGTTCACGTACACGCGCTGATCTTTTTGCACTTTGTACTGCAGCCCTGCTATTTCTACAATTGCGTACATAACGAATTTTCTTAGGGGCTGCAAAGATAGGTTAAAATCGTGCACTTACTCGTTTGGCCTCCGATAAAAATTTTACTGATCGGTGTAATTACCCCGGTGCGTCCGGCGACTAATGCCTTCGTATCTTAGGAACCCTTTACTAAAAACGATCATGAAGCATTCCTTTTTCGGACTCGGACTCGTTCTCGCCCTGGCGGCTGCCCAGCCCCTGAGCGCCCAGATCAAGTACGAATCCTACGACCTGCCCAATGGCCTTCACGTCATCTTGCACCAAGACAACAGCAACCCACTGGTGGCCGTTTCGGTGCTTTACCATGTGGGATCAAAAGACGAAATCCCCACGCGCACGGGCTTCGCCCACTTTTTTGAGCACCTGCTCTTTGAGGGCTCCGAGCACATCGGCCGTGGCGAATACATGCAGCTCATTCAGTCGAATGGCGGTGCGCTCAGCGCCAACACCAGCAACGACCGCACCTTCTACTACGAAATCTTGCCGTCGAATCAACTTGAACTCGGACTTTGGATGGAATCCGAGCGCATGCTTCACGCCAAAATCGACCAAGTGGGCGTAGACACGCAGCGCGAAGTCGTGAAAGAAGAAAAGCGCCAGCGCGTCGACAACCAGCCCTACGCGAGCTTTTTGTCTGAAATGTTCAAGCGCGCCTTCACGCAGCACAACTACCGCTGGGTGCCGATCGGCTCGATGGAGGACCTCAATGCCGCCAAGCTCGAGGAATTCATGGCCTTCTACAAGAAATACTACATACCCAACAACGCGACCCTCTCGATTGCTGGAGATATCGACGTGGCCCAAACCAAGGCCCTCATCGCAAAGTACTTCGCCGAGATCCCCATGGGTCCGGCCGTTCAGCGTCCGAGTGCCTACGAGCCACCCCTCGGTGGTGAAGTGGTCGACACGATCTACGACAACATTCAAATTCCAGCCGTTTTTGCCGGCTACCGCATGGTGAGCGAAACCCACCCTGACGCCTACGCGCTTCAAATGCTTACTACGGCACTGAGCGACGGCCCAAGCTCGCGCTTTTCGAAGCGCATGGTCGACAAGGACCAGAGCGCCCTTCAGGTTGCGGCCTTCCCCTTCGCCATGGAGCACCACGGCGTTTTCATTGCACTCGCGCTGGCCAACGGAGCCACGTCGACCGGTGCCTTGATGACCACCATGGAAGAAGAAATCGCCAAAATGCAAAACGAGCCACTGAGCGAAAAGGAGTTTACCAAGCTTTTGAATAAAGTGGAGTCCGAGTTTGTAACCCGCAATTCCAACGTCGCGGGCATCGCCGAAAACCTCGCGAACTACCACGTGTACTACGGCGACGCCAACCTCGTCAACACCGAGATTGAGCGCTACCGCCAGGTTACGCCCGCCGACATTCAGCGCGTGGCGAAGACCTACCTCAAGCCCGAGAACCGCGTTGTCCTTCACTACCTGCCCAAATCCGCTCAGTAAGCCATGAAAAAGATTTTGATTGCCCTTTCGCTCGTGGCTTCGGTTGCGGCCAGCGCCCAACTTGACCGCAGCGTCCGACCCAAACCGGCGCCCGCCCGTACGCCGACCATTGCGCAGTACCAAAAATTCCAGCTGAAAAACGGCTTGACCGTGCTGTTGGTTGAGGACCACAAGCTTCCGCGACTCGGACTTACCCTAAACCTTGACCTTGGCGAAGTGCGCGAAGGCGAGAAGGCCGGAGCGCTGGGGTTGCTTGGCGACCTGCTCTCCGAAGGCACCAAGTCCTACACCAAGGAGGCGCTTGACGAAAAAGTGGACTTTATTGGCGCACGCCTCGGAACCGGCGGCAGCAGCGTCAATTCTGGCGGATTGAGCAAGTACGCTGAGGACCTCTTTGCCCTCGCGGCCGAAGTTGCCCAGCGTCCGACCTTGCCCCAAGCTGGCTTTGACAAGATCAAGGAGCGCACGCTTTCAGGCCTGAAGAGCCAAAAAGACGACCCCGGGGCCATTCAAGGCAACATCTTCAATGCCCGAGTATTCGGAGCGCAGCACCCGAGCGGCGAGCTGACGACCGAAGCGAGCGTGGCCAAAATCACCTTGGGCGACTGCAAAAAGGCCTACCAGACCTACTGGAAGCCCAACGTAGCCACCCTTACCATTGTAGGCGATATCGACTTGGCTAAGGCTAAGGCCTTGGCAGAGGCTCACTTTGGCGGCTGGAAGGGCGCGTTTACCAAGAAAACGACCTACCCGGCGCCCGCTGCATTGTCGGGCGTGAGCATCCAAATCGCCAACCGCCCCTCGAGCGTTCAGTCCAATATTCAGATTGGTAATACGATTCAGCTGCCCGTGGGTCACCCTGACCTTGAGGCCCTGCGCGTGATGAACGAAATTCTCGGCGCGGGTTCGGCTGGCCGCCTGTTCCGCAACCTGCGCGAAGACAAGGCCTACACCTACGGCGCGTATTCGTCGTTCGGAACCTCACGCTACACCTCGGTGATCGAAGCGACGGCCGAAGTGCGCAACGCCGTCACCGACAGCTCGGTGGAGCAATTCCTTTTCGAAATCAGCCGCATCCGCACTGAAGCGGTGAGCGCGGACGAGCTTCGCGCGGCTAAAAACAACCTGGCTGGCGGATTTGGACGCTCCCTTGAGCGCCCCGAAACCGTGGCGAGCATGGCCAACAACACCCTGATTTACAACCTTCCGGCTGACTACTACAACGGGTACTTGACCCGCCTTGAAGCGGTAACGGCCCAAGATGTACAGCGTGTGGCCCAGAAGTACTGGCAGGCCGACAAGTTGCTCATTAGTATCGTGGGCAAGGCCGCAGACATCGCCAAGCCGCTGCAGCGCCTCGGATACCCCATCAGCTACGTAGACTTTGAAGGCAAGCCCACAGACGCCCCGAAGTTGGACGCCGTTCCCGCCGGGCTCACCGCCAGCGCCGTGGTTGCCGCTTCGCTCAAGGCCATGGGCGGACTTGACCGCATCAATGCGCTCAAGTCGGTAAACTGGACCCAAGAGGCGAGCATCATGGGCATCACCATCAAAACCGAAGTGGCCTTCACGGCGCCTTCAACCTTGATCCAAAAGCAAACGTCGCCGATGGGTTCGAGCGAAACCCGCTACGAAGGCGACAACGTAACCATGATTCAAAACGGCAAAGCCAAGGAACTGAGTGCGGACGAAAAAGCAGCCATGATGGTAGATCGCTACCTGATCGACGAGCTTGGCCTGGCCCAGCGCAGTGACCTCAAGCTTCAAGAGAGCAAGATCGACGTCAATGGCGAGGCGTGCTACGCGGTGGAAGTCCCCCAAGCCAAAGGTGATCCCATTGTGAAGTTCTACAGCGTGGCGAGTGGCCTTCGTGTGCGCGAGGCGCGCACCCAAGAAGGTCCTCAAGGTAAAGCCGTGGTCAACGTGGACTACAGCGACTACCGCGAGGTAAGTGGCGTGAAGTTTCCCCACGAGTCCAAATTGCCGCTTCAACCGGGTATGGACTTGATCTTTAAGACGACCATCCTTGAGGTAAAGTAACCAGTAACTAGTAACTAGTTTTTCTTGAGGGCCCGGGCGTTTGCCTGGGCTTTTTTATAAGGGATTAGTTACTGGTACCTAGTTGCTAGTGGCGAGTTACTGGTACCTAGTTGCTAGTGGCGAGTTACTGGTACCTAGTTGCTAGTGGCGAGTTACTGGTAACTAGTTGCTAGTTTACGCTTTCTTATTGACCAAATAGACCCCGAGGATGATGGCCGCCATTCCGCCCAAGTGGTGCGCTAAAATGGTTTCGCCCATGCCGACGCCCCACGCAAGGGCCACGACCGGAATAAGGTAGGTCGTCGACGCCGCCATAAGCGGGGTGGTCAGCGCAATCAGTCGGTTGAACAGCACGGTAGCGATGCCGGTTCCGACGATGCCGAGAAAGGCCAGGGCGGCGATGGCGGGCGTGAAATGCTCCATGCGCGTGGATTCCCAAACCCGGGTGGCGCCCAGGATTCCGAGCGACATCGGCACCGTCAGCAGCATGACAAACAGCGTGATCCCGCGCGGACTCAAATGGCCAAGCTTCGAGCCAATCGTGTTGATGCTGACGCCATAAAACGCGGCGGCCAAGATGGCCAAAAGAAGGTAATTCGGGTCGATTTCTTGGCCCGGAACCACTGCGCGCCAGGGACTGATTAGCAGTACTGCGCCCAGCAAGCCAAGTGCTACGCCCCAGACCTGAACGCGGCGCAGGGTCCGCCCAAAGGCCAAAACGCCCACGAGCAGTGCGAATACCGGCGTCATGGCGTTGGCCACCCCAACGACGCCCGACGGCACGTGGGCCACGGCAATGGGGAAGAGGATGTAGGGGAGCGAATTGCCCATCATGGCCACGACCAAAAGGGGCCAAAAGTCAGCGCGCCGAAACTCGCCAAAGTGCTTTCGCGAAATGATAACCACGGCGGCCGCTGCAAAGAGCAAGCGCATCGCGCCGATTTGAATCGCTTCAAAGCTTTGAAGCGCGATTTTCATTAGCATAAACGAGGATCCCCAGACCAAAACGAGTCCGATAAAAAGCCCCCAGGCCAAGCCAGAACGATTCATGAGGCGCCAAAGGTACGCTACCTTTATTCCCATGAATGCACGGCTCATTGCGGCGCCTTGGCTGCTCCGCTTCCTTCGTTGGTCCATCGTCCTCAACTTGCTGGTCATGCTGGCCGGATCGGTGGTGCGCATGACGGGCTCGGGCATGGGCTGCCCGGACTGGCCCAAGTGCTTTGGCTTGGCGGTGCCCCCCACGCGAAGCGAGCAGGTGACCTGGTCGCCTGAGGCTGCCTACGACCGCGGGCAAATGGTGCTGCACGAGGGCGCATTTTGGGTGGCGCAGGCTGACCATGCGCCCCAGCCCGAATTCAGCGCGCCCCTCTGGGAAAAGTATACGCGCCACGACTACGCCACGTTCAACCCGGTACATACGTGGATTGAATTCATCAACCGCCTGCTTGGGGTGCTGCTGGGAATCCCCGTGCTCCTCGCGGCCGCGGCCAGCGCCCGCTACGTGCGCAGCCATCCGTGGTGGCTCCTCACCATGATCGGCGTACTGGCGACGCTCGCGTTTGAAGCGTGGCTCGGCAAAGTGGTGGTCGACGGCAATTTGGTGCCCCACCACATCACGTACCATATGCTGGGTGCCTACGTACTGCTTGCGCTGCTCACGCTACTGTTTCGCAACGTGCACAGTTTGGCGGAACAAAACCTATGGCGGGCCGAGCCGCCTGCTTCTGCAGCAGACCTCAAGCCCGTAATCGTCGGATTTGCGGCCCTGGCGGCGCTGCTGGTCGGCCAAACGGTGCTCGGAACCTCGGTGCGCGAAGGCGTTGACGCGCTAGTGCACCAACTTGGGTTTGGCGCCTCCCGCGACGGATGGGTCGCCCAGCTTGAGCCCGGAATCCTCATTCACCGCAGCGTTAGCCTCATCCTACTTGCACTGTCGTACTGGCTCTACCGTCGGTCGGCTGGACTTGCAGGACTGCGTGCGCGCGCCGGCCTCGTGCTGCTGATTTTGTGTGCGGAAGCCGCGGTGGGCGCCTTGCTGTACTACCTAGACCTTCCGCGCGGACTTCAACCGCTGCACCTGCTGCTGAGCGCGGGCGCCTGGATGATCCTGGTCGACGCGATGGCTAAGGGCGGCCTGATGCTCCGCGCCATTCGAGCGTCTCGAGGTAGCGCGTGAACTCCTTCTCAAAAAACGCATG
>JACCDT011331408.1_pt1 | contig 10974 bp, 10 predicted proteins | sample 7446291 | NCBI WGS metagenome assembly JACCDT01 (sample SAMN15323446, study PRJNA562643) | freshwater metagenome | isolation source: river surface water | place: USA:Blue River Watershed | collected 2017-08-17 | reverse complement strand
GTGGTCCCACACGGGCTCGAACCGTGGACCCACAGATTATGAGTCTGTTGCTCTAACCAACTGAGCTATAGGACCGCTTGTCTTTCCTTAGATGAGGAGCTGACAATGGCTGCAAATTTAGTAAATTTTTATTGTGCTTTTGAACGCCTCAGCGTAAATTCTGTAATTTCTGGATAAATGCCCACTCTGCCCGGGAAGCCGAGGTAGCCGAAGCCGCGGTTGACATATAAATACTGCTTGCCTTCTTGATAAAGGCCTGCCCACTTGGGGTAAACAAAAGAAACGGGGCTCCAGCGCAGGCCAAAGCGCTCGATGCCGAATTGCATGCCGTGGGTGTGTCCGGAGAGCGTGAGGTCGACGTCGGTATGGATCACTTGTGCGTCAAAGTGGCTGGGGTCGTGGCTGAGTAGAAGTTTGAAGCCTTTTCCGGTTTGAGCCAAAGTTTCTTCGAGTTTGCCACTTTGCCTGAACATGGAGCGCCCCCAGTTTTCGACGCCCAAGAGCCAAAAGTCTTTTTCGAGTTCGACCGCTTTGTTGAGTAGGGGCGTCCAGCCCACGTTCTCATGCATTTGTACCAAGGCTTGAAGGTTGGCGGTTTTTTCGTGGTCGTAGTCCCAGGAGATGTAGTCGCCGTAGTCGTGGTTGCCCAAAATGCTGTATTTGCCTTTTTTGACTTCAATTTGTGAAAAGAGTGGCTCCCAACCCTTGAATTCGTCGGCTTTGTTGTTGACTAAATCACCGGTAAATAGAAAGTAGTCGGCCTTGCGGGAGTTGATCAGGTCAATGGCCTTTTGCACTTTGTGGGTTTGGCCGTAGAAACTCCCGATGTGCACGTCAGAAATTTGGATAAAAGTGGTGCCGTCCATGGCCGTGGGGAGGTGCTCAAAGAAAAGCTCTACCGGCCGAACTTTCCAGTTCCAACGGCCAAAGAAAATGCCGTAAAGAATCGCTAAAAAATGTAGCCCCGCGAGCGCAAAACCGATGTTTCTGGCCAGTTCGAGTTGAAAGGTGAGAAAGACCAAGCCCGGCAGCAAATAAACAATTGCGGGCAAGGCCAGCGCCACAAATAAACCAAAAATAGAAAAGCCTAATTTGTAATTGCTGCGCATTTTGACATTGCGAAAGCCCCAAATGAAGAGCAGGATGCTACCTAGGATCAAGCCTAAATGAAGGAAGCCAAAGGCGGCAAGATAAGTATCCGGGATACTCCAAATAGCGAGCAGAAAAATCCATTCTGAAACGATCAGAAGGAGTAGAAAGAGGAGAAATAACATGAAATTACAACAAGGAGATCAAGGAATTGTTGCTTACATCCATGAGCCACCTACGGAAATGATGTTTGGCAGGGCTAAGTATTCAGGGTAGGTTTCTTCGGTGATGCCACCAGTGGGGCAAAATTGAATGTTTGGAAACACTTGGCCATAAGCTTTGAGCGCACCCAGGCCACCAAATAAATTGGCCGGGAAAAACTTGAAGGTGTCCCAACCAAATTGGATGCCTTCGATGATTTCACTCGGGGTAGCTACACCGGGGATAAACGCAATTTTACTTTGTTCAAAAAGTGGAGCGAGGCTGGCGTTGAGGCCGGGGCTCACCATAAAATCTACACCGAGTTCAATCGCTTTTTCGATCTGTTCGGCTTTGACTACCGTGCCCATGCCAATTGCGCAGCGGTCGCCGTACAATTTTTTGGCAAGCCCAATGCAGTCGTAGGCAGCAGGTGTGCGCAGCGTAATTTCAATGCAGAAGATGCCACGAGCCATAAGCGCATCCATTTTCGGAATAACTTCCTCAGTGCTATTGAAAGTAACAACCGGAATGGTAGGGTGTTGAGAAAGGACGGTGCGGATGTCGTTTTGAGCCATATTGTCAATTTGACACAAAGGTCGTTATTTTTCGTTTACGACACCACAAACCATTGTTTTTCTTGGTTGTAGGGGTCGAGTTGTTGATAAAGGCTAGCAATGCGCTCAGATACGGCACCGTCTGGGCAAAAATTCAGGATGTTGATGCTGCGCTCTTGTAAATGCCCTTTGGGCTGGATTTTCTCCGAAAGTTGCTCTATCTGCTTGAGTGCTTTATCGAATTTAGCCTTGCGTGTTTTTTCAAATCTTTGCTCGAGTGCTTCGCGTTGTTTTTGAAGGCGGGTCAGTTCGGCTTCGATCATTCTTTTTTCTTGAGGTAGTTCTCCGTCCACAATTTTTAGAAAAGCGTCTTTGTAGCCACTCCATAGTTCATCCAAATAACCATAATTGGGTTCTTGATCTCCAACTTGTTCGAGGTAGCGTTTCTTGAGCTCGGCTTTGTCAGAAAGAAAATCTTGTTTTTCAAAACCAAGTTTCTGGATGAGGTCTAAGTCTTTATCTTGCAGCACGATGCCACCAGCACGTTGAATAGTGAGTGGAAAGGGAAGATCGAGACAAGCAAAAGCTTGCGGCAGTTGTTGCCAATAAGCGATTTCACTAGGCCCGCCGATGTATGCCAAATTTGGTAAAATCCATTCTTGATAAAGGGGCCTGAGCACCACATTCGGAGAAAGTTGGGCGCTGTCTTTTTGCTCGAATTGAATTGGTCCTGATTTTTCAATCCTTTCTCTTTTCGCCTCAGCCAATAGAAATAAGTTAGATTCCTTGCTTTCTATTGGTGTTGGAAGGTTCTTTTCTTGAAGTACTTGGGTATTTTGAAGAACCGCCTGATGAAGATCTGAAGTAAATAAATCTTTTTGCCATATGGGCCAAGCGCTTTCTTTCAAGCGTGCGTTGTCGGCATCGATGATCACGAGTCCATAAAGGGAGAAGAGTTCATTTACAAATTCAAAAAAGCCTAAGCCGTAGTTTGGGACCTTAAATTTTTCTATTAAACTATGAATCTCACTATCTGGTTGGTTTTGAAACTTTTCGGCAAGGGCTCGAAGCAAAAATTGTAAATCTTTGGTGTCAAATTGACCCACAGCACCTTTTTGCGCGCTCTCCCAGGTCCATTTTTGACCAAAGAGCAGAAAGCTTCTGATTTCTTCGAAGTCATGGTCTTCGGAAGCCATCCAGTAAACCGGAACAAAATGCTGCTCCGGAAATTTCTCATGTAAGTCAGCGCTTAATTTGATGACATGCAAAATCTTGTAAATGAAGTACAGCGGCCCTGTCATGAGGCACAGTTGATGCCCTGTAGTGACGGTAAACGTATCGGGTTCTTGTAAAAGGCGTAAATTCCTTTTTAACTTTTCTGAAACCGCGATACCCTTGTATTTTTCTTCCAAGACTTCACTCAAGAGCGCGCGCTGCTCGGCAGAGAAACTTTGCTTTTTGAGTACAATCTGCTGGGCAAAGGAAGAAAATAGTGCGTCTGTCATCTTACATATTGCGTCGGTACTGGCCGCCAACTTCGAATAAGGCGTTGGTGACCTGGCCCAATGAAGCGACTTTACATGTTTCCATGAGCTCTGCGAAGATATTGAAGTTCTGAACAGCTGCTTCTTGCACTTTAGCAATGCCTTCGCTCGCCGCTACTTGCTGCGCGCTGTGCAAATTACTGAGCATACTGATTTGATACGCTTTTTCCTCTTCGGTTGCTCTAATTACCTCTTTAGGAAGCACTGTCGGTGACCCTTTTGAGCTCAAGAAGGTATTGACGCCGATGATTGGGAATTCGCCAGTGTGTTTGAGCGTTTCGTAATACAAAGACTCTTCTTGAATTTTAGAGCGCTGGTACATGGTTTCCATGGCACCCAAAACGCCTCCGCGCTCGGTGATGCGGTCAAATTCAGTCAGCACTGCTGCCTCTACAAGTTCGGTGAGTTCTTCAATAATAAACGCGCCTTGTAGCGGGTTTTCGTTTTTAGCCAAGCCAAGCTCGCGGTTGATGATGAGCTGAATAGCCATGGCCCTGCGCACAGACTCTTCTGTTGGCGTGGTAATGGCTTCGTCGTAGGCGTTGGTGTGCAAAGAGTTGCAGTTGTCGTAGATGGCGTAAAGTGCCTGCAAGGTGGTGCGGATGTCGTTGAAGTCGATTTCTTGTGCGTGCAAGGAGCGCCCAGAGGTCTGGATGTGGTATTTGAGCATTTGGGCTCTGGCATTCGCACCATACTTCTTCGCCAAAGCTTTGGCCCACACGCGGCGCGCCACACGGCCAATGACGGCGTATTCTGGGTCAATACCGTTCGAGAAAAAGAATGAAAGGTTGGGCCCGAATTCATTGATGTCCATGCCGCGGCTCAGGTAGTATTCTACATATGTAAAGCCGTTGGCAAGTGTAAAGGCAAGTTGGGTAATGGGGTTGGCGCCTGCTTCTGCAATGTGGTAGCCAGAAATAGAAACCGAATAAAAGTTGCGCACGCCATTGGCAATGAAGTACTCCTGGACGTCTCCCATGAGGCGCAGGGCAAATTCTGTTGAGAAAATACAAGTGTTCTGCGCTTGATCTTCTTTGAGGATGTCTGCCTGAACCGTACCGCGTACTTGCTTGAGCGTATCGGCTTTGATTTGGGCATAAACGTCTGCTGGTAAAACTTGGTCGCCGGTAACGCCTAAAAGCATCAGACCCAAACCGTCGTTTCCTTCGGGTAGCTCACCTTGGTAGGCAGGGCGCTCAGTGCCTTTGGCTTGGTAGATCGCGGCAATTTTGGCTTCAACTTCCGCTTCTAGGCCATTGGCTTTGATGTATTTCTCGCAATTCTGGTCGATGGCTGCATTCATGAAATAAGCCAAGAGCATAGGCGCTGGCCCGTTGATGGTCATGGATACAGAAGTTGCCGGGTGGCTGAGGTCAAAACCAGAATAGAGTTTTTTCGCGTCGTCTAGACAGCAAATAGAAACCCCTGAGTTGCCGATTTTTCCATAGATATCCGGACGCAAGTCGGGGTCGTTGCCGTAGAGCGTAACGGAGTCAAAAGCGGTAGACAAGCGTTTGGCTGGCATCCCGAGCGAAACGTAATGGAAGCGTTTGTTGGTGCGCTCTGGGCCGCCTTCACCTGCAAACATGCGCGTAGGGTCTTCGCCTTCGCGTTTGAATGGAAACAAGCCAGCCGTATACGGGAACTCACCGGGTACGTTTTCTTGCAAGACCCAACGCAGGATATCACCCCAACTATTGTAGTTGGGCGTGGCAACTTTAGGAATCTGCAAATGAGATAAAGACTCGGTGTGCGTTTGGATCGTTAAGATTTTGTCTCGGACTTTGAATTGGTATTCCGGATTCTTGAAGGCCTGTTTTTTGGCATCCCAGTTTTGTAAGATTTCCCAGTTTTTGGGGTCGAAGTTGAGTTTTTCTTGCTCAAAAGCTTCTTGCAAGCCTTTTACTAATCGGTCTTTGTCTTCTAGATTGGAAGCTTTTAGGGTATCTATAGAAACCTGAAGTCCGTGTAGTTTAGTTGCGACCACCACTTGTGTGTCGACCCATTTGTCGTAGGCCCGATTGCTTTCAGAAATTTCGGAAAGGTAGCGTGTGCGCTCCGGCGGAATCACATAAATTTTTTGCGACATCTCGCGGGTGATGGCAAACGTAGATTTGAGGTTGCCGCCTGTTTTTTTCACGACGTGATCCATCATGACCTTGTACAAGGTATTCATGCCAGGGTCGTTGAACTGCGATGCGATGGTGCCATAAACAGGCATGTCGTCTACTGGGCTATCCCACAAGTTGTGGTTGCGCTGGTATTGCTTGCGAACGTCACGCAGGGCATCTAGGGCGCCGCGTTTGTCGAATTTATTGAGTGCAATGACGTCGGCGAAGTCGAGCATGTCGATTTTCTCGAGTTGGGTCGCGGCGCCGTATTCGGGCGTCATGACGTACAAAGACACGTCAGAATGGTCTAGAATCTCGGTGTCGGACTGCCCGATTCCGGAGGTTTCTAGGATAATGAGGTCGTAGTTAGCCGCTTTCAAGATAGAAATGGCTTCGGCAACGTGTTTTGAAAGGGCAAGGTTGGACTGACGCGTGGCCAAAGAGCGCATGTAAACGCGCGGGCTCTTGATGGCGTTCATGCGGATGCGGTCGCCGAGGAGTGCGCCGCCTGTTTTTCTTTTAGAGGGGTCTACTGAAACAACCGCGAGTTGCTTGTCTGGGAAGTCGAGCAAGAAACGGCGCACGAGCTCGTCTACCAATGAAGACTTACCCGCTCCGCCCGTACCGGTGATACCTAATACCGGAACAGCTGTTTGTGCACCCGCTGCGCGCAAGGCGTTCAATAATTCAGTGTTTTCTTCTGGAAAGTTCTCCGCAGCGCTGATGCAGTGTGCTAAGGTTGGAATGGATTTTTGCGCTACGGCCGCCAAGATACTTTCGCTAGACTCTTTTTTGGCTTGCCCCACCGCAAAATCACATTTTTGAATCAGGTCGTTGATCATGCCTTGAAGGCCCATAGAACGGCCGTCGTCTGGGTGGTAGATACGCGTGATACCGTAGGCTTGTAGTTCTTCAATTTCTGAAGGCAAGATAGTGCCGCCACCGCCGCCAAATATTTTGATTTGAGGAGCTCCTTTTTCTTGCAAAAGGTCGTGCATGTATTTGAAGTATTCCATATGGCCACCTTGGTATGAGGTCATGGCAATAGCCTGAGCATCTTCTTGAATGGCACAGTTCACCACTTCTTCTACGGAGCGGTCATGACCAAGGTGGATCACTTCACAGCCGGTGGCTTGAATAATGCGGCGCATGATGTTAATGGCGGCATCGTGGCCATCGAAGAGTGCCGCAGCAGTTACGATGCGGATTTTATGTTGTGGGATGTATGCTTGAACGGGTTCCATAAGGGATATTGATTGATGCGCAAATTTAGGTTTTTTTCAGCAATTTTAGCCATTCACAATTTTCTCCACGATGCTTGCGACCGCAGGGCAAATGAGCGTGTTTTGCGCCGTTAAATCCATGATTTGATACATGTTTTTGCGATCGGTGTGTGGATATTCACGGCAAGCCAATGGGCGGTCGTCGTATACAGCGCAGGTGTTGTCGTCGAGTAAATTGAAGCAAGGCGAGCTTTGAAGGACGTAATCGTCGTCTTCGTCGAGTTTGAGGTAGCGTTCTACCAACTGACTTTCTTTCATGCGCAAGGCTTTGGCCATGCGGCGGATGTCGGGCTGTCTAAAAATAGGACTAGTCGTTTTGCAGCAGTTGGCACACTGCAGGCAATCGCGCTGTGCAAATTCTTTTTGATGAGCGGCAGAAAAGCGCTGGTCGAGGTCTTTGGGTTTTTGCTTATTCCATTTCTTGAGTTGTTGTTGGTTGCTCTTGATATTGGTTTTAGCCAAAGTCAATATTTCCTTGTCTTTACTTGAAATCTCACCCATTGATGCATTAACTTTGTACGAAGATACAATCAAAATGGAATTTCCGCAGTTTAGAAAACTCGAGAATGGTAAGTCACTTTACAAAATTACCGCGCCCAACCAATTTGTGGAACTCCAACAAGTTGGTAGCAAATGGTTTGCTTACCAATTTACTGTAGAGCAATTTCCTGATTTATTGCGTCTTCAAGAAATGCTTCAAGGAAATCATCCATTCGTTCTTGTTCAAAAAGATGAATTTGAAATCATTTATTCACTTCTCTAAACAATCAAACCTTACAAATCGTTAACGCATCATGAAAAACACCGCACTCATCACCGGCGCATCGTCCGGAATCGGAAAAGAACTCGCACGCATTCACGCTTCAAAAGGTGGAGATTTGATTTTGGTAGCCAGACGAATCGAATTACTCAATGAACTCAAAGAAGAGCTCGTTCAAAAATACAAGGTCACCGTTCAAGTGATCCAAAAAGACCTCAGTGTGTTGGGCTCGTCTCAAGCCGTTTATGACGAGGTGACCCAAAATGGTTGGGATGTTGATTATTTGTTCAACAACGCTGGTTTTGGCGGCAAAGGTGCTTTTCTGGATCGCGATCTCGAAGCAGACGTCGAAATGGTGCGCCTCAACGTGATGGCCCTATTGAAACTGACACATTTGTTTGGTAAGGACATGAAAGCCAGAGGGAGAGGTAAAATTTTGCAAACCGCTAGTACTGCAGGTTTCTTACCTGGCCCCTATCAGAACACTTATTTTGCTACCAAAGCGTTTGTGGTTTCTCATACGCAAGGATTGGCCCATGAGCTCAAAGGCACCGGTGTTACGGTTACAGCGCTTTGCCCTGGCCCGGTCGAGACCGAATTTGCTCAAGTGGCAGGCTTTGGCGGTTCGCAAATGTTCGACGGTGCAGCAAGCGCATACAAAACAGCCCTCAAAGGATACAACGCCATGGAAAAAGGCAAGGTCATCTGTATTTCTGACTTCAAGTTCACGTTCCTGATCAAAGGACTCTTGCCTTTCATGCCAAGCGCCATCACGGCAGCGATCATCGCTAAAATGCAGCAATCTTAAGACTTTTCTTTGTAGCTTTGCACCATGCTTAGCATTCCACTCTTTTTAAGCGATGTAGCTGGCTCTGAAGTCATCGTTATCGTTTTGGTTGTGTTGTTGTTCTTTGGTTCAAAGAGCGTTCCGGGTATTGCCAAAACCCTCGGTCAGGCACTGTACCAAGTGCGCAACGCTTCCAACGAGCTTCAGCAAGAAATCAGAAAGTCTGGTCAAGAAATGAAAGCTGACCTCAATTTAGAAGGCATTATCAAAGAAGCCGAAGAAACACTCGTGGCACCCATTGATCAAATGACCACAGACATCGACAACACCATTCACTACGGCAGCCTGCCCAAGCAAGTCAAGCAACAAGTTACGGCAGGAAATCCTGTAGAAGATCTTTCGGATGTATCTGAAATTCAGGATATCCAGGAACAAGCACCATCAAACCCAGCATCATGATACAAGTAGGAATCATTATGGGCAGCAAGTCTGACTGGCCAATTATGCAAGAAGCTCAAAAAATACTGAGTGAATTTGGCATTTCAACCGAGGCAGAAGTTGTTTCTGCACACCGCACACCAGAAAAAATGTTTGCTTACGCCAAGTCTGCTGCCAGCAGAGGTCTCAAAGTGATCATAGCAGGTGCAGGGGGTGCTGCACACCTCCCCGGCATGACCGCTTCCATGACCTCCTTGCCAGTTATTGGCGTACCCATCAAGTCTTCTAATTCAATAGACGGTTGGGACTCCATCTTATCCATTTTGCAAATGCCCAATGGTATTCCCGTGGCCACAGTAGCACTCAATGGTGCTAAAAATGCAGGTCTATTGGCTGCACGAATTGTTGCTGCTTATGATGCGACGGTTCAAGCCAAAATGGATGCCTACATGGCCGAAATGGCCCAGCAAGTGCTCGACGCTAAGCTGTAATCCTCCTTTTTGTTTAGTTGCTTATTCGTAGAGCAAGTATTTGCTGCGCGTCACTAAAAACGCGTCCAGTCCCGGTTTCCAAGTGGCTCGGATTTCTTTGGCCGACCAACCTTTGTCGAGTTGTTCTTTGAGACTGGCGGTTCCGGCAAGTCGGTTGAAAAAAGAGGGCTGATCGATAAAAGAGAGGGTGTCACCTAGAAGTTCTTTTGCAGTGATGAGGTAATTCAGGTTGAGTTGATAGCTTCTTTTAGCTGTATTTTGACTGAGTTCTATGCCTTGGCAAATTTTATTGAGGTGCAGCGGATTTTTAGCACCAATGGTCGGGATCGGCATAAATTGATAGCTCAAGGTAGGGAAGAGCGGATGCCCGTAAATTTCGAAAGGTTTATCGGTGCCGCGTCCAACACTTACTGTTGTTGCTTCAAAGAGGCATAGACTTGGATACAGCGCAATGGCTGCATCGGTGCGTAAATTAGGTGATGGTGCTACGGGTAATGAATAGGGAAGTTTGTGCTTGTAATTTTTACATGGAATGACCCATAATTGGCAGCGTCGGCTATTGTGTAGCCAGCCTTCGCCGTTGATCATCATGGCGTATTCGCCGATGGTCATGCCGTAAACTATTGGCACGGGGTGCATGCCTACAAAAGATTTGAAAGCAGGTTCGAGCACAGGGCCGTCGACGTAGTGTCCGTTCGGATTGGGCCGATCCAAAACCACCATTTGTTTGTTGTTTTCGGCACAAGCCTCCATCACATAATGTAAAGTGGAGATGTAGGTATAAAACCTGACGCCAACGTCTTGGATGTCGTAGATCACGATATCGACATCTTGTAATTGTTGGTCGGTCGGCTTTTTATTGGATCCGTACAAGGACACCAATGGCAGTCCGGTTTTCTCGTCAATGCTGTGGCTAATATGTTGCCCAGCATCGGCATCACCTCTGAAACCGTGCTCAGGAGCAAAAACTTTTACAACATTGAGCTTCAGGGCTAAAAGCGTATCAACTAAATGTATTCCTTTAACTACAGATGTTTGGTTTGCTACCACTGCAATCCTTTTTCCGGCGAGGGAATCGACGAATAGATGCAGGCGGTCTATGCCGAGTTGGGGCGCCGCTAAACTTGGTTTTTGTTGGGTGGTTTGGTTTGGGAAACCGGCCAAGGAGTTGGAGTCTTCTTCAATGACGATTGTTTCGGCAAAATGAACTGGGCTCGGACTAAATGATTTGGGTGCAAAAAGACCGCAGGCAGTGAGCAAAAATAAGAGCAGCGACAAAGAAGCCAAAACCTTTGTGTATTTTTGGACTTGTAAAAAAACTATTTTGTCATTCGAGCGCTTCATATCTTCTAGGCTGATTCGTCAAAAGCACCTCGGGCTTCGGGTTTCTAGGCCTGTGCTTCGGATTTCTGTACTGAGTATTGCCCTTGCTATTTTGGTCAATTCCTTGACGCTAGCAATTGTGCGTGGTTTTCAGCAAAAAATCAAGGACAAAATTACGGGTTTTAATGCTCCGCTTTTCATTTCTAAGGCGGGTTCTGCACATATTTTTGAGGCAGAAGCACTTGATCGCCGCATTCCTTTCCTCGAAGAGCTAGCGCAAATCCCTGGTGTCAGTAGCATTCAGGCCGTTGCGTTTAAACCGCTTTTACTGCAGTCTACACGCTTCAACGATACCATTCAAATGGCGAATGGTCAAGATTCACTCGTGCAGCG
>JACCDT011721846.1_pt1 | contig 10977 bp, 11 predicted proteins | sample 7446291 | NCBI WGS metagenome assembly JACCDT01 (sample SAMN15323446, study PRJNA562643) | freshwater metagenome | isolation source: river surface water | place: USA:Blue River Watershed | collected 2017-08-17 | reverse complement strand
TATAATGCGATACCATCTTTACCTTCTATTTGTTTTAATTATTTCCTTTTGTTTTTATTTTTTGAAAAGAACCGCTATATTCGGGAAATGATTGAGCTCTCTATCATTATCCCAATTTCTCCCCGAGAGGACTTATTATTTGACCTCTTGGAGGACCTTAAAAATATTTCCTTAATAAGGTCCTCAGAGATTATTCTTGTGGGTGATAATGATCTTCCCATTCCAAAAGATTTCAAAAAATATTTTGTAAAGTCCCCATTAGGAAGGGCCGTGCAGTTAAATAATGGTGCACATGCGGCTAAAGGGAAAATTCTTTGGTTTTTGCATGCTGATTCTAGGGTGAGCCCAAAGGATTTTAAACTTTTTTACCAAACCCAAATAAAAAATCCGGGAGATCTAACTTATTTTAATCTTAAGTTTTTGCCTAGTTCAAAAAAATTACTCCTTAACGAATTAGGGGCAAAGTTCCGTTCAGATATTTTTAAGCTACCTTTTGGAGATCAAGGACTAGGAGTGTCAAAAGAGAACTTTGAAAAACTAGGAGGTTTTCCCTTGGTATCTATGGGAGAGGATCTCGGCTTCGTCTGTAAAGCTAGGAAAAAGGGCATCATTCTTAGAAATAATGGGGCAAATATTTATACAAGTCCTAGAAAATATGAAAAAAATGGTTGGGCCAAAACCACCCTTATTCACCTTTTTTATACCTTTAAATTGTTTTTCTCATTTGCAAAACCTATTTAATTCCCAGTGGCTTTTTGTTAAATTATCACTTCATCACAATTTTAATTTAGGAGTATAAAATGGCAGGACATAGTCATTTTGCCAACATCCAAGCTCGAAAAGGGGCCGTAGATAAGGTTAGGGGAAAGATTTTTACCAAAATTATTAGGGAGATTAACGTAGCTGTTAAAAAGGGTGGAGGGCCAGATCCCGAGTCCAATCCAAGGCTTCGGACAACTCTTGCCAAGGCCAGATCAGTTAATATGTCTAAGGACACAATAGAAAGGGCGATTAAGAAGGCCAGCGGTGAAGGGTCAGAGAATTATGATGAAATAACCTACGAAGGTTATGGCCCTGAGGGAGTTGGGGTTTTTGTTGAGTGCGCTACCGATAATAATACTAGAACAGTTGCCAATATTAGGGCCTATTTTAATAAGTCTGCTGGAAATATTGGAAAAGAGGGCTGTCTAGAATTTATCTTTAACAGAAAGGGCGTTTTTATTCTAAAGGCCGAGGGACTTAATGAGGAAGAATTCACTTTAGAAATGATAGATGCTGGTGTAGAGGACGTTGAGTTTGGTGAGGGCATGGTTAGAGTCGTCTGTGAAATGGAGCAATTTGGAAAAATTTCTAAATATTTAAATGACAAAAAAATCGAGGCCATTGAATCAGGCCTTGAGAGAGTTCCTTTAACTTATAAAAAAATAAGTGAAGATACCTTTCTTAAACTCTCAAAATTATTGGACTCCTTAGAGGAAGACGATGATGTCCAAAAAGTTTATCACAACGCAGAGAATTTCTACGATTTTAAGACATCTTGAAGTTCCCCAGTATTATACATCTCTGAAATAATATCTGAACCGCCGATCAATTCACCATTTAAATATAATTGTGGAAAGGTAGGCCAATTGGAATAATCTTTTACTCCTTGTCGGATTTCTGGGTCTGCTAGGATATCAAATGATTTAAATTCAGTTCCTGTTGCCTTAAGAATGGCGCACACATTGGCAGAAAATCCACATTGAGGCATTTCCGGACTTCCTTTCATAAAAAGAAATACCTTAGAACTATTAATTAGACTTTTAATTCTCTGATTGAGGTTTTCAACAGTTTTTCCTTCCATTTTTAATTCTCCCTAATCTTTGTTTTAATTTGAACCGCATGGATTTCATTTTTTAGTCCATCTTTCAATATATCCATTATCATTCTATGCTGTGCCAATAATCCTTTCCCTTTAAACTGCCCACTTGTAACCAAAAGCCCTATATGGTCTTTGGTTCCAGTAAGATCAGTAACTTCAACCTCCGCATCTGGCATTTTTTCAATAATCAATTTTTTTATTTTTTCAAATTCCATCAGACCACCCAAAAGCTTGTAATATAAGTTAATGTTCTCATCAATATTGTAAGTCTACCTAATTTTCTATGACGGCCTATCAAGGTATTATTCCCTTTTAAAATTTTTTTGCCGGTATACATCATAAACATATAAAGAATTACTGATGATAGGGCAAGTCCGATATGAACACTTAAAATTGATGGGTTGCTAGAAATTTTAATGGCACTTTCTATGGCTTTTCTGTTGAATTCAATTTGTACAATTAAAAGAAGGTCCCAAATTATGGCCACGGACATTATTTTGGCGTGAGTCAGCCTTTTTTTCCTCTTTATAACGACAAAAATTCCATAAAAGAAAAGAAGAAGAATAAAAGTAGATTGTATTTGGAAAAATATCCCAGAGCCCATATGATGCCTTAATTATAGTTTCGCCGGGGAACATAGCATCTAAGACCCAAAAAAGGTAGATTTTCATGTCCAATAAACTACAAAAGTGGGCCGTTTTAGACATTGAAACCACAGGATTAGACCCTGATTACGATGAATTAATCGATATAGGGTTCCTGCAGTTTGAAGGAACAAGGCTTCTAAAGACCTATTCGTCTTTGGTTAGGCCTTCCTCTGACATTCCTTTGCCACATTTTATCCAAAAATTGACCTCGATAACCCCTAAAATGTTAGAAGGAGCGCCGCAATTTTCGGTGGTTGCTCCTGAGCTATTAGAGCTTTATGGAAGTCATATTCTGGCCCATAACTCGACTTTTGAAAAAGGCTTTCTAGAACCCCACTTTAAAAAGATAGATGATGGAACACAAAGAGAGTCCTTTGAGGATTCTTTGTTTATTCTTTCTTTAATGTTTCCCGAAAAAAGCAATTTAGGCCTGGAAAGATTTTTGAGCGATTGGGGAGTACGAAAAAAAGAGGTTCATCGGGGTCTTGAGGATTCCATAGATCTTCTAAAAGTGATGCTGATCGCCGGAGAACTTGTATCCCTAGACTCCGAAAAGCGCCAAACTTTGATTTCACTTTTTTTAAAATATGAAATGGATAATTATTGGCCTCTTAATTTTCTAACTATCACCACAGAGGAGAGGTTAGAAATTGCAAATCAGATAAATTTTGAATTCCAGGATGGATTACAAAAGGCCAGACAATTTGAAATGGGACCTATCGAGCAAAAGGAAGATCTAATACCTTGGATAAAAACCGAATTCTCGGGAGAAAATATCAAGTCAATTCTAAGAGAGGAGTCCAAAATAAAGGAAGCCCTTCCTTATTATAGTTACCGTAAACTTCAAGAAGACCTTGCCGTAAGGCTTGGTCAGTCCTTTAAGAATAACATTCATTCAATTATCCAGGCACCTACTGGGACCGGTAAAACGCTGGGTTATCTCTTGCCCGCTACTTTATTTGCCATTTCCGAAAAAGAACAGGTTTTGGTTTCCACCGGGACCAAGACGCTTCAGAATCAAATTTTATCAAAAGATGTTCCGGATCTGTTTAAACTTACCGGACTTGATAGAGAAAAAATTAAAATTAAAAAATTAATTGGGTCTAAAAATCATCTATGCGAATTACTTTTCAGGGAAGAGAGTAATAAAATCAATCTATCATTTGAGGAAAAAATAACTGAAATTTATTTTGGAATGGTTTTTTTTCAAAATTCCAGAAAACTCAGTAATGAACCTGTAACTAGGCAGGAGATACCCTATGTCTTGAAAAAAAAATTGCAGGGCTTTGAAAAAAGGGAAGGTCAGATAGCAGTAGACTTTAGGTCCTGTACTGGAATGAAATGTCCTTTTAAAAATGAGTGTTCTTATATCGAGGGAATCAGACAAGCCAGGGATGCCAATGTAATTATAGGGAATCATTCTCTTATGTATTCATGGATAAAATCCTTTCCAAGACCCGGTTATATAATTGTAGATGAAGCACATAAATTGGAAAAGGAAACCACCGAAGCCTTTAGTTTTGAAGCTGGGCAATCGGGATTGGAAACCTTTCAAAAAAACCTAAAAAATTTATCGGGTATAGGATCTTTGTTTTATTTGTTGGCAAGTAAAGAAAAATCCGTCGGGGAGAGTACCCCTAAAATAAACTTTTTAAGGGAAAAACTAACAAGACAAGCGGATCTAAGGTTGGGTGCCTTAAATCCTATTTCTGGATTATTTGAAGAATATTTTAAACGAATGCCCCGTTATACAGCTATTTTTTGGAATGAAGCTCCTCTGATAAAATTAAATGAAAAGAATGACCCAATCGTAATTTCGATGGCACAAAAAATATTTGAAGTTTTTAGAATTCTTTTGGAAGTCAAAAGTATTTTAGCCCCCTATAGTGAAAGTTTTAATATTTATGAATTAATTGAAGAAAATGAAATCAAGGCCATTACAAAATTTAATACTTTTATGGGGGGATTAGATGATTTATTAACGGCCTTTGATTATGCTGTTAATCCGAAAGAATATTACACGAATTCCATGAAATATCATGAAGAATTTGGATATTTGATAAGTTCCTCCCCAATCAATGTAGGTAAAATGGTTTTTGAGGGGCTCCTTTCAAAATCTCAATCGGTTGTTTTTACATCGGCAACTCTAGGAAGTTTTAAGGGAAATAGCGGTCCAAAGGGGATAGAATGGGCATTAGGTTATACCTACCTAACTCCAGAAAAAAGGTTTAAGAATGGGCTTTATCTAGATCCTATTTACGACTATGAGAAAAATGCAAAAATTTTCCTTTGTGATGATGTTCCCAATTTATATGATTCTAATTTTTTACCAAAGGCCCTTAATCCTGTTTTTAAATTAATTCGAAAGCTTAGTGGAAGGTCGCTACTTTTATTCTCAGCAAAGGAACGTTTTGAAGCAGCAAGGGAAATGTTAATTAAGGAATTTGAGGGTGAAATCCCTCTCTTTATTCAAGGAATGGGAAGTGGGGTCGTCGAGGAATTTAAAAAATCTTCCAATGGTATCCTTCTTGGTTTGGAATCATTTGGGGAAGGCATCGATATTCCAGGAGATGACCTTGTGTTTGTGTTTATCGATAAAATACCGGACCTGCGGATGGATTTAGTGATACAGGACAGGAGAGACTTTTTTGAAAGAACATTTGGAAATGAATTTACGGACTATTATCTCGCACAAAGAGCAAACTCTCTCCATCAAAAGCTGGGTCGTCTATTGAGAACTGCTAATGACCGAGGTGGTGCCATAATTGTAGATTCGAGGATTAAGACCTGGAAAGGAAAAACTTTGGAAAAGTTTTTTGGATTGATGAAGCCTTACGTTTTGGAGAGAGGTTCAATTAATAATGCTTGTCAGGAAATTAGCGATTTTATTCCTCCGACTTTTCCAAAGAATTAAAATACCTCATTTCTAAAATTTTTCCCTCAATGGGATCCTCAATTTTATAAGGGATTGTTAAGTGTTTACTCAAATAAAAGTCCAAATGTTGTTTGTCTTTGGGTTGATTTTTTGAGGATGAATCTTCATATTCAAATTTGGAAAGTCGATAAACCATGGCCTGAATATTTTGATCCTTTAACTTTAGATCAATCGGTGTCGCACTTATTCTCTCAACGGAAATATCCTCTAATCTAAGATTATAATTTAAATCCCACTGGTTATCGCTAATTAAAGTCTTATAGGTATTGATGGAGGAATTTTGAAACTTTTTTGATTTTAAAAAAAGAAGACTGGTGCAAATTGATGGCGTTGAAATATGCATCCTTTGTTTCGTCGTCATATTTATCTCGCCAAGCATTTTATTCGATTCAAAACGATATCTCATTGTATTCGAAGTATTATCAAATAAGTAATCTTCCAAGGTTGTTTCCTTTCCCATCGTTTTTTTTACCTGTACTGCGATTGGACTAAATCTTTCAGTGACGGAATAGATGACATGAATTAATAAAAACTCCCCGTTTGGAGCCCTGCCGGACACTTCGGCCTTAAAGGTTAAAATGTGGTTTTGTGGATCCTTGTAGATTTCAAAAGTTTCTTCGGCATACTTCCTTTTCTTTTCGAAGTAATCGTAGGCACCTTTATAAATTAAAATAAAATCTTGGGTGTCAAAATGGTTTTCAATCATAAATAAACCTTTTTTAGTTATAGCACTTCTCGGCTTATAGGTTTAACTAAATGAGAATATCGTCCTAAATAACCGATAATTAAAGCTTTCCCGAGTGATTTGGATTGAATTTAGATTGCTTTTTTTGTTCTGTATTGTTATCGGACTATAACTATTTATTTGTGGGAATTATACCTTGGAAAAAAAGTCATTGGATCATTACAAAAGAATCGCGGCTAATTATGGGGATAAGGGTACTTCTACCATTAAAGATCAGTTTATTAGAAATTCGGAAATAAGTTTTATCACCAAAGAAATTGAAAAATATAAAAACCAGGTTAACCAAAAATTAGTTGTACTTGATGTTGGCTGCGGAAATGGATACGTTTTATCAGTTTTAAGTGAAATGTATCCTGATTTTGAGTTTTATGGCGTTGAGTTTACCAAAGAACTATTTGATATTGCTCAGGCAAGAAATTTAAAGAATGTGACCTTTTTCAACGGTGATTGTCGAAATAAAAACTTCATTTCCAAAAAAGTAGATATCATTATTACAGAGAGAGTCTTAATCAATATATTTAATCCAAATGAACGTTTGATTGCTGTCAAAAACTTTTATGAACTTTTAAATAAAGGAGGCAGATACCTCTTGATTGAGAGCTTTGTTGAGTCTTGGCAAAATCTCAATATGGCACGAAAAGAAATGGTATTAGATATAATACCCCAATCTCCTCAGAATCGATATATAGACGAGGACTTTATAAAAAATATAAAAGAGATTGGCTTTAAAGAAATTAATGGTGTCATTCCCCCAAACTACCTTTCTACTTATTTCTATATGACGAGGATTTTTCATCATCTTTTTAGGCCGCAAGGTGGAAAAAAAGAGGGAAGTGAATTTGTAAAATTTTTTAATGAGGTGATAGGTCCGGCCAAGGGAAACTATTCACCCATTCAATTTAGAGTTTTTGAAGTTTAGTAATGCCAAGGAAATTCTGTGAATTTTTTCTCTCTTTTTTCTAGGAAAGAATCTCGGCCTTCTTGGGCCTCTGCAGTTCCATAGGCAAGCCTTGTGGCTTCCCCGGCAAAGATTTGCTGACCTACCAGCCCATCATCAATAAGATTAAATCCAAATTTCAACATTCTGATAGCGGTAGGACTTTTATTGTAGATTAATTTAGCCCATTCAAGGCCTGTTTCTTCCAATTTATGGTGTGGAACAACCGCATTTACCATTCCCATTTCAAATGCTTCCTGGGCATTATAATTCTTTCCGAGGAAGAAAATTTCTCGGGCTCTCTTTTGTCCAATTTGACGGGCCAAATAGGCAGAACCGTAGCCGCTATCAAAGCTTCCAACGTCAGGATCTGTCTGTTTGAAAATGGCATGTTCCTGGCTTGCAATGGTTAAATCGCAAACAACATGGAGGCTATGCCCACCACCTACGGCCCAGCCAGGTACTAGGGCAATTACAACCTTTGGCATAAAGCGTATTAGTCTTTGGACTTCTAGAATATGTAGCCGGCCCAATTTTGCGTGGTCTATTTCACCATCAGATGCATATTGGTATCCGTCCTTTCCTCTAATCCTTTGGTCTCCCCCAGAGCAAAAGGCCCAACCACCGTCTTTTGGAGAAGGTCCGTTTCCGGTTATTAACACTGTGCCTATATTTGAAGAAGTTCTAGCGTGTTCTAAGGCCTGGTATAGCTCATCCACCGTTTGTGGTCGAAAAGCATTTCGAACCTCAGGACGGTTAAATGCTACCCTAACTGAACCAGTATCCTGTGAGATATGGTATGTAATGTCCTTAAAATCAAAGCCTTCTACCTTAAGCCATTTTGAGGGATCAAAAATTTTGGAAACCAAGTCATATCTCCTTTTTCTTAAAATAAGTTCTTGTTTACCATAATGCTGTTTAACGTCAATAATAAGTTTTAGTGAGATTTAAAAAGGCATTTTCAAGATAGTCTTTTATTTGTCATAATATTAAAAATTAACCATAGGTTTATATAATGAAAAAAACTTTTATTTTTATTCTTTTTTCCTGCTGTGCATTTGCAAATAATCTATGTGTAAATGATGTTAAATCACAATTTCAGATGCTTTCTACCGAGGGAAGAGAAATACCAGTATCCGTAGAACCTAATGTTTTTGAGGGAAAGTCTTATATACTTAGGCCCTTAAATAATCTTGGGATAGATAATCATTTTCAGGGAATACAAAAGCTTCCTGGAAAAGACAATTTTGTTATTACTGGAAGTGATCTTAAAAACAAAAGGGCCGATTTAGTATTTATTAATGATGGAAAAATATCCAAAAGGCTAGTGATGGATGTCTGGCCATATTGGCATCCAGGTGGAATCAGTTTGTTGGGAAATTTATTGGTTGTTCCTTTAGAAGAATATAAGAAAACCAGGATAGGTAAAATCATCTTTTATAATTTTAATAATTTAAATCATTCAACGAAATTAAATGTTTCCATAAATATTCCCTTTACCTCCGCCGGAGCTGTATTTTTATATAACCTTCCAGATGGAAGGTTTTTAATTGGTTCTTGGAATATGAATATAATCGACTTCTACTTTTCCAAAACCAAAAATCTTTTGGATGGTTTTGAGGAAAAACCTAGGTTTAGTGTTGATAAAAAAGATTTTAAACTGGGAGACAGAAAACCGTTTGAATTTGGTGCCCAGGGCATTAATTTAATTACTCAATGTGATGGTAAATTATTTTTAGTTTTATTTCAAAACACAGGAAAATTGGCGAATAAGGATGATAGGGCCTTATTATTTTCTCTTGGCTTGAAAGAAAACAATGCAGATATAGAGCTAGTTACAACTAAAAACTTTAATTGTGGAAAAAAATGTAATTTTGCTGCAGCAGCAGGAACTTATATTAATGACCAAGGGAAGTTATTTGTGTACAGCTCGCCTCATCATATATCCTTTGATGGAAAAAAGTATTCTATTAAAGAATTTGGGCCTGGGGTGCCTCCTCAGCAAAAAGTTTTCAAAAATTGATTTAATTATTCTTTTTCAAATATGAAAAAAACTATTCCCTAGTTCTTTAAAAAATTGTTCACCAAAAGAAATTTAGGTATTTGTTTTTGATGAAAAAATTTCGAAGCGTATGTTTTTTTATTTTTTTCCTTAAATTATTTAATGCAGCTTTGGCCGGACAGATAGAAATATCTGTTTTGAAGGTTATAAGTGAGCCAGATGAAAATACGACCCACACCATTTTTTTAATTTTAGATAATAATGGTGAGATCCTAAGATTTAAAAGACAAGGCCCTTCAGATAATAAAATCTATGATTTTAAAAAGATTATTGAAGGAACTGTGCTTTTTGAAATGGAGAATAGAGAAGTACTTTTTTTGGAATGTCCAAATTGCGATTTTCTTCAAGGCGGAGAAATAATGATTAGATATTTAAAAAATGGAATCACCAATCAATATTCAGAGATATTTCTTGATCTTTTAAGAAAAAATGAAAAATGGGCGCTCTATAAACCAGATGGATTAGCACCCATAAAGACCATAAAACTTAAGGCCAATAAACTTTTAGGCAAGGTGATTGGAATTAAGGAGATTGAAATTCTTTCAAGATAAGCTTATTGGATTTTCTGTTTCTCTAATATATTTCTTTCTAATTTTAGGTCCCTATTTTCGGCCTTCTCTTCATTAAAACGATCACCATATCTGGCCTTTAATTTTTCAATATTCCTCTCCATTATGGGCTCAAACTCAACTCCTAGTTCATCTGCAACGATGGCACAATACCAAAATAGATCGCCTAACTCTTCGGCCAAGTTTATTTTATCTAGCGGTTTTCCATAAAAAACATGTTTTTTCAAAGAGTCTAAAAATTCACCAGCTTCAGTTGAAAGCCCCATGCCTGCATGAAGTAGTCGAAACATTCCTTTTTGAGAAAGACGATTTTCAATTGCCTTAAAATCAACAGATTCAGTTTTTATTGCATTTTTAATATAGTCACTAGAGTTCATCATAAATCTCCTTTGTTTAAATTTTGAAAAGCACCATAAAATATTTGATTATCTTTTATATAACCGCGAAACATGCCGGTTGAATTAAAATCCATATACAGATTTCCATCTTTATCGATTGCAATTACTCCTCCATGTCCTCCAATCGCTTTCAACTTATTTAAAACAATATTTCCTGCTTTTTCTAGAGAATAATTTTTATATTCCATCAGGCAGGAAAAATCGTAGGCTAAGACTGAACGGATAAAGGGATCACCCGTTCCGGTTCCAGAAATTGCGCATGTATTATTATTGGCATAATTTCCGGCGCCAATTATTGATGTGTCAGAAACTCTTCCATAATATTTATTAGTTAATCCACCGGTTGATGTTCCTGCAGCAAGATTTCCTTGTTGGTCGATGGCCACAGCGCCAACTGTACCATATGAATGGTCCAGGGCTATTTTATTTTTTTCAATAGAATTTTTGAGCTGAGTTAATCTGGAATTGGTATGAAAATATTGGTTAGGTACAGTTTCAAGGCCCCTTTTAAAGGCAAAGAGTTCTGCTCCGTCCCCAGATAATAATATGTGGGGAGAATGATTCATTACCTCCGCAGCTGCGACAATGGGATTTTTAATTTTATGTACGCAAGTGACGGCCCCGGCCTTTAAGGTTTTCCCATCCATCAAGGATGCATCTAATTCCACAATCCCATTTTCTGCAAAAACTCCTCCTCTACCCGCATTAAAAAGAGGACAATCCTCCATGACTTTTACACTTGAAATGACCGCTTCAACCGAGCTTCCACCTTGTTCTAAAATTTTGTATCCGGCCTTTAATGATTCGTCCAAACTTCTTAAAT